>Ga0315283_10004985_pt1 | contig 11656 bp, 8 predicted proteins | sample YL17G09_0_MG_FD_204541 | JGI IMG/M metagenome (GOLD analysis project Ga0315283, IMG submission 204541) | Sediment microbial communities from Yellowstone Lake, YNP, Wyoming, USA - YL17G09_0 | ecosystem: Environmental > Aquatic > Freshwater > Lake > Sediment | place: USA: Wyoming | collected...
CTCTGGAGTCCGGTCGGTTGAGCCATCGTCCACCAGGATTACCTCGTAGTCGGAGTAGTTCAAACGTTGGAGCGATTCGAGGCAGTTTTGCAGGGTCCTGGCACCGTTGTAGGTAGCGACCACCACGGAGGTCTTAGGTGTTCGAGGCAGCGGAAAGTAGGGCGCGACCCGGTACTGGCGCTGGACGGCATAAAACGACTCCTTGGGCCGGCGGTCGCGGGTGGTCAAGCCGAAGCCCCAATCCTCGATCTGCATCCCGCCCCGGAACCAATCGTCCGTAAAACTGAACACAACGGTGCCTGCCAGGCCGGCGCGGCAGGCCAGTTCAATCTGCCATTGCAGGAATTCACATTTCTCGGCCTCACCGTGGCGAATGGAATCCATGCCGAATTCGCCCAGAACCAGCGGTTTGGCGTCAGCCAGGGTTTGCAGGCGCGCCAGGTATCCCGCGAACGGCTTCGGATCGTGCAGGTAAACGTTGAAGCAGGCGAAGTCAATGCTCTCGGCTTGCAGGTACTCCGTGGGCGGAAAGGAAGTGAAAGTGCAGAGACAGCCTGGGTCGGCCTGCTTGGCTTCGGCGACCAGCGCATTGATGAATTTCTGCACCCGCGCGACGCCGCTCCAGCGTACGATCTCGGCGGAGATTTCGTTCACGACGCTGTAGGCGAACACAGCCGGATGGGCCCGGGTCGCGTACACCGCCTCGCACACGGCCCGGCGAGCGTCCTGCTGAGATTGAGGCGAGTCGAGAAAACAGAGGTGTTTAGCCCAAGGAATGTCGATCAGGACTTTGAGCCCGCGTTCAGCGGTCAGATCGAGGAACCAGCGTGGCGGGACGTGATAGAGGCGGAGGACATTGGCCCCGAGCTCGCTAATCTGCTGCAGATCACGGGCGGTCTGCTCCCGGGACGCGAACATTTCACCCTGGGCATTCGGGGCGAAGGGGCCGTAGGTGATTCCCTTGACGTGGAACTTGCGGGCCCCGAGGCGGAAGAACTTCCCGTCTACGCTCACCCGGTCTGCACTTTGCATTGCGACGGCCATGCGATTACAGGATCAGCGAGCGCAGCCACTTGGACGCGGGCTACCTCTCTTCCGAATGACCCAGGACTCGGGCGAGGCGCTGCTCCGAGCGCCGTTGCAGCTCATTCTTCACGCTGATGTAGTACTTCCAAACGAGGTTCTCCACATCGCGGGCGTTAGGATCCACCAGCGGCCTCGTCCGCTGCAAATCGTCCACCAAGCTCTTCTCATCCAGCCTGGGCAACGCCTGAATCAATTGTTGATACAGCGCATCACAGGCCTTGGCCTCGCCCCTCTCGTGGAGCAGGAGGAAATCCTCTCGCAGTTCAACGTGAGCGGACTGGTTGGCCAGGAACTGGCGGAGCACCATGACCGACGAGAATACCAGGACACTTAGAAAACAGAGCAGATATTGATGTCGGCGGAGGAATCGCATGGCCGTATTTACGATAGCGCCGGCCTGCTGGCAATTGCTTTTCCTGCGGCCGCCTTGGCGGGTGAAAGGAGATCGGACACCCGGGGCCCCTTAGTTAGCGCCTGGAGCCGATCTAGGAGCGCCCTGGCAGGCGGCCCAGAGCCAACCGGTCTTGGAGGCAACATAGAGAGTGCCGCTGGCGGCTACCGGTGAAGCGTAAATCGGCGCGCCAATGTTGACCTGGCTAAGGACCTTCCTGTTCTTGCCCGCTGCCAGGATGACCAGGTTCTTGGTGGTGGGAAGATAGACCTTTCCATCAGCCACCAACGATGAACCCCAAACCTGCGAGTTGGCCTCGTGGACCCAATAACATTGCCCCGTGTCGGCGTCGAGGCAGTGAAGCCGGCCGGCAACATCGGCCATATAGACCAGGCCATCGGCAACCGACGCCGTCGAGAGGGTACGGTCGAGGCCCTGGTAGATCCAGACTCGCCCAGTCTGTGTTATGTCTCCCGTTTTGGTGGCGTCAATGCAATGCATGGCGCCCCGGCCCCGGCCATGCTCGGGGTCGCGGCCCAGCGCCACATAGACCCGGTTGCTTAGAAAGACCGGCGTACCGACGATCTCGCTCATGCCGACAAACGTGCCGTCGTTGTTGTTTGTGCCCCAGCGCTTATCCCCCATGCAATACCGGGTCACCCAATCCAACCCGTCGCGGGCCTTGTATTCCAGCGGGTTACAGTCATAGGACCAGACCGTCTTGAGTTTCACCGGCTTTTCCGGGACTGCCGAAAGCGTCTCGAAGGCATAGCAGAAGCCATCGCCGGCGCCGAAGAAGAGCAGCTGCTGACCGCCGATGGTGCCGAGGGCAAGGGAGGACCACTGCCCGTGGAGCATGCGGGGGGCAACCGGCGCGTCATCCGTGGCCACCAGGCGGCCCGTGCGCTTGTCCAAAACGATCACATTGGGAGCTTGGGGGGCCATCATCTTACGATCCTTCTCCTTGCTGGCCTCCATGTTGTGGTCGATGCCGTTGGAAGTGGTCACATAGAGCAGATCACCGCAGATCACCGGCGAACCGTTGGCGGCGTCACAGGGGAATACTCCCAGTTGGTCCCACATGTCATATTCCCAAATGACGCGAGCAGCGCCTGGCTCTGTCCCGGAAGACGGCTGGCCATTCACATCCAGGCACATGACCTTGAAGCTGTGGGTTACGAAATAGAGGCGGTCTCCCTCGACGACGGGCGAGGAACAGACACCGAGTTCCTCCGGATGAGTCCTGATACCGATGAGCCAACCGTCAAGGTAATCGGGGACTTTCCTGGCTGGCCCTTGCCATTGCCAGAGCAGCTTTCCCGTGCGCTCGTCCAAACCGGTCATCAGTCCCTGCTGCGGGCGGCGACCGCCGACGAAAATCTTGCCCCCGGCGATCACAGGCGTGGCATAGACGGCCTGGCAGACCTTGCGCGCCCACTTCACGTTCCGGGTCGTGTCCATCTTGATCGTCGCAGTCGTGTTGAAGTCCCGTTCTCCCGGCACGAAGGAGTCGGGCAAACCCCGCTCCTCCGAAACCATATTCTTGGAGTCGGAGCCGCACCACTGGGGCCAATCCTTCGCCGAGGTGCCAACCGAAAGCAGCCCAAGGCAAAGCAGGCCAAGGGTGAGCGAAGTCTTTGCGCACTGCCGGGGCAAGACCGAGCCGGCAGGGCATCGCCCGGTCGTGCCTGGAAGCATGATGTCCGGGGATTTGCGTTTCAACATTATCGCCTGCCGTGCAAGCCTTCCCGGACTCCAGTGTCTTCCATTCATTGCGTGGCAGTATTATGCCATGAATTTTGCGCCTGGCTATTCCGTTTTTGACCCGACGACGTGTCCGTGTACAATCGTGGCGGTAAACTGGGGGTATTTCTTGAGAATCCTGGGATGTTCTGCTTAGCTTACTGAGCGAGGCAAATTACGCCTTAGGAGGCGTCGGCCCGCACAGTAGTAGCGCGCTTGGGATTGTAAATGATGAAAAGAAGTGTTCGGAAGGGAAGCTTGTCCCGGGAGTCAGGCTTCACCCTGATTGAGCTCCTGGTGGTCATCGCGATTATTGCCATCCTGGCTGCGCTGCTGTTGCCGGCCCTCGCGCGCGCCCGGCAGAAGGCCACCCAAGTCAAGTGCATCTCGAACCTCAAGCAACTGGGCCTCGGGCTGCAGATGTACGTTGATGACAACGACGATCAACTGCCAGGGCCGGTTTGGGACGGCATGCAAGCCAACGCCGACCTCGGTTCGAACGAGGAGATCCTTTACTACCTCGTGCCGTACTTGGGCGTCCCGCCTCTCTCAGATGAACCAACGGTGATCCCTGTAGCCGCCTGCCCCGGTTATATGAACGGCGTGCCCGGCATCAGTTCGATCCACGACATGGAGGGGCGGACTTGTTACCGGTTGAACCCCAATGCGAATCCCTTGCCCGGCAATCCCATTTGGCCGTTTGGCTTCCCGAAGCCCTTACAACAGCCGCTAAAGCGCAGCCAGTTGACTCAGTTCGGGTCGTTGGCCGAACTGTACGCTATCTCGGACCTGGACAAGGCCAACGTCGATCCTTCGGTTGGTTGGTGGGCTGACCTGCCCTATGCGCCAGTGCATGGGAGCACCCGCAACCACCTTTACTTTGACTGGCACGTCACGGCGGTCCGAGCGATAACCGACATCTCACGAAAATGAGTCTGGCACAGGACAGGTGGTTTGGAGGCAGACGAGGTCGGGCAAATGCTACGGCGCCCGTGGCTTAGGCATTGCCAGGTAATTTGACAGTTTGTGAGCGTGTGTGAATTGACTGGCAAGAGTCTTCGGACCGGAGAACGCGGGCGGAGGTGTGCCTTCAACCTAATCGAACTCCTGGTGGTGATCGCGATCATAGCCAGCCTAGGAGCCCTGTTGCTGCCGGCATTGAATCGATCAAAACCGAAGACGATCCGAATGGATTGCCTCTCTAACCTGAAGCAGTTGGGACATGCTTTGCAAATGTATGTTGACGACAACGAGGATCAATTGCCGGGGCCGCTTTGGACCGGCATGCAGGCCAGCGCCGACGCCAACTCCAGCGAACAATTCCTTTACTACGCTGCCCCTTACCTGGGCGTGCCTCCGCTCAAGGAGGAAGTGGTAGTGATTCCAGTAGCCGTTTGTCCCGGTTATATGAGTCGCGCACCAGGCATCCGTTCAATCAGCGACATGGAGGGGAGGATTTGTTATCTGTTGAATCCGGACATGGACCCGCTGCCAGGCGCACCGGTCCGTCCTTTCGGCTATCCGAATCCCAATCAACAGCCGCTCAAGCGCAGCCAGCTCAGCCAGTACGGGTCCCTGCAGGAGTTGTCTGCCATCTCGGATGTGGATAAAGGCAACCTGACTGATCCGTCGGTCAGTTGGCGGTCCGACCTGCCGGATAAGCCGGTGCATGGCAGCACGCGGAACCAGCTTTTCTTTGACGGGCATGTCTTGGCGGCAGAGGCGGTCGTGGATACCGCGCACAAGTGAGGACGTTGCTCTGCAGTCTGCCGGCAGGGCGCAGCGGCCAAGGTGCTTCGATTTAGCCTGCCCAGATTGCCACACCAACCGGAGCAGGGTCGTTCTTCGTCCGCCGCCGCCACCACCGGCAGACAGGAATGCCTGCGCTAACCAAAAAGGCCCCAGGATGTGCCTGGATGGACAAATGATTGCCGTCCGCGCATGCAAATGGTAAACGCTCTCCGGGTGCGATGCACAAATACCGCATACTTCTCCGCTACGCTGGCCGTCAGCACCGCTCATTCTTGCTCATTGCGGTCCTGACGATCGCAGCTTCGCTGCTGGCGGCGGCGCAGCCGTGGCCGATGGCCGTGGTGGTGGACCAGGTGCTCAAGAAGCTGCCGCGCCCGGCGGCGATGGAGGCGGTTTTCCAGTGGCTGGGGGTCAATCCGACGGCCTCGGCGTTGCTGTTGATCGCCGTCTTCGGGGGTCTGACCATCTTTGTGTTGAACAGCGCGCTGGAAATAGCGCTGACGACCGCATGGACGCTAGCGGGGCGGCGCATGGTGTACCAATTGGCCGAGGACTTGTTCGCGCGCCTGCAACGCCGCTCGCTGCTCTACCACAGCCGGAACCCGGTGGGCGACGTGATGAGCCGCATCACGGGCGACTGCTGGTGTGTGAATCAAATGGTGGACGCGCTGGTGTTTTCCCCCGCGCACGCGCTGCTGACGTCGGCCATCATGGTGTTGCTGATGGCGAAGATGGACACGAACCTCACGTTGTTGGCAGTGGCCGTGGCGCCGTTGATGGTGGGGGCTTCGTTCCTGGTCGGCAAGCCCTTGCAGATAGCGGCCAAGCTCAAGCGGGAAATCGAAAGCCGCATCCAGGCGCACATTCAGCAGACCCTGACCGGCATCCCGGTGGTCCAGGCCTTTGTGCAAGAGGACCGCGAGCGGGCGCGGTTCAAGCAGTTTGCCGACGCGGCGATCCGCGCGCAGCAGCGCAGCACGTTGCTGGGCAGCCTCAACAGCCTCGGCTCCGGCCTTATCACGACCACCGGCACAGGGATTGTCCTTTGGGTCGGCGCGCGGCATGGCCTGTCTGGCCAGCTCACGATCGGCGACATCCTGGTCTTCATCGTCTATCTCACCTCGCTCCAGGCGCAGATGAAGACGCTGGCCCACACGCAGACCACCTTCCGAACCGTCAATGCCAGCGTGAACCGCGTCATGGATGAACTGCTGGCCCCGCCGGAAGTGCCGGAGAAGGCGCAGGCCGTCGCGCTGCCCGCGGCGCGGGGTCATGTGGTGTTGGAGCGCGTCAGGTTCGGCTACGAGCCGGAACGCCCGGTGCTGCGCGACGTGAGTCTGGAAGCGAAGCCGGGGGAGACGATCGCCATTGTCGGCGAGACCGGCGCGGGCAAGAGCACGCTCGTCAGCCTGGTGCCGCGCTTCTTCGATCCGTGGGACGGGCGCGTGTTGGTGGACGGCAAGGACGTGCGCGACTTCCAGCTTCAGAGCCTGCGCCGGCAGGTGGCGCTCGTACTCCAGGAGCCGTTTCTGTTTCCTTTCACAATTGCCGAGAACATCGCCTACGGCCGGCCGGAGGCGAGCCGGCAGGAAATCGAGGCGGCGGCTCGCATCGCCAACGCGCATGAGTTTATCGAGCGGTTGGACGAGGGCTATGACACCGTCATCGGCGAGCGCGGCGCGACATTGTCGGGCGGCGAGCGCCAGCGCTTATCTATCGCGCGCGCACTGTTGAAAGACGCGCCGATCCTGATTCTGGACGAGCCAACCAGCGCGCTGGATGCGGAGACGGAGACGCGCCTCGTGGAGGCGCTGGAGCGGCTTATGGCCGGGCGGACGACGTTTATCATTGCCCATCGCTTGTCCACCGTGCGCCGCGCCAACTGCATCCTGGTGCTGAAGGACGGGCAGATTGTCGAGCGCGGCAGCCACCAGCAACTCCTGGCGCGCGGAAAGTTCTACGCGCATCTGCACGAAGTTCAGTTTGGCGGGGGGGAGGCAGTCCAGCCATGAGCAGCCTCTTCGGCGGGAAAACAGGGGTACGGGAAGCCAAAAGTTATCCCCGGCGTGTGTCCAGTGTGTGTCCGGCGTGTCTTCGGTGTGTCTCCGGTGAGCTAACTGTGCCGGAACTCTGTGCTCCGCTTCTCAAAAGCGAGAATACATTGGGAATAGGGGCAAGTATCAATGAGCGGGCGGCTCAGGTGAACAGCAACCGATAGCATGTCCGCACGTTCTCCAACCCCCGATTTGAGCCTGACGCGTCTCTGCCGCTGGGTGCTGGGCTATGCCGTCGGGCGGCGGCTGCCGCTGCTGGGGGTCATGCTGACGATGCTGCTCCAAGTGGGGCTGGGCCTGCTGAAGCCCTGGCCGATGGTCATCCTGATTGACTACGTACTGGGCGCGAAGCTGATGCCGCCATGGTTGCAGCGGATGGTGGACCTGCTGCCCGGCCCGCATGCGCCGCTGAACCTGATCGGCTGGAGCGTGGGGGCGACGGTCCTGATCTTCCTGCTGAGCTGGGCGGTGGGCCTCGCCAACGAGTACGCCGGCATCAGCCTTGGCCAGCGGATGACCTATGACCTCGCGGCGGATTTGTTCGCCCGGCTGCAGCAGCTTTCCCTCCGGTTCCACACCAACAAGTCAGTAGGTGACAACATCCGCCGCGTGACGTCGGATTGCGCCTGCATCTCGACCATCCTCAAGGACGCGCTGCTGCCGGTCCTGTCGTCGTCGGTCGCGCTCGTCATGATGTTTGGCGTGATGTGGAGCATCAACATTCCGCTGACGCTGCTGGCGCTGGCGGTGGTGCCGTACATGGTTTGGGTCTTTCGCCGCTACGCCCGCCCGATGATGGACCTGAGCTATCAGCAACAAGAGACCGAGAGCCGGATCTATGACGTGGTAGAGCAGACCTTCTCGGCGATGCCGGCGGTGCAGGCTTTCTGCCGGGAACCGCTCAACGACGAGCGCTTTGTCCGGATCAACCGGGACACGCTAGCCGCCACCATGAAGCTGACGCGCGTCGAGCTGCGCTTCAAGATCTTCATGGGCCTGGCCACAGCGGTCGGCACAGCGGCCATCCTCTGGCTCGGCGCGCGCCTGAGCCTGGGCGGAGTGCTGAGCGTCGGCACCATCGTTCTCTTTCTGTCCTACCTGGGTTCGCTTTACGAGCCGTTGGAGTCCATGATGTACACCATCTCGACGATCCAGGCGGCGACCGGCAGCGCTCGGCGTGTGCTGGAGGTCATGGAAACCGAGCGCGAGATCTATGACAAGCCGGGCGCGGCGCCGATTGGCTCCGTCCGCGGCCAGGTGCAGATCGAGAGCGTCACTTTCGGCTACGAGTCGGCCCACCCGGTGCTGCGCGGCATCAACCTGGAGGTTCAACCGGGCGAGTCCGTGGCGTTGGTGGGCGCTACCGGCGCCGGCAAGACGACGCTGGTCGGCCTGCTGCCTCGGTTCTTCGATCCGTGGCAAGGACGGGTGCGGCTGGACGGGCAGGACCTTAGGGACCTGACGCTCAAGAGCCTGCGCAGCCAGATCGCAATCGTGCTGCAGGAGCCGTTCCTGTTTCCGTTGACCATTGCGGAGAACATCGCTTATGGCCGCCTGCACGCCACGGTGGACGAGATCGAGACGGCGGCCCGCGACGCCCGCGCGCATGAATTCATCATGGAACTGCCCGAGGGTTACCAGACGGTCATCGGCGAGCGCGGAGCCACCCTCTCGGTCGGTCAGCGCCAGCGGCTCTCGATCGCCCGTGCCCTGCTGAAGAATGCGCCCATCCTTATCCTCGACGAGCCGACGAGCGCACTGGATGCGGAGACCGAGCAACTCCTGATGCAAGCCCTGGAACGATTGATGGCCCAGCGCACGACCTTCATCATCGCGCACCGGCTTTCGACCGTCCGCCGCGCCAGCCGGATTGTGTTTCTCAAGGACGGCGTCGTGGCCGAGACCGGCACGCATCAGGAACTCCTTGAACGTGGCGGGCTTTACGCCGGCTTCTACCATGCCCAATTCGGCTCCGGCGTTCTATCGTCGCCCCGGGGGGCTTACTAATCGCAATCCGAATCACTACGGATTTACGAGCCTAGAGCACTTGCCGTAGAATGCATGGTAATAATCAAAATGATGCGAGCCTTAAAATTATTGCGACCTCGCGCGTGTGATGCGGGGACACGCCTGAGCAGAATGGTCGCGCTATTGTTCTTCTGCAACCTTCTCACATTCCCCAGCATCCTGTCTGCGGCGAGTCTTTCGGGTCGCTTCGCTTACAGCCCCAGCGAGACAGTCAATCTGAGCACAGAAGGTAAACTCGACTGGGGCCACTGGGGCCTTTGGGGCGAGTGGGCCTACAACCACAAATACGGCGTCCCCCAGCAGATCACGTATTCATTCATCACCATCGAGGGGTATCCCGGCTGGCCCGGCCCGTATATCGTTCCTGACTGGGAACGTGGTGGTGCCGGCAATACCCCCGTCAGTTGGACCGGTGGGACGCCCACCCCGGTGGTCGAGGTTTCTTCGAACGGCGTGTCTGTTTACGGAGACAAGGCCTGGCTCGGCACCGCGCCTGGCTTTCACCTCGAGTGTCCAGCCGACACGAGCCTGAGGACGTTGAAGGTGTATGTGGGCAACGCGTCGGGGCCGGCGACCTTCACCGCCAGTCTCCCTGGGGCGCCCACTTACATCGACACCACGCTCGACGGCCGCAGGGAAGGGGAGGGAGCGAACGTGAGCGCGGTCTATACCCTCAGTTTCCAGGCTGACTCGCCGGGCCAGAGGCTCACCGTAGAACTCACCAGCACCGATGCGAGGTATTTCACCACGTTGCAGGCCGCAACGCTCTCCGGGACCAACGCGCCGCCCACTGTGGCGATCACCGCGCCTGCCGAAGGCACGAGCCTTTCCTCGCCGGGGACTTTCTCTGTGACTGCCACCGCGACGGATAACGACGGGACAGTGACGAATCTGACATTGCTGAGCGGCACGACACCCGTGGCAACGTCATCCTCCGGCGCACTTAGCGTCACCCTCAGCAACCAACCGCCGGGCACCTACGACCTCCGCGCGGTGGCGAGGGACAATGGCGGCTTGTCCACTACCTCGTTCCCCGTCAGAGTGTATGTTACGACCGGTGGTGGAACGCTGACCGTCGTCAGCACAAACTACTCGCCTTGGTATCTGGACCTGACCGCCGAAGGCACAACCGACTGGGCCCACTGGGGGCTGGACTCCCCTGCCAGTTTCAATCACAAGTCGGGCGTGGCACCGCAGATACCGGACCTCGTCCTGCTCAACGCATCAGCCCTCGACTTGACCAACTACTACCAGGAATGGTGGACCAAATACTCTTGGTCGGATGGCACGCCGACCGCCGAGGTGGTGGACAGCGGCACAGGAGTCTTCCTTTCCATTACCAAGAACCCGCTGACTGGCTTCCAACTAACAGTACCAGCCACCAATCACCCGCACTGCCTGAAGGTTTACGTCGGGCTTCTCTTCGCCCAGGGCCGGTTCGAGGCCAGGCTAAGTGATTTCAGTGCGACCCCCTATTCCGACGCTTCCATCTTCCAGTCTGACGACCTTGGTGACGGCAATTACACGATCACGTTCGCCTCGCCCAACCCGGGGGCCAACCTAATCGTCACCTGGACCCCCGCCGTCGTCTACAACCCTTTCTATGCTGAGCTTAGGTGGCAGGCTGTCGCGTTATGGGAACCGACATCACGACCGGTCCTGCGCGTGATCTACCCGCCCCCGGCATCCAACCGGTTCGCATTTTCCTTTTACGCTCAGAACGGCTCGAACTACACAGTGCAGGTTCTGGGGGCATTGGATTCCACCAATTGGCAATCCTTGACAAACTTCACCGGCACCGGCGCAGACACGGTGGTCACTGATCGTGACCTCGGTGTGTCGCGACGGTTTTATCGAGTGGTGGTGCAATAAGGGCTCGCCATGCGAAGCGCTCATGGCAAGATGTGCGCAACATCTGGTTGTGAAGCAGACTAGCCAAGCAATGAGCGTGCTCCCGCCTGGCCGCTGGACGGCGGGTCAACTTCCTTCCAATGTGCGGGTAGGAGCAAACTCCCTCCTCACGGACGATCTGGCCTTCAAGCGGTTTCACAGCAAGCAGACAGATGCGTTGGTTATTGGCGCCCATTGCACCATGGACGGTGTGCACTTTGACCTCGGTGAGCACGGCCAGATGGTCATCGGCGACTATTGCTATTTTACGAATGCGGTGTTGCTCTGCGAACTGGAGGTGCGCATCGGCAACTATGTGGTGATCGGCTGGAATACGACGGTTTGCGACACCGACTTTCATCCGCTGGCGCCCGCCGAGCGCATCGCCGACGCCATCGCCTGCTCACCGCTGGGCCAGGGCCGGCCGCGCCCGCCCATCCTGAAACGGCCGGTGGTAATCGAAGATGATGTCTGGATAGGTCCCAACGCCACTATCCTCAAAGGGGTACGCATCGGCGCGGGCGCATGGGTTGAGGCCGGCTCGCTGGTCACCCGTGATGTGGCCCCACACTCCCGCGTCCTGGGCAATCCCGCCCAGGCCATTGGCACGGTGTCCTGATCCGGCTACAGCGTCTCCGCGTCCCGGCGCGAGAAGATGACCACGGTTTCCCCCTCGATTGGGGTGTGAAGTCGCCTAGGTGTTCCTGCCTTT
>Ga0315283_10004987_pt1 | contig 11654 bp, 7 predicted proteins | sample YL17G09_0_MG_FD_204541 | JGI IMG/M metagenome (GOLD analysis project Ga0315283, IMG submission 204541) | Sediment microbial communities from Yellowstone Lake, YNP, Wyoming, USA - YL17G09_0 | ecosystem: Environmental > Aquatic > Freshwater > Lake > Sediment | place: USA: Wyoming | collected...
GGCCTTGATGTGTTGCAGCACGGTGGTGATGTTGTCGAAGGCCACCAGCAGCGTGCCACCGAGCAGCTCGGGAATCATCGGCCCGCTGCCGCGGTAGGGGATGTGCTGCATCTTCACGCCGGCCATGCTGTTGAACAGTTCGCCAGAGATGTGCTGCGAGGTGCCGACGCCGGCCGATCCGAACGAGTACTTGTCGGGGTTGGCCTTCAACAGGGCGATCATTTCGCGCACGTTGTTGGCCGGCACGCTGGGGTGGACCACCAGCACGTTGGGCAGCGTGACGTACATCGTGATCGGCTCGAAGCTCGTCGCCGGGTCGTAGGGCAGCTTGTCGTACAGCGAAGCATTGATGGCGTGCGAGCTGATCGTGCCGCCGCCGAGGGTGTAGCCGTCAGGCGCGGCGCGGGCCAGTTCGGCCGCACCCGCCGAGCCGCCCTGTCCGGCCCTGTTGTCGACGACGATCGTCTGCCCGAGCACGGCGCCGAGTTTTTCGCCGACCACACGGGCCAGGATGTCGGTGGTGCCCCCGGCCGCGAACGGCACGATGTAGCGGATCGGCTTGTTCGGCCACGGCGCGGTCTGCGCGCGCACGCTCGGCAGGGCCGTGGCACCGAGCGCAAGCATCAGGGTCCGTCGTTGCAGCGTCATGTCTTGTGCTCCTGGGGCCAAAAATGGGGCGGTGCGATCAGTCTAGGATCGAAGCCCTTGCATTCACAGCCCCGGAAAGACCCGCATGAGCGAGATGCACACCATTGCCCTGGCCCGCCTGAATGCCGCTGTCCGATTCGTGGTGCGCGGCTTCGGCAGCGACGACGCCGAGGTCGAGGCCGTGGCCTCGAACCTGATCGAGGCCAACCTCACCGGCCACGACTCGCACGGCATCGGCATGCTGCCGCGCTACGCCGAGGCGTTCCTGCAAGGCGGCCTCAAGCCCAACACGCATGTCAGCACGCTGCAGGACAGCGGTGCGCTGCTGCGCCTGGATGGCGGTGCGGGCTTCGGCCAGGTCGTCGGCCAGGAAGCGATGGCGCTGGGCATCGAGCGCGTGCGCGAACACGGCAGCTGCATCGTCGCGCTCGGCAACGCGCACCATCTGGGCCGCATCGGAGCCTGGGCCGAACAGGTGGCGGCCGCGGGGTTGGTGTCGATGCACTTCGTCAACGTCATCGCGCGCGGCATCGTCGCGCCGTACGGCGGCGCCGATGCACGCTTCGGCACCAACCCGTTCTGCGCCGGCGTGCCGTTCACCGGGCGTGAACCGGTGATCCTGGATTTCGCCACCAGCGTGATCGCGCAGGGCAAGACGCGGGTGGCGATGAACAAGGGCGAACTGGTGCCGCCTGACCACCTGATCGACGACCAGGGCCGGCCGACCCGCGAGCCGCGCTTCACGGTGGTGCCGCCGTTCGGCGCCCTGCTGGCCTTCGGCGCGCACAAGGGCTACGGGCTGGCACTGATGTGCGAGCTGCTGGGCGGCGCGCTGGCCGCCGGCATGACCCAGCGCGACAACGACACCTCGCAGCGCCGTATCCTGAACGGCATGTTCAGCGTGCTCGTCGATCCCGAGCGGCTCGGCAACCGTGCGGCGTTCGAGGCCGAGGCACTGGCCTTCATCGACTGGGTCAAGGCCTCGCCATCGCGCGAGGGCTTCGGCGCTGTGCAGGTGGCCGGCGAGCCCGAGCGTGCGATGCGCGCGCAGCGCAGCGCCGCGGGCGTGCCGGTCGATGCCACCACCTGGCGGGAGATCCTCGACGGGGCGGCCAAGCTCGGCGTCGAGCCGCGGGCGGTGAATGCGGCGGCGGGACTGGCCTGACCGGCCGGCTCAAACGGCTTCGCTTTCAATCGCACAAGATCTGCAGACTGTTTTCGGCCCGTTGAGGACGTTTGCGAACGAGGGCTTTGCTGCTGCTCGCGTTTGTGCATCGGTGCGTGCCGCGGGCGTGGGGTGGCCGCTTATGCTCATGTCCCCCGACGATGGCCTGGCGGCCACCGCCTCCTCCTTGACTTCGCTACAGCGGCCACCCCACGCCCGTGGCAGGCCGCAGGGGTGGCGTTCGACGATGGCGAACAGCCGCTGCTGCCGGATCGGGCCGCCGGGGTGCCCTGCGCAGCGAAGTCAAGGAGGAGGCGTCGGCCGCAGGCCGAGGCTGGGGGACATGAGCGGAGTGGGGCGCCCCGGTGGCCCGATCCCGCGCCGATGCAGGCACGCAGGGGCGAGCACAGATGCAACCGACCGCAGGGCCCCTTGCCGACCCTGCTTTCCAATCGAGTGGACGCAATTTCGTATCAGCCGTCGAGCAAGTCGCCCTTGTAGAAGCTCCAGGCAGTGCCGTCGTGCAGGTAGAAGTGGCCGTCGGCGCAGTTGTCCTTGCCCGGAAAGAATTCGCGCCAGGCCTTGGGCACCAGGCGCTCGAGCTGCGCGTCGCTGAGCTCCTCGAACTCGTCGGGCGTGATCGCTTGCCCCACGCGCAGGCGCCGTTGTTCCGTCAAGCCCGTCCTCCTTCAGTCATGGGCAGCGATGCTACCGTCAGCGCATGACACAGCACCGCATTCCCGCTCTGGATGATGTCCAGACCCTGATCTTCGACGTCTTCGGCACCCTGGTCGATTGGCGCAGCTGCATCGCGCGCGAGGTGCGCGCGGCGCTTGCCGTGCATGACCCGGCGGTCGACGGCGAGGCCTTTGCCGATGCCTGGCGCGCGCGCTACCAGCCGACGATGGAGGAGGTGCGCAGCGGCGCGATCCCGTTCTCCAAGCTCGACGTGCTGCACCGGCGCAACCTCGACCATGTGTTGCAGGCGCTGGGCCTGGACGCGGTACCCGAAGCCGCGCGCGCCGAGCTCAACCGCGCCTGGCACCGCCTCGATGCCTGGCCCGATGTCGGCCCCGGGTTGGCCCGGCTGCGCCAGCGCTTTCGCATTGCACCCTGCTCCAACGGCAACATCTCGCTGATGGCCGACCTGGCGCGGCGCAACGGCTGGCACTGGGACGCCATCGTCGGCGCCGAACTGGCGCGCGACTACAAGCCCAAGCCGGTGGTCTATCTGACGGCCGCCGCGGCTTTCGATTGCGCACCGGCGCAGACGCTGATGGTGGCCGCGCACTCGTCCGACCTCGAGGCGGCCGCAGCGGCAGGCCTGCGCACCGCCTTCATCGCCCGGCCCGACGAATACGGCCCGGGCCGCGGTGAGAGCCGCGCCAGTGTTGCGGTGGACCTTTCGGCCGACAGCCTGACGGCGCTGGCCGGCCTGCTCGGCTGCAATTGATGCCGAGTCGAAAACCTACTTCTACAGTGCGCGTCGCGCGTCGGTGATCAGGCCCTGCAGGAGCTGGCTGCTGCGCAGGCGGCGGGCTTCGGCGGGCAAGGACTCGAACAACGCCTGCGCTTCACTGGCCAGCGTTCGCGCCTGGGTTGGGTTCGGGCGGGTGAGGGCCGCGGCCACGAGCGCCAGCGCGAGGTCCGTCTTGTGCATCTGGTCGTCGGGCTTGCCGGCTTGCACCTCGCGCTGAAAGGCGAGTGCCTTCTCGGCCAGTGGCCGTGCCTGCTCGATGCGGCCGCTGCGAGCGAGCGTCAGGGCCCACAGTGCGTTGTCCGAGGCCTGGGCGCGCTTGGCTTGGGCATCGGTGGTGGGCAAGCCCTTGCGCGCCTCGGCCACCCGGCTGAACTGCGCTTCGGCCGCCGGGAAGTCGCCGGCCTCGATCTCGACCCAGCCCAGCACGACATGCAGCTGCCGCAGTCGCTGCGCCACCTGCAAGCGTCCGTAATCGGAATCCGGTTTGACCAGCAGCAGTCCCTCGCGGGCGCCCCGAGCCTCGGCCCGCGCGCGCGCCAGATCCCCCTCGTTGAAGGCCGCTTCGGCGCGGAACGTGGGCCTGGCCATCTCCCACAACTTCGCATCGGCCGAACCTGGGGGCAAGGTCTGCTGCCAGGCGTCGTAGAGGCGGAAGGACTGCACGCCCAGCTGCCGCCCCTGGTTGAGTTCGCCGAGATCGGCCGCGAGGCTGGCCGCCTGGTAGTAGTTGCCCGACAAGGTGCCCGTCACCATCGACGAACGCGGCGCCGTCGCATCGGCCAACTCGCGCGATTCGGCGTACTTGGCCAACGCGTCGCGCGGACGCCCGAGTTGCAGCAATGCGTCGGCAGCGTTGTTGCGCGCCACCAGCAGGTTGTTGTGCGTGATCATGTTGGTGGGGTCGATGCGCGACAGCAGCAGCCAGTCGCGTGCCGCCTCGTCGGCGGCGGCGAGCTGGCGCGAGCGTTGCAGTTCGCTCGTGGCCACGCGCGAGAGGTTGGACGAAATGAGGGCCCGCGAACGCAGCGCCAGCATGTTGGTGGGCTGGCGGTCGAGCAGCTGCGAGGTCACGCGACGCGCCTCCTCGCCGATGCGGCTGGCCTCTGCGGTCTGGTCGATCGCGTCATAGGCGTCCATCAGCCAGGCCGACGCGGTGCCGAAATTGGCCATGGCATCGGCGTCGTTCTGGAGCTGGTCGATGCCGCGCCAGGCCACCAGGGCGGACTTCAACGTTTCCACGGCGGGCTCGTTGCGGCCTTGTCGCTGTTGCACGAACCCGAGCTGCGTCAGCGCTACGGCCTGAGCGCGCCGCAGGGCCACGCTGGCAGCCCCCGCCCCGGCCACCGGCTTGCCGAACACCGCCACCGCCTGCTCTGCCGCTTCGAGCACGCCCGCGCCGCGACCGCGCGCGTCGACCACCCGTGATCGCACCACGTGGCCCAGGGCCAGGCCGATGGTCGTGGCTTCGTTGGTGTCCCCGTTGGAGCGCAGGGCCACGAGCGCCGGTAGTGCAGCTTCGAGCGCCTGGCGCGCCTCGTCGAGCTTGCCCTGGTTGCGCAACACCGAGGCGTAGCGCACCTGCGCCAGCGCCTGGTTGCGCTGGGTATCGGCATTGCGCAGCTCGGCGGGCAATGCCTGGTAGTACGCGATCGCGCGGCGGGCCAGCTCGCCGACGATGTCCAGCCGGCCGACGGGTTCGAGTTCACGGTTGAAGTCGTCGAGCAGGTAGACGATCAGGTTCTCGGACTCGCCGCGCGCGGCTTCGGCCATCGCGCGCGTGGCCTGCGCGCGTTGCATGCCGAAGACGCCGAAGGCGGCGGCAGCCACGGCCAGCACCGCCAGCACGATGCAGCCGGCGGCGACCTGCCGCGCCCGCGCCAGCGCCCGCCTGGACGCGACCTCGCGCGCCTGCTGCTCGGCCAGTTGCTTCTCGGCGGCGTCGCGCGCCTCGCGTTCGTGGCGCAAATCGCGGCTCGCACGCACCACGCCGCACAGCACATCGTGCGTCAGCTCGACACGGCGCACATCCAGGCGTTCCTCGATGCGCAGCAGGCGCCGGTCGACCAGTTTGGCCAGCGCGTCGGGTGTGGCGCCGGCCTCGGCAAACGCCTTCTGGACGCGTTCCTGGGCGATGTTTTCGCGAAAGCCACCGTCGGTGAGCAGCTCTTCTTCGATGAAGCGGTGCACGCCGGCGGGCTGGTCGGCCAGCGCGCGCTGGTAGAACTCGGCCAGGATCGTGGCGTGGGAGCCGGCCAGCAGGTCGGCCGAGATTTCGCTGCGGCCCTGCGCGATGCGCGCGGCGTTGAGCTCGCGGCAGATCAGGCTCAGCAGCGACGGTTCGACCTCGGCGTTGCGCAACTCGGCGCCGCCGGCGACGAAGCGCACGATCGCCTCGGCCACCTCCTGCGACACCAGCTTGCCGCCGGGCTTGAGCACAGCGTCCAGGGCCTGCGCGCCGGTCATGCGCGCCAGGCGCATGCGGTTTTGCGTGATGCTGGGCATCGCGCCCTTCAGCCCTTCGAGGTGCGCGAGATAGTCCTCGCGCAGTGCGATCAGGACACGGTAGTCGCTGCGCGCGAAGTCGAAGCGTTCGATCGCGGTGTCGTCGCTGTCCAGGCGGGCCTCGACCGCCTTGGGCGGCCGGTTCTCGACCAGATCTGCCAGGTCGTCGATGAACTCTGCCGCGCGCTGGCGGCCGAAGTCGTCGCTCTGCGCCAGCGTGAAGATCTCCTCGAACTGGTCGAAGATCAACAAGGGCGTCAGCGCGCGGCCATCGCCATCGCGCAGCGTGTCGTCGCGGTGATGCAGGAACTCCCAGAGGGACTCACCCTCGACCGCCACCCCGGTTTGCGACCAGTGGCCCGAGCTCAGCGTCTCGCGAAAGATCGCCTGCTTGATCTGCTCGGCTGGCGGCGGCGCGTCGCGGCCGTAGTCGATGCGCACATACACCGGACAGTAGCCCTGCGGCCGCAGCCGCGGCACGATACCGGCGCGCAGGATCGAGGTCTTGCCCAGCCCACTTTGTCCGAACAACACCGTCAAGAGCTTGCGCTGCACCCGGCGGCCGAGCTCGGCGACTTCGTCTTCGCGGCCATAGAAGTAGCCCAGCGTTTCCTCGCTGAACGAGGCCAGGCCGAGCCAGGGGTGCTCGGCGTCGATCGCGGCGCCGGCCTTCTCGTCGGTCGGGCTCATGGCTTGCGCACCGACATCAGCTCACGCAGGCGCTGGGCAAACTCGGGCGTGATCTGGCCGCCGGGCAGGCCGGTGATGTGCAAGGGCTGGAAGGTGTCGGGCACCAGCGCCGCGCCGCGGTCGGTGTCGTCGATGCACACCGGCAGCACGAACACCGCCGCGTCGGCCATGCTGCGCACGCGATCGCTGGCGTAGCTCCATTCGCGGCGGAAGTAGCCCTCGTGGCGGCGCTGCGTGGTGGCCGAGATGACCGGGATGAAGAAGCCGCAGCGCGCAATGTTGCGGCGGATCTTGCGGTCGTAGTCGTCGCCGCCTTCGAGCCGCTCGACGTCGAACCAGGTGGTGATGCCGGCGGCGTCCAGGCCGGCCTTCAGCTTCTGCACCGCGGCCAGGTCGTCGCGCGCATAGCTGATGAACACCGCGTGGTCGGGCATCTCGCGCTCGGGCGGCAGGAAGCGCTGCGGCGCGTTGAGTGCAATCACCTGGGCCGGCGTGCGCCGCGCCAGCCAGCGCCGGTGCAATTCGTCGACGAACTCGGCCGCACCGCTGTAGATGCGCGTGCGCACGCTGACCTGCTGCAGGAAGGCCATCAGGCGGTGGTCGGCGCCGGAATGGTTGTCGGCCAGCACCTCGCCAACGTCGCGCGGGTCCGACAGGCGGCGCCGCTTGGCCATGCGCAGGAACAGGCGCGCCAGCCAGTTGGTGAAATTGCCGCCGATCAGCAGCAGGTGGCTGTGCTCGAGCTCGTGAAAGAGTTTTTCCGGCGTCAGGTGCTCGCTCTGCAGGCCGCAGATGAACTCGAGCATGTCTTCGTCGCAGATCACATAGGTCGGCGAGGCCGACAGGCGGCCGAGCAGGTGATAGACCACCGGGCGCTCGAGCCGCTCGCGCTCGGTCGGCAGGTCGGCGACGCGGTTCGGCGCGTAGGCGATGACCTCGGTCGACTGGGCACCATCGAAACGCACAGCATTGACGGCCTGCTCGAGCAGCGGGTCGAAGGTGGTGCTGACGAAGAGGTCGAAGTCGGTGATCTGCGCCAGCTGCGTCAACGCCGGCGGCGGCGTGAAGTTGGCGTCGCGCAGGATGCTGCGCAGCCGCGTGTAGGCTTCCTCGCGGCGGCCGCGCGACGACAGGAACCAGCACACCACATCGTTGAGCGTGCACGGCGACGGTAACTGCGCGGTGTCGACGCCGAGTTTGGCGGCCAGCTTTTCGGCCAGCCAGTCGTAGAGCAGGCGCGGCCCGCCGTCGGTCTGCACCGTGAGCAGTTCAGGCCCGATGATCGGGATGACGCGCCGTTCTTCGATGAAATTGAGCAGATCGTCCCAGGCGTCGTCGTCGAGCGTGGCCAGCGGCGGGTGCAATTGCAGCAGATTGCTCAAACGGCGAGTCCTCCCGAGATCGCCACGCCGGCGTGGCGCCACGTTGGCGCAGGCCGATCTGATGCGACGGCGCAGTTTCAGCGATTCCGTTTAGCCGGTCAAACAAGGATTACCAGCACGCGCGACGCGCGATCCCCAGGGGCCTCACCGGGTCGCGCGAAGGCAGTACAGCCCGAGCGTGCCATAGCCTTTGGCCAGCGGGATACGCCCGACATAGTGCATCGCAACACCCGCCGTGCTGCTCGCCGCCGCCACGGCGGCGAAGGCGCTGCTCGCATAGACCTGACCCGGTGGCGTGATCGGCTCGATACGCGCCGCACGGCTGGTGTGCGGGCCGGTATAAAGCGGGCCGCCGGTGATCGGATCGCGCGCGCAGTGCACGGGCCCGCAATGCAACGCGATGCGCAGATCGAAGCCGGGTGGCAAGCCACACGCGTTGCGGTCGAAGTCGCGCACCAGGGTGCTGAGTTCCAAGGCATAGCAGCACGCGTCGCCGACGTCGTGAAAGACCATGTACAGACCGTCGCCCGAGGTCTCGACATGCTCGAAGCGGTGCGCGGTGCGCCGGTTCAGGGTGGCCACCGCCTCCAGGAAGCCGGAGATGAAGCCGGGGATCTGGTCCTCGCTGAGTTGGCTGTAACCCACCGCATCGGCGAACAGCAATGCCCGCATCTCGTGGCGCACGACCGGCGGCGCAAGCTCGCTGTTGCTGCTGGCCCGGACAGGGGCGGGCGCGCTCGAGGGACCCCGTTCAGGCGTGGGCGGCTGCAGATGGTCTACCGCAAGACCCTGCGCTTGCCACAGCGCCACCAGCGAAGCTGCGCCACCGGGCAAGCCTGGCGCCGCTGGGTCCCAGACCGCCAGCGCGCGCAGGTCGGTCTCCAGTAGCTGCGCCCGCAGGGTGCCCATTCCCGTCAGGATCAGGTTCGCATACTCGAAGGTGGCGACGCTGCCGCTGGCCTGGTGGTCGCTGGCGACCGTGGCGCTGTCGGCGCTGTCCATTGCGCGCTCGAAACGATCGCCCCAATCCCCTGCCGCGAAATCGACACTCGTGCGGCGGAACGCGGCCGCCGGAAAGGGCAGCACGATGTGTGTTTCGGCGCCGAGCTCGCGAGCGATTTCCAGGCAAAGCAGGTCGGCGCCGCAGGCCGCGGAGCCATACACCGCCACGGGCCGCAAGGCCGCCAGCCGCGCGCGAATGGCCTCGCGAACCGCGGCTTGGCTGGCGGCGGGAAATCGTGGCGTGAGGCGCTCGGGCCGGTCGAGCATGTGGCCGGTGAAGACCAGCACCGGCGGTATCCGCAAGGCCTCGGTGGCCGCGGCGCAGTCGCCGGGCAGATGTGCCGCCAACAACCGCGCCTGGCGCCGTGTCGAACTGATGTCGCCGAAGCGCGTGCCCGCCAGCGCCCTCGCGCGGCCATAGTGCAAGGCGGCGGCCGCGGCATCGCCCAGGATCAGTGCCGCTTCACCAAGGCTGGCTTGGCGCCAATAGCGCAACGGCTCCGGCATCGAGTCGACAGGCTGAACGGTGCAGATCGCTTGGACTTGCCGCGCGATCTCGCGGCCGTGCGCCAGGTCGCCCTTGAGAACGGCCATCGTCGCGGCATTGATGCCGACGTAAGACGCATCGCCGTTCGCGTCGCTGCCGGCGCTGATCCGGCAGGCGTTGTCGAAGGCGCGCGCATAGAGCTGGAATCCGGCCTCCAGGTGGTGCGCGCGCAGCGCGGCGTCGGGCGCAGCCAGTGCCAGGTCCTTGTGGGTGCGCGCCAGCATGCCCAGCGTCTCCGCGTCGCCACAGCCCTCGTCGGCCAGTTGCGCGAGGAGCCGGTTGGCGCGTTCGACATCGCCGCTGCGCGCCAGCGCCAGGGCTTGCAGCTGACGCAGCCGCAGCTGCTGCGGCCACTGCGCCAGACCGTCCTGCGCGGCGTTGTAGGCCAGGATCGGCTCGCCCTGCTGGAGGTGCCGCTCGGCAAGGGCAACGGCGGCCTCCAGCGTGTCGGGGGAATCGTCCGACGGCATCGGCGAATCAAGGGTTGGCGCGGACCGCGGGCCGCTATGCGCCGATGGCTTCGCGCCGGATGCAGGCGGCCAGATGTTCGCGGCCCGGCGTCGGATTCGGCGTGCCGACATGCTCGAGCGGCGGCGGCGTCTGGCGGCAGGCCTCGATGGCGAACGGACACCGCGACGAGAAGGCGCAGCCGGCCGGCGGCGACATCGGGCTCGGCGTCTCGCCCTCGAGCGGTACCGACTCGCGCCGCTCGCGTGGGTTGCCCGACGGGATGGCCTGGATCAGCGCCCGCGTGTAGGGATGTGCCGGCCGCCCGAAGATCTGCTGCACCGGCCCTTTCTCGACGATGCGGCCGAGGTACATGATGGCCACGGTATCGCTGACATGCTCGACCACCGAGAGGTCGTGGCTGATGAAGACGTAGGTCAGGCCGAGTTCGCGCTGCAGTTGCACCATGAGGTTGAGCACCTGGCTCTGCACCGAGACGTCGAGCGCCGAGACCGGCTCGTCGGCGATCACCAGCTTCGGGTTCAGCGCCAAGGCCCGTGCGACGCCGATGCGCTGGCGCTGGCCGCCCGAGAACTCGCTCGGGTAGCGCCCGAGCATCTCGCTCGTCAGGCCGACCGTCTCGAAAAGGCTGCGCACGCGTTCGAGTTGTTCGGCCTTGCTGCCGATGCGGTGCACCACCAGCGGCTCGCGCACGATCTCGCCGACCGTCATGCGCGGGTTGAGGGACGAGTACGGGTCCTGGAAGACCATCTGCAGGTCGCGCCGCAAACCGAACAGTTCCTGCGATGATGCGTGGGCCAGATCGCGGCCTTCGAAGCTGACGCGGCCAGCCGTCGGCTCCTCCAGGCGCATCAGTGTGCGGCCGAGCGTCGACTTGCCGCAGCCCGATTCGCCGACCAGACCCAGCGTCTCGCCCTTCATCACCGAGAAGCTGACGCCGTCGACGGCGCGGATCGTGCCGATCGTGCGGCCCCACAGGCCGCCGTGCACCGGATAGTGCTTCTTCAGATCGTCGACGACGAGCAGCGGCGCCACGGCAGGTTCGCTCACCACGCACCCCCGTCGAGCGGGAAGTGACAGGCCACCCAGCCGCTGCGGTCGGGCCTGAGCGTGGGATCGTCCTGCCGGCAGCGGCGCTGCTCGTCGGCGCCGAGTGCGTTGAAGCGGCGGCATCGATCCGCGAAGCGGCAACCCGTGGGCGGCGTCAGCAGCGAGGGCACGGTGCCTTCGATCGTCGGCAGCTCCGCCTTGTGCGCGACACCCTTGCGCGGAATGCTGTCGAGCAAGCCCTTGGTGTAGGGGTGCCGGCTGTGCTCAAAGAGCTCGATCACCGGCCGGCGTTCGACGACCCGGCCGGCGTACATCACGACGACCAGGTCGCACATCTCGGCGATGACGCCCATGTCGTGGGTGATGAACAGCACGGCGGCGCCGGTGCGTTGCTGCAGATCGCGCATCAGGTGCAGGATCTGCGCCTGCACGGTGACGTCGAGCGCGGTGGTGGGTTCGTCGGCGATCAGCAACTTCGGCTCGCACAGCAGCGCCATCGCGATCATCACGCGCTGCTTCATGCCGCCCGACAGCTCGTGGGGGTAAACATCGAGACGCGAGTCGGGGTCGGGAATACCGACCGTCTGCAGCATCGCTGCCGAGCGCGTGCGGGCCGCGCGCCGGTCCAGGCCGAAACGCAGTGCCAGCACTTCGCCCATCTGGCGTTCGATCGTGAAGACCGGGTTGAGCGAAGTCATCGGATCCTGGAAGACCAGCGCG
>Ga0315283_10004988_pt1 | contig 11652 bp, 15 predicted proteins | sample YL17G09_0_MG_FD_204541 | JGI IMG/M metagenome (GOLD analysis project Ga0315283, IMG submission 204541) | Sediment microbial communities from Yellowstone Lake, YNP, Wyoming, USA - YL17G09_0 | ecosystem: Environmental > Aquatic > Freshwater > Lake > Sediment | place: USA: Wyoming | collected...
CGCCGACCCGGAGACAGGAGAGGAAGAAGAGGCGCCTCAGGTTGCCACGCCATTGCCTGACGCAGAGGCGACGGAAACACCAGGGGTGCCGGGAGAGGCGGGGACGCCGGCAGTGCCGGGCGAGGCTGGAACACCAGCGGCGCCAGAACCAGGAACACCGATGATACCTGAGGACGTGAGACAGGTGCCCGTCAAGGTTCACCACGAGACGTTGTTCGATGATGCCCCGGATAAGTAAAAGTCCTTTCCGCGCAGCGGAAAGTCCGTCACAGCATGTGGACAAACACCCGTTCGAAGTAAAAAATCTCAATCAATAGTAGATGGCTGATCACTATTTTCGTGAGCCTATGAGCGCTGCTCTGATTGCAGGCGCAGTGACGGTTGCTTACATTCACATTCGCGCATCATTGAACAACGAAAAGGCGATGCCCAATTCGGCGTATTTCAAGCCGGCATTCCTCGTCGGTTTGCTCGTGTACATCATCGTCCACCAGGGGAGCGGACACCAAGAAACGATTTCAACCACACCGTATAGGGCCTGAGTCACAATAAATATAAATTCATATACCAATGGCAGACTTTCCCCCACCCCCACGGAAATGCGTTGATCGATGCGATGAAAAAGTTTATCCTGTAGCACTTCTTTCCAGCTTTGTCATAACACCTGTACTCGTATATTATCTACAAACAAGTGTATTCTTGAAAGTACTCTTTGCTCCATTTATTTTTATCATTTTATGGTTTCTTATATGGCTTATAAAAAGAACTGTACGAGAAAAATTATATGGTGAGAGTTGCGGTTGTCGATTTTTCTGACCTGTTGATTCGATTGATAGGGGCTTAAAGTAAAAAAAGCATATTTCATCAATGGCGACCACCACCAACGCTTTCAACGACATGATGCAGCAGTTTCTTGACGAGCTTGTTCTCACGTTTCCCACTGAGAAGAAGCTGGTAAAGTACCAGAACACGTTTGTGCTTCTGCGCAAGGCGAACCAGAAGAAGCCTCTGAAGGAGTTTATGGAGACGGTTGGTCCTTTTGCCAACCACCTGATGCAGAAGGATGAGGAGTTTTTCACGACGCACGCGGCAGAGGTGCCGTTCCTGAACGACCTGGACATTCCTCGTCTGTGGAACGCCGACTTGTCCGATGCGACAAAGGGTGCCATTTGGCAGTACCTTCAGACGCTGTACATTCTGGGTACGACCATCTCCGCTCTTCCAGCCGAGACCCTCAGCATGATCGAGTCTGTGGCTCAGAAGTGTGCCAGCCAGCTCCAGGATACGGCAACCGGTCCCGATGGTACCATCGACGAGGCGGCTCTGATGAACAGCATGAACGGTCTGATGTCATCTCTGCTGAAGGGTGGTAAGGGTGGTCCTCTGATTTGAAGTCCACCTCAAACAAAATCTCCACGTAAAATAGAAGATGACGATTGACCTGCGTGAACTTGTTGCAAAAGATCAGTTGCTCGATTTTTGGCCCACGAGTCGTCAGACGGCTGAGGAGCGAGTGTTCGCAACGACTCGTTTCATCGTGTACGCCGTCGTGCTCACGTACCTGATTCGCCACGACGCTCGCATCGTTGCACTCGGCGCCCTGGTCATTGCCGCTCTTTATGTACTCTACTACATGAACATGATTCCAGACGGGAAGCGTATAGCGTCGACGGGTCCAAAGGTGATGAGCGGTGTGCGCATGCCGACACGCGACAACCCCATGGCCAATTACATGCTCGGTGACGACCCAAGCTACGCGCAGCAGGCTCCATGGTACCCGTCGATGAAGGAGGAGGTTCAGAATGAGTGGAAATCGATTCACCCGTTCGAGCGTAAGCGTGACGCCGAGCGCAACTTTTACACGACGGCTGCGTCGTCATGGCCGAACGACCAGGCGGCTTTCACCAATGCTGCATTCGGAAAGCCGTTCGCTCCCATGTGCCGTGACGACCCAGCATCATGCAACCCAGATGGTCCATATGCCCGCGGACCAGAGCGTGTCCAGATCCGTGGCGGCAACGGGCGGTAAAATCCAAGTCGCGAAGCGACTTGTCCACAGGATACGACGGACTCGGGACGGACTCGGCACTACGTGCACTCGGGACTAATAAATAATCTCAACTACAAGTAATATGCCGAGCAGTGTGCTTCAACCCGGACTCCTCATGGTTGAGGAGGGAATGTACTTTGGTCCCAAAAACACGAACTACGAGGTTATGGTGATGACGGATGACGCTCTGCGTTCCCAGACGACGTCCCGTAACAACAAGTACTACGCCGACAAGCCCTACGACTTTCCGGATCTGTACATTGACAAGCCAGTGAACAAGTTTATGAGCTGGGACCCGACGAGCACGTACGCGATGTACCAGTCCATGTCCTACGCGAAGCGCTATCCCACAGACAAGTAAACGGACAAGAGGCGCCCCGCGCCTCTTGGACTCGGAGACTCCGTTGCGGATAAAAAATAGCATCTAACTAATAGATGGACCCTTTCAGTCTTGCCGCCGTTGTCGGTCTGGTTTTTGCCGGAAAGAAACTCAGCGACGTCAAGGAGGAGCAGGCGGTGATGCCTTCACCACCAGAACAAATTACCAAGTTTGATCTCGTGCAGTACAAGTTTGCTCAGCAGGATCCCCAGGTCGATCCACTGAACCTGGAGCCAAATACGGGTCGTGGTTTTTCAGGCGGGTTCCGTCTTCCACCAAAGGATATCGCACCGAGCTTTGCGGACGTCACGCCAAGTGGGACTCGTTTCCCGTTCGGTCAGCCAGTGTACCAGACGGACGGAAGCCGTGAGCCAGTCACGAACAAAATGAACAATATAACACCAGCAGATAAGAAATACGTCGGACGCGGTCTCGGTCTGTCACCGGACACACCAGCATCGGGTGGGTTCCAGCAGTTTTTCCGCATTCTGCCCAACAACATGAACGAGGAGCGTCTGACGACTCTGTCCGGTACGTGGGGCGGTCCAGCCAATCCCACCGTGAAAAATGGTGGGACGACGCTGGGTGCCATTTCCCACCCAGCCAAGCTGTCCAAGACGACGGCAAACTATCAGCCTATGCAGACACGTGGTCAGGGGCAGGGTGGTGCCATCACGGCACCAGAGGGTCGCCCGGATTTCCAGAAGACGCGTCGGACGACGAACCGACAGGAGACTGGGTCTCGCAAGGATGGTCTCGAGCTGGGTCCAGGGCAGTACATGGTCGCAGAGGCGTACAACACTGCATACAACGACCCCATGCGTTGGTCGAAGAACCGTGTCAACCCCGATCGTCCCGGAAACGGCGGACGCATGAACGTGCGCGCCGACCCCGTGGGAGCCGTCGGTGCCAACACAAACACGCGTCTCGAGGCGGGTGCGCTCCCAGTTCGCCCAGCCGACGCAAGCCGTGGGTCTCGCTACTTGCCAAACCAGTATGACCGCCTCAACGTGTTCAAGGGTCAGAAGGATTTCCGCTCGTCGGTAAACAGTCAGGGTCTGGGTTTGGCAAACAACGTGCTCAAGGGGAATCCGTTTGCACACTCGTTCAGTGCCAAGGCTGAGACTGGTACTCCGCTCGCTCAGCCTGTAAATTAAATCCCCGAATCACGTTGTCACGGGCAGGCAGTACTTCCCGCCTTCGGCGGCAAGGAAATTTTAAGTTCAGTAACACTAAAGATGCAAATCTGGAAGTGGCTTCTTTTGCTCGGCCTCTTGTTTTTAATCACATACGAACCATCACGAGGTGGGGGAAAGCTGATGAATTTTTTTACGAACGACTCAGTAGGAGGGAATGAATTCCCCACACGAGCAGCCATGTCGGGAGAGGCACAAAAGTATAGCGATTCCGGTGACGACAATCAATAATAAGCAGTATATGCTTATTGTTCACGATCGCCGGTACCAGGAGTGGACGTTCGTCACAGGAGGGTGTCGACGTCGCGAGGTGATTAACCCCTTACGGTGTGCCGTTCGGGAACTCGAGGAGGAGACTCGAGGCACGATCAATCTGAAACGAGGAGCTTACTCGTATTTTCAGTTTGCAACAAAGTACAAAGGTCCAGGCGATTCCGAAGCGGACATCGAGGATGATGTCACCAGCATTTACCATGTTTACGTAATCGATTTGCCCATGACGGCTCTCGAACACACGTACATCGTTCGGCGATTCAACGAGGAGAAGTCCAAGATGGAGAATCACCAAACGTATTTTCGTAAAAACTATGATGAAAACGACAAGGTGGAATTCGACACGCTCGAAGGAATCACAGCTCGTGGAAACCTATGGGACATGATACGGACGCACGTCATCACAAACCCAGATTTCCATGCGGCTCTTTCATCCACCCAACGCACGAGTTTTTATTTACGGAGTTAAAAGGTCCAAGGGCTCGCGCAGCGAGCCCTTGTCCGCGGCGCTGCCCTACACTGATCGCCGTGCCGGGGCGTCAGAATACACGTGTGAAAATATTGACACACATCAGAAGATGACAAAGTCAAAGCGTATGTTTGCCGAGATGCTCGTCCAGGCGCGAGGACACGGTGACGCCGACGATATGGCAAAGACAATGTCTCTCGTCGATATCATCTACGAAATCAAAAAGGAGGAGTTGAAGAAGGCGGAGCCCGTTGTGGAGCCGGTGAAGGAGTCCCCGCCTCCGGTTGTTGAGGAGAAGAAGACGGAGCCGGAGCCCGTTGAGGAGCCGGAACCCATCGTGATCATGAAAATCAAAGACTTTTGGAGCCGCTTGACGCACGACTCGGATACAGACTAAAAATAGTCCGCTGACGCTACCAAGACGCCGTAGCGTTCGACGGACAATGGAGTGCTTCGCACTCCCCCAATTGGACTAAAAGAATGAATGGTATATCGTAGTATGGAGAAATGGCTCACAGACAAGGGCCCGGGGACACACGTCCTCATGGATGGTGGAATCCTTCAAGTTCCGTTTGAACAACTTGACGAATTTTACGTCGAGTGCGTACACGCAGTACGCCTCGGCAAAAAACTGTACGTGGTGGAGCAAAAGACGGACGTGTTCAAGTTTTTCGTCGATCTCGATTACAAAGGCCCAGAGGCACTTCCAGATGACGTCATACTCAATCTTGTCGAGGTGATGCACTCCGTGGTCCAAAAGGGTCGGTGTCTCATCGCACGTGCTGAACCTCGTGACGTGGACAATCAAGTGAAGTCGGGTGTTCACATTCATTGGCCGGACGTTTTCGTAACAAAGTCTGAAGCGCTCGCTCTGCGAACTCGGATCCTCCTCGAACTTCCCGATGACCCAGAATGGAGTCAGCGTATCGACGCGAGCGTCTACGGCGGCTCGGGACTCCGAATGCTCTGGTCACACAAGCGGGACCGCGGATCTGTTGATTCAGGTCCGTATACACCATGGCGTGACCTCGACGGGAACGTTTTTGACCCAGTCCCTTCAACAGAGACGCTCAAGCTTTTTGCAGTTCGAACAAATGAGGTTTCAAAAGAGTCGGTGAATGTCGAAATCACGTGCGCACCACTGGAACGTTTCATACGCAAGTACCTCAAGGGCCAGGAACTCGCAAACGTTCGGCGTGTCATCAGAAAGGGGAAGGATAAAATCATCGTTCAGACGGATTCCAAGTACTGTGAGCGAATCCAGGGTGTGCACAAGTCAAACCACGTCTGGTTTGGTATTACACGTGGACGTATATGTCAGTTGTGTCACGACGACGACTGTAAGGAGCAAAAGTTTGTCGGACGGGAACATATTCTTTCTCCGAGTATAGTAGAGGAATTACACAGCAATGTTGCTGTGGATAATTCTACTTATGTGTCTATTTGTGATCTTATTCCCGACTTTTGGTGGCAAGAAGAATCGGTTTCTCAGAGAGGTGCACCCGTACTCGGGTCTCGACCCTCAAACATGGGAGCTTCTTCAAAGTCATCTAGCGGTTTTCGAAAACCAAAAAGCAAGTCTCGAACAAAGAGCTGGGGGACTTTACCGAGCGATTGAGGATGTTCGTAACCTCGCTCTGTTCATTCAGCGCGCAGATGACCACGAACACCAGGAGACGCTCGAAACCATCGCCGTTCAGATGGGCGTCGAAGGCGAAACGACGTTGTTCAAACTCGCAGGCAAGAGTGGGTTGTATTTCTTTCCAAAGTACTTAAACGATTTAGCCCCTGATGATACAGAGACTGATGTCAACCGGACAGGATCATCCATCGGCGAACACTTCCCAGACCCCAGAAGTCACGGCCAGTAAGCGTACGCGTTCCGGTCGGACCGTCAAGGCACCCGAGCGTTACACGCCTCAGGAGGTGTGCGAGGACGACTACGCCGACGACGACTACGACTCTGCAGAGTCTGGCAGCGTTTCATCTGAGGTATCATATGACACGGAGGATATCTCAAGTGAGAGTGATGCTGATCAGGAGGGGAATCTCGCTGGATTCATAGTTGAAGATAAAAGCAGTAGTGACTCTGAGAGTAATGGATCGGATGTTCGATCCGAGTCCAGCGAGACCGATGTTCCCAGTGACCGAGACGAACGGCGACCCCCAGCAACACCAGCTCGTGGACGAGGTCGAGGCCGAGGAGCACCATCAGCAGCACGACGCACGCTCGTATTATGATCCGGGTCCCCGTGTTTTTCATCCTCAGAATCAGTCGGTTGATATGCTTGAAAAAATTTCAAAAGAGACTATAATTCTTGTATTTGCTGCGTTTTTTATTGGGATACTGTTAGGGAAGTCGCTGACGCCTGTGATTCTTAAGCACTGATTCCAGGTTGATTTCCCAAAAATGGGGTATTCGGTGAAGTCATGGTTGGTATGTATTGTCCAGAGTCTGATTTTCCGAGGTTTCCTTCCATACTGAAACCGTAAAGTTGTGCGTTATCGCTTGGGTTGGTGATGGATCTTCCTTTATCGTCAAAACCGTATTGAAGGTTGAATACCGCATTTGCATTTGCCGTCGTTTCAATTTCGGTTGGGTTGATGAGGTTTCCATTCACATCAACACCGTAAACAGTTTTCATCATTGTTGGATTTTCAGGTACGGCGACGAGGTTACTTGTATTAGATATGGTATCTCCTTCTGCTATCATTTCAATATCACCGAGAAAGGCGTACATTTGTGCCAACCCTCCATCAGACTGGTGTGGTACGAAATCACCATACATCACATTTGATGAAGGATCACCCTGAATAAAGTTTAGAATGGGATTTCCCGACTGAATCTGGAAGTCCATCCCGCCCATGTCTTTATATATCTGCGACTGGTTGTCAACACGGACGACACTGCTTGTCGAATCGACATACGGGAGGTTATTTGACGTCGTCACCGTATTTGATATGTCATTCGTGTATGGGGGTTGCGTATTTTCATCACGCGGAGGAGCATACCCCTCTCTGCGTGCTGAAAGAATCACCACGGTCAAAATGAGTACCACGAGAGCTACCCACAACGACCAGTGCGCCTTCATCTATTCATTGTTTATGTTTTTTTTTGGGACACGGACAAAGGGAGCGTTTCTCCCTTTGGACTGTTCAACCCAGCAGTCCTGCCGCCGCACTGCCAGCACCGATAGGCTCTGGCACAGGACCGGCGTCAATCTGGACCGCTGGCGCCTTGGCGCGCTCCTCCTCCTGCTGAACACGACGACGCTCAATCTCCTCTGCGATACGGTCGTCGGCAATCTTCACCAGCTCAGGCATCTCCTTGTCGGGAAACTCCTTCTTCAGATCCTCAATGAGCTCAGCTGGGTGAGGAATGGGCGGTACATCTGGCTTGGTGTAATACTTGGAGTTCTCATCTCCGGGCTCGATGAACGGCGTCGTCGACCCCTCGAGGGGCTTGGCGAGCATGTCACGCTTGCGCTTCTCGAACATGGCTGCCGCCTGACGCTGGTTGTCACGGTACTTGGTCATAATCTCCTCAAGCTTCTCGTTGGCGTAGTGAACGTTCTCAATGTTGTCGCGGTCAGGTGGAATCAGTAGCCACTTGTACATGTCGACGACGTAAATGTCGACGAGTGCATCATCCTTCTGTAGGCGCTTGGCGTGAGTCTCCGCCTCATCCTTTGAGGAAAAGCATCCGCGAATCTTCAGACCCATCTGCTCATTCTTCTGAGGCATATCCGGCCCCACCATGGAAATCAGTGCAAAAAGCTGTCCTGGCACCGTCAAGAAATCCTGCTCAAGAGAACCCATTTAAAACTACAAAGCGTCACTCTTTTAAGTGAGACCGTAGGATGGATGAACTACGTAAACGCCACAACCAGGCGAAGCGTGACCTCATAAATCAATGGGTCAGTCCGAATTCCTACGTTCTCGATTGCGGATGCGGCCGAGGCGGTGATTGGCACAAGTGGAAGGCTGTGCGTGCTCGTGTCGCCGCCATCGATCCGGACGAAAAATCTCTCCAGGAAGCGGAAGATCGAGCTATGGACATCGGGATCGGGGTGTGGTTCCTGGGTGCCGGTGATATTCGTCAGGCGGCGTTTGCAGGTCCGTTCGACGTGGTGTGTTACAACTTTTCGATCCAGTACATTTTTGGCGACCACTTCCAACAGAGCATCAAGGCGATCAAGTTGGCAGTCAAGCCGGGCGGACACCTCATCGGCATCACACCCGAAAAGAGTTTCATCGAAAGCGCGAGTTCCCCAGACGCACTCGGAAATGTGTTTGAGGTTCACGGCGACAAGGTGCTCATGAGTCTCACAGAGGGTCCGTTTTACGCAGACGGGCCAAAGTATGAACCCCTCCTCGACGGAAACGTTTTTCGTCAGGCGCTCGAACCAGAGTTTCGATGCATCGCGTGGGGACCTATCTCTCCAGAACAGACGGGACTCGTCACCGACATTTATGCACAGTTTGTTTTTCTACGCCTAGATCAGTAGGATGGCCCTGTCCGGTATCATACAGACGGGACTGCTCATCGTGACCCTCGCGGTTGCCGCGTGGAGCAGTCGCCGTGAAGCGCCGCTCATGACGGATCTTCGTCAGCGCTACGACGTGCTCTTGAATCATCTCAAAAGCACGGAGGTGGTTGACCCACGGTTCGCTCGCCTCAGGAAGCGGTGTATTCTCACAGGAATTCACGGGTCCAGGATGAACAGGGGGACCATAGGCTACAACGTAAATAAAGGGTACGAGATTTACATCTGCCTGGACAAGGATGATATAAACTCGGCAATGAACGTGCTTATTCATGAGCTGGCTCACGTCACAGTCAACGAGTACGACCACTCCCCAGAATTCTGGGCGTCGTTCAAAGACCTCAAGGCGCTATGTAAAACCCTAAGCATCTATACACCCATCGAGGGGTCGCTCGAATATTGCGGCATCATGATTCAGGATTGATTCGCCTTTCCACCGCAGGTGGAAAGTCTGTCGCTTCGCGATGATCTTTTTTCTCACACCATTGTAAATGTCTGGTGGTATCGTTCAGCTCGTCGCAACCGGTGCTCAGGACGCGTGGCTGACCGGTAAGCCAGAGGTGTCCTTCTTCCGTTCCAGCTACAAGCGTTACACGCACTACGCCAACTCACCCGAACGCCAGCTGATCCAGGGTAATCCCTCGGCTGGTAACATCTCCACGATCCGTCTGGAGAAGAAGGGTGACCTCGTCAACTACATCTACCTGATTGCCAAGGACTCGACTGGTTCTCTGATCCCAGGCATCAACTGGACCAACGTCATCGACAAGATCGAGCTGCTCATCGGTGGTCAGATTGTCGACACACAGGACATCAGCTGGATGACGAGCGTCGAGGCGGTGACTGGTGCCCAGAACTTCTCCCAGCGTTTCCTCAACAACAACGGCACTGGCCCCAACAACATCACCAACGGGTTCCTGCCGCTCAAGTTTTTCTTCTGCAAGGACTGGAATGTGTCGCTGCCCCTGGTGGCTCTCCAGTACCACGACATCGAGCTTCGCATCACGTGGAGCGCAAACCTGGGTACGACGCTGGCACTGACGGGTCTGCCAGCATCGGCCACGTATGCCTCGTTCCAGTACGAGGCGTGGACCAACTTCGTCTACCTGGACCAGGCGGAGCGTGAGTACTTTGCCAGCACGCCCATGGACCTGCTTATCACCCAGATGAACCGCATTCCCATCGCCACGACAAACATGCAGGAGCTGGCTCTGGCTCACCCCATCAAGTTCCTCGCGTTCCAGTCCAACAACTACTCGGCGGCGTACACGACCGGTCCTACAAACGGCGTTCCCGCTGTCAACTACCAGTTCAAGACCCAGATCAACGGCGTGGACATCGGCGACACACGCTCCATGTTCCAGTGGATCGATGTTCCCCAGTACTACCACACACCCTACGGCTACAACCACAACAACGCGACGGCGAACGTCGCTCTGATTTCATACTGCCTGGACACGTCAAAGCTTCAGCCGACTGGCACGCTGAACTTTTCACGCATCGATACCTACCGCATCGTCGCACCAGCTGGCGTCTCACTGAGCACTCTGGCTGGCGGCGCCGGTCGCTACTTTTACGCGATGAACTATAACGTCCTACGCATTAAAGACGGAATGGGGGGGCTTTTGTACAGCAACTGACCAATTTTTAACCATTTTAAAAACGGGTCTATTTTAAAGAAACTAGTGAAGAAATGCGATGCATTCCTTCGACTCTACTTCTTCTGAGGAGGCTTGGCGAATTTGTGGACAATGAAAAAAATAACAGCCGCGATGAATGCGGTGGCGAGCATGCCCGTCGCTGACAGGTCACCTGCGTCGCTCATAAACTTAGGAATCAGATCCGCCAATTTGTTCTGAACCGGCTTGGAGAATGCAGCGACTGCGGCAATGCCCGCGAGCGCCGCGTTCAGCTGTTCATCAGTCAGACCAAATGGGTTTTTCGAGGAAGGGGAAGCTGGGCCAGCGGACGCATTGTCCAGGCTCAGCGCAGCTACTCTGTTGTTCTGTGGGTTCTTGTACGGGCCGCCCATCGAGGGCCCCATATCGAAATCGGCGCTTGGCACGATGTCGGCGATTGATGTCGAGAAATCCATTTCTATTTGAGGAGGTTTTATTTCAGCTTTAAATAACTCGGGTTGGTCGATCGAGCGCGTCTGGTACGTCGGCTGAAGTTCATCCGGGACACCGAATGAACTCTGATGCTGTACCGGCGCCTGGCCCTGCATCAGCTTTTCGGGTTCCACCTGAGGAATGTACTGCAGGATGTCACTTGATCCGTTGAAATCTAGATTCTCGATAATCATCTCTAAAATACGTATGGAATTCTTTTACGGAACGGGAACGCGGTTTTTTTCATTTGCCATGGTTGGCCGAATATATAATGCCACATGTATTCGAAAACATATCCGAGTTCTCCGTGTGTATCGGGATCGACTAGGGCTTCATACCATGTTTTCCAAGCTTTGAACGGATATTTTGTAATCTCATCTCTCGATACTATAAATTGCCCACATGCATCCGTAAATAATGGTTTGTTTGGGTACTTTTTCATATACGGTTCGAAGAGATACCAGTACTTTTCAATCTGTAAATAATAATCTGACTTTACACACGAAGGACATGGTTCTCCTAACCACATTCCATTCAGAGTTACAAAACCTGAACGTTGAGCTCGGTCAATAAGAGTTAACATGTGTTCTCTGTGTTTTTGGTGATGGGCTTTTTCGTGACCATGAA
>Ga0315283_10004989_pt1 | contig 11652 bp, 6 predicted proteins | sample YL17G09_0_MG_FD_204541 | JGI IMG/M metagenome (GOLD analysis project Ga0315283, IMG submission 204541) | Sediment microbial communities from Yellowstone Lake, YNP, Wyoming, USA - YL17G09_0 | ecosystem: Environmental > Aquatic > Freshwater > Lake > Sediment | place: USA: Wyoming | collected...
TGGCGGGACCTTTGGGGAACAAAGCAAACAGATCCTTGGTGGAAATCCCTGTGCCAGTCGTGATCTGACGCATGGTCGGTGCCTTGCCGCTGCCGAGGCCGGTCTGACGGCAGAAATCAATGATCTTCCAGTGGTCTTCAGTCAGGGGATCGATCCCTTCCTGTTTGGCCATTTCTACGGCAATTTCCTTCGTCCACTCGTTGGGGTTGGTCATGAACCCCTCTTCGTTGACGGTTATCTTGGTTAGATCCACTACCATAATATGTCTCCTTTCTAATGGTTATGAGGCAGTGACTGGTTCAGTTACCAATTGCCTTGAGCAAGGATAAGGCGCGGTACAAACCGCGTTTTACTTTAGGATCGTTCATTTCGCGCAGCAGCGCGGGCAAAGATATATTTTCAGGCGGTTCAGTTTTTAATGCCTTAACCAGCCGGTCGCCGATTGCATCCACGTCCTTCGCATCAAACTCGTGCACCATACGGTCCGCCACTCGCCAACCGGCGCGCGCAAAGTCAAAGTAACCTTCCCGTTCAAGGCGGTCGAGTTCCACAGTGACCTGGTGGAAAATCCGCTTGCCCATCACCTGGCCTTCTTCGGCGAGTTCGGCGATCGATTCCACCTGGTCCAACAGTCCGACCAGCAGGCGCGTATCGCGCAAGACTCGCTTGAGCAGGAACAGCAGGTCGCCGAGTTCGAAGTCGTTGCCCACCTCGGCTAATTCATCGATGGAAAGTTTGACCATGTGATTGACCACCGGCACGGCATCGTGCATCAACTCATTCATTTCATCTTGCCGCCGGCGCTGGGCTTCAAACTGCTCGGTCAGGTAATCGAGCTTCTTATGAAGGAGTACAAGGTCTTCTTCCATTACGCCTCCTATTTCCACTTGCCAGCCATGGACATCTGCGACTCGAAAGGCATTTCGCCTCCCTTGAGCAGGACATTCCAGTAGATCCAGCGGAACATCATCTTGCCCCAGTGGTTGGCGGGAGATTCCTTGAGCAGCGAGAAGGGACCAAAGCCCGGGAGCGGGAACATGCCCGGAAGCGGTTCGACATCGTAGTTGAAGTCAATCAACACGCCCTTCTCGAATCCCGATTCGATGAAACAATTGGCGTGCCCGTCGAACTTGGGCAGCGGCTCCAACCCTTCCATGTGGCGGAGGATGTTCTCAACAACCACTTCCAGCATGAAGTGGGCCACCGATCCCGCTTTGGAGGCGGGCGCATTGCTGGCATCGCCGATCAGCCAGACATTTTCCCATTTTTCACTTTGCATGGTATTTTTGTTGACCGGGACGAAGTTCAGCTCGTTGCCCATTCCGGAGCGGCCGATGACTTCCGCGCCCATGTTGGTGGGGATGGTGACCAGAAGGTCGTAGGGGATTTCCCTTTCGTCGTAGGAGCGGATCACCTGTTTGCCGTTGTCCACTTCCATGATGGCAAATTCAGGTTCCAGTTTGACCCCCTTATCCTCAAGCATCCCGCCGAGGATCATCGAAGCCCGCGGCTTGGTGAAAGCTCCGGGCAGCGGTGTCACAAAGGTGATATCCACCTTGTCCCGGATGCCGCGCTCATGGAAGAACCAATCTGCGAGAAAAAGGAATTCCAATGGTGCGACCGGGCACTTGATGGGCATCTCTGCCACGTTGAGGACCAGCCGCCCGCCCTTCCAGAACTTTAGGTGCCGTGCCAGGGCAGCGGCTCCGTCGGGGGTGTAGAAGTCAAAGATATTGTTGCGCCATCCCCCACCGTCCACCAAACCCTGCTGCTGTTCCGGACGGATGAAACTACCGGTGGCGATCACCAGGTAGTCATATTGGATGACTTTTTTGCTTGCAAGCGTAACCCGGTTTTTGTCCGGTTCGATGAGTTCAATCTCTCCGAAGGCCAGATCCACTTGCGGGGGCAGGAAATTACGCTTCGGCTTGACAACATCCGACGGTGCGTAAATTCCAAAAGGGATGAACAAAAATCCCGGTTGGTAATAATGGTTTTCGTCCTTATCGACAACGATGATGCGCCACTCCTGCGGGTCAAGGGCGGCAGCCATCTTATTGGCTACCATCGTCCCACCGGTTCCGGCGCCCAGGATAAGAAATGTTTTCATGCTTTTTCTCCGATATTTGAGTTTAAGAAATCGCGCCTACCAGCGTAGCTCGTTTGGCAAGGATGTCACGCATGGCTGCGCGAAGCAGGTCGAGTGCTTCGACAAGTTTTGCGTCGCCGAGAGTATAGATAATCACCGTTCCGCGCCGCTCTGTCGTGACCATCCCGCGTTCGCGCAAGATCTTGAGATGGCGGGATACCAGCGGCTGGGTCATGTTCAGCTCATTGCATAGTTCGGTGACATTGCGTGAGCCCTGGGATAAAGCATACAGGATCAGGATACGGTTGGGGTCTGCCAGGCCGGCACAAATCTCAGCGTGGAGTTGGGTGACTTCGGCTTCAAGGTTTGTATTTGTCATCTCATTTTCTTTCATACCTATATTCATATATATTAGTGAAAATAATAACGAGTTCATTAAATACGCAATAGTGCTTTGTGTCATGCGAAAAGTATGACTATAATAACGATTGTGAACTTTTTCACTTTTAAATATTACATTTCATCACATTTTCTTTACGGAGCGAAATTTAATTGCTCCTCCCCACTTCTTGGCCGAGCGTTGCAGCCCAAGACAAACAATCTTCCTTCCCTTGTCTGCTGTCTTGCGAGTCCTTTCTCTTTTCGTCTATAATGAATGGGCAAAAGGCCAGCATTCAGTTTTTTTGACTCTTGCAAAGATCCATTGCACGTTATCCATTTGAAGCAACAGGAATCCTTATGCACGAAAACGAACCCATCAACAATCCTTCCCTGCTCGTTAACCGCGAACTCAGCCTGCTTGAATTCCAGCGCCGCGTTCTGGAAGAGGCACTGGATGACCGCAATCCCCTGCTCGAACGTTTGAAGTTCCTTGCCATTGTCGGTTCCAACATGGACGAATTCTTCATGGTGCGGGTCTCGGGCATTTTAAAGCAGGTGGAGGCCCGCTTTATGGGCACTTCACCGGACGGGATGACCCCCCCGGACGAAATGGCCGCGATCCGCAAGGCCGCCCTCAACCTGTATGCTGAGACTCACCAGTGTTTCAACAAAAAGGTCAGACTAAAGCTCGAAAAAGCCGGCATCCATTTAATGGATTATGGCAAATTATCCAAAACGCAGAAGAGCAAGGTGGACGACTACTTCAAGGAGGTGGTCTTCCCCATCCTGACCCCGCTCGCGCTTGACCCCGGACACCCCTTTCCGCACATCTCCAACCTGAGCCTCAACCTGGCCATCGTCATCCGCGACAAGAAGGGGAATGAGAAATTTGCCCGCTTGAAGGTGCCTGATACACTTCCCCGCCTTGTGCCCATAAAACGCAGCTCCGGAGCCGTCCGCAAGGATGGCACGATCCCCTTCCATCACTATTTCGTATGGCTCGACCAGCTGATCGTGGCCAACCTGCAGGCGCTTTTTCCGGGTATGGAGGTCGTCTCGGCGCATCTCTTCCGTATTGTGCGCGATGCGGATATCGAAATCCAGGAACTCGAGGCCGACGACCTGCTTGAGACGATGCAGCAAAACATCCGGCGGCGCAAATTTGGATCAGTGGTCCAAGTAGCGATTTACGACAGCATGCCAGCCGACCTCAGGACCCTGCTTATCGAAAACCTGGAAGTCGACCACAACGATCTGTATGTTCTCCAGAGTCCGCTTGACCTTTCCTGTTTGTGGCAGCTCTACAACAATGTGGAGCGGCACGATTTGAAGTACCCGCATTATTCCCCGCATGTCCCGAAGGCCTTCCGGGAGATCGCCCTCGCCGGAGACTTCTTCGATGTCATCCGTCAGGAGAATATCCTGCTTCACCCTCCTTACGACTCGTTCAACCCCGTGGTTGATTTTCTCTTTGCTGCTGCACGCGACCCTCAGGTGCTTGCCATCAAACAGACTCTCTACCGCGTAGGTCAGAATTCGCCCGTCGTCGAAGCGCTGCTGGAGGCCTCCGAGCACGGGAAGCAGGTCGCGGTTCTCGTCGAGTTGAAAGCCCGTTTTGATGAGGAGAGCAACATTGGGTGGGCACGCACATTGGAACAGGCGGGAGTCCATGTGGTGTACGGTCTGGTCGGTCTCAAGACTCACAGCAAGATCGCCCTCGTCATCCGCAAAGAAGGAGACGGCATCCGGCGGTATGTGCATCTTGCCACAGGTAACTACAACACGGTAACTTCGAAAATTTATGAGGACATGGGGCTCTTCACCTGCGACGACGATATCGGTGCTGATGCGACCGACCTGTTCAACTACCTCACAGGTTATTCCACCAAGCAGGATTACAAAAAACTTCTGGTCGCTCCTGCGAATCTGCGCCAGCGGCTGGAGGCCCTTATCCGCCGCGAGATCGAGCATGCAAAAGCCAAACACGACGCGCGCCTGATCTTCAAGGTGAACTCTTTGATCGACCCGCGGATGATCGAGCTGCTCTACCAAGCCTCCCAGGCGGGGGTCAAAGTGGACCTGCTGGTGCGCGGGATGTGTTCGCTGCGTCCCGGCGTGAAGGGTGTCAGCGATCACATTAAAGTGATTTCGATTGTTGGACGATTTTTGGAACACAGCCGCATCTACTACTTCCTGAACGGCGGCAAGGAGGAAATATACCTCGGATCCGCCGACTTGATGCAGCGCAACCTTAATCACCGGGTGGAGGTGGTATTCCCCGTGGAAAGTCCCAAACATGTCCATTACTTAAGAGATGAGGTATTACAGGCTTACTTGAAGGACAATGAGCGGGCGCGTGTCATGCAGGCGGATGGTAGCTATAAGCGGTCCATACCGGAAAAAGAGGACAAAGCGCTCGACATTCAGGATTGGTTAATGAGATATCGCCCCAAATAAGGGGCGATATTTTCCGTTGGTGATTACTTATTTCAACGGCTCAAGGAAATAGTTGATCCCGTCTCCTTCCGCAGTCCAGCCCACACCACCGGGGATGAAGCGGCTCTCTACCTTCCAGAAGACAAATCCATCAGCGCAAACTGGACCGTCCACCAGCTTGACAAACATGCCCGGCGTAAATCCGATCAGGATGTTGTTGCCTATCTTCGGTTCTGATCGGATGCGATTGGCAAGCGAGGGTTCTCCAGCTGGTTGGGCAAAATCACTAATATTCAAGCGGGTAAAGCCAAACGCACAAGACGGTGAATTTTCAGGGGTGGCTGTGGAAGCTGGAGTGGATGCGCCTTCAGTCAATGCCCAGTCACCATCTGCACCGTATCCACCGATCATCAAAATTTCCCCGGTCCCGCCGAAGAAGGTCATCGCCTGCTGCTCACGTGCAGACGGGGTGCGCTTGGTTGTGATCTGCTGCCAATTCTCCCCATTATAGATCCACGTGTCTTTCATCAAACTCTGAGTCGCCGGGTCGTAACCGCCGAACATCACCACATGACCGGTGAGAGGATTGTAAGCCATGGCATGTCCCCACCGGCCAGGAGGCGTGACGTCTGTCAGAATCTCCTCCCAATCCGAACCGTTAAATTCCCAAGTATCGTTCAGGCTGGGACTGTCGCCTCCAAACAGGACTGTCTTGCAGCGGCTGGAGTCGAAGACCATGGCAGTCAACCTGCGTTCTGCAGGGTAGTTCGAAGTTTGCACCGGAGTCCACGCCTTCCCATCGTACTCCCAGGTCATGTTTTGGCCAAAAGCGGCCTTGCCACCAAACAGGACAATCCTGTTTCGGCAGGAGTCATAGACCAAGCCAGGTCCATCGCCACGGTCGCCGGGCTTACCACCCGAGACAATCTGTGTCCAGTCATTTCCATCGTATTCCCATGTATCACCCCGCAGGATTCCACTGTCAGTCAACCTGCCACCAAGCATGACGACGACTTTACGCAATGGGTCATAAGCCATGCCCGACCACAGTCGAGGCGTGGGAGAGTGATCTGTTTTGATCTGCTTCCAGGTGGCATTATCGTATTCCCATGTCTGGTTGAGGAATTTGTTCGTCCGGTCAGTGCCGCCGAACAACACGACTACATTCCGTTCGGTGTCGTACACAGCTTGCATGCCGCGCATCGGCAAGCGGGAGAAGGATGGCATTTTTTTCCAGGCCGTTTGACCCACCGGCAGAGTGGCTCTGGGCGTGGGGCTTGGCGATGGGGTGTTTGAGGGCGCCGGCTGGGGAGTCTGCGTTTCAGTCAAGGTGACGCTGGGTTCGAGTACATCAACCGGTGTGGACACCTCCGCCGGTATTGAAGTAGGCGGGATGAACGTCAATGTTTGAGGAACTTGGGGATTTCCATTACAAGCTGCCAGCAAGGCGGCCATCAATGTCAATAAAACCCATTTTCGAAGCAGCGTCTTCATGATGTTCCTCCTTGAAATCTTGGCTTTGTGATAATTATCACGTATTTTTAAGTGAGATTCAATCCCCAGTTGTAGTTGAACATCACATTCAGTTCCAATCTTCAAAGAAGGCCCTTGAAAAAATATTTAATTTCTTCCATTCTCCCAATTGAATATCGGGATGTGCCGTGCAATAATAGGAATGTCAAACCACAGAAAGAGGCGCTATGAATATCATTGGTCAATCTTTCGGCCGTTACCACATCCTCGAGCAGCTCGGCGAAGGTGGTATGGCAACTGTTTACCGCGCCTATGACACCCGCCTGGATGCGGATGTGGCGGTCAAGGTGATCCGGCGCAGCTCATTCGCTCCCGACCAGCTGGAGCAGGTGCTTAAGCGGTTCGAACGCGAGGCGAAATCGCTCGCCAAGCTTTCGCATGCCAACATCGTCGGCGTGATCGACTATGGAGATTACGAAGGCTCTCCCTACCTGGTGATGGAATACCTGCCTGGTGGGACTCTCAAGCAGAAGATGGGGCAGCCCATGCCCTGCCGGGAAGCCTCCAGGATCCTTCTGCCGATCGCCCGGGCGCTGGATTATGCTCACCGCAAGGGAATGGCTCACCGCGATGTCAAGCCCTCCAATATCCTGATCACCGCTGACGGCGACCCCATGCTGACAGATTTCGGCATCGCCAAGATCCTGGAAGCCCAGGAAGGCTTCACCTTGACAGGAACGGGAGTGGGCATTGGCACCCCGGAATACATGTCTCCCGAACAGTGGACGGGTCAGGCCGGTCCGTCGTCGGATATATACTCGCTGGGGGTGGTCTTTTATGAAATGTTGACCGGGCGTAAACCCTACGAGGCGGATACTCCCGCTGCCGTACTGCTGAAACAGGCCAGCGACCCGCTTCCGAACCCCCGCAATTATGTACCCAACCTCCCCGACCAGGCGGAGCATGTACTGCTCAAGGCACTGGCGAAAAAACCGGAAGACAGGTTTGCAACCATGGCTGATTTCGCAGCCGCCCTCGAAAACCTGGCTAGTGAACCGACCATTGCCGGCCAGTCTACTTCAGCTGCCGTCATTTTAACTGGCGCGGGAGCACTCGCGGCGCCCGAACCTGAAAAAACCACCGGCCTGAAGACAATGATCGGTAGCGAGGGTGAAGTTCACGCCGCTGAGACCGTCATCGCAAGGCAAGAGTCAGGGCATGCGAAAACTCTTGAGGGTAGAAGAAAGCCAATTGCGCCTGGAAAGGGTCCACGGCGCTGGTGGCTCTGGGTGGTTGCTGTGATAGGCGTGTTGGCCATAATCGGTCTGGCATTCTATTTCCTCAATCCGTTTGGACCATTGGTTGGTTTTCCAACCTCACAGGCAACCCTCCCTGCCACACTTCTTATAAAAAAGCAGGATACGCCTAAGCCAATCCCTGCGACAGCCCTTCCCGTGTTCTCGACGCAGGATTGCATCAAACCGGATGTGTTTTGCGTCGGGATGGTCACCGATTTTGGCACGGTCGACGACAAAGGCTTCAATCAATCTGCGTGGGAAGGTGTCAAGATCGCCAAGGATAAGGGATTGGTGCAAATTGCCCAAATTATTGAAACAAAGAACACTGGCGATTATGATCACAACATCAGTGTCTTTGCTGATACAGGTTATGATGCAATCGTCACTGTTGGCTGGGCGATGACCCAGGCAACCCGGGATGCCGCACTTAAGTATCCGAAGGTCCTTTTTATTGGTGTCGATCAGTTTGCCGAAGAGCCCTGGCCGGGAAATCTGGCGGAATTGAACTTCCCCGAAGACCAGGCAGGCTTTCTGGTCGGCGCGCTTGCAGCGCAGATGAGCAAGAGCGGTTTTATAACAGCGATCTGTGGGCCCAGTGAAATACCTCCTGTTTGGCGCTTTGGCGAAGGATTTCGGGCCGGTGCAGCATTCGCCGATAAACAGACGGGCAGAACCACGATTGTCGAAGTTGTCTATCACGAGTTAAACGATAAAGCATTTACCGATTTTGAATGGGGCGCGGAAATCGCCAAGGCGTTGGTGGATAAAGGAGCGGATGTAGTCTTCGGCTGCGGCGGGGTGACCGGCAACGGCGCTGTGACTGCTGCGGCGCAAGCCGGGCGCTATGCCATCGGTATAGACTCCGACCAGTATTACACACTGCCCGAGGCAGCGCCGCGCATGCTCTCCAGCGCAATGAAGGACATCACCCCCGGTGTGTTCAACCTGCTCGAGTCCGCCAGCAATGGCAATTTCAAAGGCGGCTACCGCTTGGGCGGTGCGACGTATGCGCCCTATCACGACCTCGAACCGGAAGTTCCGGCCGAAGTGAAGATTTGGATGGAGGACGTATATAACGGTTTGAAAACAGGAGCAATCAAGACTAACCTGGCACCCCCCAACAGCTGTGACGAGGATCCACTCGGCTGCATTTCAATTAAGCCGGGGGAGCCAATTCACATTGCATATGCGCTGGTCACCGAGGGCCCAAACCAGACCATGGGCGTTGATTCGCGCAATGGCGTGGAAATTGCCATTAGCGACGCTGGTGGGAAGATCCTCGGACATGAAATCAGATTTGACGGCCTGAACATCGGCTGCAATGAAGATATCGGTAAGGCGGCGGCTGCCGAACTGGCGGCCGACCCCACCATCGTGGGTGTCATCGGTCCATCCTGCTCGAGTGAAATGCGAGCAGGCATGTCGCTCCTTTCCAAAGCAGGGTTTTCTGTGGTTTCCCCCTCCAGCACCGCTCCGGATCTTACCGAACCGGGCAATCGTAGCAACTATCCGGGATTCCTGCGCACCGCCCACAATGACATCGTTCAGGGCACCAAGGCCGCAGAGTATGCCTATAATGTCCTGGGTGTTCGGACGGCAGCCACGGTCAGCGATGGTTCCATTTATGCATCACAACTGCAGCAGATCTTCGCTGATAATTTTAAAAGACTTGGCGGCAAGGTCACGGCCCAGAGCACGGTGTCGCCGGACCAGACGGATATGAGAACCGTCCTTGAGAAACTTGCCAGGGGTAAGCCCGAACTGATCTATCTGCCCATCTTCCAGCCAGCCGGCCCGAATATTATCATGCAAGCCAGGACCATCCCCGGGCTTGAGAAAGTCATTCTGATGGGTGCGGACGGCCTGTTCTCGCCGGATGTCGTAACCGCTGCCGGCGATGCAATCGAGGGCTTCCGGGTTTCCAGCCCATTCGTATCCGGCGCCGCATATGATGAATTGGTGAAGAAATATATGGACAGGTTCGGCACCCAACCGGTCAGCATCTTTCACGCGCATGCCTATGATGCGTTCATGATGCTCAAGGCTGCCATCGAGAAGGTTGCACTGGTGGATGTGGACGGCACGCTGCATATCGGCCGCCAGGCACTGCGCGATGCCCTGTATGCCACCCGGGACTTCCCCGGCATCACCGGCAGCCTCAGCTGCACACCCACCGGTGATTGTGCCAATCCTGTGATCGGCATCTATGAGTATCACCGAGGCAATTTTCCACCCACTCTTGTCTTCCCGAAATAATTAATGCCGGACGGGCGATAAATTAGCACTCACTCGAAATTATTCTCGGGTGAGTGCTTTGGTTCAAATTATATGAAAAATACCCCGTCCACGTGTCGTATGTGAACCGTATGTCGTACATTTCCCATCAAGAGGATGCTGAGGATGGTCACGACCTGTCAAAGGACTTGTTCCGCCCCAGCAGATCGAGGAAAAGGAGCGCAAGAACTTTCCTTGCTTTAGTTGGAGCTGGGAGTTCCAACCATATTTTGAAGAATCATAAAATTTGAACAACATTTTCAATTCAAAGACACCAGGTTTGGTTTTCAGGCAAGGCTGACAGGTCGTCATTTTGATTTATAATTTCTTTTGCTTCTCAACCCCACAGATCATCCCCCGGAGGAACCAATGGACTTCAGTAGTCTCTCTCAATTCCTGGTGGTCATTCTTCAAGTGATCATCGTCATATACGTCATGGGTGTCATCGGATTCATCCTGCTCGATAATCGCACTCCACAATCGACCTTTGCCTGGATATTTTTGATGTTGACATTTCCGATTCTGGGCTTTCTCATATATATATTATTTGGGCGAAACTATAAAGCCTTCACTAACGAGGCCAAACTGGCGCGCATCGGCGGTCTATCTTCACTTTATGCGCAGGTGATCAAACCGTTGCGGGATGTTCAAAACGAGTACATTGAAATTGTAAAGCGTGAAAAACCCGAATCATATCGCCATAAATTGTTGTCCCTCGTAACCCTCAACTCACCGTCATTATTGACTGCTTACAATAAGGTGGAAATCCTGCAGGATGCCGCGGAAAAATATCCGCGTTTGCTGGAGGATGTCCGCAATGCAAAATCATCGATCCACCTTCTGTATTACATCTGGTCTGAAGACGAATACACCATCCAACTTAAAGAGGCACTCATCGAGCGGGCAAAAGCAGGCGTCAAAGTGCATGCGCTTGGCGACGCAACCTGCCTCAATGTCAGCGAACAGTATCTCAAGGACCTGCGGGATGCAGGGGTAAAGATATTCCCTTACATGCCGGTCAAACAGATTGGCCGTTTACATACTGCCAATTACCGCAGTCACCGTAAAATCGTTGTCATCGATGGAAGAATCGGGTATATCGGCGGCATGAACCTGGATAAGGAACAATTACCCGGCGGCAATAGACTGGGCTCATGGCGCGATACCCACCTGCGGATCGAAGGAGAAACGGCGCTGGCGCTCCAAGCAGCTTTTGCCGTAAGCTGGTACAACACAACCCATGAGATTTTTGACGCTGAAACATATTTCCCCGCGGTGGATAAAAGCCAACTACCCATCACACCCGTGCAAATCACATTGGGCGGACCCGATTCGCAGTGGAAGGCAATGCAGCAGCTGTACTTCTTAATGATAATGACTGCTGAAAAGAAGGTCCAGATTCAATCGCCCTTTTTCATTCCTGATGAAAGTCTTCTCGAAGCGATCAAAGCTGCTGCCCTGTCAGGTGTTGAAGTAGAGATCATGTGTTCCAAGCACGGCACCGCGATCGAACTCGCCCACCGTGCGTCGTTTACATACCTGGCAGATGTGGCACGTTCAGGCGCAAAAGTCTACATGTACAACAAGGGTTACTTCCACAGCAAAACGATAAACATCGATTCCCAGGTGTGCGCGATCGGCACTGCAAACTTTGACATTCGCAGTTTTTCCATTAATTACGAAGCGATGGCGGTCCTTTAC
>Ga0315283_10004990_pt1 | contig 11652 bp, 9 predicted proteins | sample YL17G09_0_MG_FD_204541 | JGI IMG/M metagenome (GOLD analysis project Ga0315283, IMG submission 204541) | Sediment microbial communities from Yellowstone Lake, YNP, Wyoming, USA - YL17G09_0 | ecosystem: Environmental > Aquatic > Freshwater > Lake > Sediment | place: USA: Wyoming | collected...
CCGCGCGGCGCCGTCAACGGCCCGGGCGAGCCCGTTCTCCCAGACGAGGATGTAGAGGAGGCTCCACCAGAGCGCCCGCCGCAGCCAGAGGCCGGCAGCAACGAAGACGCCTGCGTAAGCGAAGACAGCGAGCACGGACGCGAGCACGAGCGAGCCGATCAGCTCCGTGGTGCCGGCGACGACGGCGGTCACGACGAGCGGCACCGCGACGAGCGGGACGACGATGGTGACGGTCGCGAGGATCGCGGCCGTGGGCAACTGCCAACGTGGCACCGGCTTCAGCCAGAGGTAGACGAGCAGGCGGTCCTCGACGAGGTCACCAATGCTCGACGTCGCGAGCCAGGCGGTCGCGAGCGGCAGGACGATGCCGAGCCCGTACCCGAGCGCAACCTCGGTCGTCGCCCGCAGCGGGTCGTCGTCACCCCGGGCGAGGAGGCCGAGGAGGATCTCGAGGGACCCGAGCGCCAGAATCGCCGCGATCCGCATCGGTGTCACGAGCAGCCGCAGCAGCAGCCGGTAGAGCGCGGCGAAGCTCGAGTGGCGCGAGGAGCCGACGGTCGCAGTGCTCGTCATCGCTCCACCAGATAGCGGAAGACGTCCTCGAGATCCTCGTCGACCGGCCGCACCTCGAGCACCTGGGCTCCGCGCGCCCGCGCAAGCGGTGCGATCGCCCTCGCGAGGCCTCTCGCGTCGTCGGTGTCAAGGAAGAGGCCGTCGTCACCGTCGACGTGCGCGCCCACGACGACGCCCGCATGCAGGAGGTCGCCGGCGAGCTCCCTGGGAGCGCTCACCCGAATGCGGATGCGCCGGGGGCGGTCGTCCATCAGCGCACGGATCTCGCGGAAGTCGCCGGACGCAGCGAGCCGGCCCTTTGCCATCACGAGGACATCCGACCCGAACCGCTCGACCTCGTCGAGCACGTGGCTCGCGACGACGACGCACCGGCCCTCGTCGCCGAGCCGGTGGAACAGCTCGATCATGTGCGCCCGCTGGCGCGGGTCGAGGCCCGTCAACGGCTCGTCCAGGACGATCACCCGCGGGTCGTGGACGATCGCCTGCGCGAGCTTCACCCGCTGGCGCATCCCCTTCGAGTACGTGGGGAGCCGCCGCCCGTCGGACGCGTCGAGCTCCACGGTCTCGAGCGCCGCCCGCGCGGCGCCGTCGGGGTCCGGGAGGTCGTAGAGGATCGCCGCGAGTCTGACGAACGCGAATGCGGTCAGCGGCTCGAACACGGTCTCCTGCTGCGGCACGAGGCCAACCTGCCGGGTGACGGCGACGCTCGAGCGCGGATCGAGCCCGAGGATCCGTACCGTCCCCTTCGACGGGCGCGCGAGCCCGCACAGCATCCGCAACATCGTCGACTTGCCCGCCCCGTTCGGCCCGAGCAGCGCCGTCACGCCCGGGCCGATATCGAAGCTGACGTCGGAGACCGCGACGAGACTTCCGAACCACTTCGACACGCCCTGCACCTCGAGCAGCGGAGCCCCTTTCACCGGCACCGGCACCGTCACCGTCGCGCCCCCTGGCGGCGGTAACTCACCCAGCAGACGGCGCCCCCGAGCAGGATCCAGCCGCCGAGACCGGCAATCACGAGGCCGGTCGAGAGACGGGCGATCGGAGGATCGCCGTTGGACGGATCACGGGAATCCCCGAAGACGCGAAACGCGTACTCGGTCGCAACGGCGGGGGTGAGCAGCGCGAGCTCGTCGGGCGCACCGCTGCTCTCGACCGCAACACCGACCGCGATCGAGGGCACGAGCAGGACGAGGACGGTCGCAACGGCGGCCACGGCCCGGCGCGTCGTCAGGCTCGAGACGCCCATCGCGACGGCGGTATAGAAGAGCGCCACTCCGACCCCGGAGACGACGATCCGGAGCAGGAGGAGTGGCGCTTGACCGAGGGAAGGCCCGGCGTTGACGACGGTGTACGAGGCGAGGAGAAAAAGCTGGGGGCCGATCGTCATCACGAGCATCACGCCGGCGACGGCCGCCCACTTCGCCGCCAGGTACCGCTTCACGTCCAGCGGGCCCGCCAGGTAGAGGTCGAGCATCCCGGTGCGTCGGTCGGTGCAGAGCGCTTCCGGCGCAACGAGCGAGGCGAACAGCGCGAGCGCCATCGTGATCTCACCGACGTACTCGCCATACGACGGCAGGATCTCGTTCAGGACCTGGGCGGCCGGCAGGAAGGCCGTGATCCCGACGAAGATCACCGCCGGCAGGAACGCGATCAGCACTGCGATGGCCGGCAGCACCTTGTGGCGGAAGCTCCTGTGCAGGCCCAGCACGCGCTGCAGGGTGTGCTTGCACACGGTGACGAGCGCCCACACCGGGGCGCTACGCGGTCCGTCGTAGGACCGGTAGCCGACGTCGAAGATGCGTGCGCCCTGCTCGCCGCTCACGCGCTTGCCTCCATGTAGACGTCCTCGAGCGTCTGCCGCTCGGGGCCGAGGCGGCGGATACCGACGCCGAGATCGGCAACGGCGTCCCGCACCGCGTCGTGCACGCCGTCTGCCCAGGCGACGCTCACCGTCTCACCGAGCTCGACGACGTCGAATCCGGTTCCACGCAGCAGGGCTGCGAGCTCGTCCGACCTGTCGTCGACGACGACGATCAACCGCTCGCTGTCGCGGCGAAGCTCGCTCAGGCGCCCGGCCCGCACCACCGAGCCCTCACCGAGGATCACCACCGCGTCGCAGATCCGTTCGGCCTCCTCGAGGTGGTGAGACGAGATCACGATGTCCATCCCGAACTCGGTCCCGACCCGACGGATCAGAGCGAGCATGTCGTCGCGCTGGAGGGGGTCGAGCCCGTCCGTCGGCTCGTCGAGGAGGACGAGCTCGGGATCGTGGACGATCGCCCCGGCGAGCTTCACCCGTTGCCGCTGACCCGTCGACATCGTGCCGATCGGACGGAAGCGCTCCTCGCCGAGCCCGACCTGCCAGAGCGCGTCGTTCGCCCGCTGGATCGCCGCCCGACCGGGGAGGCCGTGCAGCTCGCCGAGATGCCTGACGAGATCGGCGGCGTGCACGTCAGGCGGGAGATTGTGGTGCTCGGGCGCGAAGCCGATGCGGGCGCGAACCTCGATGCCGGACGTCGCGGGGTCGTGCCCGAGGATGTTCAGCTCACCTGTGTCGCGCGTACGCAGGCCGAGCAGGAGCGAGATGAAGGTCGTCTTCCCGGCCCCGTTCGGGCCGAGCAGCCCCGTGATCCCGTGTCCGATGTCGACGTCGAGAGCGTCAAGCGCAACGGTTGACCGGTACCGCTTCGTCACGCCACGCGCGGAGACGACGGGGGCCGTAGCGGCCTCGCTCATCCCGTGAACCGGGCCCGAGTCGCCCGCCACGTGTTCATTGCGGGACCCGGTCGTGTGCGATCGACCGCTCGAGGGATGCCGGCGCGGAATGCCATCGCCTCGCATCTTCGCATTCGTGGCGAATCCCGGTCGCGAGCGGCCCGTTCTCGCTCCCGCCGCTTCGTACGTAGCCCTGATCGTTCATCCGGCGTAGTCGCGAGGCGCAAACCTCGTGGCCTCGTCGTCGCGTTTCGACAACGCGTCAGGCGCGGTCGAGGTACGCGCACGGACGGCCGTCTAGAGGGAGCGGCGAGCGGCCGTAGCGGGTGACGAGGAGCGGGCCGTCGGAGGCATCGAGTTCGACCGTCGACCCGATCTCCGGCGGCGTGCCGGGGAGCTCCACCAACCGGTAGCCCTCCGCAGTGGGCGCGAATGCGACGCACCCCTCCGCCTCCGAGACCGGAATCTGATCTGCCATCCGCGCGTCGGCCTCTACGACCGCCGCGCCGAGCCGCTCGATCGAGCGGCCCAATCCCTTTCCAGGCTCGGCGTACTTCGAACCGGGCCCCGTGAGCCTCTTGCCAAGCGAGGCGAGGCCCTTGCGCAGCGCGCGCTCCGTTACGCGCACCCGCTCCTCGCCGATCGCCGCCTGCGCCTCGAGCCGGCGCCCGAGCTCCTCCACCGACGAAGCAACCCGCTCCAGCTCGGCGTGCAATCCTCGCTCGACCTCGGACGCCTGAGCGGCAGCCCGCGCCGCCTCGAGGTCGTCCGCACGAAGGGCGGCGAGCGCCTCCAGGCGCTCTCCGAGCTCCTCGCTCGCAGCGCGAGCCGCCTGCGCGTCGGCATGACGCAGCCCGAGGAGCTCGTCGATCCGTGCTGCAAGGGAGCCCGTCTCGCCGCGCAGGGCCGCTATGGCCTCCTCGGCTTCCATTCGCGCTCCGACGATCTCATCGGTGAGGCGACCCGTGAGCCCCTCGAGGCGCTGCTCGAGCATGCTCTCGAGACGTTCCTCCGAGGCCGTGCCACGGGCAGCCGTTTCCTGCAACTCCTCGACCCGCGCTCGCAGCGTCGCAGTCTCGTCCCGCTGGGCCTGGAGCTGAGAGTCGAGGCCGGTGGTCCGGGCCTCCAGATCTGCCTGGACCGCTTCCATAGCCTCGTCCCGGCCGACAAGACCGCCGGTGAGGCCAACGATGTCCTCGATTCGGCGGTTGAGCTCTTCTGCAAGCCCTCCGATTCTGTCGTGCCCCTCACGTGTGGTGCTGTCGATCCTCCGCGACAGGTCCAGGAGGCGCTCGCCGGGATCCGCGATCGCCGATCGATCAGTCAGTGCCTCGAGCTCGACCCGGAGCTCGGCTGCAGAGCCTGCAAGCGCCTCGGCAAGATCGGCAAGTTTGCGATCGACGCGCTCCTGCACGTGCGCCTCCAGTTCCGCAAGCCGATCGACCGTCGCCTGGAGGCCGGCAAACCGGGCTCCCATCGCAAGTGCGTCGCCGACCCGTACGGCGTCGAGCCTTTCGAGCGACGTCCGCAGGTCTGCGATCGAGCCCTCGACTGCGCCGAGGCCATGGAGGCGTGCAGCCATGTCATCGACCCGCGCGTTCAGCGCGTGGTCACCCGTCGCGCTCGAGCGTCGCCGCAGGCTCCGCCTCCGTGGAGCGAGCGACCCTGCCTCGAGACGCTCTTCGGCGACCCGGAGTCTCACTTCGAGCTCGGCGACGGCGGCGAAATTCTCGGCCGACCACTCCTGATCGGTGGGCGCTGCCACCCGAACACCATTCTGCGAGGGCTGCCCTTCGGCGCCGGACGCCGACGGCCGTGGCTCCCAGTGCTCGGCGAGCGCGCTGGCCAGATCGAGACGTGTAAGGCTGCCCTGTTCGACAAGGATCTCGCCGATCCGGGCGCCGGTCCTGCGCTGAACGGTGAGAGCAGCCTCGAGCTGATCGCCATTGATGAACCCGAGCTCCACGAAGATCTCGCCGATCGGCCGCCGGATCTGGACGCTGGCGGGAGTCAGCTGCTCGATGGGCTGCATCGGCCGAGTGGGTCCGGGAGCAATCCTCAGTTCGGCGTTCGCGAGCTCGAGCTCCGAGACGCCGAACTCCGAGATCACGATCTGGTCGAGCCGCTGGCCGGTGCTCTCCTGCAACTGCAGCGCTCGCTCGAGCTGCGCGTCCGAGATCAGGTTCTTCTCCACCAGGATCGCGCCGATCTGGCGCGACTGGATTGCAGTCGATGGTTCCATGTCACTCCCTATCGGCAGCCACTCGTTCGAGGTATAGAGGTTCATTTGCTGCGCTAGTGGTGCAGGGGAGCGGGGCCTTTCGACCTTCCAGAGCACCCGAGACGCCGCGGTAAGACATTCGTCCTTGACAAATGATGCGTTACGATATATCGTGATAGCACACAAAGAAAGGAAACACATGACTGCAATCACAGTCCCCACTGCCGGCCGCTGCCGGCGAGATCCACAAGTCAACGTCTGGTTCATGACCGACGAGCGCCCGAGGCGCCGCGGACGTGGTCGACACGGACGTGGCATGTCCGGCCCCGCCGGTTTCGGTGGACCGTTCTTCGGACCGGGCCGCCGTGCGGGCCGCGGCGACATTCGCGCGGCCATCCTGGCGCTCCTCGCCGAGGAGCCGATGCACGGCTACCAGATCATCCAGGTGATCTCCGAGCGAAGCAACGGCAACTGGCGCCCGAGCCCCGGCTCGGTGTACCCCACGCTCCAGCAACTCGAGGATGAAGGGCTGATCGAGCCCGCAGCCTCCGAATCGGGACGCCGGGCCTACGCGCTGACCGAGGCGGGCAGTGCGGCGAACGCCGCCGCTCCAGCCCCCGCACCCTGGGAGGAGGCGGGCGAGGACGTTGACCACGACCTCGTCGAGCTCCGCGATCTCGTCCAGCAGGTGCTTGCCGCAACGCGGCAGGTCGCCCAGGCGGGCACAACGGCCCAGGTGAAGGGTGCCCAGGACGTACTCCGAGCAGCGCGCAAGGGCATCTACCGTCTGCTCGCCGAGGACGACGCCGAGGCGTAGTGCGCGAGCGCGTCGACGACGGCCTGTAGGCGTCGGCCCTCGGGCGTGAGCGTGTACTCGACGCGCGGCGGCCGTGCGTCGACCACGCGACGTTCGAGCACCCCTGCCTCCTCGAGCTCGACGAGCCGCTGAGCGAGGGTCCGGGGTGGGATCTCGCCCACCGACTGCTTGAACTCGTTGAAGCGCGAGGCCCCCTCGTAGGAGGCCCAGAGGATCGAAACGGTCCAGCGCCGTTCGAGGAGGCCCGCCGCCTGGCGGACCTCCTCGGGGACGGGCTGGCAGTGCCTACACCGCGACATCGAGCGACTGAGCGGCCGGCTCGAGCGCGAGCTCGAGCACCTCGGACAGCGCCATCACCGGATGGAACGTGATCTCGTCACGGACGTGCTGAGGCACGTCGTCGATGTCGGCGCGATTGCGCTCGGGAATGACGAGATCGGTGAGTCCGGCCGCGTGCGCCGCGAGCACCTTCTGCTTGAGACCGCCGATCGGGAGCACGCGACCCTGCAGGGTAACCTCGCCGGTCATTCCGACGGTGTGCCTGACGGGCCGGCCGGTGAGTAGGGATGCAAACGCGGTCGCGATCGTGATGCCCGCACTCGGACCGTCCTTCGGGGTCGCGCCGGCGGGCACGTGGACGTGGAACGAACGGTTCTCGAAGATGTCGTCGTCGAGCCCGTAGTCGCTCGCCTTGGCGCGAACCGCCGAGAGGGCGATCTGGGCCGACTCCTTCATCACCTCGCCGAGCTGGCCGGTGAGAACGAGCTTCTCGCCACCCGGGATACTCGTCGCCTCGACGAACAGCACGTCGCCGCCGACACCGGTGACCGCAAGGCCCGTGGCGACACCGGGCACGGCCGTGCGCTCGGCTGCCTCGCGGAAGAACCTCTGCCGCCCGAGAGCGTCACGCACGACGCCGATGTCAACGGTCACGGGTGCCCTGGCGGTCTCGGATGCGATCCCCGTCGCGGTCTTGCGCAGCACCTTGCCGAGCTCGCGCTCGAGCTGGCGGACGCCCGCCTCGCGGGTGTACTCCGAGACGATCGACTCGATCACCTCGTCGGCGACCGTCACCTCGTCCTCCCGGAGGCCGTTGCGCTCACGCTGCCGCGGCCAGAGGTACCCGTTCGCGATCGAGACCTTCTCGTCCGTCGTGTAGCCGTCGAAGCGGATCACCTCCATCCGGTCGAGCAGCGGCCCGGGGATCGTGTCAGCCTGGTTTGCCGTCGCGATGAAGATGACGTCGGAGAGATCGACCTCGACATCGAGGTAGTGGTCACGGAACGTCGAGTTCTGCGCCGGGTCGAGCACCTCGAGCAGAGCCGCCGACGGGTCGCCGCGCCAGTCGGCGCCGACCTTGTCGACCTCGTCGAGCAGGATCACCGGGTTCATCGTCTTCGCATCGCGCAGGGCGCGGACGAGCCGTCCCGGCAGAGCACCGATGTAGGTGCGCCGGTGGCCCCGGATCTCGGCCTCGTCGCGGATGCCGCCGAGCGACATGCGGACGAACTCGCGGTTCAGCGACCGGGCGATCGACTCGCCGATCGACGTCTTGCCGGTACCGGGAGGGCCGATCAGGGTCAGGATCGCGCCCGACTTCTTGTCGACCTCGATCCCCCGCTCCTCGCGCAACTTGCGTACGGCGATGTACTCGACGATGCGGTCCTTCACGTCCTCGAGGCCGGCGTGATCGGCGTCGAGCACCTCACGGCTGGCCTGCGGATCGAGACGCTCGTCGGAGCGGACGCCCCACGGCACAGCGAGCAGCCAGTCGATGTAGCTCCGGATCGTCTGCGACTCGGGCGAGCTCTCGCCCATCCGTTCGAAGCGGGCGAGCTCGCGCTCGGCCTGCTCGCGCACATGATCGGGCATCGCCGACTCGGCGATCTTCGTGCGAAACTCCTCGACGACGGACGTCTCGTCCTCACCGAGCTCCTTGCGGATCGATTCGAGCTGCTTACGCAGGATGTACTCGCGCTGCTGCTTCTCCATGCCGGTGTTGACGTCCTCGCGGATGCGACGACGGATCTGCATCAGCGTCAATCGCTCGCGCTGGAAGGTGAGTGCGAGATCGAGCCGCTCTGCCACGTCGACGGCCTCGAGCACCTGCACCTTTTGCTCGAAGGTGAGCTCGGGCGAGTACCCGGACGTGTCGGCAAGCGCTCCGGTGTCGGAGATCGAGCGGACAAAGGCCGCGATCCGGCCGTCGTCACCCCGCAGCTCGAGAATCTCCTCGACGACGGCGCGATACTCGGTCTCGAGCGTGCGGACAGCCTCGCCGGCCGGCGTCTCGTCGGGGCGCTCGTCGGCCTCGACGAAGAGGCGCCCTTGCGCGTCTGTCTCGGCGGCGCCGGCGATCGCCCGGTGGAGGCCGTTCAGCGCCACCGCTTGGTCGCCGCCCGGCAGCCGGACCCTGTCCGTCACCTCGGCGACGGTACCGACCTTGGCGTACTCGCCATCGTGCTTGGGCACGAGCAGCACACGCTCCTCGTCACCGACATCGATCGTCAGGGTTACGCTCATGTTGGGGAAGACGACGATGTCGTCGAGAGGGACGAGCAGAAGCTTGCTCACGGTAGGTTCACGCTCCTCGGCGGACGCAGTGGGGTCGGTCATACTGGTACTAACTACCAAAACTGTACCGGTATTCCCTCTCGTTGCGGAGGACTGGATCAGGCACCCTCGCTGATTCTTACGAAACGCGTACAAACCCTGGCACCGCCGCAGAGTCTCAGTACACGGAGCCCGGTTTCCGAACGATCGCCTCCCGGAACCGGACACCGCCTTGCGGCCGCGCACTCCGAGGGCGTGACCGTGAGCATGGGCGCCCGCTTGCGGGCGCCCATCTGCCTGCGAAGCGGCGTCAACCCCGGAAGCGACGGAGCGCGGCCGCGGCAACCCGGCCTGCAAGCACGTCGGACGAGCTTCCTGCACCGGCCGCACGGTAGGTCATCACGGTCACGACGAGCGCACCACCCGACCAGAGGACGAGGCCGTTGTCGTGGCGGGCGTCGTTGACCCAGCCGGCCTTGTGAAGCACACGAACTCCGGGAATCCGCCGCACCTCTCGGTCGAGCTTGCCGGGGTCGCGGACCTGGGCGAGGAGGTACAGCAGGTACCTGGCGTCCGACGCCGTGAAGCCTGGTTGAGCGGCACGGAGCGGGCCACGTCCGCCACTCGCGAGCCAGACGGCCCTCATGAGACTCGCGAGGTCGTAGGCGCTCGTCTTCTTGCCCCGCCCCCAGTACGGCTGACTGTCGATGCGTAACGGGATCACGCCGGCGAGCTGCCGTGGCGGATCGCCCACGGCATCGAGCTCGTAGCCACCGTACATCTCGGTATCGACGAGCCCGAGCGACTGCATCATCGTGTTCACGAGGGCAGAGCCGCCGGACGTCGAGCCGCCGTAGTAGCGCTCGGTGCCGTTCGCGGCAGCGTTGTCGGAGTAGGTCAGCATCTGGCGGAGGAGCCGGTCGAGCGTCGATCCGGCTGCCGGCGTTCCGTCGGTGCGGGCGAGCGCGGTGACCGCGATCGCAAGCTTCAGGCTTGATGCGGCGGGGAACGTCGCTCGCGCATTCCAGGCCGCTCCGGCCCCGGTCGCCAGGTTCTGCACGTAGATCGCGCTGGTGTTCCCGAAGGACTCCGCCAGCCGGCGTACCTCGCGCGCCAGCAGTGCGTCGCTGTGCGGGGCACTCACCCGCGGAGCAGTCGCCGCTCCGGCACCGAGGACGTGTTGCACGGTTGCCCGGCCACGCCGTCCCGCCCCGTCGACGGTGATCACCTGCACCGCCGTCTCGGCGGGAGGCAGCGCCACGCGCAGTTGAAACCGGCGCTGTCTCAGGGGCCGATCGGCCAACGTCCGCGTGCCGACACGGACGATCACGCGCCGCGTCCCCGGTGCTGCGACGCCCACCACGACGCCGTAGGAGAGCTGATACGGGGCCGGCTGCTCGATCGCGGGAGGCGGTGGCGGAGCGGTGATCACGTCGGCACCGTAGCGTTCGCGGAGTGCCGATCCTCGCCCATCTCGACCTCGACGCGTTCTTTGCCGCGGTCGAGGAGCTCGAGGATCCGTCGCTGCGCACCCAGCCCCTCGTCGTCGGAGGCAATCCGCAGGGCCGCGGCGTCGTCGCAACTGCGAATTACGTTGCCCGGCGCTTCGGCATCCGCTCGGCGATGAGCTCGGCCGAGGCACTCCGACGCTGCCCCAACGTCGTCTTCGTGCGGCCACGTCACGCGCTCTATCGGCAGTACTCGCAGGCGGTGTGGGGCGCGATCCGCGAGGTCGTGCCACGGGTCGAGCAGGTGGGGATCGACGAGGGCTATCTCGACCTCGGCACCGTCGTCACCGCGTTCACCGGCGCTCGCGCTGTCGCGGAGGCGGTGCAGACGTCGGTCCGCGCTGCGACGTCGCTCTCCTGTTCGCTCGGGGTCTCGACGTCGAAGGTCGTCTGCAAGGTCGCCTCCGAGCGCCGCAAGCCCGGCGGGATCACGGTCGTGCCGCCGGGCAAGGAGGCGCGATTCCTCGCTCCGTTCGCGGTACGGGCGCTGCCCGGAGTCGGGCCGAAGGCGGAGCTGCGGCTCGCAGCGGCCGGAGTGAAGACGATCGGCGATCTCGCTGCGCTCGGCGACACGGAGCTCCGCGTCGTGCTCCCCGGGACGATCGGCCCGCTCCTCCGCGACCGTGCATGTGGGATCGACCCGCGCGACCTCGAGCTCGAGACCGAGCGGGTGTCGATCTCCGTCGAGGAGACATTCGAGCGCGATATCTCCGACCGGAGGCTCCTCTACTCCGAGATCGAGCGCATGGCGGTCGAGGTTGCGGCCGGGCTGGTGAAGAGGCAGCTCTCGGCACGGACGGTGACGACGAAGCTCCGGTATTCGGACTTCTCGATCAGAAGCCGCTCGACGACGCTCGCTGCTCCGATCGACGAGGTCGACCGGATCGCAGAGCTCGCCTGCCGGCTCCTCGACCGCGGGCTCCGGGATCGCCCCGGCGCGCTGAGACTCGTCGGCGTCGGCGTCTCGGGCCTCTCGGAGTACCGGCAGCTGACATTTGACGAGCGCGAGGGATAAGAGGAGCGCAGGGGCGAGACTTCAGTCTCCCCCCTGCACCGCTCTACACCTGACCCTCGCACAGATCTACGCGCGGAGCAGAGGCCGGGTCAGGCACGTCGGGCCGCCGTCGCCGAGGCGTGAGATGTGGTCGCCGCGGTAGGTGACGACGTCGACGCCCGCCTGCTCCAACCGCCGGCGCGTCACGTCATTCCCTTCGAGCGCGAGCGCGCGGCGCGGCCCGAGTGCGAGCACGTTCGATCCCATC
>Ga0315283_10004991_pt1 | contig 11650 bp, 8 predicted proteins | sample YL17G09_0_MG_FD_204541 | JGI IMG/M metagenome (GOLD analysis project Ga0315283, IMG submission 204541) | Sediment microbial communities from Yellowstone Lake, YNP, Wyoming, USA - YL17G09_0 | ecosystem: Environmental > Aquatic > Freshwater > Lake > Sediment | place: USA: Wyoming | collected...
GAACTCCGCAGACGACGGGTCCAGCCGTGACAGGGCCCACATCGCGCTCGATGGTGCGGCCGAGTCGACGTCACCTGCACCGCCGATGAGCCGCAGCATCAGATCGGGCGCGATGCCTCCCAGGATGGTGGGGCCGATGGCCGTGTTGGCCGACGTGATGACGTGATCGTCGAACAGCAACCGCTCGAGCGGGATGAGCGACCGCGCCCGGTCGACCAGGGCCGCGTCGCTGAGACTTCCGAGGTCGGGGCGAGTGGCCCGGGCCTCGTCGGCCAGCCGCTTGCTCTCGTCGAGATGGGGCCACTCGGTGGCGCTGAGCACCCATCCCACGCGCTCGCCGATGCGCGCCCCGGCGGCCTCGTTGTGGTCGTCGGGATGCGGCACGTACGGCGGGGTGTCGGGACGGTTGCCGAAGAACGCGGCGTCCACTCCTGCCGCACCGGCGCCACTGCGCTCGCCGAACACCCGCACCACGGAGGCATTGACGTAGAAGAAGCCATTGAAGAACCCGCACGTGGGGTTGAGTCCCTCCGCGGTGAGCTCCGACATCTCGAACGCGCCGTTGTTGACGTTCCCGTCGCGCCAACCCTCCATCACACCCGGCGCCCACGACAGCGTGGCCCCGAGCGGACTGATCGGATCAGGAAGCACATCGCTCGCGTTGGAGCGCGTGTACACGGGGAACCGCTTGCTCGCCGGCGTATCGGTCATCCATCCAGTCATGTGATCCCCCAGGAGAGCAGTGAAGAGTGCGAACGTCGTTCTAGCCGATCCGTACGGCTCGCACCGAGAGGGGCGTGAGCGTGGTCGGGCCAGGGGATGTCGAGCTACGGCAACTCGAGCACGGTGACGATGCCGGTACCGCCATCCACGCGCACACGCGCACCGTCGGGGATGCACCGGGTGGCACCGGTGGCCGAGATGACGCACGGGATCCCGAGTTCGCGGCTGACGATGATCGCATGGCTGAGCGGGGCCCCGACGTCGACGATGACCCCCCCGGCGGGGACGAACAGCGGAGTCCACGACGGATCGGTGATCGGTGCCACCAGGATGTCGCCAGGCTCCAGCGCCGAGGGATCGTTGCTGTCGAGCACCACGCGAGCGATCCCCTCCGCAACACCGGGGCAGCCCGGCATGCCGGCGAGTGTCTGGCCAGCCTCCAGCTTCACCGTCGTGACGGCATCGCGTCGGGCCCACGTATCGGGGCCGTCGGTCCGGCCGACGAACACGAAGGGCGGCTCGAGCTCGCACAGACCCTCGTACTCGGCGCGCCGCGAACGCACGGTCGCGGTGAACGAGTGCGGGTCGACGAGCAGCGCTGACATCTCGTCGCGCTTCAAGAAGCCGAAGTCCTCGATGTAGTCGAAGGCACCCCGCTCGACCATGCGCCGACCCAGCTCGCGCATGGGCATGCGCATCTCGTGGATGAGGCGGATGTTGTTCGTCTTGGTGCGCTCGCGACCCGGCAACCAGGCCTTCGAACAGCCGATGGCCGCAGCGAGTTGCCCGTGGGTCTCCGGATCGGCCTCGACCATCGCGAGCAACTCCGCGGATGCGGCCTCGCGCATCGCGGCTCGCTCGGCGAGATGCGTGGCGGGAGCGGCCGAGTCGGGTGCCAGGCGCATGCGGTCGATGGCGGCCAGCGCCAGCGCCGGCCGTGTCTCCCAGGTGGGCGACCGTGACTCCCACTCATTGGGCCCGCGGCTGCCGAACTCGTACAGGAACGCCTCGAACGCCGCCGCGAACTCGACAGATGCGGGATCGAGGCGCGAGAGCGCCCACATCGCGTGACTGGGTTCGGCCGAGTCGACCTCGCCGATCCCGGCGATGATCGGCATGATCAGGTCGGGGCGGCCGACGGCCGTCGCCACCCCGCTGATGACGCCCACCGGCACCGTGGCCATGTACGTGGTGAACAGGTGGTGGGCGAACAGCTTGCGGTGCACGTCGACCAGCGACATGTAGCGATCCCAGAGCTGCTGGTCGGAGAGCGTGGCGAAGTCGGGGCGCGCTGCCCGCAGCGCCTTGGTATCGACGCGGTCGTCGGTGAGCTCGGTGAGGTCGCTGAGGCTCTGCTGTGCGAAGACCCACCCGAACGTGACGCCGATCCGCTCGGTGAGATCCGGGCGCACGTCGCCAGGCACCTCCTCGTAGGGCGGGATGCCGGGCTGGGTGCCGAAGAACTGCTCGTCCATCGCCTGCCACGACAAGCCGGGAGCGCGCTCGCCGAACAGTCGGATGATCGACGCGTTGAGGTAGCAGTAGCCACCCTGCACGCCGAGCTGGCAGAACTGGTCCGGCGGGAACTCGTCGAGGTCCATCGCCCCCATTCGCACCCATGCGTCGCGCCACCCGAGTTCGGCCAGCCACAGCGTGGTGTCGCTGGTGAGCGGCGTGACCGGGTCGGGGAAGACCTCCCCCACGTTCGCCCGCGTGTAGATCGGGAACCGGGCCGACAGGTCGGTATCGGTGACGTAGTACTTGTCGCTCATCGCGTCCCCCAGAAGTCGCACAGCTCGAATCAGCTCGAAGCAGAGGCATCGTAGGCGCGGCGCCGCGCCGCGGTGTGACGGATGTTGGGCGCGTCACCCGCACTTCATCGCCCGGCGTGTGGTGGATCGCCCAGCCAGGGTGCGATCATGCAGGGGTGAACAACTCCCCCGACTGCGCCTGGGGCGCCTTCACCGAACACGGACCGTGGATCCTCGATCGTGATCACATCTCGTGGCTCGGGCTGGCCGCCCGTCTTCGCGATGCCGCGCAGTCCGAGGTGCCGCAACTCACCAAGTCGTCACGCGTGCCACCTGGCAGCAGGGTGTTCACTGTGGTGCGCACCGTCGGTGAAGCAGTGGTGCCGTGGATGGTCCGCAAGCGGCGCGGCTCGTACGCGACGACCGAGGCCAGCCGGGCCGAGATCTCGCTGCGCTTGCGGCATGCCGCCGAGACACTCGGGCCCACGTACATCAAGCTCGGCCAGATCATCTCCAGCGGCGAAGGCCTGTTCCCGGCCGAGCTGGTCAACGAGTTCAAGCTGTGTCGCGACCAGGTGCCTGCCGAGCCCTTCGAGGCCGTGCGCACGGTGGTCGAGGCCGACCTCGGTGCCCGGCTGGAGGACCTCTTTGCCAGCTTCGACACCACTCCTCTTGCGGCAGCTTCCATCGCTCAGGTGCACGCCGCGACGCTGCACTCCGGCGAAGACGTGGTGGTGAAGGTTCAACGACCGAGCGTGGCGACCCTCGTCCGCAAGGACTTGCGCGTCATGGCCTGGCTGGCGCCGTTCCTCGTCGGCCGAATCCCCATCGCCTCGCTGGCGAATCCGCCGGCCTTGGTCGAGCTGTTCGCCGAGACCATCGTCGAAGAACTCGACTTCCGGATGGAAGCCGCCAACATGGTCGATGTCGCGACCATGCTCACCGAGCTGAAGCAGACCGGCTACGTCGTGCCTCGCCCGCACCCGAAGCTGGTCACCCGCCGGGTGCTGGTGATGGAACGTCTACGTGGATTCAACTTCGACGACGTCGTCGGCATGAAGGACGCCGGCATCGATACGGAAGCGGTCGTGCGCACCGCGATGGTGGCGCTCATGGAGGGCGCGATGGTCTACGGCGTCTTCCACGGCGATCTCCACGGCGGAAACCTCTTCGTGATGACCGATGGGCGCACGGCGCTGCTCGACTTCGGCATCGTCGGCCGGCTCAGCGGCGAGCGGCGCTTGGCCTTCATGCGGATGATGATCAGCGCAACCACCAACGATGTGAAGGGGCAGATGGCGGCGATGCGCGATCTCGGGGCGCTACCACCCGACACCGACCTCGACGCCGTCATCAAGGATCTCCGTCTCGATCAGCCCACGATCGACCCGACCACGCTGACCGGCGAGGAGCTGGTGGCGGAGGTGCAGCGGGTGGTCAAGGCACTGTTGGGCTACGGCGCGCGCCTTCCCAAGGAACTGATGCTGTACGTGAAGAACATGGTGTTCCTCGACGGCGCGATGGCGAGGCTCGCCCCCGACCTGGATCTCCTCGCCGAGATCGCCAGCATCTCGCTGATGTTCGCGGAACGGCACGGCGAGCGCTTGGGGCGCGAACTGGGCATCGACCACAGCACGCTCGCGCTCGACATGGACGGCGTGAAGGCGAGCTTCGGTGTCGACTCCGGCACCGATCAGCTCACCTACCGCGAGCTGCAGGCCCGCCGCGAGCTCATCCAGAAGCGCATGCGCGATCACGTCGGCCGCTAGGTTCACCGCGTGCGTCTCGTCGTTGCCCGCTGCACCGTCGACTACCAGGGCCGACTCACCGCACACCTGCCCGAGGCCGTGCGACTGATCATGGTCAAGGCCGATGGCTGTGTGGCCATCCATGCCGATGGGGGCGCATACAAGCCGCTCAACTGGATGAACGCCCCCAACACCCTTCTGGATCACGGTGGCCACTGGACGGTCACCAACCCGAAGGGCGAGCAGCTCACGATCACACTGCTCGACGTGCTGTCCGACTCGGAGCACCCGCTCGGTGACGACCCGGGCCTGCAGAAGGACGGGGTGGAGGCGCACCTTCAAGAACTGCTCGCGGCCACCCCACATGCCATAGAAGAAGGCCTCACGCTGGTGCGACGCGAGTACCCGACGGCCATCGGCCCGATCGATCTGGTGTGCCGCGACACCGATGGCATCGTCGTGGCGATCGAGGTCAAGCGCCGCGGCGACATCGACGGCGTGGAGCAGCTCGGCCGCTACATCGAGCGCCTCCACCTCGACTCGTCGCTCGGTTCGGTGCGCGGTGTGTTCGTGGCCCAGGTGGTGAAACCGCAGGCGCGGGTGCTCGCCGAGGCGCGGGGCTACCGGGTGGTGGAGGTCGACTACGACGAGCTCCGCGGTCTGCGGCCCGACGACCTGCGGCTGTTCTGACTGAGCTACTCCCCGGCCGTAGTGGGGTGGGTGGCGGAGCTACAGTTGCATCGAATGCGTCGAATCAGCGGTGCCGCTCAGCACTACGACTGGGGCGACCACGAGGCGATTCCGGCAATCCTCGGGCTGGCAGCCGACGGTCGACCGTGGGCGGAGTGGTGGCTCGGCACCCACCCGGGTGCGCCGGCCACCATCGTGGGTGGCGGCCCGCTCGCCGACACGTCGGGCGAATTGCCCTTTCTGCTGAAGCTGCTCGCCGCGGCCCACCCGCTGTCGATGCAGACCCATCCCACCGCCGCGCAGGCTGCGGTCGGGTTCGCCCGGGAAGAGGGCGGCGGTCTCGCCATCGATGCGCGGACGCGGCTGTACCACGATCCGTTCGCCAAGCCCGAGCTGCTGTGCGCGCTCACCCAGTTCGACGTGCTCTGCGGCTTCCGACCAGCGGGTGAGACCGAGGCCCTGTTGCACGAGCTCGGTGCCACCGAAGTGTCCGCCGCGTTACGCCAGGCCGGCCTGCCGAATCTGCTGGTGGATCTCTACCGCGGCCACATCGATCCCGCATCCACGATCGCTGCCTGCGCGCGCAGCCCCCGACCCGAAGCGGAACTGGTACGCAACCTGTGGCGACAGTATCCGGGTGACCCCAGCGTGGTGGTGACCCTGCTCCTCAACCGATTGACCCTGCGGCCCGGGCAGGCCATCTACCTGGGCCCAGGCAACCTGCACGCGTACCTGCACGGCGTCGGCGTGGAGGTGATGGGTAGCAGCGACAACGTGGTGCGCGGTGGACTCACCTCCAAACACGTCGACGTCGACGAACTGCTCAGCGTGGTCGATGTCGTCCCGATCGCCGATCCGCTCGTGGTGCCCGTGGAGGTCGAGCCGGGCCGCTGGCGCTACCCCACGGCCGGGACGCCCTTCACGCTCTGGCGATTCGACGTGACGTCCACCATGCCGCACACCGCCATCGGGCGCGAACTGCTGCTGTGCACGCAGGGCGACGTAGGGGTGCTGCACCACGGCGAGTCGGTGTACCTGGCGCCGGGCGAGTCGGTGGTGCTCGGCGGCCCATCGACGGTGTTCTGCGCGCAGGAGGCAACCGGCCCGGTCTAGGTGGTTGGTTCCACAGGGCTTGCTGGGAGGTGGCCGATTCGGTGAAGGCCGGCCGGCGCTGGTGAGCTAGCCAGCGAGTCGGACCACGGCATCGAGGGCGAGATCGAGCAGCCGCTCGCGGGCACCCGACTGCTTCTCCCAGTGGCGATGATCCCACTCCTGCGCACTCACATCGTCACCCGCGTACAGCAGCTGCCCGTACACCGCCCCACGGAACGTTGCAGCCGCGAACATGGCAGCGGCCTCCATCTCCACGGTGATGCAGCCCTGCTCGCGCCGACGAGCGACCTTGGCCGGGGTCTCGCGGAAGAACGCATCGGTGGTCCAGGTGAGTCCACGGTCGTGCGGTACCCCGGCCTCGGTGAGCACGTCGTCGATGGCGGCGATGGCCCGTGGATGGGGCACCACCTCGGCGTGATGCGGTGCGTAGTGATAGCTGGTGCCCTCGTCGCGGATGGCGCCGGTGGGAACGATCACGTGCCCTACGTCGAAGCCCGGCCGCACGATTCCGGCCCCTCCGCAGCCGATGATGTGGGTGGCGCCCAGGGAGATGATGACCTCCAACGAGGTGACAGCGGCGGGAGCACCCACACCAGGACTGACGAGCGCGACCTCGTAGCCCCGATGCTCGATGATGCAAACGGGATGATCGCCGTGCTCGAACGGCACCTGATGCACCGCGTCGATTCCAGCGGTGCGAGTGCGCACCACATCGCCGAACCAGCACATCACGGCGAGCTGAGGGAAGCCGAGCATCGGACGGTGGATCGACGGGTTGATCACCGCGTCGAGCGACGGATCGAACTCGTGCAACGGAAGATGCACGCCGCTACCCCCCCACCGTCCGGCGGATCTCGACGATCTTCTCCGCCGCGTGGTTGGCATCGTCTCCCTTGTCACCCAGCAGCTTGGCGCGATCCTTGGCAGCCTCGCGCTCGGCGAGAGCGGTATCGACCCGCGCGACCGCAGCCTCGGCTCCGTGCTCGTGGATGAACTCGGCCCACTCGACGAGCGCCTCGACCATCTCGCTCTCCGGCACCACTGCAACGTTGCGGCCCTTGACGAACAGGTGGCCGCGCTTGTTGCCGGCGGCGATGCCCAGATCGGCCTCGCGCGCCTCGCCCGGGCCATTGACCACGCAGCCCATGACGGCCACCTGCAAGGGGATCTTGCGATCACCGAAGGCCTGCATGGCCCTGTTGGCGACGTCGATGACATCGATCTCGGCGCGCCCGCAGCTGGGGCAGGCGATGAGGTCGACGTTCTTGCGTTCGCGCAGGCCCAACGCCTCCAACAACTGCCGACCGGCGCGGGCCTCTTCCACCGGATCCGCGGTGAGCGAATAGCGGATGGTGTCGCCGATGCCCTCCAAGAGCAGCGTGGCGATGCCGGCCGTGGCCTTCACCAGTCCGGCCGGTGGCGGGCCGGCCTCGGTGACGCCCAGGTGCAACGGTGCGTCGGTGACCTCGCTGAGCTGGCGATACGCCTCGACCATCAGCGGCACGTTCGATGCCTTCACACTGATCTTGTACTGATCGAAGCCGACGTCGTCGAAGTAGGCGATCTCTTGGAGCGCGCTCTCCACCATTGCCCCAGGGGTGATGCCGCCGTGCTTGTCGTAGAGCGCAGGGTCGAGCGAGCCGCCGTTGACGCCGATGCGGATCGGAACCCCACGATCGCGGCACTCGCTGGCAACGGCCTTGATGTGCTCGGGACGCCGGATGTTGCCCGGGTTGAGACGCAGCCCGTGTACGCCGGCCTCCAGCGCCGCCAACGCCATCCGGTATTGATGGTGGATGTCGGCGATGATCGGGATCGGCGACCGGGGCACGATCTGCGCGAGACCCTCCGCAGCCTCTTGTTCGTTGCAGGTGCAGCGGACGATGTCGCAACCGGCAGCGGCCAACGCGTAGATCTGCTGCAGGGTGCCCTCGACATCGGCGGTCTTGGTGATCGTCATCGACTGCACCGAGATCGGAGCGTCACCCCCCACGGCAACCTTGCCGACATGGATCTGGCGGGTGATGCGGCGCTCGAACGTCACGGTGCCAGTGTGCCACCGATCGGGCACGAAGAGGCGCTCAGAGCGGCTTGGTGATGTCGAGGTAGAAGCCGGTGAAGAAGATGAACGCGAGGAGGGTCATCACTGCCAGAGCAACCGGCACCATCTTGCTGACGTCGGCCCGGTACGGCTCACGCCCCTTGCGCGATCGCAGACGCTCGTAGGTGGCGATGGCGGCATGGCCGCCGTCGAACGGCAGGAGGGGCAGCATGTTGAACAGGCCGATGAAGACGTTCACGAACGCCAGTGTGATCAGCACGCCGGCCAGGCCGGACGACTCACCGATCGACGAGCTGGCACGACTGATGCCGACAACAGTGCTCGGGCGCGTGTTGGGGTCGTCGTTGGTGCCCACGAGGTGCCCGTAGATGTTGACCGGATTGAGGATCGCAGTGACTCCCTGCACGCTGCGCCACATCATCGAGCCGACATCCGAGACCGTGCTGACCGCGGCACCGCTGACCGACTTGTCGACCCAATCGCTCTCCATGCCGCTGCTGACGCCCATGTAGGCCTTGCCGAGCGACGCCCCGGGGTTGGGGTTGGAGCCGAGGGCGACCGTGATCTCCTGCTGCGTGCCGTCGCGATCGATCACCAGCTGCACGGACTCGCCGGGCTGGTGGGTCTGGATCAGGCCGACGAACTCCTCGGGCGATGTGGGGGTTGTGCCATCGAGCGATACCACGATGTCGCCGGCCTTCACGCCGGCCACGGCGGCTGGGCTGGCAGCAAGCACAGCGCCCAGGCCGACCCGGCCCGTCTCCTCCAGCGCCCCCCTCGTGGAATACACACCGAACAGCAGTGCGAACGCGATCAGGAAGTGCATCATCGAGCCAGCGGTGATCACCAACATGCGGCGCGGATAGCTCTTGTTGCGATAGGCGCGGGGCTCGTCGGCGGGATCGACATCGTCCATGTTGTTCATGCCGATGATCCGCACAAACGCACCGATCGGGTAGGCGCGCACGCCGTATTCGGTCTCCCCGCGTCGGAAGCTCCAGAGCTTGGGACCCATGAACAAGAAGAACTGCGTCGCCTTCATGCCAGTGCCGCGAGCCGTGACGAAGTGACCCATCTCGTGGAGAAAGATCGAGATCAGCAGCCCGATGACGAAGATGAACGCCCATCCGCTCCACCACCCGAGCAGTGCGAGCAACCCGACGATGATGCCGATGCCCACCACCGCACGTACGCCGCCGGCGGTGCTCTCGGCGTCGGGGGTCTCGCCGGCGCCGCCGGCCATCACCTCGTTGCGGAACTTCACGTACGTGTCGCTCATGCGGCCTGGTCCTTTCGGATGATCTCACGGGCGACGGCCCGCGCGTGTGCGTCAGCGGCGACGATGTCGTCGACGGTTGTATCGGCACCGGACTGGTATCGCTGCAGCGTGGCATCGCACACGTCGGCGATCTGCGACCAGCGGAGACCGCCTTCGAGAAACGCCTCGACGGCTACCTCGTTGGCCGCGCTCAGCCATGCCGGCGCGGTACCGCCCAGACGACCAGCTGAGTACGCCAGTGGCAGGCAGCGGAACGTGACCGTGTCGGGCGATTCGAAGTCGAGGTGGCCGAGCGACGCCCAATCGATGCGGCCGAAGGGCGTAGCAATGCGTTGAGGGAACGCCAAGGCGTAACCGATGGGCAGGCGCATGTCGGGCATGCTGAGCTGGGCGATCGTGGAACCATCGGTGAACTCGACCATCGAATGCACCACCGACTGTGGATGCACCACCACCTCGATCCGGTCGTACGGAGTACCGAACAACTCGTGGGCCTCGATCACCTCGAGCCCCTTGTTCATCAGCGTGCTGGAGTCGATGGTGATCTTCGGCCCCATCTTCCAGGTGGGATGCGCGAGCGCCTGCTGCACGCCGACCGTGGCCAGCTCCGCTGCGCTGCGACCACGGAAGGGGCCGCCACTGGCGGTCAGCACGATGCGTGCGAGCTCGCGCCGGACCGATGAGGACGAGCGCAAGCACTGGTGCACTGCACAGTGCTCGCTGTCGACCGGCACGAGTTCGGCGCCCGGCGTGGCCCTGAGCGGCTGTACCACCGGGGCCCCGGCAATGAGGCTCTCCTTGTTGGCCAGAGCCAGCCGCTTTCCCAGCCGCAGCGTCTCGACCGTGACGGGCAGCCCGGCGAAACCGACGACGGCGTTCACCACGACATCAGCGTCATGGGCGAGGAGGGCCAGGTCGTCGACGATCGAGGCGAAGGGCAGCGCAGCTGCCACCTCCGCTCGGCGGGACGGATCGGCCACGGCCACGAGTGCCGGACGGAACTCGAGCGCCTGGGCGATGAGCGCGTCGACCGATGACCCGACGCCGAGACCGACCACCTCGAAGCGCCCCTTCTCGGCGCGCACGACATCGAGCGTCTGGGTCCCGATCGAACCCGATGAACCTGCGATCGCTACTCGGACAACGGACATGAGCGGTTAGTTTCGCAGGTGAATGTGGCAGATACTCCGCGGATGCTCCACCGGGGCAGGCAGGGGCCGGCGGCCTCTACTTGGTGACCCAAGGCTGGAGCACCAGCAGCAGGTAGTAAGCAGCCGGCAACGTGAACAAGAAGCCGTCGAACCGATCGAGAACACCGCCGTGGCCCTTCACGAGTGACCCGAAGTCCTTCACGTCGAGGTTGCGCTTGAACATGCTCTCCGTGAGATCGCCGATCGGCGCTGCGATGGAGATGACGATGGCAAGGATGATCAGATCGCCCGCGCTGTTCCAGGTCGTGGAACGGCCGGTCGCACTGACGATCACCATCGCCAGCACCGTGGCCACGGTGCCACCGATGAGACCCTCGATGCTCTTGTGCGGGCTGATCCAGGGCCGCAGCGGGGTGCGTCCAGCGGCGCTGCCGACGAAAAATGCACCGACATCGTTGGCGACCACACCGATGGCCAGCAGGCACAGCGTGTCGGTGCCGATGTCGTTGCCGCCGGGCAGCGTCGAGAACTTGAGCAGCAGAGCGGCGAACGAGCCCAACAGCCCGATCCACATCACGCCGAGCGTCGTGATCGCCATGTTGGGCATCGGCCCCGACTCGAGGCTCTTCGCGCCGATGAACGTGACGCAACCGGCGGCGAATGCGAGCACCATCACCAATGGCAACGCCGTCTCGCCCACCCAGTAGGCGGCCAGGGGCAGTGCCACGCACGCCACGATGCCGGCGACCGTGGCGGGGCGATAGCCCTTTTCGGTGACCTTGTCGAAGAACTCCACGGCGCCGATGCCGATCACGGCCACCACGATGACGAGCACTGCCAGCGGCCGCCACAACAACGCACCGACGAACACGATCGCGATGAGCAGACCCACGAACACCGCCGTGGGCAGGTCGCGGCCACCACCGTTGGATGCCGGTTTTGCGCCCGGACGCGAGCCCGCGCTGCCCGACCGTGAGGAGCGCGAGCCACGGGCCTGCGGCTCGCCGGGCCTGCCGCGCCGGACGACGGGGGGACGAGACGCACCATCCGTGGGATCCGTGCCGATGGTGATCCGGCCCGGCTCGCGACGCGCCGGTGCAGCAGGCTCGGGGGCTGTCTCGTCCATGTCGAAG
>Ga0315283_10004992_pt1 | contig 11649 bp, 12 predicted proteins | sample YL17G09_0_MG_FD_204541 | JGI IMG/M metagenome (GOLD analysis project Ga0315283, IMG submission 204541) | Sediment microbial communities from Yellowstone Lake, YNP, Wyoming, USA - YL17G09_0 | ecosystem: Environmental > Aquatic > Freshwater > Lake > Sediment | place: USA: Wyoming | collected...
AATACCGAAGATTCCTCGTCGAGCGTCGAGCGGCAAGCGTCGAACGTCGAGCGTCGAGCGTCGAATCCGGCACGATCCTCATCCCCGACCGCCAACCGCCCGGTTCTTCGCGCAGTAGTGGGCGTCATGCCCCGAGTTGCGCGCGAAGTTCAGGCACTCGCCGACGCAGGCACCGGAACGAAACGACCGTGGGCCCCGTCGACCGACGGCGCAGCGGCCGGCAAGAGGGTGCGACCCGAGATGCGGCCCACGCCCGACCACCCGGGAGCGTCACACCCATCGGCAATACTCAGACGATGAGCACCACCGATGGATCCGAGGCGACCGACCGCACTGCACCCGGCGACGGTGCCGGTCCGGCCTTCGAGCGGCGCCCGTGGGGCACGTTCACCGTGCTCGACTACGCCGGCGACTGCAAGGTCAAGCGAATCACCGTCGATCCCGGTCAGCGCCTCAGCTATCAGAGCCATGCGCGGCGCGCCGAGCACTGGGTGATCATCAGCGGCCGGGCCCGGGTCACCATCGACGGGGCCGAGCACGACCTCGAGGCCGGCCAGGCGATCGACATCGCCAAGGGGGCGGCCCACCGGGTGAGCAACCCCGGCCTCGATGAGCTCGTGTTCGTCGAGGTGCAGCTCGGCGACTACTTCGGCGAGGATGACATCGTCCGTTACACCGACGACTACGGACGGGCGCCCGACGGGGGCGCGTAACCGTCTCGAAGCGCCCCGACCAGGGGCCAGGGGGAACGAATGGATTTCGCACTCAGCCCGACCGCGCAGGACCTGCAGGCGCGGCTGCTCGACTTCATGGACAGCCACGTCTACCCCGCGGAGCAGGTGTACCGCACCCAGATGGCCCAGTCCGGCGACACCCATTTCCACCCGCCGGTCATCGAGGTGCTCAAGGCCGAGGCCCGCTCGCGTGGCCTGTGGAACCTGTTCCTGCCCGACAAGACCCAGTGGACCGAAGGCCTGGGCAACGTCGACTACGCCGCCCTGGCCGAGATCATGGGGCGCAGCGGCCTGGCGTCGGAGGCCTGCAACTGCGCCGCCCCCGACACCGGCAACATGGAGATCCTCGCCAAGTTCGGCACGCCTGCCCAGCAGGAGCAGTGGCTGCACCCGTTGCTCGAAGGCGAGATCCGCTCGTGCTTCGCCATGACCGAGCCGGCCGTCGCGTCGAGCGACGCCACCAACATCGAATGCTCCATCGTCCGCGACGGCGACGACTACGTGATCAACGGGCGCAAGTGGTGGATCTCCGGGGCGGCCAGTCACCGTTGCCAGATCGCGATCCTGATGGGCAAGACCAGCCCTGACGGGCCTCGCCATCTGCAGCAGAGCATGGTGCTCGTGCCCATGGACACGCCGGGCCTGACCAACGTGCGGGCCCTGCCGGTGTTCGGCTACCAGGACCGTGAGGGGCACTGCGAGCTGCTCTTCGAAGATGTGCGGGTGCCGGTGACAAATCTTCTGGGCGGGGAGGGTGGCGGCTTCGCCATCGCTCAGGCCCGCCTCGGGCCGGGCCGCATCCACCACTGCATGCGCTGCATCGGCATGGCCGAGCGCGCCCTCGAGTTGATGTGCCGCCGGGTCACCAATCGGGTGGCGTTCGGCAAGACCCTCGCCGAGCAGGGCGTGATCCAGGAATGGATCGCCGACAGCCGGATCGAGATCGAGCAGGTCCGACTGCTCACCATGAAGGCGGCCTGGCTCATGGACACGGTCGGCAACAAGGGCGCCCGCACCGAGATCTCGGCCATCAAGGTGATCGCACCCAACATGGCGCTCCGCGTGGTCGATCGGGCGATCCAGGCTCACGGCGGCGGCGGAGTCAGCGACGACTTCCCCCTGGCCGCCATGTACGCCGGGCTGCGCACGCTCCGCCTGGCCGACGGTCCCGACGAGGTGCACCGCATGCAGCTCGCCCGACGCGAGCTGCGAAAGTACGAGTCGGCCGTCCCGCAGGTCGACCCCCTCACCAGCGGCGACATCGGGGTCTCGCGCTGACGGTCGGCTGACGGGCCGGGCGGCGGTTCGGGCCGCGGGTCGGACGATCCGGGGGAGTAGCGTCGCAGCCCCACCGGAACCAGATCGACGTGACCGGCGTCATAGGTGCATCCGCGACCCGAGGAGCCACTGATGCCGCTCGCACCTGCCCGCACCCGCAACCTGCCGGTTCGCCGGTGGCTCGCACCGGCCATCGCCGTGGCTGGGCTGCTGTTGCTTGTCGGTGGCTGCGGCCAACCGGCCCGGGTCGAGGTATCGGCGCCCACCGCCGGCGACGGGAGTCTCGGCTCGGGCATCACGGTGTCGGGCATCGGCAAGGTGAACGGCACGCCCGACACCCTGACCGTGTCGATCGGGGTGACGACGAAGCGCCCCTCGGTCGACTCGGCGGTGAACGACAACGCCGCGACCACGACCGCAGTGACCGACGCCGTCAAGGCCCGGGGCGTCGCCGGCAAGGACATCCAGACCGCGAACTACTCGGTGCAGCCGTCGTTCACCTACCCGAACGGACGCCAGGTGGCCGACGGCTACACCGTCAACAACACGGTGACGATCAAGCTCCATGACCTCGCCGGTGCCGGGGGCGTGATCGATTCGGCGACCCAGGCCGGCGGCAACGACGCCACCGTGCAGGGCGTGTCGTTCACCCTCGAGGACAACCAGGCGCTGCTCACCGAGGCCCGCGACGAGGCGTTCGCCGATGCCAAGGCCAAAGCCACCCAGCTCGGCCAACTGAGCGGCCGAGGGCTCGGCGACGCCCAGGCCATCAACGAGACGGTGGCGGCCGGCGGCCGGCAGTTCCCGTCCGTGGGCGCGGCACTCGACTCGGCGGCGGCGACACCCATCGAGCCCGGGCAGGTGTCGACCGACGTCACCCTCACCGTGCGCTTCGCCCTCGGCTGACCGGCTGGCCGCCTGACCTCCCCGCCGCTGGGCCGCTGGGCCGCCTGGCCGGCTGGCCGCTCGGCCGGCTGGCCGCTGGGCCGGCTGGGCCGGGCGAGCGCGACCGCGCCGCTTGACGGGCAGGTCTCCCCGTCGTCAGGATGCGGGCCGGGGCACCCGGTAGACCACGAGTCGCACCGCGGTTCCGTGCTCACCCGACCTGATCTCGGCCTCGTCGGCCAGCACCCGCAGCAGTGGGATGCCGAGCCCGCTCTCGAGGGCGAGCCGATCCGGGCGCTCGGGGTCGGGCATGGCATCGAGCCCGCTCGGGTCGAAGCCCGAGCCGCGGTCGACGACCTCGACCTCGATCTGCTCGGCATCGAGGTTGCACCGGATGACGATCCGTTCGTCGCGGTCGAGGTCGGCATGGGCCTCGATGGCGTTCGTCGTCGCTTCGGACACCACCACCCGCAGGTCGTCGATGCGCTCGTCGCGAAACGTCGACTCGATGGCGGCCGCCGCGGCCACGACCTGTCGGGCCAGACCCAGGTACTCGGCCCGTGCCGGTATCTCCAACCGGACCTCACCCATCGGGCTGATCCGTGCGCTCGTCGACCGGCTCGTCGACCGGCTCGGTGCCGGCGCCCACGACGTCGAGCTCGGCGAGCGCCAGGGGCAGATCGGCGAACAGGGCGATGATCTCGTCGAGCCGGGTGAGCTCGAACAGGGCCCGCACCCGATCGGCGGCGCCGACGACCACCAGGTCGCCACCGCGGCCGCGGGCCCGCTTCAGAGCCCCGACCACGACCCCGAGGCCGACCGAATCGACAAAATCGACATGCGTCAGATCGAGGATGATGTGGGCGCAGCCGTCACCCACCAACCCGACGACACGCTGGCGCAGCCGGGGAGCGGTCGCCAACTCGAGCTCGCCCACCACTGCCAGAATCGCCCAGCCCTGGTGCATCGAAACCTCGAGGGCGAACAGCAACGCCGGGACCTCCGTACGAGCGCCGACGGGCGGCGGACCACATGGCGGACGAGAGATCCGAGGGTACCGCACCGCGTCTTCGGCCTTTGACCCCAGGGACCGAGCGCCCTGGCTTGCACCCCTGTAGTTACGCGGGCGCAACTCCTATACTCACGGGGTCACCCGGGCTCGCAGGCGATCCCCGCTCACGGTCCGGCGGTTGGCGGGCCCCGATCTCCACCGCGGGCTCACCGGCCGGCCCGCCGCTCGTGTTCGACATGCCGCTGGTTTCATGGCGATGGTGTCGACCCAAGGACCGCCATGGCTCTCACCGTCGCATCCCACCTCGACGACCTCCTGGCTTCGTTCGCCCTCGACCCCCGCATGGTGCACCTCGAGCACCTGCCGGCCCGGCCGGCCCGGTTCGCCGACCTCGCCGTACCGCTCGCCGACGAACTGCGCGACCGCCTGCCCTTCGATCGGTTCTGGACCCACCAGGCCGCGGCCATCGACCTGGCCCGCGCCGGTCATTCGGTGGCCATCGCCACGGGTACGGCATCGGGCAAGTCGCTGTGCTACCAGGTTCCCATCGCCGAAGCCGTCGGCAGCCCGGTGCGGCCGGCGACGTCGCTGATGATCTTCCCGACCAAGGCCCTGGCCCAGGATCAGCTCCGAGGCCTGACCTCCCTCGAGATCCCGAGGCTGGTGGCCGCCACCTACGACGGCGACTCGGGCCCCGACGAGCGCACGTGGGTCCGCGCCAACGCCAACGTGCTGCTCACGAACCCCGAGATGCTGCACCACGGCATCCTTCCGCACCATGCCCGCTGGGCGACCTTCCTGATGCGGCTGCGCTATGTGGTCGTCGACGAGCTCCACATGCTTCGGGGCGTGTTCGGCACGCACGTGGCGCACCTGTTGCGTCGGTTGCGACGGCTGTGCACGCACTACGGCTCCAACCCCACCTTCATCTTCTCGTCGGCCACCATCGGCGACCCCGGTCGGCTCGCGTCCGAGCTCTGTGGGCTCGACGTCGCCGAGATCACCGACGACGGCTCGCCTCGCGGCGAGCGTCACTTCGTGCTCTGGAACCCTGCAGCCGAGCTCGAGTCCGACATCGATCTGCGGGTGGTGCCGACCGCGAGCCCGACGACGGGCCAGACCGGCGACAACGCCAACCGCGACGACCCAACACGCGAGGCCGCAGACGGGTCAACCCACGAGTCCGGCGACGGCGACGGCCAAGCGACCCGACGGGCACCGGCCCCGTCGGCCAACCGCGAGACGGCCAACCTCGTAGCCGAGCTCATCCGGCGCGGTCATCGCACCATCGCGTTCTGCCGCAGCCGCAAGGGCACCGAGCTCATCGCCGCCGAGGTGCGCCGTCGCCTTCCCGCCGACCTCGCCCACCAGGTGCGGCCGTATCGGGGCGGCTATCTCACGACGGAGCGCCGCGAGATCGAGGACGAACTGTTCGGCGGCCGACTGCGAGGCGTGATCGCCACGACCGCGCTCGAGCTCGGCATCGACGTCGGCGGTCTCGATGCCTGTGTGCTCAACGGGTTTCCCGGCACCATCTCGTCGATGTGGCAGCAGGCCGGCCGAGCGGGCCGCGCCGGGCAGGCCTCGGTCGTGGTGCTGGTGGCCGGCGACGACCAGCTCGACCAGTGGTACATGGCCCATCCCGAGCAGGTCTTCACGCGGCCCGCCGAGCCGGCCGTCATCAACCCGTCGAACCCCTACGTGCTCCATGCCCATCTGGCGTGCGCCGCCTACGAGAAGCCCCTCGGCCACGACGACGAGCACTGGTGGCCGGGCACCCTCGACGAGGGTGTGCGGGCGCTGGCGCTCGACGACCGGCTCAAGGTGCGTGACCGGGGCCGCCGCTCAGTGCCGGTGCCGCTCGCCGTGTGGGCCGGCCGCGGCTGGCCGTCGCACGATATGGGCCTACGCAGCGGCTCGAGCCGCGAAGTGCGCATCGCCCTGGCCGACGGCACGCTCGTGGGCACCGTCGACGAGGGTCGGGCCGGCCAGCTCGTGCACCCCGGCGCCGTCTACCTGCACCAGGGCCAGAACTACCGCGTGAGCCAACTCGACCTCGACGACGGTGCCGCCGTGGTCGAGGCTTTCGGGGGCGGCGAGTGGACCCAGCCCCGCACCCTGACCGAGATCACCATCCTGGCCACCGAGGCCGACCACCCTGTCGGCCGCAGCCACCTGGCCCTCGGATCGGTACGAGTGGTGTCGCGGGTCGTGGGCTACAAGCGGTTCGAGTCGACCAGCGGCAGGCTGCTCGAGACGGTAGAGCTGTTCCTGCCCCCCGGCGAGCTCACCACCCGCGCCTTTTGGTACACGATCGGCCACGATCTGCTCGCCGACGCCGACATCGGCCCCGACGCGGTACCCGGCACGCTGCACGCCGTCGAGCACGCCGCCATCGGCCTGCTCCCCCTGTTCACGATCTGCGACCGCTGGGACGTCGGCGGGCTCTCGACTGCGTTGCAGCCCGAGACCGGGCAGCCGACGATCATCATCTACGACGGCTACCCCGGCGGGGCGGGCATCGCCGAGCTCGGCTACGCCAGCGCCGACCGCCACCTGGCCGCCACCCTCGAAGTCATCGAGGCCTGCCGATGCGCCACCGGGTGCCCGTCATGTGTGCAGTCGCCCAAGTGCGGCAACGGCAACGAGCCGCTCGACAAGCACGGGGCCACCCGCCTGCTGCGCACCCTGCTCGGCCCGACACGCTCGATCGGCTCGACACCCCCGATCGGCCCGACACCGTCGATCAGTCGACACCCTTGAAGCGGCGGGCTCATCGGGTGCGGGCGTGGGCGGCGACCGGCGTTCGCCCCCAGGGTCGACGCCACGGCATCGGGAACCGAGGCCGTGGGCACGAGCACGTCGTAGCCGCCGACCTTGGGCTCACTCTGGGTTGGTTGTGACGCGCGATGTCATCGTCGTCACTCGCTGCGCATGACCGCGGTGGCCTGCAGCGTGAGGTCGGGCATCAACATTCCGATCAACGCCAGATCGGTGCGACACCGGTAGCGCACCCGCACCCGAACGGTCGGCGACGCGCCGCCGCCCGGCGTCACCTCGATCTCGAGACGGGTGCGGTCGAGGGGACCAGCAATGGCGGCCGCCCGGGTGACCTCACCGGTGTCGGGCCCGGGCCGCACCGATGCCGCCCTGACCGCCTCGCGAGCGGCGTGAGTGACGAGCACCTGGTCGCGCACGACCAGCCCCACCTGGGTGACGAGGAGCATCAGCATCACGACGAGGGGGAGGGCCAGGGCGAGCTCGACGGTGGCCTGACCGGCGGTCATCGGCCCGGCCCTCCGCCCCCGCCGCCTCACGTCACGGCGCCGATCACGTGAGAGAGCACGGCTTCGAACAGCTTGCCGATGGCGCCCGACTTGGTGGCCCAGGTGACGATGAGGGCAGCGATGGCCGCCGCCCCCAAGAGCACGAGGGCGTACTCGGCGGTGGTCTGGCCGGCGGCGCCGCGCCAGCGCCGCCCTTCAGTCGGATCACCACGATGAGCCATCGGCGCCACCAGGGCGCGTACGTAGAGCAGGACAGAGAGCATGGATGTGCCTTTCGCTGGGAGCATCAGAGGGCGACGAGCCGCCGATGGGGCATTGAGCCGAGGGACATCGAGCAAGACCGGTCAGTGGGGTAGGTCGCGGAGGGCGGCGAGCACCAGCGGCACCACCGAGAGCAGGGCGAAGGCGGGCAGGATGCACAGCACCAAGGGAAAGAGCATCTGCACCGGTAGCCGTCGGGCGACCTCTTCGGCCCGACGTCGACGCGCCAACCGAGACTCGAGGGCCAGACGTTCGAGGGTGGAACCCAAGGGCACTCCGTAGCGCTCGGCCGAGGCCAGGGCGCTGGCCAGCGGCCGCATCGCCTCGTCGACGTCGACGAGGCGATCGAGGGCGTCGGCCAGTCGTTCGCCCCCGGCCACGCGGCGAGGGACGATCGCCACCGCTGCCCCGGTGATCCCCTGGGCGCGTGACCCCACCGCGGCGGCCGCCTGATGGACGGTGAGGCCCGCCGCGATCGCCAGACGGAACAGCTCGACGAGGTCGGGGATCTCGGCGGCGATCCGATCCTGCCGACGGCGCTGAACTGATCGTTGCCGGAGGGGGGGCGTGACCCACACGACCAGTGCGACCGGAACGATCAGCACCGGGTTGGCCAGCCCCACGAGCGCCGCCGCCAACACCACCGCCCCGACTCGTCGGTCGGACGCCTCGTCGACCGGCCGTCGGGCCAGGGACCGCACCAGGCGACCCACACAACCCGTGATGGCCGCGATGGCCGCGATGGCCGTGCAGGCCGTGAAGGCGGCAACCGGCGATGGCACCCTGCTGGACCGACCGAGGCGGCCGGGACCGGCCCGTCGATGCGTCGTCGGCGCCGGGTGAAGCGGCCGGCGCGCGCCGCGACCAGTGCGCACCATCGTCGACACGCGTGCCACGGAGCGGCGACCCGGGCCGAGCACGACCAGCGCGGCGACGGCCGCCATCAGCGCCGGCGCGTCGGCTGACGCCCTCATGTGATCCGCCGGGTCATCCGGGCCATCCAGGCGGCACCGATCAGATCGAGGGCGACGCCCGCCAGGATGCAGGCCAGACCCGTCGGGGTCGTGAGCAGTCCCTGGGCGACCCGACGATCGGTGGCTGCACCCAGCACCACGAAGGCCACCGGGGCCGCGACCATCACGACGGCGCTCGTCCGCGCCTGCGACGTGAGGGCGCGAACCTCCCGAGCGAGTGCGGCCCGATCACGCAGGCCGCAGGCCGCGGCATCGAGCGAGCGGGCCGACGCCCCGCCCAGCTCGGCGCCCAGGGTGAGCGCAGCTCCGGCCAGGCGGCGGGCGGCATCGTCGCACGCCGCCCACGCCGAAAGCGCCTCGGCGAGCGGCACCCCGGCGCGCACCGAGCGGAGGACACCGCTGAGGTCGGTGGCCGTTTCGCGTGGCTGCGGCGCGGCGCACGCCTCTTCGAGGGCCTGGGTCAGCGAGCAACCGCTCCGCATCGACCGCGCGACCGATTCGAGCAGCGCCGCGTGCTCGACATCGGAACGCGGGCGCAACCAACGCAACCACTGCAGCCCACGACCGGCGTGGCGCGCCGCCGACCCGAGCGGTCCGCGGGTCGGCGGCCTCGACTCGGGCCCGGGCCGGTGACGCCGGGCCCGACGCCAATCGGTGATCGTGCGGTCGACACGGCGACGGGCCCGACGCCGACCGACCACGATCGGCGCCGTGGTGAGCCCCAGGGTGAGCGCGAGCACGAGCAGGACCATGACGGGAGCGACCCGGGCGACGGCGACCAACGACGTGGCCGGAGGGACCATCATTCGAGCCAGCCGGGATCGGGATCGCCCGCCCCGGCCCGACGGACCGGTCGGGCGGGCAGGTGGATCAGGCACCTTTCGGAGGTCAGGGAACGAACGGCCAGCGCGCCCCGGTCGTCGGGTCGACCGACTTCGGCCACCTCGACGATCGAGCGGGAGCCGTCGGCCGCCCGCGCGACCTGCACCACCAGGTCGAGCGCCGAGGCCATCTGCTCACGCACCACCGCATGCGGCAGAGCCACGTCGCTCATCAACACCATGGTCTCGATGCGACGCAGGGCGTCTCCCGGACTGTTGGCATGACACGTCGACAGGGAGCCCTCGTGGCCCGTGTTCATGGCCTGGAGCATGTCGAGCGCCTCGCCGGAACGTACCTCACCGACGATGATGCGATCGGGCCGCATCCGCAGTGAGGCGCGCACGAGATCGCGGATGCGCACCTCGCCCACGCCCTCGGCGCTGGGCGGCCGGGCCTCGAGGCGCACGACGTGTGATCCAGGCAGTCGGAGCTCGGCAGCATCTTCGATGGTGACGACCCGTTCACCCTCGGGAATGGCCGCGGCCAACGCGTTGAGCAGTGTGGTCTTCCCGGCGCCGGCGCCGCCGGCCACGATGATGTTGAGACGCGCCTCCACCGCCCACCGCAGCAGCGCCACGACTCCGGCACCCGTCATGTCGTGGAGAGGAATGGGTCGCGCCGCGAATCGCCGGATCGTGAGGCATGGGCCGTCGATGGCCAGGGGCCGGACAACGGCATGGACCCGGGAGCCGTCGAGCAGGCGGGCGTCGACCACGGGACTGGCCCGATCGACATGCAGGCCGAGGGGCGCGACCACCCGCTCGATCAGATGCAGCACGGTGGCCTCGGTCAGCACGAGATCGGTGTCGACCAACCGGCCGGCGCGTTCGACCCAAACCCGGCCACCGCCATTGACCATCACATCGGTGACGGTCGGATCGGTGAGCAACGGCTCGAGCACACCGAGGCCGACCGCTCGGGCCAGCACGGCGTCGGTCACCATCGCCAGGTGGCTGTCGTCGAGGAGCGGGGCCTCGCGCCGCACGAGCAGGCCGACGACGTGACGGCCGGCGGCCCGGTCGCTCGGATCGAGCCCGATCTCTTCGGCCAGCACGCGCCCGTGCACCCGTTCGGCCAGGCCGAAGAGATCGCCGTCGGCCGTCACGCCGCCCGCCCCAGGGCCCGCTCGAGCGAGCGGGGAAGCCGGCCGGCGAGCAGGCCGGCATCGACGGCGCGCGCCACGGCGGGATCAACCAGGATCTCGGCCACGACGTCGACGCCGATGACCTGCTCGATGTCGTGACGGCCGAGGGCCCGACCGGCCTCCGTGACGAGCACCACCCCCGACGGCCGAACGGGGGCCGCCACGAGCCGCCGAAGCGAGAGGTAGCAAGCCCGGGTGACGAGCAGGCTCTCGGTCGCCGAGGTGGCCAACACACCGGCGGCGGGATCGACGGCGTCGTCACCCCAGCGCGGCACCCCGACGTCGATGACGACCGAGCGCGACTCGGCGGCGAGGACGCCGGCCAGCACATCGGCCCGTTCGACGGGGCCGAGCGGGCCCTGACCACGCGGCAGCAGATCGAGGCCCGCACTGACCGGCACTTCGAGCCGCCCGAGCCCGTCGGCGGGCACACTCGCACCGGCGGCGAACCAGCCGGCCAGCCCCGGCCCGTCGGGCTCCGGTAGCCCCAACGCGGCGGGCGCATCGCCCGCCAGGTCGACGAGCAGCACCCCATCGTCGGATCGACGGGTCAGCAGAACGGCCAGCGCGGCGGCGACGACCGTGGTTCCTGATCCGCCCTTGACCGACCAGCATGCAGCGAACATGACACCCTCCCTGGGTTCGACGAACGACCTCAGGGGGAAGGGGTGCGCTGAACGTAGCGCGGCGACGATCCGCGCTCAAGGGTGATTTCGGCGGCGCCGCGTCGGCCCGGCGCGTCGCCGCGCGTCATCGCGTCAGCCCGAAGCCTCGCCACCACCTGCCGCGCCGGTGACGGCCCTCCACCGTATGCTCCTCGGCATGGAGGCCGCCTTCTTCGACCTCGACAAGACCGTCATCGCCAAGGCCTCGATGGTGGCCTTCGGCCCCTCGCTCTATCGCGCCGGCATGATCTCGCGGTGGCTCGTCGCCCGGGCACTGTGGAGCCAGTTCGTCTTCCAGAAACTGGGAGCCGACGAGGAGCGGATGGTGAAGTTCCGGCAGTCGGCGCTGCGCGTCACCCGCGGATGGGACCAGGCGCATATCAGCGCCATCGTGCGCGACACGCTCAACGAGGTGATCGACCCCATCGTCTACGACGAGGCCCTCGATCTGATCAGGGAGCACCGGGCGGCCGGGCGGCGGGTCTACCTGATCTCGGCGTCACCCGAGGAGATCGTGGCTCCGCTCG
>Ga0315283_10004994_pt1 | contig 11647 bp, 6 predicted proteins | sample YL17G09_0_MG_FD_204541 | JGI IMG/M metagenome (GOLD analysis project Ga0315283, IMG submission 204541) | Sediment microbial communities from Yellowstone Lake, YNP, Wyoming, USA - YL17G09_0 | ecosystem: Environmental > Aquatic > Freshwater > Lake > Sediment | place: USA: Wyoming | collected...
CCCCAACCCCCCCCTCTAACTCCCCCCCCCCCCGCCCCCCCTCGCGTGCGGCGCCGCCCCCGCACCACCCCACCGCGGGGGGGCGGCCCGCCCCCAAGACCCTCCCCCCCGCCCCCCACACGCGCGCGCGTGCCCGGTGCGTTCCGGTGCGCTGTGCTGTCGTTGTGCAAAGGAGGCCTCTCAAACAAAATACACATAGAATAAAACCTCTCTCGCGCCTCTTGCCTCTCTCCTCACAGCCCCACCCCTCCTTCCGCCCGCCCCTCCTCCGCCTCCTCTGCCGCCAGGGCGGCCCGGGCGGCTTTGGACGCGGCGGCCCAGGCGGCCAGCGCGCCGGCTGGCAGGGGCCCTGCGGCGCCGGCGCCGGCGGCAGCCTGCAGCAGCGCGCGCAGCGCCGGCCCGACCGCGGCTGCCGACGCCCGCCACCCCGCCCTGCCCGGCGCCCGCCCGGGCGGGCGGGCCACCCGCTCGCGGGCCAGCCAGGCCTTGGCGTGCGCGGTGACGGCCCCGGTCAGCGCGCCTCCGCCGCCGCCGGGCGGCGCCAGGCAGGCGTCGAGCGCGTCGACCAGGGCGGCCGTGTCGATGAGGAACGGGGCGGCCGGCTCGGGGTCGCCCGCGCCGCGCGGGGCGGGCGGCGGGGACGCCAGGGCAGTGCCGCCGCCGCCGCGGGCGGGCGGGCCACCCGTGCGGGGGTGCGCCCGGGCGGGCCGGGGCGCGGGCGGCTCGATTTCCTTGGCTGGGGCATGCGGGACGGACGCCGTGCCCGCGAGCGGGGGCGGGTGTGCCGGGCCGACCGTCGCGGCTAAGAAACCATCATAGGACATCCTCTCGCCTCAGAAAAACCCTAGACGCTCTCTCTCAACACACGCCCGCCTGCGGAGGGTCAGTGGAGAGTGCCAGGGGTGGTGATCCCTGCCTGGGGCTTTGTTCTGGCAGGCGACGGAGCGAGGGCAGTCGGCAACGTGTGAATGAAGAACAGGGAACAGAAAAACGCCCCTCACCGCAATTACTCCGTCGTTTTTCTTTTTTGTCTTCAACCAAAACACCCCACCCACACACGCCATGTGGCTCTTTGGCAAGCGCAAGACGCCGGCAGGTGCGGAAGAGGGAGCTCATGCACAGCACCCCCGGGGGCTGGGAGGCGGAGGTGTGGGGGCTCAGTCAGAAAGGGGCGACGCTTTCTCTCTCTTCTCTTGCGCCGGCGCACAGGCGGGGGGGCATCCGGCGCTGCCCTCCTTTCCCATGCCTGCTCTCTCTCTCTCCTCGCCCGGGCCGCCCCCACGCCCCGTCCCAATACACACGATTTCGCCCGCCGGCGGCAGTCGCCGAACACTGCCGCCCTACCCCTGGTGGGCGTGCCTCCTGGGCAAGTGGGCGCGTTTTGTGCTCTCACCCCCCCCTCCCCCCAACCACAAGCACCTCCCAAAACCTCGACCCTCCACACACCTTCCGTCCCCTCCTCCACCCTCCATTTCCCTTCCCGACACACAGAATTGCTGCGCGAGAACAAGCGCATGCTGGACAAGGCCATCCGGGAGCTGGACCGGGAGCGGGCGGGCCTGCAGACCCAGGAAAAGAAGCTGATCGGGGAGATCAAGGCGTCCGCCAAAAACGGGCAGATGGAGGCGGTCCGTGTGATGGCAAAGTCGCTCGTCCGCAACCGGCGGGCAGTGACCAAGCTGTTCGGGCTCAAGGCCCAGTTGCAGGCGGTGTCCCTGCGCATTGCCACCCTGAAGTCGACGCAGGCCATGGCGGACGCGATGAAGGGCGCGACAAAGGCGATGGTCGCGATGAACGCGCGCATGAACCTGCCCGCCCTGACCCGCGTGCTGCGCGACTTTGAGCGCCAGAACGAGCGCATGGAGGCGACGGGCGACATGATGGGGGACGCCATGGACGACATGGCGGGCGAGGAGGGCGAGGAGGAGGAGAGCGACGACCTGGTGGCGCAGGTGCTGGACGAGATCGGCGTCGGCCTGGGCCAAGACCTCGTGGCCGCGCCCGGGGGGGCGAGGGCGGCTGCGGGCGCGGCGCGGGCGGGGGCGGGGGCGGGCCGGGCGTCGGCGGGCCCGGTCGCGGCGGAGGCGGAGCCGGTGGGGGCGAGCGGGTCGGGGGCGGCGGCCCCGCCCCGGCCCCGGCCGCCGCCAGGGGGGGGTGGGGGGGGGGTGCCCGCTGCGCCCGCGCCTGCGCCGCCGGCAGCGCCCGCCGCGGCAGGAGGGGAAGCCGCCGCTGACGACGGGGGCGGCATCGACGACGACCTGCAGGCCCGGCTGGATGCCCTGCGCAAGTCGTGAGAGCGAGAGCGAGAGAGACAGGGAAGGGGGGGGGGGGCTGTTTTTTTTCCAACCCCCCCATAAATTTAAATAAAAAAAAGTCAAAGAACACGCCCAAACTTGAATATTTAGAACCTCTCTTCCCTTGCATGGTCACTTTTTGGTCACGCCGAGGGCGCGGGCCCCGCGCTCGTCTTCTGAAACACGCAGAAACACGTGTAGGAATCCGTGGCCGTGGCAACATCCCCGATCGCGGTGCGGCACAGCCCGTCCGCGCCGTGGACGTGGCCGAACCGGTTGAGGTCTCCCAGCTCGCTCGGCAGGGAGAGGCATGCGTAGCCCGGGTCGGCGGCCGTGCCCGCCGCCACGGGGCGCCCGGGCAGGCCGGTGATCGACTTGCCGCACGACTGCCCGCACGACTGGTCGGGCTCGGGGAGGGCGATGCCTTGGGCCTCATTGGCCTCCAGGCACAGGCTGTGAGGAGAGAGGGAGGGCAAGGGGGAGGGAGGGAGGGGGGTTAAAAGTCTCGAGGGAGAGGGGAGAGCAAAAAAGCCGCGCGCGCGCGCGCGGCTGGAGAGAGAGAGAGCAAAAAAAAAAAACGGCGCCTTCGCGTGCGTTTTAAACGCACCAGGAGTAGTTCCCCTCATCCTTGCGCACGCCCAGGGCCGTCGCCGCGCAGGAGGCGTTCCCCGACCCCGTCATCTGCCAGCCGGGCGTCCAACCGTCGGCCGGGCTGAGCACGGCGCACAGGGCGGTCTCGGTGGTGAGGTGGCGAAAGACGGCGGCCCTCTTGCCGGCGCCCGTGCACGCGTCGACGCAGGCCTGGCCGGGCTTAGCCAAGACAAAGCCCCGGCCCAGGGTGTCGGGGATCGAGTCCGCGGCGGTGGTGGCGAGGGTGCAGGCGGCGGCCGCCAGGGCGGCGAGGGCGAGCAGGGAGCGCATGGTGCTGCTGGTGGGTGGAGAGAGGGGAGTGGGGGGGGGGAGAGGTGTGAGCAAACGCGACTGGGCTCCCGTGCAATTAATGTTCAGTGGTGCTCATGAGCGAGTCCAGCGCTCCCTGGCGGGCGCGTCGCGTCGGGTGCCTCCCGTGCGCCGGGGCGTCAAGTGACGTGCGCAAATACCCCCAAGGGTTGGCCGCGTGCATGCGCGACCGGTGCGGAGAGCCTAGCCACAACTGGAGGCATACACGGCCGTGTGCACGTGCCTCCTGTTGGGCGCCTACTACACGTTCCAGGCATATCAGGGACAAGCCCACGGTTCAGGCTTTCAATTGAGACCACAGCTAGGGGCCTGACACCCGGGTTCCATGCGCGGCCGCGCACAAAAGATGAGAGGGGGCGCAACGGCGGTGGCGTTCCATTGCTTGGAATACTCTTTTTTCGATTTGTTCCCGCCCACGCACCGGGCCTCTCCCCCGAGAACGCGCACACGCCACGCTCGCCCCGTGTCTCTGGCTGCACTTACCGGTGACGGGCGGAGCAAGTTGGTGCGCGAGGAAGAAAGTACTGCTTGTCGGAAAAAAAAGAGACTGATGTATGGAACAAGGTGTTGCTCTTTGGCCATCCACTCTCGCTCTCTCTTCTTCTCCTCTCCCCGCGTCTGTCTCTCCTCTTTCACCAGGGACAAAAAGCATTGCCCAGGCGACCCCAGGCACACACACGCATACCCACACATCTCTGTACATACATTTTCACTGCCGCGCCCGCATGGCTCGGCCCGGGCGGGCGGGCGGCGGCGCCGCTGCCGCCTTGCCAGCCGCCGCTGCCGCGCGCCGGCCGCCGCGCGCGCGCGCGTTTTCTTCTTCGCCCGCCTCCTCATCCGAGCTGCTGCTGCTTGCCGCCAGGGACCCGGCCCGCTGCTTGGCTGCCCGGCCGGCCCCGTCGATGGCCATGGCCTCCACTGGGGGGCGGCGCGCGGCGGGCGCTCGGATCACCTCATCCGAGGGCGTCCCGCTGCCGCCCTCTTCGCCGCCCTCCTCCTCCATCGCCGCCTCGCTCGTCTCGCCCTCCTCATCCGATGACGACGACTCCAGGGCGAGCGCCTTCTTCTTCTTCTTCTTCTTGAGGGCCGGCTTGGGCTTGGGAGGCGCCGCCGCCGCCGCCGCCCTCACCTTTTTGGGTTTGGGCGCGCCGGCAGCCGCCGCCTTGGGAGCCCCCCGCGCCCGCTTGGGGGCGGCACCCCCAGCGGCAGGCCCGCCCCCGCCGCCGCCCGCCGCGGGGGGGACGAGCCCTGCCACCAGGGCCGGCGCCCACCCGGGCACCAGGCACGCCCCGTCCGCCAGGCGCGGGCGGGGCGGGTCCGGCGCCGCGTACAGGGAGCGGGGCAGGGGCACGCCGCCCGGGATGCGGTCGCCCGCGTCCGGGCCGCCAAGCGGGGCGAGGGACGACGCGCCACCGCCGCCGGCCGCGCGCGGGGCGGGGGCGGGGGCACCGCGTGGTGGGGCCACCACCACCAGCGCGCGCGCGAGGGCGAGCCCCATGTCCGCCAGCACAGCCAGCGCCCCGCCCGCCGGCTCGGGCGTGCCGTCCTCCGCCGCCCGCACCGCCCGCAGGATCTTGGACGCGGCGTGGAGCGGGGCGCCGGGCGGGGCGCCGGGCGCGGCCGGGGCGGAGAGCAGGAGGGTTTCCAGCGCAAACTGGAGCATTGTGGAAAAGGGGGCGAGCGTCCCCGGCGGTGGCAGGCCCGCCCGCCCCGCCGCGTCCAGCCCCGCCACCCCGGCGGGCAGGGGCGGCAGGGGCGGCAGGTCCGGATGGTGCGCCAGGATCTGGGCCAGGTAGGGCAGCAAGAATTCCGGCCCCTCGTGGATGAGGGCGGTGCACACGGCCGCCGTGGCGGGCGCCCCCCCCTGGCCACGCCCGCCCGCCTCGGCCGCGGCCTTCAGGGCCCGACCCCGGGCGGCTGACGCCGCGGCCTTGCGCCGGGTGGCCACAAAGGACGCCAGGGCCCGGGCCGCCCGGGCCCGGGCGGGCGCGGACGGGTCGACGGCGGCCAGGGCGAGGGGCGCGGCCAGCTTGGCCGCCCGCGCGCCCGCGCCGGGCGACCGGGCCAGCCGGCCCAGGGAGGCGGCCAGGGCGTCCGTGAACCCGCTCCGCACGTCGATCTCCGGGTCCTGGACCGTGAGGGCCATGCCCAGGTAGGCGCCCGCCGGGACGCGGGCGTCCAACGGGGACCGGGCGAGGCGGAGGATGGCGGTGGCGGCCGAGAGGCGGAGGAGGGCGGCGCCCCGGGCCGCCGCGTCGGGGGGGGTGCCGGCCGGGGTGTCGCCCGCCGGCGCCGCCCCGCCGCCGTCGCCCATGCCATAGTCCAGCAGGGCCGCCAGGTCGGGGAGGGCCGCATCCGCGGCGGCGGTCGCCTCCTGGGTGGGCCGGACGGCCGGGTCGCGGGGGACGAGCGCGCGGGCGAGCTCCTCCACGCCCGCCGCCCGGAGGGCGGACGCCGCGTCGGCCGTGGCGGCCAGGGCGGCCGCGCCGGACCGGGCGCCCAAGGCAGTGGCGGCGGCCAGGGTGGGGGGGGTGGGGGCCGGCGCGCCCGCAGCAGGCCCCGCACCAGCAAACGCGGCGCCCGGCGCGGGCAGCAGGGTGTGGAGGACCCAGTCCGCCATGGCGGCCGCGTGCGGGGCAAAGGCGGCCGGGTCGGCCGCCCCGAGCGCGCCCAGGGCGGCCAGGGCGACGCGCAGGCGGCGGGGGGCGCCCAGGCGGCCGCCCCCGCCGCGGGCCGCGGAGGCCGCCCCACCGCCGCCCGCGGACGAGCCCAGCGTGCGGACGTGGCGTTGGGCGAGCGCGCGCAGGGCCCGGGTCGCCGCGCCCGGGGGCAGGAGGGCGGCCAGGGCCCGCACGGCCGCCGCGGCCTCCGCGGGCGGGCCCTCCCGGGCGGTGGAGGCCAGCGCGTCGGCCGCCGCGTCGAGCGCGTCGTCCGCGGCCGAGGCCTCCCCGCCGGCCGCCCCGGGGCTGGTCGGCCCGGCGGTGGCCTCCCCCGCCCGCGCGGCCGCGGCCGCGTCCGCCGCGGCCCGCATCGCCCCGCCCGCGGCCCCGAACACCAGCAGCGCCGTGCCCCGCAGGCGGGCGTCATCGGAGGCGAGGGCGGCTGCGGCGTGCGGGGCCGCCCGCGCAAACAGGGAGGCGTCCGCCCGGGCGGCGTCGGCCAGCAGGGCCAGGGCCGCGGCTGCAAACCGGGCGTCGGGTGGGGGTGTGTGGGCCGGGCCCGCCAACGCCGCCGCGACCGCCGGGTCGGCCACGGCCGCGCGGGCAGAGGTCGCAGCCGCGGCCGAGGCGGCCGCAAAGAGGGCCGGCACCACCTCGGGCGGCAGCAGGGACGGCGCGACCCGGGCCACCAGGCCGCGCGCGGCGTCGGCCGCGGGCCCCCGGGGCGCCCGGGCGACCACGTCCGCGCCCGCCGCCGCCACGTCCGCGGACCGGGCGCCGGGGGCCGCCAGGGCGGCCAGGGACCGGAACAGGGCCCGGTCGACATGGTCAAAGAGGGCGGCCAGGCCGGCCGCCGCGCGCTCCCGGCGCAGGGTCACAAGCGTGGCGGCCGAGGCGTCGCCGCCCCCGCCCCCACCCCCACCACTCACGTCTTCGGGCCAGTGGCTGGCCAGGGCGGCCAGCGCACCCTCCAGGCGCGCCCCCGCCCCCGCCTCCCCTTTTGACCGGGCGTCCCGGGCGGCGACGGCCGCCCGCACGGCCGCCGCCGCGCCCGCCCGCGCGCCGAGGAGCGCGCACAGCCCCGCCCGCTCGCCCGGGCCCGCGTGCATGTAGGTCGCGCCCCACTGGCGGGCCGCCGCGGCGGGGGGCAGGCGGGGCGGGAGGAGGGAGTGCGTGGGCGGGGAGGAGGCCGTGGACGGGGCGCCGCCAGGACCGCCCGCCGCCCCGCCGCCCCCGCCCCCGCCATGCTTGCACAGGGCCTCCAGCAGGAAGGCGCGCGCCTCGCCCGACGCGGCGGCCGCGGCCGCCAGCCGGCCGGGCACCCACAGGACGAGCTCCTCGTCGCCCGAGACCGTCTCCGCCTGGCGCGCCGCGTGCGACCGGAACAGGGCGAGCAGACCCGCCGCGGCCGCCCGGGCGACGGCCGGCTTGGTGTCCAGCAGGCGGCCGCCCACGGTGGCCAGGGCGGCCCCGCTCACGAGGTGCAAGCCCCCCGCCGCGCACGCGCACGCCGCGCCCACGGCGGCCGCCCGCACCTTGTCGTCCGGGTCCATCAGTCGGCCCGTCACCTCGGCCAGCGCTTCCTCCCGGGCCCGGGAGGCAGCAGGGCCGGGCGCCCGCACCAGGCGGGGGACGAGCCCGAGGACGTGGCGCCGCACGGCGGGCGCCTTGTCCCGGCACCGCCGCAGCAGGGCGGACGCCAGGTCCGGGTAAGCCGCGTCGAGGGCGTCGTCCAGGGGGACGGGCGGGCCGGCGGCGGTGGCGGTGGTGGCGGCCGCGGCCGCGGCCGCGGCAGGGTCGCCCCCCCCGCCCGCCTCCCCCGCCCCCCCGCCCAGGAGCAGCCCCGCCACCAAATCCGCCGCCCGGACCCGGCGGGCCGCGTCGTCGACGACCAGCTCCCTGGCCAGGTGGGGCAGGACGACCAGCAGGATGGTGGGCGCGCACGCGTGGACGGCCCCGAACAGGGCGCGCGCGTCGGCCGTGGAGAGGCGGGGTGCTGGGAGGGGGGCGTGCTGGGGGTCGCCCGCGCCGCCCTCGTCGTCCGACCCGCCCCCGCCCTCCCCGCCCTCCTCCCCACTGATCGCCCGCACCAGCAGGCGCTGCACGCGGGGCTGCATGCGGGACTGACAGGCGGTCAGCAGGTCGCGGGCCAGGGCCGCGGCGGCGGGCGAGGCGGCCGCGGCGCCGGGCAGCAGGCGGGCCAGGGCAGCGTCCACCAGGGCGGGCGGCGCTTCCGTTTCTGCCCCGCCCTCCCCCAGCATCGCCGCCAGCAAGGCGAATGCCGGCCCGCGCATGGCGGGCGCGTTGGCGGGCGAGATGGTGTCGAACACCACGGTCGCCAGGTCCCGGGCGACGGCGGGCGTGTCAAAGTCGAGGGCGAGGAGGCCGACCTTGACCTGCGGAGGAGAGGGAGAGGGAGCATGAGCGCGAGCGAGCGTTTTTTTTTTTGAACGAGCGAGCGGAGTCGGAGTCTTTGGATTGGGTGCGCCCGCACGCGCGCTTCTCTCCTCGCTCTCCCGTCCCTTACCTCGGCCAGGGCTTCCAGCACGGACACGCACAGGGCAAACGCGCCCCCCGACGCCCCGGAGGCGCCGCCGCCCGCGCCCTCCCCGCCGGGCGGGGCCTCGTCGCCCAGCCGGCGCAGCGTGCCGATGAAGGCGGCCATCACGTCCCACAGTTGGGCGGTCGTGTAGGGCGTCTCGGGGGCGGCCAGCCGCATCAGGTGGGCCAGGCAGAAGGCGGTCGCCAGGCGGACGTCCTGTGTGAAGTGAGAGTGAGGGTGGCGCGCGGGTGTCAGGGGCGGTGAGAGAGAGAGGGGAGAGCTGGCCCGACGCCGGCGTCGGGTATAGCGGCAAGATGGGTGGTGGCTTTTCGGGGCGTCGCCGGAAGGGGGTGTTGACCTAGGATGGCCCTGCGCACCGCACCAGCGTGCAGCCTAATCGATCTTCTCCATGACTGGCTCGGGCCGAGGGCGTAGAAAGCAACGCGCGCGCGCCCAAAACGCCCCTTCATTTTTTTTTCTTACCTTGTCGCGGTGGTCGAGCAAGGCCTTGGCCACGAGGGCGGGGGCCAGGGGGGACACCAGGCGGGCGCCGGCCGCGGCTTGAGGGGCGATGGAAAGGGCTTTGCCCGTGGCCTGTGAAGGAGGGGAAGGTTAGAGGCACGGGGCGCGCGACGAAAGGGGGGGGGGGGGGGGTGCTTCGGCTTGGCTCGAGACGATTGAAAAAAGAAACGGTCGCGGGCGCGCGCTCTGGATGCCACGGCCGCCCCCACCCTCACGCCCTCTCCCACGCCCCGCCACCCCCTCAGGGGGGGGGTCGTCCCATACCCTTCCAATCCCTTACCCGCAACGCTTTGAGCAGGTCATCCTTGGCCCGGGGTGGAGGGGCCAGGTTTCTGGCGAGGGCCCTGACCACGGCGGGCGTGAGCGAGACGCCGTCGGGTGGAGGGGGCGGGGACGCGGGGGGGGCGGCTTCCTGAGCCGCCGCGGGCTCAGGGGCGGGTGGCACCCCGCGGCGGGGCGGCATTGGAGTGCGTGGTGTTCAGAGGGGGGTTGGGGTGTTGGATTGTGGGGGGGGCGAAAACGGAGCGCGCCCGGAACGAACGAAGGTGTGTTTCCGTCTCCCCCGTCCCTCACACACTTGGCTTTGTGTCTCTCTTCGCGCCCCCGCCTGCAAAACCCTCCACCTCCCATCCATTTCCGGGCCTCTCTCGGCCCGCCTGTGTGACGCCAAGACACATCGCTCGCTGCGCCTGGGGAGTCTCGCGCACGCCACTCCTGAATGCGCCCCGTCCTGGCCTCCTCTCGCCGCCGCGCTCCCTCAACCCGCCGCCGCCGCCTTGTCCGCTCCCTCCAGGCCACCGCCGCCGCCCTCGTTGCCCTTGCCATGCTGTCAGGCTTCCGCGCGCCCCTGATCAATGACGTTGCCACGGACTTGACCGACCCCCCATCCTTCCTGCCCGCCACCGGCATCGGCGGCCTGCCGCGCTCCTTCATCCCTCAAATCGCTGCCGGGTACCCAGCCCTCAAGACGTTGTCCTTGCCAGCCACGCCCCTGCCCGCCGCCGCGGCCGCCGCCGCCCGGGCCGCGGCCCGCATGCCCCGCTGGTCCCTGACCGCGGTCGACGAGGGGCGGGTCGAGGGCGTGGCCACCACGTTGGTGCTGCGCTTCAAAGACGATTTCACGTTCCGCCTAAATGAGGATGGGGCGGGCGGCTCGATATTGGATGGGCGCTCCCGGTCGCGGGTGGGGAAGGGCGATTTCGGGGCGAACGCGGCCCGGATTGAGGCCTTCTTCGGCCTGGTCCGGGAGGAGGTTGGGAGCGGTGGGCAGGGCGCGCGGCTGTGAAGAGGGGAGAAAACAGGAGAGGGGGGATGGGCCTCCCTGCATGGTTGTCCATCTGGTCTTCACAATCAACTCTTTTGGCGAACGCCTTTTTTTTTGCAAACGCCCCGCAAATATGCCGCATATTTCCTACTACAACAACTGTGAGTCAGGAGAGGGGGACGTCACTGTGTTGGTCCATTGGCCAGGGCGTTAAAAGGAGCTGGAGGGCGCGGCTGGGCGCTGGGCAAAAGAGAGGGCGAGCGCCGGCGGCGGCGGCGGCCGGCTGCGAAAAGTCGAGTGCAGTTTGTTTGCCTCGGCCCGCCTGGAGACACCGTCTGTGTCCCTTCCTTCCTTTTTCTCTCGGTTAGGTCTGGCCAATCCGTGTGCACGCTTTGAGAGTGTGCGGACCTCAACCGACGGCCCGCGCCCACCGCCCGCGCGGGCAAGTTGGGCACAGATCAAGCGGCGGCGGCGGCGCAACGGTCGAGCCGGGACGCCCGCGCCGCCTGCCCCTGTGCCCGCACCCGGACTGGCACCCGCTCCCAGTCCCCGCAGCTAGATCGAGGAGATGCTGGAGCAGACGGTCGGTGCTGATTGTGGGCCAGGGCCCACGGCTGGGCGTGAGCGCGCAGGCGTGTCTTGCGCTGTCTCTCAATCGGGCGCGTGCGTGAGGGGGCCGCCGGTCGCCGCCTGCCGACCCGCCTGCGGAGTGCTGGAAGGGCCGATCTGGCCCCGCCGCGGCGTAGATGAGAGAAGAGGGTCTGCCACACACGCCTGCCTGCGTGTGGTGGGCGATCAGGGAGGCACGGGACGGCCCGCCGTCCCGCCGCGACCGTTTTCCCTCCTGGCGATCGGCACGGAAACCTTCCTCGCCCTCAGGCCGCCCACTCCTCCTTCTCCGCGCCCCGTTTGCTCACTCCTCCTCTCTCTCTCCCTCCCTCCCTATCCTTCTCCCCCACCCCACCCCCACACACGCAGATGGGAAGACCTTCAAGAAGCCGCGCCGCCCCTTTGAGAAGGAGCGCCTGGACGCGGAAATGATGACGGTCGGCGAGTTTGGGCTGCGCAACAAGCGCGAGCTGTGGCGCGTCCAGATGGCGCTCTCCAAGATCCGCCAGGCCGCCCGCTCCCTGCTCACCCTGGACGAGAAGGACCCGCGCCGCCTGTTCGAGGGCGAGGCCCTGCTGCGGCGCATGTACCGGTACGGCGTGCTGGAGGAGGCCCAGAACAAGTTGGACTACGTGCTCGCCCTCACGCCCGCCGACTTCCTGGAGCGCCGCCTGCAGACGCTGGTGTTCAAGCTGGGGCTGGCCAAGTCGGTGCACCACGCGCGCGTGCTCATCCGCCAGCGCCACGTGCGCGTCGGCAAGCAGGTCGTCAACGTGCCGTCGTTCATGGTGCGCGT
>Ga0315283_10004996_pt1 | contig 11645 bp, 8 predicted proteins | sample YL17G09_0_MG_FD_204541 | JGI IMG/M metagenome (GOLD analysis project Ga0315283, IMG submission 204541) | Sediment microbial communities from Yellowstone Lake, YNP, Wyoming, USA - YL17G09_0 | ecosystem: Environmental > Aquatic > Freshwater > Lake > Sediment | place: USA: Wyoming | collected...
AAATCGCCATAGCTGATCTTGAGCATCATGCTCAAGGTGTTCTCGTCGGTCGTCGAGACCCCCGCACCGTTCAGATTCACGCACTTGATCGTGACCGGATGCGCCGAGAGCGAGTCGAGCGTGATGACCTGGTTCTTGACCATGGTGCGGCGCCGCGCGCCCAGCGTGTTCACGTAGTTCGTGTAGGCCTGGGTCGTATACGAGCCACCCCGGTCCCAGCCGTAGTCGAGGGACACGCCACCGGTGCCGAAGATCGTGGGGAAGTTGCCGAGGTGGTCGGAGTGGTAGTGGCTGTTGAAGTGGTGGTCCACGTGCGTCACGCCCAGCGCCTGGAGTTGAGCCAGGACCGTCACGCCCATCGCCGTCGTCGTGGACTGTCCCTCGTCGATCATCGCCACCTGCCCCAACGGGGAGATGATGACGGCGCCATCGCCCTGCCCCACGTCCAGATGGATGATCTGCAGACGGCCGTTCGGCGTCACCGCGCTGGCCGGGCTGCTGGCTGCAAACGAGAATGCGAAGGCCACGGCAATGCACGCCGCGCCTGAGGCTCGTGTCGGGGGCATCGGTTCTCCATGGTTCCGGAGTCACCGAGGGGGGCGTACCGGAATCGATCCAGGGCTACTGCGACCGCTATTTGCGGCCGCGAAAGAGCCCTGCAATCGACACAATGCTATCAGGCGCAAGCCCGGCCAGTCCAGCATTTCGCGCACTCCCGGGCTCATTCTTTCGGACCAGCCCGACCGACCGGACTCAGGCACCTGCCGCCGTGCGAGTTGCAATGTCCGTGCAAAGTGCAATGCGAGGCTCCATCCCACTTTGCGGGAATACCCCTCCTCCCCCGGCGTACCCGGTGCATGATACGCAGCAGCGCAACGACCCCACACCTGAGGAGGAGCGCCATGCAAAACCACCGAAACCTGATCCGCAGCCTCGCGGCCTGCGCCGCACTCGCCCTGGCGCTGAGCGCCGCGCCGGCCAGCGCCTCACGCTACGACGACTCCGGAGCCAGCCGCTGGGACCGCTCGGCGAACGGCAGCCTGGTGGATGTCCAGATGCTGGTCGAGGGCCAGGCAGCACCGCTCTACTTCGCCCCGGGCCGCTGGGACCGCCGCTACTTCCAGGCCCTGCGCGGCCACAACTACGCGCTGCGCGTCCACAACCGCACCGACCGCCGCGTGGGCGTGCTCATCGCGGTGGACGGTCTGAACGTGGTGAACGGCGAGCGCTCGAAGCTGCGGCGCAACGAGGCCATGTACGTGCTCGAACCGTGGGAGACGGCCACCATCCGCGGCTGGCGCACCTCGCTCGAGCAGGTGCGGCAGTTCGTCTTCGTGGACGAGGAACGCTCCTACGCCGAGCGCACCGGACAGGCGAACGGCGACATGGGCTGGATCCGCGTGCTGGCCTTCGAGGAGCGCCGCGCGGTGGCGTGGTTCGGCCAGCCCGAGCTCAAGCGCCTGCCCGGCGACACGCGCGGTGGCCACGCCGACGGCGACCTGCGCGAGCGCGAGTCGCGCGACGTGAGACCGCAGGCGAACGAGGCGCCCGTGCTCGGCGCCGACCGCATGCAGAAGGGCGAGATGAACGCGCCGCTCACGGCGCAGAAGTCGCTCGCCGAGGGCCGGGCCGCGGCTCCGCAGGCCGACGCCTATGCTGGCACGGGCTGGGGCGAGCGGCGGGAGGACCCGGTGCGCGAGACCTCGTTCGTCACCGCCGCGACGGCCAGCGATCACCTGGTCTTCCGCTACGAGTACGCCTCGAGCCTGCGGGCGCTGGGCATCGACCTGGCCGGAGACCGGCTGCGGCACCGCGAGCGCGGCGAGTTGGGCTTCGCGAAACCCCCGAAGTGGTGAAGCGCCCGCGCCGGCACGATCGGCACTGCGCAACGACGGCCCGCCACACACGTGGCGGGCCGCTCGCGTCGTGCGCCCGTCCGAGTGAGCTGCGGAGGGACGCGCCCCGTGCGGGTCCGCTACTTCATCCCCAGCGCGTGGGCGACGAACCAGGCTCCGGCCGCGATGGTCGCGGCGATGGGCATGGTGAGGACCCAGGCCCAGACGATGCGGCCGGCCACGCCCCACTTCACGGCGGAGAGCCGCTGGGTGGAGCTCACGCCGACTCCGACGATCGAGCCGGTGATGGTGTGGGTGGTCGAGACCGGGATGCCAGCGGCACTGGCCGCGAACAGGGAAAGGGCGCCCGCGGTCTCGGCGCAGAAACCGCCCACCGGCTGCAGCCGCGTGATGCTCATGCCCATGGTCTTCACGATGCGCCATCCGCCCGAGAGCGTGCCCAGGCTGATGGCGCCGTAGCTCACGAGGATGACCCAGAAGGGCATGCGGAACTCGCCGGTGAGATGCCCGGTCGAGTAGAGCAGCGCCGTGATGATGCCCGCGGTCTTCTGGGCATCGTTCGAGCCGTGGCCGAGGCTGAAGGCCGCCGCGGACAAGAGCTGCAAACGCCGGAACAGCTTGTCCACCTTGCGCGGCGTGGAGCGATGGAAGAGCCACATGACCGCCAGCATGCTGAGGAAGCCGAGCACCAGGCCGAGGACCGGCGAGATCACGATGAAGAGCGCGATCTTCACCAGACCGCCCGCGATGACCGCGGTCGGGCCGTGGGCCACGAGTGCCGCGCCCACGAAGCCACCGATCAGGGCATGCGAGGAGGACGTCGGCAGCCCCAGCCACCAGGTCACCATGTTCCACACCACCGCGGCGATGAGCGCGGCCAGCACCAGCGAGGGCGTCACCACCGCGGGGTCCACGGTGCCCTTGGCGATGGTCTTCGCCACGTGGTGCACCGGGAACACGACGAACGCGGCGAAGTTGAAGAACGCCGCCCACACCACCGCCCAGCGCGGCGTGAGCACCCGCGTGCTCACCACGGTGGCAATGGAGTTGGCGGCATCGTGGAAGCCGTTGCTGAAGTCGAAGGCCAGCGCGATCAGGATGATCACGATGACGCCCGGCGGCAGGTCCATGCTCAGCGGCCCTCGAGGACGATGGACCCGATCACGCCGGTCACATCATCCCCAGCGCGTGCGAGCCCAGCGCGTGCGAGATATACCAGACCACGATCGCGATGATCGCCGCCGCCGGCATGGTCAGCACCCAGGCCCAGACGATGCGGCCGGCCACGCCCCACTTCACGGCCGAGAGCCGTCCGGTGGCGCTGACCCCCACGCCGACGATCGCGCCGGTGATGGTGTGGGTGGTGGAGACCGGGATGCCTGCCGCGGTCGCACCGAACAGCGTGAGCGCCCCGGCGGTTTCGGCGCAGAAGCCGCCCACCGGCTTCAGCTTGGTAATGCTCATGCCCATGGTCTTCACGATCCGCCAGCCGCCGAACAAGGTGCCCGCGGCGATCGCCCCGTGGCTGATGAGGACCACCCACATCGGCACGTGGAACTCGCCCTGGAGCTGCCCGGTCGAATAAAGCAGGGCGGTGATGATACCCATGGTCTTCTGCGCGTCGTTGCCACCGTGGCCCAGGCTGTAGGCCGCGGCCGAGACGAGCTGCAGGCGCCGGAACAGGCCATCCACGCCGCGCGGACTGGCTCGGCGGAATCCCCACATCACGGCCAGCATGACCAGGTAGCCGGCCACCAGCCCGATCAGCGGTGCGAGCACGATGAACCGGGCGATCTTGAGCAGCCCCCCGACCATCACCGACTCCGGACCCACGGCGACCAGCGCCGCGCCCGCCAGCCCGCCGATGAGCGCGTGGGAGGAGGAGGTCGGCAGGCCGATCCACCAGGTGATAAGGTTCCAAGCCAGCGCCCCCAGCACCGCGGCCAGGATGATGGGCGGGGTCAGGGCCGCGGGATCCACCACGCCCTTGCCGATGGTCTTCGCGACGTGGACCCCGAACACCAGGAACGCCGCGAAGTTGAAGAACGCCGCCCAGGCCACCGCCGCCCGGGGCGACAGCACCCGCGTGCTCACCACGGTGGCGATGGAGTTGGCGGCGTCGTGGAAGCCGTTGCTGAAATCGAAGGCCAGCGCGACCAGGATGATCGCGATGACGCTCAGCGGCAGATCCATGCTCAGCGACTCTTGAGTACGATCGACTCGATCACGTTGGCCACGTCCTCGCACTGGTCCGTGGCGTTCTCGAGCCGGCCGTAGATCTCCTTCCAGCGAATCACGTCGAGGAAGTCGTGCGTCCCGTCGAAGAGGTCCGCCACCGCCTGCCGCGAGAGCCCGTCGGCCTCGTTCTCCAGCCGGTTGATCTCGATGGTGAAGGGCATCAGGCCCTTGAAGTCCTTGAGGCACCCGACCGCCTGCTCGATCTGCACGCCGCACTCGGCCACGATGCGCGTGAGCTTCACCGCCTGGGGCGTCGTGTGCTTGACCTTGAACAGCAGGATGCGGCTGGCGATCGCCTCGACCGCGTCCAGCACGTCGTCGAGACCGCTCGCGAGACCGTGGATGTCCTCCCGGTCGAGCGGGGTGATGAAGGTGCGGTTCAGGCGCTCGAACAGCTCGTGCGCGACCAGATCGCCCTGGTGCTCGACTTCCTTGAGGGCCCGAGCACGCTCCTCGATCCGATCGAACTTCTGCACCATCTCGTCCAATTGGTCGCAGCCCTGGCGCACCAGCACCGCCTGGCGCCGGAACAACTCGAAGAAATTCTCGTCTTTGGGAAAGAGGGAGAACATCGGGGCCCTCACCGGTAGGAAGTGAATCCACGGCGCCGACGGCCGGCGCATCACGGAATCGATAGCACGCGGCGCACGTTCCGGCAACCCGCCGACGGTGCTATCCTGCACGACGTTTCGCGCTTCGCGGCCACGGACGAAACCCGGGGGACGATACCATGAAGTCGAGCATCAACGATCTCGCGCTGCTCCTGCTCCGGCTGGGGCTGGGCGCCATCCTGTGGGCCCACGGTGCGCAGAAGCTCCTCGGGCTCTTCGGCGGCCACGGACCGCAGGGGTTCGTGCGCCTGGTCGGCACGCTCGGCCTGCCGGCCTCGCTGGCCTGGCTGGTCATCGCCATCGAGTTCTTCGGTGGCATCGCCATCGCCCTGGGTGTGCTCAGCCGCCTCGCAGCACTGGGCTTTGCCGTCGAGATGGTGGTCGCCATCGTCAAGCTGCACTGGGCGAACGGGTTCTTCATGAACGGGGGCGCGGCTGGCGGCCACGGCGAGGGCTACGAGTATCCGCTGCTGCTCGCGGTCGTCGCCTTCGTCCTGCTGCTCACCGGCCCCGGGCGCTACGCGCTCTTCGGGCGGACGCAGAAGCTGCTGGCCTGACCCGGTCGCCCGGGCTAACGCCGCGGCCCCGTCGCCGCGCCCGAGTGGCGCCATTCACCGGTATTGTCGTCCAGGGTGTAGCGGTCGTAGAACTCGCGGCCGCGCTTCGCGACGAAGTTCACGCCCTCGAGCAGCGTTTGGAACTCCTGCTCGCCGGTCACGGGTGAGAAGCAGATGCGCACCCAGCCGGGCTTCACGCCGATGTGCCCCTCCTCGAGCTGGTGTTTGATCGCGAGCGAGACCCGCGGGTCGATGTGCAGCAACTCGTGGCCGTAGGGCCCGGCGCACATGCAGCCGCCGCGGACCTGGATGCCGAAGAAGTCGTTGAGCAGCGCCGAGGCCAGGTTGTGGTGCAGTCCCTTGAAGATGAGCGAGACCACGCCGAGCCGTTCGGGCTCGAGGTTGCCGAGCACCTCGAGTCCGGGGTTCTTCGTCCACTCGGCCAGCGCGCGCCGCAGGTAGTCCTGCTCCACGCGCCGCATGCGCTCGGGACCGATCGCGTGCTTGAGGTCGAAGGCGAGCCCGGCCTGGATGCTGCCCACGATGGGCGGCGTGCCGCCGGTCTCGCGGCGGAAGAAGTCGGGCAGGTAGACGTGCTCGGTCGGCGACGTGTAGAGCACCGTGCCGCCACCGGGCTCCGAGGGCACGCGGTTGGTGAAGAGCCGCCGGTTGGCCACCAGCAGGCCCGGGGTGCGCGGTCCACCCAGGAACTTGTGGACCGAGAAGAACGCCACGTCCTTCGCCGCCGCCTCGTCGGCGCGGCCGTCGGCTCCGACCGGATGCAGGTCGATGTCCACGTAGGGGCCCGAGGCGGCGTAGTCGAAGAACGCCAGCGCCCCATGCGCATGCAGCACCCGCGCGATCGCGCTGGTGTCGTTGAGGATGCCGGTGACGTTCGAGGCGGCCGAGAAGGTGCCGATCCTGAGCGGCCGGTCCGCGTGGGTCGCGAGTAGCCGGTCGAGGTGCTCGAGGCTCACGCGCCCGTGCGCGTCGAAGTCCACGTAGACGTTCTCGGCGATGGTCTCGCGCCAGGTGATGTCGTTGCTGTGGTGCTCCATGTGGCTGCGGAACACCACCGGCCGCTCGGCTGCGGGAATGTGCCGCGAGAGCTGGTAGCGGTCCTCGAGCTGGCAGGGGATGCGCAGGCCGAGGATGGTGATGAGCCGGTTCACGGCACCGGTCGAGCCCGCGCCCACCGGGATCAGCACGTCGTCGGGCCCCGCGTTCAGGTAGTGCGCGATGCGGCGGAACGCGCCCTCGTAATAACGCGTCATGAGCCGACCGGTGTACGAGGACTCGGTGTGCGTGTTGGCCATGAAGGGCAGCACGCGCGCGGCCAGTTCGTCCTCGACGGCACGGTGGAAGCGGCCCGAGGCGATGTAGTCGAAGTAGAGGAGCGGCTTCTCCCCCTCCGGGGTGCGGAACGTCGCGTCCGCGCCGACCACGCCGCGGCGCAACTGCTCGAGGAAGGCGCTCTCCCCGGCCTCGTCGTGCGTCTCGATCGCGCGGCGCGGCGTGTCGTCTTCGAGATCCACCAGCGGTGGGAAGCGGTACTCGGCGGCCATGTTCACCTCGATAGGGGTCAAAGTCCGGGTCGCGGTCATGCTAGCCTGCGGGCGCCGCGCCGGCAACGCGCCGGGCGGACACGGAGGAACGGACGATGAGCAGCGGGACGGAAGCCAGGATCATCACGTTCTGCCAGGAGCTGGTGCGGCTCGAGAGCCTCTCCGGCGAAGAGCAGGCAGTCGCGGAGGTGGTCGAGCGAGAGATGCGCACACTCGGCTACGACGAGGTGGGCCGCGACGAGCTGGGCAGCGTCGTCGGCGTGATCCGTGGCGCGCGCGACGGCGGCGTGGAAGCGGCACCCGGCGCGCTGCTCTTCGACGCGCACCTGGATGTCGTCCCGGCCACCGAGCCCGAGGCCTGGCGCTTCCCGCCGTTCGCGGGCGAGCGCGCGGAGGGCCGTGTCTGGGGCCGGGGTGCGACCGACGTCAAGGGCTCGCTCGCGGCGCTGGTCCTGGCACTGGGCACACTCTCGCGCACCGAGATCACGGGGACGCTGATCGTGTCCGCGAGTGTGGGCGAGGAGCGCATCGAGGGGCTGGCCGTGAGCCACGTGCTCGCGGCGCACCCGGTGCGCGCGGCGGTCATCTGCGAGCCGACCGGGCTGCGGCTCGGGCTCGGCCACCGGGGCCGTGCGAGCCTGGTGGTCGAGGCCGCGGGGCGCGCGGCGCACACCTCGCAGGCCGGGGCACCCGCCGGGCACCCGCCGCAGGCGGGTCGCGGGTCCGGCATCAACGCCGTCTACCGGCTGGCCGAGGCCATCGCGCGCATCCGCGCCATGACGCCCCGCGCCGACGCGCTGCTCGGACACGGCCACACCGAGCTGGTCGAGGTCTCCTCGCGCCCCTTCCCCGGCTCGGCGATGGTGCCCTACCACGCGACCGCGCGCTTCGACCGCCGGCTGGTGCGCGGCGAGACGCGCGAGAGCGTGCTGGCCGAGATGGAGCAGGCGCTCGCGGGACTCGAGGGCCTGAGTGTCCATCTGCACACGGCGACGCTCGACTGCTACACCGGGCGCACGTTCACGGCCGAGGCCTTCCATCCCGGCTGGGCCGTCGCCGCCGATGCGCCCCACGCGCAGCGGGCGCGGCAGGCGCTCGAGCAGGCGGGGCTCGACCGCGGCTTCTTCTACGCGCCCTACTCCACGAACGCCACGGCAACGGCCGGCCACTTCGGCCTGCCGACGCTGATCTACGGGGCGGGCGACATCTCCGCCGCACACGCGGTGGACGAGAGCGTCGGCGTGGACCAGTTGCTCGCCGCGCTGCGCGGCTACCAGACGCTCGCGCGGGGACTCGCCGCTGGCTGAGCGCGCGGCGGACCGGCCTGCGCGGGCAGCTACGGTGAGGGCACCGTGACTGAAGAATCCACGAGAGGCCGGGGCTCCGCAGTGCTAGGCTGACGCCAGGTATCCAGAGCAGCGTGCTTCGCCGGAGAGTCAACCCCTCACGACGGGAAGAGCGATGGCCGCCTATCTCCCCTATCTGTCCGGATTCCTGGTCGCCGCGGCGTGGTGGTACGCGCGCCCCCGGCTTCGACCCCGGGCATGGCTGGGCTGGTGGTGGCTGGGGCTGCTCCTGTTCACGAACCTGCCCGCCTCGCTGGCAGCGCGGTTGCTGTACAAGGCGCACCTCCCCTACGCGCTGGTCGCAACGCCCGCGGTCGTCACGGCCTCCAAGTGGCTCGGAGCCGTCCTCCTGATCAGGATCCTCGCGGATCTGACGCGGTGGGAGCGACCGCGGAAGCCACTCCAGTTCGCGCTCGCCGGCGCCTTCCTCCTGTCCCTGCTGCTGGCTCCCTGGGGCCGCCCACTGGAGCGCATCACCGTCCTGCTCTTCGGGCCCCTCATGAATCCGAGGGCCTCGGACTGGGCCTTCGTAGTGCCGGCCCTGCTCTGGCTCTGGTCCTTCCGCTGGCGTGAACGAGTGGGGGCCTTCGGCCTGCTGGTCGCATCCGCGACCGCGTTGGTCTCCTTCCCTGCCCTGACCATGAACTGCTGGATGACTGGCGGGGCGGAGATGCATATCGGTGCCGGGTTCGGCGTCGGCGACCGTCCCGGAACCGCCGGATTCGAGTACTTCGCCTGGCAGGTGAAAGAACTAGCCGGCCTCTACGCCCTGTTCTTCCTGCTCGCGCTCACCGGGCATCTCCGCCTGGTGCCCCGCCGGGTCAGTCTCCGCCTGGTCTACTCGCATGTGCTCGCTGCCGTGCCCCCCATGGCGCTGGCGCTGGCCTTCGTCCTGCTGTGGAGCACCGCCTTCCTCTCGACCTATCGCGGAGAGATCGGGGGCCGCGTCATCCGGGCGGCCGCTGGCGACCTCGCGGCGCGCATCGGAAGGGAGCCGGGCTCGAGCACGGCATCCGCGTGGCAGTCGTTCCTGGCCGTGGAGCCGCGGCGGGTGCTCTTCGTGCAGGATCGCGGGGGGCCCGTGCGGGCCATGGGAGCGTCGTTCCCGGATTCGGCGCGCGACTCTCTCCTCGCCACCCCGGACTCCCTGCAACGCACGCCCCTGCTGTTCGTGGCTGGGAAGGTGTACCTGCACGCCCGGGTGGACACGGTGCTGGACGGTCGGAGGATCGCGATCGTCGCTCTCGAGCCGATGGACTCCCTCTGGATGGAGCGGGTCAGCGGGGTCGTGGGCGCTCCCACGAGACTTCACCCGCAGAACGTCATCCGCGGCACTGAGAACTTCAGCTTCATGGCGGGCGGTGCCGAGCGCTCCATCGGCCCAGTCAGGAATGTCCGCTGGAACGTCCCGGGAGGGACGACCCTCCTCGCGTGCCTGTGGTGGGTGGACGGCGGGTGGGAACCCACGCGCATGCCGCTCTCGTCCAGCGCGGCCTTCGGCGAGCCGATCCTGGCTCTGCGCCGGGGCACGAGTGCCATCAGTACCGAGCAGGCGTGGCTCGGAATCCTCCTCCAGGCTCTGTGGGCGATCGGCCTCCTGTTCCTGGCCGTGCTCTGGTGGGTGATGCGTCTGGTGCTCGGGACCGCCCGGACCGTGACCCGCACGACCGGCGCGCTGACCCGGGCGACCGGCGCCCTCGCGCAGGGCGACTTCAGCCACCGTATCCCCATCGAGGGACACGACGAGCTGTGGGGCATCGCCGAGTCCTTCAACGACATGGCCGGCAGGCTGGAGAAGATGCGCGAGGTCGAGCACCGGGCGCTGCGCCTCGAGAAGGAACTGGAGATCGCCCGGCAGGTCCAGCAGGGTCTCTTCCCCAGCGAGCTCCCGCAGTGCCAGGGCTGGGAGGTCGCCGCGACCTGCCGCCCGGCGCGGCAGGTCGGCGGCGACTACTACGACGCCTTCGTGTCCGGTGACGACCTCGTGTTCGCCCTCGGGGACGTCTCGGGCAAGGGACTGGGACCCGCGCTGCTCATGTCCAACGCCCAGGCCACGGTCCGCAGCCGGCTGCGGCGCGGGGAGGCGTCGCTCTCCGCGCTGCTCGACGAGCTCAACCAGCAGCTGCTCGAGTCCTCGTCGGCGGGGATGTTCATCACGCTCTTCATCGGTATCGTGGACACGCGGACCGGGCGGCTGCGCTACGCCAACGGCGGGCACAACCCGCCCTACCTCTGCGCGGGCCCGGGCGCCGAGCCGCGGCCCCTCACCGAGGGCGGCGTGATGGTCGGGGCCCTGCCCGGCATGAAGTGGGATGAATACGCGGTCGAGATGACACCGGGAAGCACGCTCTTCGTCTACAGCGACGGTTTGACCGAGGCCGTCAACGAGACGGGCGAAATGTACGAGGAGCAGCGCTTGCAGGGACGGCTCGTGGACGCAGGGCGGGCGGCGGCATCCGACCTCCTCGCCGGGGCCTTCGAAGACGTCGATCGGTTCCGCGGCCGCGCCGAGCAGTCGGACGACATGTCGGTCGTCGTCATCCGCAGGCAGCCGACGTAGGCGGGGCACGCCACGCATCGGCCTCGCGCCCGGGGAATGAAGCGCGCGGCGGGCCGTGACGACCCGCCGCGCGTTCGTTCCCCTGGTGAGACGCTTCGGCTACTCGGCGCGCCCCAGCACCAGCGCGATCAGCGCCATGCGCAGCACCACGCCGTTGGCGGCTTCGATCCAGTAGCGGGCGTGGCGCGTGCTGTCCACGTCGGCGGGCAGCTCGTCCATGCGGGGCAGTGAGTGCAGCACGATCGAGCCGGGCTTGGCCTGCTCGCGCATCATCGTGCGGGTGACCTGGTACTCGGGCGGCGTGAGGCCCTTCTTCGCCTCCGCCGCGTCCACGCGCGACTTGGTGTAGTCGGCCTGCACCACCGGCTCGATGTAGATCACGTCGGCCTTCGCGATGCACTCGGACGTGCTCTTCCACTCGTGGTAGCGCACGTTGCGGTCGGCCAGCTCCTGCTTGAACTCGGCGGTGGGCGCCATGTCCGGCGGGTAGACCACGTCGAGCTCCATGTCGAACGACGCGGCGGCGTAGCCGATCGAGTGCATGGTGCGCATGCGGTGGTCGCCGACGCACAGCCAGCGCAGCCCGTCGAGCGTGCCGCGCTCGCGCCAGATGGTGTACAGGTCGGTCAGCACCTGCGTCGGGTGCTCGCCCCAGCCGTCGCCGCAATTGATGATGGGCACCGAGGCGTGCTTCGCGGCCTCGGCCGGCGCGCCCAGCTGGAAGTGCCGCATGGCGATCACGTCGCCGTAGTACTCGAGCATGCGCACGGTGTCCTTGATGGACTCCTGGTAGAAGTCGCCGGCGCGCGTCATCTTGGCGTCGGAGAAGCCCAGGACGTGGCCGCCGAGGCGGTGCATCGCGGCCTCGGTGGACAGGCGGGTGCGGGTGCTGGGCTGGTAGAACGCGGTCAG
>Ga0315283_10004997_pt1 | contig 11645 bp, 10 predicted proteins | sample YL17G09_0_MG_FD_204541 | JGI IMG/M metagenome (GOLD analysis project Ga0315283, IMG submission 204541) | Sediment microbial communities from Yellowstone Lake, YNP, Wyoming, USA - YL17G09_0 | ecosystem: Environmental > Aquatic > Freshwater > Lake > Sediment | place: USA: Wyoming | collected...
AGGCTGGCGAGCGACATGGTCAGGATCAACCAGTCGGTCCTCTGCCATGTTCCCTGCCATCTCAAGGTCCAGGATGAAGGCAAGAGTACTCTGGAGTTGCTGCATACCATCCCCGGACTGTCAGTCGCGGCTGTGAACGCCACTTGCTGCGGCATGGGCGGCTATCACGGATTCAAGAAGGCCTACTCCAGGCTCTCGGTGGAGATAGGCGAGAAGCTCTTTAGGGACATCGAAGAAGCAGACACGGACAGAGTGGTCACCGGTTGTGCGGCCTGCGGGATGCAGATAAGCTACGGCACCGGAATCACGGCCATGCACCCGGTCCAGCTTCTGGAGAGAGCGTACGGGCTGGATCGTCAAGGGGATTCAGGAGGGAGGTAGGAATGAGGGAGCAGCAGATTGCCTACATTAACCTGTCCAGAGGCGAGATCAAGAAGAAGCCCATACCAGACAGCCTGAGACGGACGTACCTTGGGGGCCGGGGCATTGACGTGTACCTGCTGTACAATCACCTCGCGCCAGGCACCGATCCCCTTGGGCCGGAGAACGTCCTGACCGTCAGCGCCGGCCTCCTGGGTGGGACCTTGGCGCCTTCGAGCGGCCGATGCCACATAGGAGCTAAGTCGCCGCTTACCGGCCTCATAGGCAGCTCCAACATGGGCGGCTTCTTCGCCCCGGAGCTCAGGTTCGCCGGCCTCGATCATCTGGTCATCACGGGGAAGGCCGATCACCCGGTCTACCTATGGATTGATGATGGTGAGATCGAGATAAGAGACGCCTCCCGTCTCTGGGGGAAGGACACCATGGAGACGCCCGCCATGATCCGGCAGGACCTCGACGACGAAGACGTGAAGGCAATCTGTATTGGCGTAGGGGGCGAGAACCTGGTCAGGTTCGCCAGCGTCCTCAGCGGACTCAAGAACGCCGCCGGCCGCACCGGCATGGGCTGCGTGATGGGGTCAAAGAACTTGAAAGCCATTGCCGTCCGGGGCCATCAGGATCTGGCCATTGCCTACACCGAGGACGCCCTTCGTTACTTGGAGCATCTGATAGGTCTGATACGCGACAACCAGATTATGAAGGAGCTCTCCCAGCAGGGCACGCCGACGTTTCAAATGATGATGGATCTCATAGGAAAGGTGAGAAACCGTAACCTCCAGCGCAACCAGTTGGTTGATGGACAGAGCCTGTACGCGGAGAACCTGGCCAAGTTCTCCGCGGGGATGGCGGCCTGCTTCGGCTGCCCGGTCCACTGCCGGCACAGATACCAGGTGCCCGAAGGCAAACACAAGGGCCAGTGGGCCGAGGGCCCGGAGTGGACTACGCTGGGCGCCCTTGGTTCGGAGCCGGATTGCCTCCGGATGGAAGCGGTTCTCGTGGGCAACTACCTGGTCAACAAGTATGGCATCGACTCGCTGGATTTCGGCAGCATGCTCTCCTGGGCCATCGAGCTGTACGAGAAGGGGATCATCAACGAGACGACCACGGGCGGGCTGAAGCTGGAGTGGGGCAATGAACAACTGATGTACGAGATGGCACAGATGGTGGCGACCCGCCAGGGGTTTGGAGACATACTGGCCGACGGGCCAAAACGAGCCATTGAGAAACTGGGCGAGAAAACAGCCTACTACAACATACATGTCAAAGGCATGAGCTGGCTGCACACCGACGACCGCATGGCCCCCAGCCACGCGCTGGGTGTGGCCACAGCCACCAGGGGAGCGGACCATCTGCGCAGCCGCCCGGGTTCGGATGCCCACCTTCTGCCGCCCGACCAGAGTGAGAAGCTGTTCGGCTTCCCCCTACCTGGGATGACCGGCTACGAAGGAAGCGGCAAGCTGGTGCGGTGGCAGGAGCTGATCTATGCCATATCCGACGCCTTGGGGGTATGCAAGTTCCAGGCCCTCTTCATGAGCCCCTCCGTCATAGGCTACGGTGAGTACGCCCAACTGATCCGTCATGTCACCGGCATGGAGCTGTCGGCGGCGGAGCTGATGGAGATCGGGGAAAGGATTACTACCCTGGAGAGGATGTTCAACAATCGCGAGGGAGCCTCCCGAAAGGACGATATGCTGCCGGAGCGCTACTTCACGGAACCGACGCCCCTGGGTCCGGAAGGCATGAAGAACAAGGTCATCGAGAGAGACAAGTACGAGCTGCTGCTCGACGAGTACTACAGCGCTCACGGATGGGACAACGGTGGGGTGCCCACGCGAGAGACTCTGGTGAAGCTGGGACTGGACAAGGAACCTTCCCACGTCATCTAGTGTCTAGTGGGGCGTGCAGAGGGGCTTCGCCCCTCTGCGTTACTCACAATCCCCCAAGATTGGGGGAACCAAGGGGGTTGAAAACGAGGTCCGAAAGAGAGGTGATGGCGGATTTCGTCCGCTCTATCCGCCCTACACATGATGCATGCCTGCTGGGTTGCGCGGCCACGACGAAGCGTGGCCCTCCGAGAACCGAAAAGGGTTCCCGCCTGCTCCATGGGGCGTGCAGAGGGTTGAATACTTAGGTACTAGGATGACACCAACTCTAGCTGAGGAGGCGAGTTAATATGTACAAGATGCTGACTGTAGATCACTCCAAGTGTACCGGATGCCGACTGTGTGAGGTAGTGTGCTCGGCGAAGAAGAATGGATCAGTGAATCCCAACAGGGCCAGGATCGCTGTCATCAAATGGGAGCAGGCCTGCGTGGATATGCCCATGATCTGTCAGCAATGCGAGTCGGCCCCATGCATGATGGTCTGTCCGGTCAAAGCCTTGACTGTGGATGAGAAGCTCACCAGGGTAGTCGTCAACCATGATCTCTGCATCGGGTGCCGGTTCTGCGTGGCCGCCTGCCCGTTCGGTGCTATGGCCATGGACTCCGCCACCAGAAGGGTGATCAAGTGCGACCTCTGCGACGGTGAACCGATGTGTGTCAGGTTCTGTGAGACGAAGGCGCTCCAGTATGAAGATTCCGGCACAGCGTCTGCCAAGAAGATGAGGGCCACGGCCAAGAAGGTGCTGGAGTCGATGCGGGCAGCTTAGGCGGGCGGTGTGAGAGGGAATCCACCGATCGAACCGCCCAACACCTGTGGTGGGTTTCGCTGTGCTCAACCCACCCTACAAGACTAATTCGATGGCACCTTCGGCGCCCACTGATCTTCCGCTTTGGCCGCTGAGAGCGCGGCATCCTTCAGTTTCTCAAGGATTTGCCAGAGCTGCTGGTACTCCTTCTCTGACAGCGACCCCATTATGGAAGCGATGATGTCATGCTCCATGGCTTCTTGAAGAGCTTCCTGCCCCTTTTTTGTCAGGACAACCTTCTTGGACTTGTTGTTGCCTCTGATCGGCTGGCGTCTCACTAGCCCTTTGGCTTCCATGTGGTCCAGTTGCTCAGATATGGTAGGGGGCTTTCGCTTCAGCCATCGTGACAAATCAGCGGGCGTCGCCGACTCTCTCAGAGACTGGACCAGAAAAAGAAGATCAGCGTCCGCTCGTGTCAATCCCATCTTCGCCACCTGTACGTGCCGCGCCTTGCTCACGGCTTCCTCAGTCAAGTAGAGAAGCATGCGGAGGTTGTAGTCCCTGCCCACGAATGGGACATACTTGGTGTAGTCTGGTCCCTCGCCTTTGTTTGGTGTTACTGACATCTCCGACTCGAATGGACGCAGTTCGACCAGGCTGTTTCGCAGAAGCTAGTATATCACCAACCATGATGCGTCCCGCCATTGGACTCTGCACTGGGTTCCACAAGGACTTTGAGAGGCCCATGACTTAGCCCTGAATTTCATCGGCGGGTAGTTCCGGCCCTCGAACCATGTGGCTTTGCTGCAACCCCCACGCAGTACCCTTCTGCCACACAAGGATTGACATCGATCCCCTGCCAATGGTATTGATAGCTGGTAGAATAATTAGGCGCCGAATAGTAATCCTGATACGGTTTCTGGTTCTAAGGAAGGCTGGTTGTGGCTCTCAGTAGTGTCTCAACCCCGAAGACCAAAGGCTCCCTGGAACGGGATCAACAGTCCGATTCCCCGGTTTGCCTTTCTACTGGTCACTCGCTGAGTCAGGAGCGGCAGCCGGTATGAGTGCATTGGCAGAACTGAGGCAAATTGCCACCGACGTAGGGAATCCATCCGTTCGCGACTGGAACGTTCAGGGCAAGAAGATGATCGCCTTCTTCTACTCACATGAACCCGAGGGTACCGCTGAAACTGTCATCTATTGATAGGCGCCGGAAGAAGGGAGCGCAGATAGGCTATGACCGCACTGGAGGAATTGACCGCTGTTGCCCGTGATGTTGTCAACCCGCATGTCGAGAACTGGAGACGCCAGGGCAAGAAGGTGGTGGGCTTCTTCTGCTCCTATGTGCCGGAGGAGATCCTGTATGCCGGCGGCATACTCCCTTATCGGGTGAGACCCACAAAGTGCCAACCTGCCACGCACCTGGCAGACACGTACCTGAGCCACTTGAATTGCACCTTTGTGCGCTCTTGTCTACAGTTCGCCTATGAGGGAAAGTACGAGTTCCTTGACGGCTTTGTCTTCACGGATAGCTGTGACCACATCCGCCGCCTGTATGACGTGATGAGGGCAACAGGGCCTTTCCCGTTCATGCGCATCATCGGTGTACCGCACAAGAGCGGTGACGAAGCGACAGCCTACTATAGGGGTGAAATTGCCGGGTTCAGGAAGGAAGTGGAGCAGCATTTTGGCGTGGAGATAACTGAGGCAAAGCTCAAGGACGCGATCGATTTGTACAACGAGACCAGAGACCTGCTCAAGAGACTGTACGCCCTCCGGCAAGAAAAGGCACCACCTCTTACCGGGGCGGAAACGCTGAACGTGATGATTGCGGCCACCAGCATGCCGAGAGAGCAGTACAACGGACTGCTATCCAGATTGCTGGGCGAATTGAGCGCTCGAAAGGGAATATCGAACTACAGGGCGCGGCTAATGATCTCCGGCGGTGGCGGCTGCGACGATTCGACGCCCTTCGAGATGATGGAGGATATTGGCGGCCTGATAGTCACGGATACGCTCTGTTTCGGAAGCAGGTACTTCATGCAGCCGACAGTGAGAGGGGGTGATCTCCTAATGAGTCTGGCCAGGTCCTATATTGACCGTCCGTCCTGTGGCCGCATGGCGGACAAGGTTACCGAAAGAGCAGAGTTCATGAAAACACTGATTCATGAGGCCAGGGTTGATGGGGTTATCTACCAGAGGATGCGGTATTGTGACCTTTGGGGCGGTCAACTGTTCTATCTGCGGAAAGTGCTGAAAGAGAGCAACATGCCTCTTCTCGACATAGAGAGAGAGTACCACTGGGGCGACGTAGGGCAAGTCAGGACCAGAACCCAGGCATTCCTGGAGATGATCGAGGAGCGTAAGAATGGGAACTGAGATCAACCTGCCGAAACAAATCAGTGAGGGCTTCCGTGCCATGGCGGAGACCCTTCAGCAAGCGAATCCTGAATGGAGTTGGTCAGTCGAACTGATGAGCGACTACTTCGCCAGGGTACACCAAGCCCAGGAGAAAGGCGAGGTGGTAGGTGCCATCAACTTCGGAATTCCCTCGGAAATCCTCTGGGCCATGGACATAGTGCCGTTGCTGATCGATCCCATCGGTGGGGTAGCTTCGGCATTTCCCGAGGGGGTAATGAAGTACATCGACCTGGCTGAGCAACATGTACCTGGCTACATATGCGCGAACAACAAGACCTTCATGGGGATGATTCTGGCCGGTGATCTGCCTAAGCCGAACTTCATCTTGCACCCTTCCGTCCCCTGTGACTCCAATATGGGTACATACCCCGTGATGGCTGAGTACTTCGGGTGCTCCTACTTCTGCGTCGATGTGCCGTATCTCAGGAACGAGTCCGGTTTCGCGTATGTAGCCGAGGAACTCCGCAGAATGATCGCTTTCCTGGAAGACCAAACCGGTCGAAAACTGGACGTCAACAGACTCAGGCAAGCCATGGAGTACTCCAACCAGGCCCATGAGTACATGCTCAAGCTCGCCGAGCTACGACAAACCGTGCCGTGCCCCTACTCCAGTCTGGACGCGATCTCAGAGTACGGCCTGGTGCTGATGCTGTGCGGGACTCCCCAGTTAGTGGACTACTTCAAGAAGAAGCATCAGGTTACCTCGGACAAAGTGGCCCAGAAAAAGGGATACCTCCCGCCGGGTGCAGAGAAGCTCCGCCTGGTTTGGATTTACGGTGCGCCGGCATTCGATTTCACCATACTCCTTTGGCTGGAGAAGCAATACGGAGCTCTGTCCGTGGCATTCATGAACAACAACTTCGTCATGAAGCCGGTGCCGGATATCTCCAGCCTGGACCAGATGTTGATGGGGCTGGCCAGGAAGACCGTTCTGATGCCAATGAGCAGAGAGTGCGGAGGCGTGTGGGAGAACTATCTGGATGCCCAGATTGACCTGCTAAGGCGATTCAAAGCGGATGCGGCGATCTTTGCCGGGCACGTAGCCTGCAAGTCGAACTGGGCTATGGCCAAACTGGTTAAAGACAGGATACATGACGAGCTTGGGATTCCAACCTTGAACTTCGAACTCGACATTTTCGATCCGAGGGTAGCCTCGACTGAAGAAATCAAGGGCAGGCTGGGACGTTTCCTGGATGAAGTCCCCGCAGGAAGAACACGGGCTGAGTGAGACCGGCATGGTGAAATCGCTACCCCCCGAGTTCGACTCATCGCCCAAGGAGGGCCTGAGAATAGCCGTGGTCGGCAAGGGCGGCAGCGGCAAGACCATGGTGGTGGCCACGATGACCAGGGTCTTTGCCTCAATAGGGAATCTCAGAGTACTGGCCATCGACGCCGACTCCGCCGTCAGCTTGCCCTATGCGCTGGGTATAGAAGTCGACCGGACTGTCTCCGACATTCGAAACCAGATGATCGAGAACCCTCAGGCCCGGAGAGAGGCCAGGGACAGGCATATAAGCCTCCTTATAAGTGACATCTTGAAGCGTGGCCAAGGGTTCGATGTGCTGGTGATGGGCCGTCCTGAAGGTCCCGGATGCTATTGTGCCATCAACGACCTGCTGAAATACGGGATAGAGACCTTCTCCAGGCAGTACGATGTCACGCTGATCGACTGTGAGGCCGGACCGGAACAGGTTAACAGGAGAGTGGTCAGCGGAGTCGGAATTATGATGATTGTCACTGACCCGTCGATGCGAGGAGTCCGCGTTGCCGGGAGTATATGGGAGGTGGCGCGTAAGGACGAGCAACTGAAGTCCACCCATGTTGGCCTCGTCATCAATAGATTGAAAGCCAAGGCGGATGACGGGTTGATAGCAGAGAGCGCGGCACGAATGGGGCTGGAAGTGTTCGGCCGCATCCCAGAGGACGAGAACGTAGAACATTGGGATTCGGCCGGCAGGCCAATAATCGACATGCCGGCATCATCACCGAGTGTTGAGGCGATTCGAGGCATTCTGAGGGCTGTGGTGCCTGGAAGGCTTAGCCTGTGATGCGGCCAGATTCATCCGTGTGTTTGACATCATGAAGGGCGGGCATGTGGACAGCGCGTGCCATGGTGTGAATGTGCAAAGAGCACGATCGGTGGAGGTGATGCCATGACGAATGATGACGTCTACCAGAGGCTGTTCCAGGAGTATTCGAACTTCAAGGTTGACATGACGCAGGACTCCATGATGGACGTTCTGCGGCTGCAGTTCACGCCGGAGGAGGCCGAGTTGGCGATCAAGGTAGGCTTCGGGCCCAAGAAGCTGGACAGAATCCAGAAGAAGACCGGCATGGAGAAGGGTGCGCTCAAGCGAATGCTGACTGCGATGGCCTACAAAGGCACGATCTGGGTGACACCGGAAGCGAAAGACCCGGATTATAGACTGATGGGGATCGGCGGACCCGGACTCATTGAGACAGGCGCTTGGGGCAACGTCAGATTCCCACATTCCGTGCAACTGATGAAAGCCATGCACAAGTGGCAGGTCGATCTGGCTGCGAAGTGGTTCCCGTCTCTGGGGTTTCCCGTAACCAGGGTGTGGACCACGCCCGCGGCGCTGCCGGAGGATGCCAAGCCGGAGGAGAACCTGGCTGAGATAATGAAGCGAGCGGGCTGCTGGGGTGTCTCCACGTGTTCGTGCCGCCTGCCCCACTGGATTGCTGACCCGGGCCATCATTGCACTCATCAATTGGAGACCTGCCTCTTCATGGGGGAGATGGCCAAGTGGGGCTCCGAATACGGCATGTGCCGTCTGATTGCATATGAAGAAGCGATGGAGATAGTGCGCAGATCGAATGAAAACGGCCTGGTACACACGCATGACCCTGGTGAGTTCCTGTGCAATTGCTGCCACGACTGCTGCGTTTTCTTTGTGAGCTTACGGCTGACAGGCACCATCCCCCTGCAGCCTTCGGGATTTGTGGCCACGGTCGACGAAGCAACCTGTTCAGCGTGCAGCGATTGCGCGGATCGTTGCCCGGTGAAGGCCATCAAGATCGATGATTTCGCCTCGATTGATGCAGACAAATGCCTGGGATGTGGGGTGTGCTTTTCTGTCTGCGCACCGAAGTCAATTAAGTTCGTGAGGCGTACCACAACTGAACGGTGCCCGACAACATGAGCGACGCACACAGAGCCGCCAATCAGTACAGGGAACCATCGACACGCTGTCTCGTGGAGGGAACGGATGAAGATCTCTCTGCAACACCGCGCGACCTATGAGAATGCATAGCCTGGAGGAGTGTCATGGCTGAGAAGATCAAGAAGCTGGAAACAGATGTGGCCATCGTTGGGGGCGGTCCGGGAGGATGCACCCTGGCCAGGGAACTTTCGAAGAAGGGCAAGAAGGTCATCCTGGTGGAGAAGGGGAGGGGCGACGATCGGTTTCTTGGCAATGGATTTGGAATGATCCTCCGGTTGGAGAAGGGGCTACACTTCCCGCTACCCATCAAACACACTAAGGAGGGTGACACCGTAATACTGGCTCAGTGCCTGGGGGGAGGCACTCTTCTGTATGCCGGAGCGGCTGCCTGGCCCGATCTCCATTACTGGAAGAGGCACGGTATAGAGCTTCCGCAGGAGTTGATCGAGGAGGCGGCCAGGGAAAGCTGGGTGCAGCTTGTTCCGGATGACTTCATCGGGCCAGGGACCAGGCGTGTCTGGGAGGCGGCGAGGGAAGCGGGCGTACCATTTGAGAAGCTATATCGGCATATCGACTTCAAGAAGTGCCAGCCTAATTGTGATCACTGCCTCGACGGATGTCTGAAGGACGCGAAGTGGACGGCCAGGGAGTATGCCGAGGAGGCTGCTCGCAATGGAGCCACGGTACTGACCAACACGAAAGCCAGGAGCATCGTCATCGAGCGCGGCGTTGTTGGCGGGATCAGGGCCAAGGCGAAGAGCGGTCAAGAGTACGATATAGATGCCAAAGTCGTGGTGTGCAGCGCCGGTGGTACGGACACCGCGCGCCTGCTGCAGCGCTGCGGGTTTCCTGAAGCGGGGAGATGGTTCACCGGGGACCCGACCTTCTTCACCTTTGGCTTTGTCAAAGAGGGATTGGGCAACGGCGGCGAACACCCCATGGCCGTCGGCTGGCACGACGAGGAACACAAGGTTCTCTTCTGCAGCATGACCGAGCCCAAGGGAGGGTGGCATATGCAGCTCCTTCAGGACGAACACCTCAAGGCGCTGCCAAGGCTGCGCAGCTATCGAAAAGTGCTCGGTGTGTTTGCCAAGGTGTCGGATGACGGAGTTGGGAAGGTGGCACCGAACGGCGGCATCAGCAAGACGTTCACTGAGCAAGACCGCAAGCGTTTCGAATACAGCCGGGGTGTCAACACGAGAATCCTGGCCAAGGCCGGCTGTGACCCGAACGATATCCACCATTCCGGCTTCGTCATGGGGCATCCCAGCGGTACGATGAGGGTGGGGCAGCTCCTGAACACGGATCTGGAAACGTCCGTCAAGAACCTCTACTGCTGTGATACAAGCGTGTTTCCGGAGGCACCGGGGTTGCCGCCGGCCCTGACGATCGTGGTGCTAGCCAAACGCCTGGCCCGCAGGTTGGAGACCATCGTCTAGGTCCAATGGATCCCTGATTGCTGGTACGGCGGGTGCTGTGAAGCAGAACCCGCCAATCGATATGTCCAAATCGACCGGTGGTGGGTTTCACTGTGCTCTACCCGTTCTTTCAAGCCTGCACCAACGGAGATCAGAGCAATTCCGGAAACCCGTCCTTCAGAGACTTCAGCACCTGTTGCGCAATCTGCCGGACGCCGGTCAATTCCGGTGGAGTGGCTGGTTCCACTTGCACACCATCAACCTCGAATATCCACCCAAGTGAACCAAATCTGGCCAGGTCTGCATAGGCTTTGTCCAACCGCCGGTCGATGTGTGCTCCACCGTCTTTGTTGCATACGGCAAGGACCAAGTCCTTTCTCGTCAGTACATTGTGTTTCGTGTCCACAAACACGACTTTGTTCCACCATTGGTCGAAGGGCACTTTGCCTTTCTTGTATCTTGATGGTGGTCCATCGTCCAGCGGCGCAACGTATCCCGGGCCATCAGCTCCCATTCTCATCATGATCAGCCCCATTGTAGCCATCAAGTTCCTCGGATCATAGTCATATGCTGTGTCATAGAAGAGCATGCTCTTCCTGTTCATCTGAGTTAGCAGCGACTTCGATGACTTGGTGTCGTGCAGCAATACCCTGACGGTAAGCGCCATTCTCTTTGCTTCAGCACTGAATCCCTGATCGAACGACCTGCAAGACAGTATCATGAACGCGATCTGCTCCTTCAGATGTGTTTTGAGATCGCTGTCAGTCTGCTCATATTCCATCAAGTACACCTCTGCGTCGAGGAATACTGCAATATCCAGATCGCGTGCTTCCGAGGCATCGTAGCATTGACACATGCCTTAGACAATGACGGTTGTCGACAGGCCCAACTAGATGTAGGGTGCGTTCCCTCCTTGTCGAGCGATGAAAGCCACCAGTCAAGACACCCAGATCGCCCTCCGGTGGGTTTTGAGGAGATCCACCCACGTTGCGAGACTGATTCCTGTCTTCACGTCAAGTAGGTCTTTACGTACTTCTCCATCTCCGGCGTCGGCTTCCACCACTTCTTGACGCCCAAGTCCTCAGCCACCTTGTTGGCGCCGAGATATCCCGGCCCCCCCAGAACCAACCCCCCTGGATACGTAGAGACGCCGCACACGTAGAGGCCCTCGATGGGCGTCCTGGTGGACGAGCACTCCTGGTTGGGGCGGAAGCAGCCCATCTGCACCGGCCGGTAGTCGCCGTGCTTTATGCCCCCGCGCCGCATGTTGGGGAAGCGGATGGCGATATCCTCGGGCGACTCGTTGTTGGTGCCGATGATGTTGGCCCGCTTCATGTTGGGAGCCGCGCGCTGCCACTTGGCCAGTATGGCCTCCTCCAGACCCTTGGCCCGCTTGTCCCAGCCACCCTCGATCTCGTAGGGAGCGTGCATCTGGAAGAAGGACACGTGCTTGCCGGGCTTGCGGCTGAGATGGGGATCGAATTGGCTTTCGCAGGTGGTGTGACCGCCGAAGTTGCTGCCGATCTTGCCATTCACCACGTTGTCCCAGTGGGCCAGCAGTTGCTCGGTGCTCTCAAAACCGAACACGGTCATGAAGGCCTCATTCACCCA
>Ga0315283_10004999_pt1 | contig 11643 bp, 8 predicted proteins | sample YL17G09_0_MG_FD_204541 | JGI IMG/M metagenome (GOLD analysis project Ga0315283, IMG submission 204541) | Sediment microbial communities from Yellowstone Lake, YNP, Wyoming, USA - YL17G09_0 | ecosystem: Environmental > Aquatic > Freshwater > Lake > Sediment | place: USA: Wyoming | collected...
AACTTGGCGACGACCGGCCCGACGACGCCGGCAGGGATGTTGCACACGGCGCTCGCCGGGAAGCCGGTCGAGAACTGCTGCAGCGCCGCGATCGAGGCGTCGTCACACGCGCCCTTGGCGCAGGAGTAGAGCAGCACGAGGCCACCATGCTCCAGGTTGTGGACCCAGCCGTTGGGCGCGCTCTGGTCGTCGGGCCCGTAGACCTTCGGCAGCAGCGGTCCGTAGCCGCTCTTGTTGACGTGCTTGCCGGAGGCGGGCGGGCACACGGGATAGGTGACCTTGTCGCCGACGCCCACGTGGCCCCTGCCCATGTCGGGCTGCACCTGGCCTGTTTCGCCCTCGGACGGGGCCTGGACCGTGTCAACGCTCGAGCACGCATAGGCGGGCGAGGTCGCGGAGGTGAAGGCAAACAGGCTGATCCCCACGACGGCGGCGATCACGACGAGGACGAGGATGGGTGTCCGGAGGCGTTCGAGCGTGGACACCTCGTCGTGCCGGCGGCGGTCCGCCTCGCGGCGACCCGCGCGCGAGGTGCCGGTCGGGCTGCTGTTGCGGGCGGGGCGGTTCGGCCGGCGGTTGGGATCGGTCAAGGCGAGCACTCCGGGTTCGTTGCCGCGACCGTGGGACGGCCGATCGCGAGCGGGCACGGGGGGTCGCGCCGCTGCCCGAAGCGTAGCGCCCAACGCGGCCTTGCGCCCGTGCGCGTGTCCGTGTCCGTGTCCGTGTCCGAGGTGGCGGCCCTCGCGCCGTTTGGCCGCGCGGGGTCGGCCATCGCGCCAGCGGTCGCACGGGGTCGGCCGGTGCTCGGGCGCGCGGTGGGCGGCTCCCTCGGGCGCGTCCGGTCAGGGCTCGTTCAGCCAGGCGCGGACGGCGGGGCGGGTGAGCCCGGCGAACAGCAGGATCGCAAGCACGCCCACGATCGTCGCGAACAGCGGCTGGGCGGCGAGGAGGGCCAGCGGCACCGCGGGGATCGTCAGCGTGGACAGGCCGAGCGCCAAACCCCGCGCCGCCTCCTTGCGCTGGAGCACCAGCGTCGTGGTGAAGATCGTGTAGGCCAGCAGGACCATCACGACCACGCCCGGGAGGGAGATGGGCGCGCCGATGGCCTGGTCCACGACCCACCGGAGGGAGAGGCCGATCAGGCCCAGGACGAGGAAGGCGTAGCCGAGGAAGATGCGGACGCCGGGAGGCATCGCGCGCACGGTGGCGATCACGCGCCTGATGATGCCACCGTGGGGGAGCGGGCGGGGCGGGCAGTCGCCGCCGCCGGCCCCCGGGCCGCGGGCAGCGCCGCCCCGGGAGGTGGCCACCAGGTCACGCACTCGCCGCCGGGACCTGGGCCGCCCCGGTATGCGGTCCACCCGGCCCGCACCTCGTCGGGCCGGGTCCCAACGCATCGCTGCGCCCGTAGTCGCTGCATGACTGCACCCCGCAGACGCGGGCGGGCAAGGAGGCTCGCGTGGCACCCGAACGTGGCCTTGGGCGCGCGCCGAAGCGGTGCATGCATGATGTGGTCGATTGGGAGCCGGCCGCTCCGGGCCGACGGTCGACCGGCATGGCTTGAGGCGCCGCTTGCCCCGTGGCCATGAATGGAGCGACTGCGCGATAGGCGTAGGCGCGAGGATGGGAGTGCCTGCGTCGCGTCGCCCCGAGGCTGCGTCGTCCCGAGGCCACGTCGCCCCGGCGCCGCGTCGTCCCAAGGCCACGTCGCCCCGGGCGCCGCGTAGCCCCGTGCCCGCGGCTACGGGTTGGGCGTCGCCTGCGGGTTGGCCGTCGCCTGCGGGCAGCCGTCCCAGGACTGGGCGCAGTCCGTGGGCGCCTTGCCTGGGCCGAAGCCTCGGAGCGAGCCCGCGCTGCCGGCGACCATGGCGGCCAGCCCGAGTCCGAGCCCGACGACCAGGATGATCACGCCGGCCGTGCCCATCGCCCGCGACGGCGCCGCGGCCCCACCGGCGGCCGGTGGCCGGGGCATCGGGCCTGGTCGTCACCCTCGTCACCCTCGGCACCCGGCACCAAGCAGCCGACGGTGACAGCGTCGCAGGCCGTCTGGCGCACGCGCACCCCAGACAGGGTCGCTGGCCGTTGACAGCATCGGATCTGGACACATCGGATCTGGCCACTTGACACCGGATGGGACGCTGGATAATCTCACCTAAACCGGTTTGCTAAACCGGTTTGCATGCCACCGTACGGCACCCGTGCCGGGCGCGCGGTCCGGCCCCAGACGCCGGAACGCGGGAACGCCCAGGAGCACACGGACAGCCGGCAGCGAGGAGACCGTGGAGGAGCGGACCCCGCGACGACCGCGGATCGCCGACGTCGCCCGTGAGGCGGGCGTGTCGAAGACCGCCGTGTCGTTCGCCTTCAACAGCCCGGATCGGTTGGCGCCGGAAACGGCGAGCCGGATCCGCGATGTTGCGGATTCGCTCGGCTACCGGCCACATCCGGTCGCGCGGATGCTCTCCCAGCGCTCCACCCACACGCTGGGCGTGCTCACGCCGCAGGCCCTGTCGGTGATCTTCTCGAACCCGTTCTTCGGGGCGTTCTCGGAGGGCGTGGCGCTGGCCGCCGACCAGGAGGGCTACGCCCTCACCTTCATCTCGCCGCTCCACGGCTCGCTGGCCCGCGCGATGGGCCGCGCTACGGTAGACGGCGTCGTGGCGATCGGCCTGTCGGCCAACCATCCCGAGGTGGAGCAGATCCGCGCCGCGGGGCTCCCGCTGGTCATGGTGGACTCCAGCGCCCTCCCGGATCAGCCCGGCATCGAGATCGACGACGAGGGCGGCGCCCGCGCCGCCGCCGAGCATCTCCTGGGCCTCGGGCACACGGAATTCCTGATCGCCGGGGTGGAGCCGCCGATGCCCGGCGGCGAACTGGAGCCGGATGGGGTCATGGGCCGCCGGCTGCTCGGCTACCTCCGGGCGCTCCGCGCGAAGGGGATCGAGCTGCCGCCCCACGCGATCTGTGTCGGGCCGGCCAGCATCGAGGGCGGCATGGCCGTGATGCGCCGCGCCTGGGAGGACGGTTTGCGTCCGACCGCCGTGCTGGCCATGTCGGACGCCATGGCGATCGGCGTGCTGCGCGCCGCGCGGGAGCTCGGCATGCGGGTGCCGGAGGACATCTCGGTCGTCGGCTTCGACGACATCGACATCAGCCAGCACACGAACCCTCCGCTCACCACCGTGCACCAGCCGATCCGCCAGAAGGGCGAGAGCGCGGTGCGCCTTCTCCTGTCCGTCGTCGAACGACGGGATCCACGCCCCGAACACCTCCGGCTCGAGACGCGACTCATCGTCCGCGGCTCGACCGGTCCCGCGCCGCGAACACGACGAGGGCGGGACCAGGTGCAGCCCCAACGCGAGTCCGGGACGGACCCACTCCGGGGCGAGCGGCCGCTGGCGAAACCGGCGAGCGGAGCGGGTCGCCTCGGGAAGACGGTGGCATGACCGGGCAGCGGATGATCGCAGGGCGCCAATTCACCAGGCGTGAGAGAGGCGGGGTCCGCCTCCACGGCACGCCCATCTGAACGAGAACACAGGGCCGGGCCGGCAACCACCTCATGCCGGCAGGCGAGATGACGGAGGAGTCGATGCAACAATAGTGACCCGCGGTCACAGCATTCAGCCACACGGAGGAGAACACGCATGATCAAGCGATTCAGTGCCCTGCTAGCCCTGGTGGCGATCGTCATCAGCGCCTGCAGCAGCGGGGGAGGGGCAGCCACGACAGGGCCGACCGCCGCCGCGACCAGCGCGCCCTCAGCAGCAGCCACATCGGCGCCGTCCGAGGCCGCCAGCCAGCCGGCAGCCGCCGCGAGCCTCGTGATCTGGGCTGACGAGAAGCGCGCCGCGGCGATCAAGCCGCTCGCGCAGCAGTGGGCCACCGACAACGGCGTGACAGTCACCGTCGAGGCCATCACCTCGGACATCCAGACCAAGTTCAAGACCGCGAGCCAGGGCGGAACCGGGCCGGACATCGTCGTCTGGGCGCATGACGTCATCGGCGACTTCGTCCGGAACGGTGCCATCGACCCGATCCAGATGTCCGACACGTCGATGTTCGACCCGATCGCGGTCAAGGGCATGACGTTCAACGGGCAACTTTACGGGATCCCGTACTCCGTCGAGAACATCGCGCTGATCCGCAACACCGACCTGACCACGGCATGCCCGGCGACCATGGAAGAACTGGTCAAGACCGGTCAGCAGCTGATCACGGACGGCAAGGCCAGCCAGATCATGGCGCTCCAGGTCGGCCAGAAGGGTGATGCCTACCACATCTACCCGCTGTTCACCTCCGGCGGCGGGTCGTACTTCGCGACCACCGCCACCGGCGACCCGGATCCCAAGACCGTGACGGTCGACTCCCCCGAGTCGATTGCCGCCGGCCAGAAGCTCTACGACCTGGGTGAGAAGGGCGTCGGCGCCCTGAAGCGCTCGATCGACGACAAGAACTCGATCTCGACGTTCTCCACCGCGAAGACCCCGTTCCTCGTGTCCGGCCCCTGGGCCATCGCGGACATCACGAAGGCCAAGGTCAACTACGACATCTGCACGATCCCGCCGTTCGCCGACGGGCAGAAGGCCTCGCCGTTCATCGGCGTCAATGGCTTCTACCTCGCCAGCAAGGGCAAGAACAAGGCCCTCGCGGAGGAGTTCCTGACGACCCTCGTTCCGACGACCGAGTTCCAGGTGGGCCTCTACCAGGCGGAGCCGCGACGGCCCGCCGCGACGGCCGCCGTGGACCAGGTCAAGGCGACCGACCCCAACATCCCGAAGTTCGCTGCGGCAGGCGTGAACGGCACCATCCTGCCCGCGATCCCCGAGATGGGCCAGGTCTGGGGCCCGTTCGGTAATGCCGAGGCCGCGATCGTCGGAGGCGCCGACCCGGCCACGGCCCTGCAGGCCGCCGCCAAGGCCATCCGCGACGGGATCGCCGCGATGAAGTAAGACCGCACCCGCGTGTGGCGGCCGGTCAACGGGCCTTCCGGGCTCGCCCGGCTGCCACACGCGACCGTACACTGACAACCGAATCCTGCGGGGCGGCGCAACAGCGACCGAACCGCCCGAGGGAGGAGCGAGCCGGTGGCGTCCGCATCGACATCGGAGCCCAGACGAGGCTGGGGCTTGTCCGGGGGGAGCACCCGCGGGCTTATTGCGAAGATCGCCCTCCTCGGGTTCGTGGCCGCCATCGCCGTCGCGATGGCGATCCCGCTCATCGCGGGCGAGGAATGGGTGCTGCTCGGCATCGTCGTCCTGGCGACGATCGCCATCTTCATCGTCTATCTACAGCCTCGACATATCCCGATCAAGTACATCGTGCCCGGCACGATCTTCCTCATCGCCTTCCAGGTGATCCCGGTCGTCGCGACCATCGCGGTCTCGTTCACGAACTTCGGCGACGGGCACCGCGGGTCGAAGGGCGACGCGATCACGGCCATCGAGACCGCGTCGGTCCAGCAGGTCCCCGGATCGACGGAGTACGTGCTCACGATCGCCACGACCGGCGACCCGGCGACCGGCCCGATCACCTTCCTGTTGTACGACCCGGAGACCAAGGCAGTCCAGAAGGGTGACGGCGCGGGCTTGACCCCCTGCGCCGACTGCACGACCAGCGCCGTTGGCAAGGTGACGGGGGCCCCGGGCCTCACGACGCTCAACCTCGCCCAGGCGGCGGCCCGGTCGGCCGACGTCACGGGGATGAGCGTCCCGACCGAGGGTGGCGCGATCAAGGCCTCGGGCCTCAGCAAGGCCTACGAGGGCAAGGCGACGAGCTCCTACGACGCCGCGTGCGACTGCATCACGGACTCGTCCACGGGCACGGTGTACACGGCCGACGATGAGCAGGGCCTGTTCGTCAACACCCAGTCGGACACCGTCCTGGCGCAGGGATGGATGGTCACGGTGGGCCTGGCCAACTACGTTCGCTCGTTCGCGGACACGTCTGTCTCGGGCGCATTCCTCGGGATCCTCGGCTGGAACTTCGCGTTCGCGATCCTGTCCGTGCTCACGACGTTCTTCGCCGGGCTGCTCGTGGCCATCGCCCTCAACTCGCCGCGGCTCAAGGCGCTCCGCTTCTACCGCGTCCTGATCGTCCTGCCATACGCCATGCCGTCGTTCGCGATGCTGCTCGTGTGGCGCGACATGTTCAATACGGACTTCGGGCTCATCAACACCCTGACCGGCCAGAGCATCAACTGGTTCGGAGGCGTCTGGACGGCACGGTTCGCGATCCTGCTCGTCCAGTTCTGGCTCGGCTACCCGTACATGTTCCTGGTCAGCCTTGGGGCGCTTCAGTCCATCCCAAAGGACATGACGGAGGCTGCCGCCGTTGACGGGGCGAGGCCGTTCCAGGCCTTCCGGGCGGTCGTCTTCCCGCTGCTGCTGGTCGCCGTCGCCCCCCTCCTGATCTCGTCGTTCGCCTACAACTTCAACAACTTCAACGTGATCCAGTTCACGACCGCCGGCGCCCCGTTCCCGCCCGACAACCCGAAGGCGGGTGGTACCGACCTCCTGGTCAGCTACGTGTACCGGCTCGCGTTCGCCGAGGGTGGAGCCCAGTACGGCTTCGCGGCGGCCGTGTCGGTGCTGATCTTCCTGATCGTGGCAACCGTCTCTCTTATCGGCTTCAGGCGCACGGCGGCACTCGAGGAGATCAACCGATGACAGGCCAGAGCTGGTTCCGAGCGGTCGGGTGGCGCCACCTGGTGGCGATCGTCGCGATCGTGTTCGCCCTGATCCCGATCCTGTTCGTCGCATCCGCGGCCTTCAACCCGCTGGGCTCGCTGAGCTCCACGACGCTGATCCCGAAGGACTTCGGGGTGCAGAACTTCGAGAACCTGCTGACCAAGACGGCCTTCCCGTGGTGGTTCTGGAACTCGATACTCATCTCCGGGATCTCGACGTTCGCCGCGCTGGCGCTGTCGACGTTCGCGGCCTACGCCTTCTCGCGCTACCGGTTCTCGGGACGGCGGCCGGGCCTGATGTTCCTGCTCATCGTCCAGATGTTCCCGGCGTTCCTGGCCGTCGTCGTCATCTACCTGATGTTCGTGAAGGTCACCGACCTGTACCCGATGGTTGGCTTCAACACCCCGTGGAGCCTGATCCTCCTGTATATGGGTGGCGCGCTGGGCGTCAACACGTGGCTGATCAAGGGCTTCTTCGACACCGTGCCCATCGAGCTGGACGAGTCTGCCAAGGTGGACGGCGCGTCGCACACCACCACCTTCTTCTCGATCATCCTTCCCCTGGTGACGCCGATCCTGGTGGTCGTCGGGCTGCTCGGGTTCATCGGCGCCATCAACGAGTACCTGATGGCCAGCGTGTTCCTCACCCAGGACGAGTCGAAGACGCTCGCCGTGGGCATGTACGGCCTGGTCGCCGGAGAGCGCAACGCGAACTTCGGCATGTTCGCCGCCGGCACGCTGCTGACGGCCATCCCTACGGTCATCCTGTTCTACTCGATGCAGAAGTACATCACCGGCGGCCTGACGGCCGGCGCGGTCAAGGGCTGACCCTCAGGCAAGATCTTCTGCGTGAGGCTTCACGTCGCGCGGGCGGGGCTGCGGCCTGGCCCGCACGACGCTGCAGCGCCGCCCGGCTCGATTGCCCAGCGACGCGTCCCGGATGGAGGCTGACTCGATCGACCCGATCAATCCTCGGCTAGCCTCCGTCCACCACGACGGGTCGCCCCGGTACGTCGTGCCGATCAGAGGTGCCACGCGGGGTGCGCTCCGGATCGGTGACGAGATCCGCCTCCGCGTCCGATCGGGCATGGACGGCGAGATCGAACGCATCTTCGTGCGTACGACGCCGGACGGCGAGCAGGCGTTCGCCGAGCTGCACGAAGCGGAGCCCGGACCGGCCGGCCGGTGGTGGGAGGTCACGCTCCGGCTCCTGATGCCCGTGACCGGGTACCGGTTCCTCCTGCTCACCCAGGCCGGCCACAGGTGGCTGAACGGGTCGGGCATCCATCATGCGACCCCCACGGACCACGAGGACTTCCGCCTCGTTGCCGGCCACGACCCGCCCGGCTGGCTCGCCGACCGCGTCTTCTACCAGGTCTTCCCCGATCGCTTCGCCAACGGCGACCCGTCGAACGATGTCCGAGACGGCGCCTGGACGTATCGTGGCCATACGGCCAGGGCGAGGGCCTGGGACGAGCCGCCGTCGAGAGGCCCCGGCGGGATGGTGGAGTTCTTCGGCGGCGACCTGGCCGGCATCGAATCACATCTCGATCACCTTGCGGACCTCGGCGTCAACGCGATCTACCTCAACCCGATCTTCGCGACCCGCTCCAACCATGGCTACGACACCGTCGACTACCGGCGCGTCGCCGACCATCTCGGCGGCGACGCCGCGCTGGTCGCCCTGCGGCGGGCAACGCGGGCACGGGACATCCGGCTGATGCTCGACATCGCGCCGAACCACGTCGGGTCGGAGCACCCGTGGTTCCTCGACGCGCAGGCCGACGCGGGCGCCGGCACGGCCGGTCACTTCGTCTTCCGGCGCCGACCGGACGACTACGAGTCTTGGCTCGGCGTCGGATCGCTGCCGAAGCTGGACTACCGGGATCCCGTGCTGCGTGAGGCGATGTACGCGGGGCCGGACGCGGTCCTCCGCCGCTGGCTGCGCCCCCCCTTCTCGATCGACGGGTGGCGGATCGACGTCGCGAACATGCTCGGCAGGCTGGGGCCCGACCAGCTGGGCGCGGAGGTAGCCCGCGGGATGCGTGCGGCAGTCAAGCAGGAGAACCCCGACGCCTACCTGATGGGCGAGCACTCGTTCGACGCGACCGACCAGCTGGCCGGCGACCAGTGGGACGGCGTGATGAACTACGCGGGCTTCATGACCCCGGTCCTGGAATGGCTCCACGGCGTCGACTACGGGAGCCACGCCACGGGGACGATCCTTCGGACCGGGCGGTCCTCGACGGCATCCCTCGTCCGGACGCTGACGGCATTCCTGGCGGCGGTGCCATGGTCGGTTGCCGCCCGGCAGTACAACCTCGTCGCCAGCCACGACACCGCCAGGATCCGGACCGCCGTGGCCGGGGATGTCGGGCACCTTCGCGCCGCCTTCGGGCTCCTGCTTGCCTTCGTGGGGGTCCCGTCGATCCTCTACGGGGACGAGATCGGGCTGGAGGGCGCGGACGGGGCACGGACTCGACGGACGATGCCATGGGACCCGGCATCATGGGATCGGGATCACCTTGCCTTCACGCGATCCCTCGTCCGCCACCGGGTGCGTTCACGAGCGCTGCAGGTCGGGGGTCTCCAGTTCCTCGAGGTGGCCGAGGATAGCCTAGCCTTCGTGCGCGACCTGGATGACGAGCAGGCCGTGGTCGTGGTTGCCCGGGGGCCTGGGGGCCGCCCGCAGGGCCCGCTGTTCGTCGCGGCCGCCGCGATCGCGGACGGGACGGTGCTCGTCGAGGCGCTCACCGGCCAGCGCGCGACCGTGGATCGGGGGCACGTGCCATTGCCGGCGACGCCGCCGGGCGTCGCAATCTGGTCCTCGGTGTCGGAAGGAGGATGTCGTGCGTGACGAGGGACCTTGTCCGATCGGGGAGAAGCCGGCGTCGGGCGGGGTGTCGTCCGACTTCGTGTTCGGGACGCTCGCGACGGACGACCTCCGGGTCGCCCAGCTCCGCCTCGAGCTGGCCGGTGTCCATCACGGTCACGACCTCAGTCCGGCCGACCCGCGCCCTGGCGAGGGGATCCGCATGGGCGTCACCGTCGGGCCGCCGGTCCGCGCCGATCGCGTGACCTGTTACTTCACGACGGACGGCCGCGAACCGGTCGGCCGTCACGGCCGCGCGACGGCGGGCGAGGCGCTCGAGCTCGCCCGGACGAGCGTGCGCTGGGAGACGCTCACGTGGTCGTACCGGGAGGCCTGGGCCGCGACGCTCCCAGGGCAGCCGGCCGGCACGCTCGTCCGCTACCGGATCGAGGCCTGGTCGGAGTGGGACCACGACAGCCGGTGGGCGACCGAGATGGCCGGCGTCGTGGCCGGCGAGCGGCCGCCGGGCGTGTCCGAGGCCGAGGGCATCATGCTGCCGCTTGCGACGGAGCCGCTGTGGCCGGTCCCGAGGCGCGGCAGCTACGCGGTCCACATCGACGAGGAACGCGTTCCCGACTGGCTGCGGGACGCGGTGATCTACCAGGTGTTCATCGACCGCTTCGCGGCGACCGGCGACCGGCCGTTCGCCCGGCCCGCGACCCCGGGCGGCTTCTACGGAGGAACCCTGCGCGGCGTCACTGAGCACCTCGATCACATCGAGGGACTCGGGGCGACGTGCATCTGGCTGTCGCCGCTGTTCCCGAGCCCCTCGCACCACGGGTACGACGCGACGGACTACCGGTCGGTCGAGCCGCGCCTCGGCACCGAGGAGGACCTGCGCGCGCTGGTCGCCGCCGCCCACGGCCGGGGGATCCGGGTGATCCTCGACCTCGCGGTCAACCACGTGTCGTCGGACCACCCAGCCTTCCGGCGAGCCGTCTCGGATCGCGAGAGTCCCGAGGCCGACTGGTTCACCTTCACTCACTGGCCGGACCAGTACCTGTCGTTCTTCGGCGTGCGCGACCACCCCCAGATCGACAGCGACGACCCCGGGGCCCGCGAGTACATGATCGAGAGCGCACGCCGCTGGCTGGACCTCGGGGTGGACGGGTTCCGGTGCGACTACGTCAACGGTCCGTCGCACGCCTTCTGGAGCCAATTCCGCGCGGCGACGCGTCTCGCGAACGCCGACAGCATCACGCTCGGGGAGGTGGTGGAGACCCCTGCCCTCCAACGAACCTACCGGGGCCGCCTCGACGGCTGCCTCGATTTCGTCCTGCTCCAGGCGCTCCGCCGCTTCTTCGCCTTCGGCGACCTGTCCGCAGGCGAGTTCGACGCGTTCCTCCGTCGGCACATGGAGTTCTTCGCCGGCGACTTCGTCCTGCCGTCGTTCCTCGACAACCACGACATGAACCGGTTCCTGTGGATCGCCGGAGGGGACGTCCGGCGCCTGAAGCTGGCGGCGCTGTGCCAGTTCACCCTGCCGCATCCTCCGATCATCTACTACGGAACAGAGGTCGGCGTCTCGCAGCGACGTGATGTGCGCTACGCGGACGGTTCCGGGCATCCCGAGGAATCGCGGCTGCCGATGTCCTGGGGTATCGACCAGGATCGGGACCTGCTCGCCTTCTATCGAGACCTGGTCAGGCTGCGGCGCGAGCGTGTCCAGGTCTGGCGTGGGGTGCGCCAGACGGTCGCCCTCGACGACCCGGGGTTCTACGCCTATCGCTGCGCGGACGGCGGCGACGAAGCGGTCGTGGCCCTGAACAACAGCATTCATCCTCGGCGCTTCGCCCCCGATCCGTCGGGTTCCTGGCGCGTCGTCTTCGCGACCCACCCCGGCATAGAGTTGGACGAGACCGGGTTGACGCTCGGGCCGCTCACGGGCGCCGTGCTGGTTCCCGCGCGGCACGACCTCGGGGGCCCGCCCTGATCCAGGCCGGTGGGTATGACCGGGGATGGCCACGGCAGGGACCGCTCGGGCCGGTCGGCCGGCTCGGGGGGGACAGGCAGCACGAGCCTTCGACGGGACAGCGCAGTAGACTCGGCTTCGATGACAGGTGGTGGCACATGATCGAACGCTTGA
>Ga0315283_10005001_pt1 | contig 11639 bp, 11 predicted proteins | sample YL17G09_0_MG_FD_204541 | JGI IMG/M metagenome (GOLD analysis project Ga0315283, IMG submission 204541) | Sediment microbial communities from Yellowstone Lake, YNP, Wyoming, USA - YL17G09_0 | ecosystem: Environmental > Aquatic > Freshwater > Lake > Sediment | place: USA: Wyoming | collected...
GGCCGGCAGGTGCCCGTGATCATCATGTCCGGGCAGAAGAAAAAAGAACGGGAGACCATCCATGTACAACCTGCGGCGGAAGGTCGAGGACGTCCCGGCCGCACCGAAGCACCTGGTCACGGTGCCGTGGTCGGGCTACAAGTACCAGAAGTAGCTATTTCTTATAAAATTCGATTTTGCCCCGAAGCCCGCCCGAGGTCGGGGAACCGTGAAACGGCATAGAGCGGGTAATTATGGATCCCCCCGTCCTTCTTGAAGTTCATCGGAGACGCGCGGGAAAGGACGGGCGGCGTGAATTTTTCGGCATAAACCAACAGACTCTTTTTCTTGGAACTCGCCCCGGCCTTGACTTCCAGGGGATAGACGACGTCGTCCCTCCCGACCACGAAATCCACTTCGGCCTGGTTCGCGCTCGTCCAGTAATAGAGATCACGGCAGCCGTACGCGACGAGTTCCTGGGCCACATAGTTTTCGACGAACGCCCCGCTATATTCCGAGAACAGGCGGTCACCTTCCACGATCGTCCTCTCGGTGAGGCCCAACCGCGCGCCGAGGAGTCCGACATCGAGAAGATAGATTTTGAAGGCCTCGTCCTCGCGGTAGCCGGAAAGCGGCAATTTGGGGCACTTGATGTTATGGCACTTCAGGACCAGCCCCGCGTCGGCCAGCCACTGGAGCGATTCGGCGTAATCCCGCGCCCTGGCGTGCTTGGCGACGTCCGCATAGCGGAACTTCTTGTTCTCCTTGGCCAATTGCCCGGGCACGGCGTCCCAGATCCGACTGAAGCGGACCGCCTCGGTCTTGGTCGTGTGCTTGGCGAAATCGTGGATGTGCGCGTCCAAGATCGCTTCCTGGACGCTCCGGACGCGCTTGAGGTCTCTGCTTTCGGCGTACAGGGCCACGGCTATTTCGTATGATATATGTGAATATCATGCCATTATTCGTGTCTTTATTGTGAATTGGACGGCCGAACAACCTAGAAGTAGCTATTTCTTTTTGCAGGGGACCCAGATCTCGGAGCGGAGGTCCTCCGGCTTGACGGCCATGGGGTTCATGTCGAGGTAGCGCTCGAGGATCGGACCGGACACTTCGTAACCATGGGCCGCTATCCAAGCCATGATCTTGTCGACCGTTGTGCCGCCCTTGTCATAGGGGCCGACGTGGAGCGCGACGGCCACGGTCTTGTGCTCCCAGATCTTCTTCACCAACGGCAGCTCCGGCGTCGCCTGGGCCGCGATGGCGAATCCGGCCTCCCAGGAGAGGTCCTCGGGTTTGGTGTCGCCGGGCCAATTGTAGTAGACGCCGACCATCGGCCCGCGGACCTGGGGGAACAGCCCCTGGGCCTGCATGGCGGCTATCAGCTCGCCGATGACCGTGGTCATGTCCGTGTAGGGGCCCTTGTGGCTGACGGCGCAGTAGGGGAAGGGCTCGACGTCCTTGACCGTCACGGTGACGTCTTGGGCGGCCGCGAAACCCACGGCCACGAAAAGGATTGAAAGTGCCGATGCGATCCGTGCGATATGCTGGCTCATGACGATTCTCCTTTTGCTCAGGGATACGACCTTCCGGTTTTTTTATGATAGCACCGGCGCGCGTGGAGAACAAGACGAAGGGAAGGTCCCCCGGCCAGGTGCTCCTACGTCACGGCTGGGGGACTGCAGAATATTCGTCGTCAGCCCGGCTCAGCGGGCGACGCCTCTCGGGTCGAGAAGGACAGTGATCTGGTCTATCAGGTCTTCTAGGTGGTTCCTGGTGGCCTTGTCGGCCGCGCCCTCGACCTTGGTCTGAAGCAGGGCCTTGACGGCCTTGAGCTCGGCCCGGATGGCGCCGCGGCTGTCGTCGTTCGTCAGGGCCGGGGCTGCGGTCATTCCCATCGTTGCTGCGGGCGAGGGCGGGTTCAGGCGCGCGCCGAGGGCCGTGACGAAGGCCCGCTGCAGGTTGCGGCGGTAGGGGTCGACCTTGACGGCTTCGGCCATGAGCTCGCCGAAGATCCCTGCCCTGAGATCGGTCAAAAGCTCGGCGATGGTGTAGGCTTTGAGGCCCAGAATGGCCTCGTGCTCCTGCAGGCAGGCCGTCCGGTTCTGATGGAGGAGGCGCGCCAGGATGCCCTGTTGGAGAGAGATGAGGCGGGCCTGTCCGCTCGTGGGCTCGACCTTGCGCAGGATCTCTGCCGGCTCCATCCAGGCCGGCGTCTTGAACAGGTTTTCGCCGATGAACTTGACGGCCGCTTTCTGACGGGCCTCGGAGATGGGCGTGAAGCGAACGCCGGGGACGGGCCCGACCTTGGGCTCGCTGTCGTAACCGCCGACGAGGTTGGCGACGTGGCCAAGCTCGAGCCGGAGCTGGCTCCAGACGGCGGTGTACATGTGGTCGAGCTGGTCGTAGTTCTCGCCGGGCTTGAGGACCGCGGCGGGGAGCATGTCCATGACCCGCTTGAGGTTCTTGATGCCGAGCCGGGTCGCCTCAACGGGGTCGATGTCGCCCACGGCTTCGGCTTCTTCGCCGGGATCGGTGCCGCGCGTCCCGGCCGTGTTGAAGCGGAGCCAGGGGGTCGTTTCTTGGACCTTGCACCATTCGTTGAGGGTCGGCTTCTCATCGTCGGGAGTCTTGGCCGAGGGGATGGGCGTGTAGCCCCATTTGATACTTAGGACATCGTAGGGGCCGATCTTGGGGATGAGGTCGACCGGATCGATGCCGTCCTCGGGCTGGGCCACGTAATTGAAGCGGGAGTAGTCCATGAGCGTCGGCACGTGGCTGTTCTTCTTGACCCAATCCTTGTCGCGGATCTTGTCGATGGGGTAGGTGGCGCTGGCCTTGAAATTGTGGGGCAGGCCCAGTGAATGGCCGACCTCGTGAGTGACGATGTAGAGGAGGATGTCGCCCATGACCTCGTCGGGGATGGGCAGTGTTTTCGAGCGCGGGTCGAGCGGGCCGGACTGCGTCCAGTACCAATCGCGGGCGAGCTGCTGGACGTTGTGGTAGATCTCGACGTCGGCCTCGAGGATCTCGCCGCTGCGCGGGTCGACGATGCTTGGTCCCATGGCGTTGGCCACCGTCGAGGGCACCCAGCGGATCGTCGAGATCCTGGCGTCATCCGCGCTCCAATCGGGGTCCTGGTCCGGCGCGGGAGCGTACTTGCCCTGGATAGCGTTGAGGAAACCGGCCTCCTCGAAAGCGGGCTGCCAGGCGTCGATGCCCTTCTTGATGTAGGGGGCCCACTTGGCGGGGGTGGAGGGGTCGACGTAGAAAACGATGGGCTTGATCGGCTCGCTCTTGGCGGCGTTGGGGTCTTTCTTCTCCAGGCGCCAGCGGGTGATGAATTCACGGACGGTCGTCTCGTGCTCCGGACGGCCGTAATCCGTTTGGCTTAGGGCAAAATAGCCGACGCGCTCGTCGGCGAGACGGCCCATCATCCGCTTGTCCGGAAGCTTGACGAAGGAGTAGTGGATGACCGCCGTCGGGCTGGGTGTCGGAGAGAGCATGTCGGCGAACTGGGGCGGAAAGCCGGGCGGGAGCTGGGGCGGCTTGGGATTGAAGGTCTGGGTGGCTTCGACGTTCAGATTGGAGGGGAAGACCCGGGCCTTGTCGAAGAAGGTCCTGGCGGGGTCGAGCGACATGCCGCCGAGGATCTTCTTGACCGGGATCTCGTTGACGTCGCTCGTAAAGAGTTTGACCGGGTCGATGACCGGTGAGCCGTCGGCGGCGAAGGCCTCGACCGGGAAGGCCATCATGATGGTCCCGGTGTTCATGGCCGCAACGGCCTTGCTGATGGGCTCGCTGGGGTCGGCGATATTGGCGTAGGACACCGAGCGGAGGAGGACCTTGTTCTCGCGGACCTCCCAGAGGACGACCATGTCCTGGACGGACTCGCCCGGGTAGCTCGCCTCGTTCGGGCTTTTCTTGACCTTGACGACGAGGAGGAGGTCCTGGCCGAGTTCGGCCTTGGGGATCTCGAAGAAGACTTTCGACTTAAGCGTGTGGACCTTGACGAGGCCCGACTGGGTCGCGAATTCGGGCGTGATGACCTTGTCGTAGGGCTTGGGCTCGGTTTCGCCGGGCTTGGCCGGAGGAGCTGGCGGCTCCTGCTTGGCGGCCACGGGGGCGGGCGCCGGGGTCTTGGGGACCTTGGGCTTCTTCTGGGCGGCCAGGGGCACGACCAGGGCCAGGACGATGAGGATGGACAGCAGTTTTTTCACGACGGGCCTCCTTGTTCTTGCGTTCCGGCGGGGAACGAAGTTTTGACGATAGCACTATGGGTCGGATCCTGTCAACGCGCAGAGCGGGGCAGGCCCGCCATGGGCTGAAAGATGGACAGAGGGGCCGTCGTTGTTGCGCGCTGGGAGTGTTTCGGCGATAATCCCGGCTGATGCGCAAGTGGCTGGTGATACTCCTGGCGATCGCGCTCCTCTACGCCCTGCCGAAGCTCAACACCCGCGGCCGCCGGCGCGATTTCCCGCTGATGAAGCGGATCAACGAAACCATCAATATCCTGGCCTGGGTCCTGCTCGCCGTATACTTCGGCGCTTTCCTCTACTGGATCTGGACAGAATTTATCCGCTAGAATTTTTCTGTAATGACGATGATCGACTATCGCCAGGACAGTTTTTCCAGGCGCTTGAGCACCCGCGGGTCCGTCGCCGCCGACTGGTCGATCCCGAAAACGGACACCGAGACGTAGCCGTTGCGCACGGCCCAGATGTCCGTGTCCTCGCCGGCCGGTTCGAGGTGCTTCCAAGACGGTTTGTATTCCGTCGCGCCCTCGGGGGTCACGGTTTTTTCGAAGGAATCAACCGGAGCCCGTGTGTCCTGCCTGGTGATCCGGACGCCCCGGATGCTTTCCTTGGGCAGGTTCGGGATGTTGACGTTGAGGAACGTGCCCTTGGCGATCCCGTTTCGTCCGAGCTCCCGGACGATGTCGGCCAGGATCCCGGCGGCCGCCGTGTAGTCCATGCCCTTCCCGCCGGCAAGGTTGACGGCGATGGCCGGAAGGCCCAGCAAAGCCGCTTCTCTGGCGGCGCCGACGGTGGCCGAGTAGAACGTCACCGTGCCCAAGTTCTCGCCCCAGTTGATCCCTGAGACGACGAGGTCCGGCCTCTCGGGAAGGAGCTTCTCCAGGGCGAGCCGGACGACGGTCGCCGGCAGGGCGTCGATCGAGAACCAGGTCACGCCCTGTCTCTCGCTTTCCAGGACGGCGATCGGTCGGTCGGTGGTCACGCCGTGGCTCGCGCCGCTGCGGGGGTGCCGGGGAGCGGCGACCGTCACCGTTCCCAAAGGAAGGAGGGCGTCAGCGAGGGCCAGGATCCCGGGCGCGTCGATGCCGTCGTCGTTCGAGACGAGGATCTTGAGCGGTCTCGAAGACGGCTCAGGGGCCGTCCCGCCGCACGCCGCCGATAAAAAAGCGGCGAGCACGATCCATTTTCGAAGGGCGTGTCGTTTTCTCATCGCTCGCTCCTTTGCTCCGATGGTCCCTTTGCACATTCGGTGTGCAATCTATCAAAACTATGGGCCTGACAGTTCTTTAGAATCGCAGTCAGGCGCTTTTTCCACAGGGTTATGCACAAAATCTGTGGAAATCCAGTGTTCATTTTTTATTCTTCACGTAACGGTCGAACCATTCGAACATTTCGGCGAGGACGTGAAGGACCGACTCGCGGGCGGAGTAGCCGTGGCTCTCGTAGGGCAGGTAGACGAAGCGGGCCGTCGTCCCGAAGCCCTTGAGCGCCGCGAACAGCCGCTCGGACTGGATAGGGAAGGTGCCGGAGTTGTTGTCGGCCATGCCGTGGATGAGCAGGATGGGCTCGTTGATCTTGTTCGCTTGCATGAAGGGCGACATCTTGATGTAGGTCTCGGGGGCTTCCCAGAGGGTCCGCCGTTCGCTCTGGAAGCCGAACGGGGTCAGGGTCCGGTTGTAGGCGCCGCTGCGGGCGATGCCGGCGGCGAAGAGGTCGCAGCGGGCGAGCAGGTTGGCCGTCATGAAGGCGCCGTAGCTGTGGCCGCCGACCCCGACCCGCTTCGGGTCCCCGACGCCCATCTCGTCGAGCTTGCGGATGGCCGCCTCGGCGTTGGAGACGATCTGCTGGACGAAGGTGTCGTTGACGGTCTGGGGGTCGCCGACGACGGGCATCTCGGCGTTGTCGAGGACGGCGTATCCCTGGGTGACGAAGAACAATTGCGACGTCCCCCGGAAGAAGGTGAACCGGTTGACCGAGCCGCGGATCTGGCCGGCCACCGCCGCCGTGTCGTATTCCATGGGGTAGGCCCAGACGACGACCGGCAGGCGAGTCCCCGGCTTGTGCCCCGGCGGCAAATAGAGTGTCCCGCTGAGCTCCAGGCCGTCGGCCCGCTTGTAGGTGACGCGCTCGCGCTGGATCCCGGTCAGCTGGGGCGCCGGGTCCTTGAAATCGGTCAGGGCCGTCCGTTTCTTCGTCTTGAGGTCGTAGAGGTAGTAGTTGGGAGGGTCGGTCTTGGTCTCGTAGCTCGTGATGATCTTCGTCCGCGAAGCCCCCGAAAAATCGACGAAGCTTTCATAGGCGGGGTCCTGGCACTCGAAGAGCCGTTCGATTTTCATCGTCTTGAGGCTCATCCGGGCGAGGAACGGGTGGTCGCCCTTGGGCGAGGAACCGGCCCCGGTGAGGTAGATCCAGTCCTTGTCCTGGAGGATGACCCGCTCGCCGGTCTTGAGACTCGTCGTCACCGGCCGGCCCGGGTCGTTGTACCTGTCCTGGGTGCTCAGGTCCCAGATCTTGACCGGCTCGGCGGCCGGGTTGGCCAGGTCGACGAGGAACGTCGTCCGCCAACTCCGCTTCCACTCGCTCTGGGAGGCCAGGGCTTTTCCGGGGGTAGCGAAATAGGAGATGCCGGCGGCCCGCTCCTTGAGCTTGAGGGCTTCTCGCGGCTCGCCCGCGAACGGCGCGTCGAGCGTCAGGTAGTGGTCGCGGAAGGGGACCGTCTTCTTCGGGTCGCCCTCGTCCAGGGCCTCGGTCCAGATGAGCGTCGCCGGTTTGTGGGTCATCCAGTTGACGCCGCGCGGGCCCTCGGGGACGCCGTTGATGGGAACGTTCTCCGCCGGAGGCAGATCGGCCAGGACCTTGACCAGGCCGCCGTCCATGTTCCAGATCTCGACGGAGTGGGAGAAACCGTCCGCGGGAAGCGAATAGGAATACGGCCGCTTGATCCGCTCGACGAGGATGTGGTCCATGGCCGGGGAGACGGAGATCGAATCGTAAATGCCGGGCTTTCCGACTTTGCGGAGCTCGCCGGCGGCAATGTCGACGATGGCCGTCTGGGACGCGGCGTAGTAGTCGAAGAGGACCTCGTCGAACGAGTTCTTGAGGAGGTCCTGGTAGGTGGCGACCTTGGTCTCCTTGCCGCCGGAGACCTGGATCTCGGGTCCGACGGGGACGCGCGGCGCGGCCGGGGCCGGGCCGCGGCCTTCGGGCACCAGCGAAACGACCAAACGCCGGCTGTCGGGCATCCAATCCATGCCGCCGAGAACGGCGTTGACGACGGCCGGCGTCAGGGCCTTGGCCGTCCCCGCCTTGACGTCGATGGCCCAGAGCTCGACGCCGCCTTCGACGTAGCGGAGGAAGGCGATCCTCTGTCCGTCGGGCGACCAGGAGGGGAAGGTGAATTTGAAGCCCTCGGGCAGGGCGACTTTCCGGACCTGGCCGGTTTTCATGTCCTTGAGGCTGAGGCCCGTCGAGAAGCTCAGGACCTGCCGGCTGTTGAGCGCGGGCGTGATGCGCATCCCGGCGATCCTCAGGATGGGCTCGGAGAGGTAGGCGATGGACGGCATCGACTCGCGGTCGATGAGGGCCATGATGTCGCCGGCCGGGCTCATGGAGACCATGGGGGTCGGCGGGGCGTCGACGATGTCGATGATCTCCTTGGGCGGGAGCTTGTAGGGCTCCTGGGCGGTGAGCGCGGGGACGAACGCGAGCAGGGCGGCGCAGAGAACGGCCAGACGGACGGCTGTCTTTTTCACGGGGCACTCTCCAGTCGATTATTGATCATGGTCGAAGATGGACAGTTTATACCGGCGCGCGGCCGGGTTGCAACGGGAAGCTGTTTTTTTGATCCTTATCTTATATAATGCCCGTGCCGCATTTCCGGAAAGGCTCATGAGCGACCGCGACCCGAATAGCGTTTTCCTCTCCATTGTTTTTCCCGCCTACAACAAGGAAACACGGATCGCCGCGAGCATCGATGCGACCGTCGCCTATCTTTCCGGCAAGCCGTTCGCGGCGGAAATCATCGTCGTCGACGATGGGAGCCGCGACCGGACGGCCGAGTCCGCCCGCGCCGCGCTCGCCGGGCGCGTTCCCTCGCGGGTGATCCGGCGCGAAAAGAACCGGGGCAAAGGCGCCTCGGTCAAGGAGGGTGTTCTCGCGGCCTCGGGCGAGGTCATCCTGTTCTCGGACGACGACTTGTCGACGCCCATCGAGGAGTTCGACAAGCTGTTGGCCGCACTCCGGGCCGGGGCCGACGTCGCCATCGGCTCGCGGGCCCTCCCGGGATCGGACATCAGGGTCCGCCAGCGCCGGCCGCGCGAGCTGATGGGAAAAACGTTCAACCTGCTGGTCAGACTGCTCGTCCTGAAGGGCTACCGCGACACGCAGTGCGGCTTCAAGGCCTTCCGGAAGGAGGCGGCGATGGACCTTTTTTCCCGGCTCCAGACCACGGGCTTCGGGTTCGACGTCGAGGTCCTGGCCCTCTGCCGGGAGCTCGGCTACCGCGTCGCCGAGGTCCCGATCGTCTGGAGCGATTCGCGGCCGAGCCGGGTGAGGTTCATCAGGGGCTCCCTGGCCATGCTAAAAGATCTTCTGCGGATCCGCCGGCGCGCCCGCCGCTCTCGAAACGGGTGAGAAATCACCGCTGGAATCACCCCCAAGGGTGATTGCCCCTGTCTTCTTCCCCCCTCACAATGGCATCCATGGAAAGACGCAAGAACCGCCGATTTCAGCAGTGGAACAAGGCCATCATCAAGTCCGCCTCCGGAGGGGAGGGGATCCTGCCCCGCTGCCCGATCGACGCCTACGCTTGGGACCTCTCGCTCGGCGGGGCGCGGATCCTGTCCGAAGAGAGCTTCCCCGTCGGCGCCATCGTGCGCATCCACCTCGAGCTGGTCAGGTCGCGGGAGTCCGTCAGCATCGACGGCGCCGTTAGGTGGTCCAGAAGGAACGAGAAGGAAAAGATCTACGAGTTCGGGGTCGAATTCCAGGAGTGCAGCCAGGCGACTCTCCAGTCCATCATGAAAAACCTCTACCGCGAAACAGACCGGAAGGCGAAAGGCGAACAGCGCCAAGTCTCCCTAGGCAAGGGCGCCATGTAACCCCGTCCGGGCGCCCGACGGATTTAGAAGAAGCATTATGCAAAAGCGAAAAGACCGGCGTTTCAAGCAGCGGGAAAAGGCCGAGATCAAGCTCTTGCCGCAGGTCCAAGATCCCCTTCCCCCCCGCGAAATCAAGGCCTTCACCTGCGACCTTTCGCTCGGAGGGGTGCGGATCCACTCGGTGGAGCGCTTCGAGTTGGGGACCGTCCTCCGGCTCAGAATTGAACTCGTCCGGTCCCGGGAAACCGTCAACCTGAAGGGCCGAGTCATGTGGGTCAAGCGAGACGAGGCCATGAATGTCTATGAATTGGGCGTCGAATTCGATCACGATACCGTTCAGTCCGTCGCCAGCCTGATGAAGAACCTCTACGGCAAGACGCCCTGAATCCCCCCTCTCAACCGACTCGCGCCGTCCTGACCCTTCCCGTTATCGCGATCGTGATCCTGTATGTTCCCCCAGGGTTGGAAACCGTGATCGAGGCCAGGTCGGACACGGTTCCCTGTGGGTGAAAGACCGGGCTGTTGTTGGCCCTGACCGCGACGCCGGGGAGGACGGCCGTCCTTGCCGTCCACCAGATTTTCGCGGCCACGTCGTAGCGTTCGAAAACGAACCCCGACGGGACGAACCGCACCCGGACCGGCTCGCCGGACATGATCGCCCGGAAACGGGCCTGGTTGAGGCCGGACGTCACTTCCCAGATCCCCGACTGGAGCTGGAATTTCGGGACGAGCTGCTGGAAAGAATAAACGGCCCCATACATGAAGAGGCCGGCCAGGGCGATCGCTAGGACGATCTCGACCAGCGTGAATCCTTCCGGTTTCCGGCCCACTCAATACTCCTTCCAGGCGAGGACCCTGAGCGAGGTGAAGACGAGCTGGGGCGCGGCGGTCAAAGGCGCGTTTTCCGGGAATTGGCCGGCTGCCGCTCTCTCGTCTCGGGCGATGGCCAGCGTGTTCCCGTTTCCGGAGAAGTCGGTTGCGTGGAGAGCGCCGAGGACTTGAACTTCCTTTCCGGCGCCCTCGATCGTGAACCCGCCCGAGGCCGCGGTGATCGAGGCCTGGAGTTTCAAGTCGGCAGGGGCCCCTTCGCCGACGGCGATCCCGCCGCCGAGCGCCTCGCCGGAGACGACGTCCCGTCCCGCCGAATAGATGACGAGCTGGGCCTGCGAGTCCTTGGCGTAGGGGACACCGTCCTGCCAACGGACGCCCTGGAGGATGAGGTGCGAGGAGATGGTGACCTTGTCCGAAGAGACGATGGTCAGGTCGACGCCGCTGAGGACGGAGGGCGCTTCTCCGTCGAAAGCCATTTCGACCCGGCCGTCGCCCGCGACGTATCCGCCGCCGAGCGATCCGATCTTCCCGTTGACGATGACGATCGGCAGAGGAACAAGGTCATAGGCAAAGCTCCCTTCCGGCGTCCGGAAATCCGTTCGGCTTCGCGCCGGGCTGAACTCGAGAATCCATTCCGCGGCGTCCGCGCGGAAGGCGATGACCTGGGCGTCGCCGCTCGTCGCCAGGATCATCTCTTCGAGATCCCCTTGGACGAAGACGCCGCCGAGCCCCAGGTCGTTTTGGATGAGATAGACGCCGGCAGTGACGGGTTCGGCGGATGGTTCGAGCCCGAGCGCCTCCCTCAGCCGGGCGGGCGTCAGGTCTCCGGGGCGAAAGACCCCGATATTCAGGGCTTTCGCGACGACCGGGCTCGGGTCGCCCGGGAGAACGCCTTCGGCTGACGCCGCGAGCCCCGGCCTGAGGACCTCGCCGGGTTTCGACAAGAACCGGATCCCGTTTTCCCCGAGGAAGGCGGCTTTTTGCCCTTCCGTCATGTCTTTCCCTATAAAGAGAGGAATTGCCGGCATGGGCAGACGTCCGGCCAGAAGCCCCAGAGAACCCTCGAGGACGGATAGGCGCCTCGCCTTGACGCGGCTCAGCCCGCCCGAGGCCTCGATCCGCAGAGCCGCCGAGATCTGGAAATAGCCGCCCATGTCGGTGAGCCGGCCGAGACCGCAGGTGGTGCGGCTTTCCCAGGTCATCTCCTCGAAGGATTCTTCGAGGACCCGGGGAAAGGCGGCGCCCAGGGCGTCCTCGAGGAGGAGGGGGAATTCTGCCGCCGGGCTCTCGCGCAGGCCCGCCACGCGTTCAGCCGCCACCGCGGCCAGAGGCCCCGCGGCTTCGAGCCAATCCGTGAGGTCGCGGAGCCCCCGCTTGAGGCCGTTCTCCGACGCGCAGTCGAGGAGAACCGCAAATTTACGGAATCCGTTGATCTTCAGGTGGACTCCCGAGGCGTGGATCATGGCCAGGCCGAGCC
>Ga0315283_10005003_pt1 | contig 11637 bp, 8 predicted proteins | sample YL17G09_0_MG_FD_204541 | JGI IMG/M metagenome (GOLD analysis project Ga0315283, IMG submission 204541) | Sediment microbial communities from Yellowstone Lake, YNP, Wyoming, USA - YL17G09_0 | ecosystem: Environmental > Aquatic > Freshwater > Lake > Sediment | place: USA: Wyoming | collected...
ACGCCAAGCTGCGCCGCCAGAGCACCGATCGCACGGACCTGTTCCATGCCCACATCGGCGGCCTCGACACGATCGCGAGGGCGCTGCTCGTCGCCGCGGACCTCGTGGAGCGGGGCGAGCTCTCGGCCAACAAGGACGCCCGCTACGCGGGCTGGGACGGCGAGCTGGGCGCCGCGATCCTCGGTGGGGGCACGAGCCTAGCCGACCTCGAGGCGCGCGTCGCCTCGGGCGAGCTCGATCCGCGACCGGTGTCCGGGGGCCAGGAGCGACTCGAGAACGTCGTCAACCGCAGCATCTGGGCCGTCGACCGCACGGCGGGAGGCTGAACCGATGGGCGTCGTCCTCGGGATCGACGTCTCCACGACCGCGACCAAGGCGATCGTCATCGACGCCTCCGGACGCGTGCTTGGCATGGCGTCGGCGGAGTACCCCTTCGAGCAGCCTCAACCGCTCTGGAGCGAGCAGCATCCCCACCTTTGGTGGGATGGCACGACCGAGGCAATCGGGCGCGCACTGACCGCCGCGGGCGTCACCGGGGACGACGTGGCGGCGGTGGGTCTCACCGGCCAGATGCATGGCCTCGTGCTGCTCGACGCGGACGGGGAAGTCATCCGGCCCGCGATCCTCTGGAACGACCAGCGGACCGCCGCCGAGTGTGACGTTATCCGGGCCACGCTCGGCCCGGCACACCTGGTCGAGATCACCGGCAACGATGCGCTGACCGGGTTCACGGCGCCGAAGCTGCTGTGGGTCCGCGACCACGAACCGGAGGCGTGGGCTCGGGTCGCCCACGTCCTCCTGCCCAAGGACTACGTGCGCTACCGGCTCACTGGCGAATTCGCGCTCGACAAGGCCGACGGTGCCGGGACGATCCTGTTCGATCTTGCCGCCCGCGACTGGTCACCGGAGGTCCTCGACGCGCTCGACATTGATCCGGCGTGGATGCCGCCGACCTACGAGGGCCCGGAGACCACGGGGACCGTCACGTCCGAGGCGGCGGACAACACCGGCCTGAGAGCGGGTACGCCCGTCGTCGCGGGGGGTGGCGACCAGGCCGCGAACGCCGTGGGTGTCGGGGCGGTCGTGCCCGGGCGCGTCGGGCTGTCGCTCGGCACGTCGGGCGTCGTGTTCGCGACGACCGACCAGCCCATCTTCGATGCAGCCGGCCGGGTGCATGCCTTCTGCCACGCTGTACCCGGCCGCTGGCACCTCATGTCCGTGATGCTGTCGGCCGCGGGCAGCCTGCGCTGGCTCCGGGATGCCATCGCGCCCGGCGAACCCTTCGACCGGCTGGTCGGCGCTGCCAAGTCCGTGCCCGCGGCGAGCGACGGATTGCTGTTTCTCCCGTACCTGACCGGCGAGCGCTGTCCGTACCCGGATCCCCTGGCGCGCGGGGCATTCGTGGGCCTGACTCTCGCCCACGACCGGCGTCACATGACGAGATCGGTCCTCGAGGGCGTGGCGTTCGGTCTGCGCGACGGCCTGGATCTCATGGTCGCGGCGGGGATGCCGGTGCCGCTACAGGTCCGCGCCTCGGGCGGCGGCCTGGCGAGCGCCCTGTGGTGTCAGATCCTGGCGGACGTGCTCGAGGCCGAGATCGTGCTCCCCGCGACGACCGAGGGAGCCGCCTACGGCGCTGCGCTGCTGGCCGCGGTCGGATCCGGCTGGTTCGCCTCCGTCGAGGAGGCGGCCGACGCGGTCGTGCGCACCACGGTGGCGGCGGCGCCGGGAGCGGACGTTTCGCGCTACGCGGAGGCACACGCGCGGTACCGGTCGCTCTACCCGGCATTGGCGCCCGTCTTCCACCGCGCCTGACGGTCCGCCGCCGGCCGCCTCAGGGTTGGCGCTACGTGTGGAGCGCTGCGGCGTCGGCCTCGGTGACCTCGCCCGGCATCTTGCCCAGGATGATCATGCCCAGCACGTCGTCCTTGGTGACGGTCTGCCGGTCCACGGTACCCACCAGCTTTCCGGTCGCCATGACGGTGATCCGGTCGGCGAGGTCGAACACGTCGTGGATGTCATGGCTGATCAGGAAGATGCCGATGCCCTCCTGCTTGAGCTGCATGACCAGCTCGCGGACCTGGGCGGTCTCGGCGGGGCCGAGGGCCGCGGTGGGTTCGTCCATGATCAGGATTCGGGCGTTGAAGTGGACGGCGCGGGCGATCGCGATCCCCTGCCGCTGGCCGCCGGAGAGCGACTTCACTGGCGTCTTGAAGTTCTTGAAGCGCGGGTTCAGGCGACCCATGACGTTGCGGGTCGCCGACTCCATCCCTGCGTCGTCGAGCGAGCCGATGCGCGTGCGCAGCTCGCGGCCGAGGAACACGTTGCCCGCTGCGTCGATGTTGTCGGCGAGGGCAAGCGTCTGGTAGATCGTCTCGATCCCATAGGCCTTCGCATCACGCGGGTTCTTGATCGTCACGGGCTCGCCGTTGATGAGGATCTCGCCGGAGTCGGCGGGGTGAGCGCCCGACAGGGTCCGGATGAGGGTCGACTTGCCGGCGCCGTTTCCGCCAACGAGGCCGACGACCTCGCCCGGGTGCAGGTCGACTGACACGCCCTCGACGGCGTGAACGCCGCCGAAGGCGACGTAGATGTCACGCAGCTCGGCGAGCGGGACACGGATGGGGGATGACTGGGTCTCGGCTGCCGAGGTCGCGATGGTCATTGCTCAGTGCCTCCGCGCTCAGCCGGCCCGTCGCCGGAGGTAGGAGTCGAAGCCGACGGCCGCGACCAGGACCATGCCCACCACGACATCCTGCGTGGGGGAGTCGACGTTGAGCAGGAGCATGCCCGAGCGCAGGGACTGCATGACGACCGCGCCCAGGATCGCGCCGGGGATCGTGCCGATGCCGCCTGCGAACGAGGTGCCTCCGATGACGGCCGCCGCGATGACGTCGAGCTCGTTCTGGACGCCCAGGTTGGTCACCGCCGAGTTGAGGCGCGCCGTCTGGACCGCAGCACTGATCGCCGCGAGGACGCCCATGAGGATGAACGTCTTCATGATCGTCGAGCGGACGTTGATGCCGCCCAGTTCGGCCGCTTCGGGGTTGCCGCCGATCGCGTAGACGTAGCGCCCGAACCGGCGACGGGTCGCCAGGTAGGTCATGACGAGGGCGACAAGGAGCATGATCACGACCGGGATCGCGATGCCGGTCGGGATGCCGCCGGGCGGGATCACGTTGCCGGTCTCCTTGGCCCACTGGGCGGCGAGCGCGGGCGGCCACGTGTAGCTGTTGGCAAGGTTGACGACGGCGAGCACCGCGCCGCAGCCGAGCAGGCCCACCACGACCTCGGCCCACAGCGGACGGGCGGGGAAGCCATATCGCTTCTTGCGACGCCGGCCGGCCCACAGCGTGTAGATGATCCCCGCGCACATGATGGCGCCGAGGATCCAGCTCATGGTCGCCCCGAGCGATCCCTTGGGGCCGCCGCCCAGCAGCTGGAAGACCTCGTTGAGTGGGGAGAGCGTCTGGCCCTGCTGGAAGCGGAAGATCAGGCCGCGCCAGATCAGGAGCCCGCCAAGGGTGACGATGAAGGACGGTACGCCGAGATAGGCGACGACCGTGCCCGAGACGGCGCCCATCGCGGCACCGAGCAGGATGCCCGCGGCAAGCGCGACGACCCAGATCCAGGGCTCGTTGTAGCTCACCCCGAACACCTGGGGCAGCCAGACCACCTGGATCATCGCCATGACGTAGCCGATCAGGCCGAGCATCGACCCGACCGATAGGTCGATGTTGCGGGAGACGATGATCAGGACCATGCCCGTCGCCATGATCGCGATCGAGGCGCTCTGGACGGACAGGTTCCACAGGTTCCTTGGGGTGAGGAAGCTCCCGCCCGAGAGGATGTTGAAGAAGACCCAGATGACCGCCAGCGCGACGATCATGCCGAGCAGTCGGGTGTCCAGCTCGAACGCGGACAACGCCGAGCGGAAGGAGCGCCCCGAAGTCGGCGCGCCTGCCGTGGAAGGTGCTGTCGTGACCTCGCTCATCAGGGCGCCCCTCGAACCGACTCAGGAAGAAGGAGCGCCCTGTGCCGGGCGAATGCCGCGGGCACAGGGCGCTGTCATCAGCTGGGAGCTGTGCTCAGCCGCAGACCGCGACGGAGCCCGCCGGAACGTCCTTGCACAGCGTCGCCTGGTCGATCCAGCCGGCGTCGAGCACGACGTTCAGGTTGTCCTTGGTGATCGGGATCGGGGTGAGGAAGATCGAGGTCATGTCGTTGCCGCCGGGGGACGGGAACTGGACGACGCCTGCGACCTTCTTGATGTCCGGGTCCGCGCACAGGGCGATGGCTGCCTCACCGGCCGCCTTGCCGAGCTCGCGGGCATCCTTCCAGACGTCGACCGTCTGGGTGCCGAGGGCGACCCGGTTCAGGGCGGGGAGGTCGCCGTCCTGGCCGGAGACCGGGACGCTGCCTGCGAGGCCCTGGGCGGTGAGCGCCGCGATGGCGCCGCCGGCCATGCCGTCGTTCTGCACGAAGGCGATGTCGATCTTGTTGTCGTTCGCGGTCAGGTACTGCTCCATGGCCTTCTGGGCGTTGGCCGGATCCCAGTTGTCCGTGTAGCCCTCACCGACGTTCTTGAGCTTGTCGGTGCTCTCGCCGGCCGGCGGGAGGCCCGCCTCGACCATGCCCGCGCGCAGGAAGTCCGCGTTGGCGTCGGCCTTGTTGCCCTTGATGACGACGAAGTTGCCGGAGTCCTTGACCTTCAGCAGCGCCTCGGCCTGCATCTTGCCGACGAGCTTGTTGTCGAAGGTGATGTAGAGGGCCTGCGGGTCCTCGATCAGGCGGTCGTAGGCGATGACCGGCACGCCGTTCGAGATTGCGCTCGCGACGGACGGCTTGATGGCCGTGCCGTCCTGGGCGAGGACGATGACGACCTTGGCTCCCTGCGAGATCAGGTTCTCGACGTTTGACGCCTGGGCCTCGGCTGACGACTTGGCGTCGTTCGAGATGTACTTCCCGCCGCCGGCCTCGATGGCGGCCTTGACCGCCGGCTCATCCCACTTGGCCCAGCGCTCCTCCTGGTAGTTGTTCCAGGAAACGCCGACGACACACTCCGCGGCGGCCTCGGTGGCCGGCGCCTCGGTGGCTGGGGCGGCGGTCGCCGGGGCCGCGGTCGCCGGGGCGGCCGTGGCAGGTGCGGTCGTGGCGGCGCTACCGCCGCAGGCCGCGAAGACGACCGCCATCACCGCGGTGACGGCCGCAAGCTTGCGAATACCCATGTGGTTGCTCTCCTCCTCGTGTGGATGCCCGCGGACATCGCGGACTCCACGACCCATGTGGCCCAAGGCCGACGACAGGTTACAGCGCTGGCGTACCCCTTTCACACTCGTTTTCGCTCAGGAGCGACTGGATCGCGCAGGCCATCGACTGGCTCATGGTCAGGCGCTCGCCAGCTCGGCGAGGTCTTCACGCGCCCCGATCGGGGCTGCAGGATCTGAGAGGACGGGCTCGAGCGCGAGCTCCGCAGCCCCGATCAGCGGAGCGTCGGCGCCGAGCATGGAAGGGACGACGCTCACCATGGAGCGAGGCGCTGGCAGGCTTCGACGGGCCAACTCGTGCCAGATGACGTCGCCCGCGTAGGCGTGGATCCGGCCGCACAGGCCGCCGAGGACCACGAGACGCGGGTTGAAGATGTTCACGAGGCCGGCCAGGCCGGCGCCGAGCGGGCGGGCAGTCGCATCGATCGCGGCCAGGGCGACGGGGTCGCCACCCTCCGCAGCCCGGAACAGGCTGTCGATCCCCTCCTGTCCGGCGTCCACGGGCAGCCCTGCTCGGGCAAGCAGGGCATGGGTTCCGATCTCGGTCTCCCAGCAGCCGAAGGATCCGCACCGGCACGGGGCGCCGTCCGGCACGAAGGGCAGGTGGCCGATCTCACCGGCGTACCCGGCAGCACCCTCGAGTGGGCGCCCACCGACGATGAGTCCACCGCCGACGCCGACCTCGCCGTGGATGTAGAGCACGTCGTCGATCCCCGCGGCGGCGCCGCGGCGATGCTCGGCGAGCACGCCGACGTCGGCCTCGTTCGCGACAAGGACGGGCACGTCCAGGTCGAGGCGCGCGGCGAGCCGGCTTCCCAGCGGCACGCGCGTCCAGCCCAGGTTCGGGGCCGTCTCGACGAGGCCATCGCGGCTGCGGACGACGCCGGCGACGGCGACGCCGACACCGACCAGCCGGTCGAGGTCGGGGCGGCCACCCGTCAACGCATCCAGCATCCCGGCCAGGTCGTCGACGATCTGGTCGACGGTGCTGTGCGCTCGCGGCCGATCCATGCGCTTGAGTCCGAGGACCTGCCCGCCGAGGCCGACCACGGCCGCGGAGAACGTGTCGACACCCAGGGAGAACGCGGCTGCAATCGCAGCCTCGGGCACGAGGCTCACCTCGGGCGAGGGACGGCCGGGACGGCCGAGATGAACGTCACGATCCTCGGACGCCAGGCCCGATGCCACGAGCTCGCCGACGAGATCTCGGATGGCGCTGCGTGTGAGACCAGTGTGTGCGACGAGGTTGGAACGCGACTGGGGTCCATCGTCGTGCAGGCAGCGAACGATCGCGCTCAGGTTTGCGCGCCGCACGCTCTCGCTTCGCTGTCCGAGGTCGACCCTGGTGTGGTTCACCGAGTTTGTGTTCCTCTCGCTCAAATCTATGCGAGACTGACCTACGGGCTCGCCGCTGTCAAGTGGTTGACTGCGAGTGGATCCGGCAGCAAGGCGCAGCGCGGCTGGAGGCAGGCGTGGACAAGGTTCGCTGGGGCGTGCTATCGACGGCTCGGATCGCGACCGAGAAGGTGATCCCAGGCATCCGCCGGTCGACGACGGGGGAGGTGGTGGCGATCGCCTCACGCGACGCCGCCCGCGCGCGCGCCTCTGCCGACGCTCTCGGGATTCCGCGCATCCACGGCTCCTACGAGGCGCTCCTGGCCGATCCGGGGGTGGACGCGATCTACATCCCGCTGCCCAACCATCTCCACGCCGAGTGGTCGATCAGGGCCCTCGAGGCGGGCAAGCACGTCCTGTGCGAGAAGCCGCTCGCGCTGTCCGCAGCCGACGCTGACCGGATGGCCCACGCGTCGTCGTCGTCGGGACGCCTCCTGATGGAAGCCTTCATGTACCGGCATCACCCCAGTTGGGTCGCCGTGCAGGAGCTCGTCGCCGGCGGCCGGATCGGGCGGCTCCAGGCCGTCGACAGCTGGTTCTCCTATTTCCTCGACGATCCGGCCAACATCCGCAACGTGCTCGAGTACGGTGGCGGCGCGCTGTACGACATCGGGTGCTACTCCGTGAGCCTCTCGCGCCTGCTGTTCGGAGCCGAGCCGGCCGAGGTTGCGGCAGCGATCGTGCGCGACCCGGTGAGCGGCGTCGACACCCTCACCACCGGGCATATGGTGTTCCCGGGCGGTCTCGCGTCGTTCACCTGCGCGACCCAGGTGGAGCCCGACCAGCGCGTCCACGTGTACGGGACCGATGGCCGGATCGAGATCGAGATCCCGTTCAACATCCCGCCCGACCGTCCCACGCGTATCTTCGTCACCCAGGGCGGTGATCCGCCCGTGGCCCCTGCGACCGAGACCCTGGAGTTCGCGCCCGCCGATCCGTACGCGTGCCAGGCCGACGCCTTCGCGGAGGCGGTCTTCGCGGGCGGACCGGCACCGGTGGGACCCGAGGATGCCGTCGCGAACCTGCGCGTGATCGAGCGGCTGTTTGCCGCGGCGCAGGGCTGAGGGGCCTCGAGGAGACCGCGGCAACGGGGCTACCATGCACCGGTGGATCCGGCGAGCCCAGGCCGACCCGGTCAGTGCCGGGTGATGGAGGAGGCAGGATCGTGAGCGACGCGATAGGTCCTGAGCCGGGCGATGCCTCGCCCGAGCCCAGCGTCGCCGCCATCGGAGCCGACGCCTCGCGCGGCGATGGGTCACGCCCGGTGCGCCGGCGGCGTGGGCTGGTGGCGTTGGGGATCGGCGTCGCCGTCATGCTCGTCGCGCTGGCGGGGCTCGCCGTCGCTCGGCCCTGGGAGCCCGTTGCGCCCTCCTGCGCGCCGATCGCACACGCCGACTGGTCCATCGCTCGACGGTGGGACGAGGCGCTGCTCGATTCGATCCGCCGCGCAGTCCCGAACCCGCCCGTCCACGCTCGCAACCTGTTCCACCTGTCCGTGGCGATGTGGGATGCCTGGGCCGCGTACGACGACACCGCCCGCGGCTTCATGGTCACCGAGAAGCACCAGGCCGGCGACGTGACCGCGGCCCGCAACGAGGCGATGAGCTATGCCGCCTACCGGCTGCTCACCAGCCGGTACATCGCCGCGGTGGGGGGTGACGTCTCCCTCTCCGAGTTCGCGGACCTCATGGACTCGCTGTGCTACTCGCTGGACGTCACGATGTCGGAGGGCGACACGCCGGCCGCCGTGGGCAACCGCATCGCCGACGCGGTGCTGGCAGCCGGTGCAGCCGATGGCTCCAACGAGTACGGCGGCTACGCGGCCATGGACTACAAGCCCGTGAACCCGCCGATGATCGTGGCCGAACCGGGCACGACGATGACGGATCCGAACCGGTGGCAGCCGCTCAAGATCGCGAACATGGTGTCGCAGAACGGGATCCCGGTGGCCAACGGGCTCCAGCAGGCGCTCGGCCCGCACTGGGGTCACGTCACGGGCTTTGCGCTGCCCCCGGGTGGTGACGCCGGCACGCCGATCGACCCCGGTCCGCCGCCCCGGCTCGGCGACCCCTCGACGGATACGGTGCTCAAGGCGCAGGTCCTCGAGGTGATCCGGCTCAATAGCCAGCTCGACCCGGGCGACGGCGCGACCATCGATATCTCCCCCGGAGCGATGGGCGCCAACCCGCTGGGCACCAATAACGGCACCGGGCACGCGGTCAACCCGGCCACCGGCCAGGCGTATCCGCCGGACGTCGTGGCCCAGGGCGACTACGGGCGCGTGATGGCCGAGTTCTGGGCCGACGGGCCAAGCTCGGAGACACCCCCGGGTCACTGGAACGTGATTGCCAACTCGGTGTCGGATGCGCTTGCCCCGGACCTCCGGGTCGGTGGCGCCGGTCCCGCGGTGGACCGGCTCGAGTGGGACACCAAGCTCTATCTCGCGCTCAACGGCGCTGTCCACGACGCGGCCATCGCCGCCTGGGGGCTCAAGGGCCACTACGATTCCGTGCGCCCGATCTCGCTGATCCGGTACATGGGCGGCAAGGGCCAGTCGAGCGACCCGTCCCAGCCCGCCTACGACCAGGAGGGCCTTCCACTCGAGCCGGGCCTCGTCGAGGTGATCACGAGCGGCACGACGGCACCGGGTCAGCGCCACGCTGCCCTAAAGGGACACGAGGGCGAGATCGCGGTCCGTGCCTGGCAGGCGTACCCCAAGAACCCGAAGACGGACACCGCCGGCGCGGGCTGGATCCTGGCAACGGAGTGGGTCCCCTACCAGATGAAGACGTTCGTGACGCCGGCGTTTCCCGCCTACGTCTCGGGCCACAGCACCTTCAGTCGCGCCGCAGCAGAGGTGATGACGGCCATGACCGGGAGCGAGTTCTTCCCCGGTGGTCTGAGTGGCTACACGGCCAAGGCCGGCTCGCTCAAGTTCGAGAAGGGGCCGTCGGCTGACGTCCCGCTCCAGTGGGCGACGTACCTCGACGCGGCCGACCAGGCGGGTCGATCGCGCCTGTGGGGTGGGATCCACATCGGCGCGGACGACCTCACGGGCCGTGAGATCGGATCCGAGGTCGGGATCGGGGCCTGGAACGCCGCCCGGCGCTACTACGATGGGACGGCCGGGTCGTGACCAGCCGCGGACGCCGGGTGGCGGTCGCCGCAGGGATCGTGGGCGTGGTGGCGGTCGTCGCTGCCGGTGGCCTCCTGGTCCTCGGCCGGGTGCCGACCCCATCGCAAGCCTTGGGCGCTCCGCGGTTCGTGGAGGAGACGGCGACCGCCGGTCTGGCCCACACGTATGACGGCGGCCCGACGTTCGCGACCGGCGGCGGGGTGGCGGTCCTGGACTGCGACGAGGACGGCCGCCCCGACCTGTACCTGGCCGGTGGCGCCAACGCCGCGCAGCTGTTCCGTAACGGTAGCGACGTCGGTGGGGGGCTGGTGTTCACGCCGGCCGGCGACGCGGTGACCGACGTCACGGGTGTCACCGGCGCCTACCCGCTCGACGTGGACGGGGACGGGCACACGGATCTCGCAGTCCTTCGAGTGGGCGAGACGCTCATGCTGCGCGGTCTCGGAGGCTGCCGGTTCGAGCGGGCCAATGAGGCATGGGGGCTCCAACTGCCGACCTCCGCGTGGACGACGGCCTTCTCGGCGACGTGGGAGGCGAGCCAGACCTGGCCCACGCTCGCCGTCGGCAACTACCTCGAGCTCGATCCTTCCGGCGAGCCGACCAACAGCTGCGCCACCAGCGCCCTGTACCGCCCCGTTGCCGCGGGGACGGGGTACGGGCCACCGATCACGCTCGAGCCCGGGTACTGCACCCTGTCCATGCTGTTCAGCGACTGGGATGGCTCCGGCCGGCGCGACCTGCGCGTGACGAACGACCGCCACTACTACACCGCCGGCTCGGACCAGCTTTGGAAGATCGCCGCCGGTGAGCCGCCTCGTGCCTACACCACGGCCGATGGCTGGGTGCGGATGGTGATCTGGGGCATGGGCATCGCCGCCCAGGACCTGACGGGCGACGGCCTGCCCGAGTACTACCTGACCAGCCAGGGTGACAACAAGCTGCAGACGCTCACGCTGGGCCCAAGGCAGCCGACCTTCCGGGACATCGCGCGCCGGCGGGGCGTGACGGCGGCCCAGCCGTTCACGGGCGGCGACGTGCTGCCATCGACCGCCTGGCATGCCGAGTTCACGGACGTCAACAACGACGCGTTCACGGACCTCCTGGTGACCAAGGGGAACGTGAGCACCATGCCCGACTATGCCAGCCGCGACCCCAGCAACCTGTTCCTCGGCCAGCCGGACGGGACGTTCGCCGAAGGTGCCGATGCCGCCGGAATCCTCAACTACGGTCGCGCGCGAGGCGCCGCGCTGGCCGACCTCAACCTGGACGGGATGCTGGACCTGGTCATGGTCAATGTGGGCGAACCGGTCCGGCTGTGGCGCAACGCCGGCTCGGGAACGGCGGAGGCCCCGGCTCCGATGGGCGGCTGGGCGGCGATCCGCCTGCGGCAGGACGGGGGGAACCGCGACGCCATCGGGGCGAAGGTCGACGTCCGGATCGGCGACCAGGTCGTGCGCCGCGAGCTCGTGGTGGGCGGTGGCCACGGCAGCGGTCAGCTGGGCTGGATGCACTTGGGCCTGGGGCCGGCGAACCGGGCGGAGATCCGGGTGACATGGCCCGACGGCGAGGTCGGCCCCTGGCTCGGCGTGGACTCGGGCCGGTTCCTCGTCGTGGAGCGGGGAGCGGCGGCGGCCCGGCCGTGGGACCCTGCCCGGCCGAGCGGGTGACGCCGGTGACCGCCGCCCGGCTCGCAACCATCGAGCTGCCCGACTTCGGGATGCCGGCAACACGTCCGGAGGTCCCCGCCGCCACCTACGCGCGCCGCGTCATCGCGCTCCGGGAACGAGCCGGTGGACGCGGCTACGACCGGCTGGTGGTGTACGCCGACCGCGAGCACAG
>Ga0315283_10005004_pt1 | contig 11636 bp, 17 predicted proteins | sample YL17G09_0_MG_FD_204541 | JGI IMG/M metagenome (GOLD analysis project Ga0315283, IMG submission 204541) | Sediment microbial communities from Yellowstone Lake, YNP, Wyoming, USA - YL17G09_0 | ecosystem: Environmental > Aquatic > Freshwater > Lake > Sediment | place: USA: Wyoming | collected...
ATCAGCCTCCTGAGACGTCTCAAACACTCTATATCCCATATCTTTTAATGCTTGAATTAGCTCTGGCCAATAGTACCAGTGTTTACATTGTGATGTAGATCTTGTAGATATACATATGTATTTACCATCTATGGGCTTTTCATTAGGAACAAAAGCTATCCTAGGCTGTATTTCTCTATGAGGAAGAGCTAATATATTACTAGCTGCCTGTTGTAATGATATAGTGATGGGATTGACAGGTTCCTTATTGTCATCCCAAAACCAACCTAGTTCAAACATTGCTATGATGTTATTGACAATCACACCTCTGCCTACAAACTTTAGTTCAGGATAGGCAGTTTCAAATAGCTCATTCTTAAATGTGGATACAATCACCTCACATTTGTACACTTCTTGGAACTCTAAACAGTATGGTATCCAAGCTATACTATCTCCAAGACTCTTAGATTCATAAGATATAAACACACGCTTTCCTTTCAACTCATCTAACAAGTTAATCTGTTTAACTGTACGTCCTTGGTATTTAATAAAGATGGCTATATCAGATAGATAGCTTCTGCTAAGCTTAGCCCATGCTCCTGGTTTAAGCTTGGTTTCATATATGTGCCCATCATCTTTTCTATCTACAAAGGTTATATCATACTCTCTGCCTTTCCCCTCATCATCTAATAGTTCAAAATAAAGACCATTAACATGTGTTATTTTATAAGTTATCATATGCGTTTATATATAATTGTCTTGTTTTTTCTGATGTATATCCCTCATTAATCTTAAGAATATTGTGATAGTATTTAGCTAATATCTTACCCACTTCATCCCAACTATAATCTGTACGCTTGTTAAATATATCTTGTCTACGTTCATCATAGTTATACATAACATCTACAATGCCATCTATTACAGATTCTTTTGTAATCTTATCAAGAACATGCATTCCAGGTATAGGTTTACTACCTCTATAAGTTCCTACAATAGGAATACCACAAGCTGTGGCTTCCATAAGTGTTAGGTTAGGATGTCCTGCCTCTAACATAGATGGATGTAAGAAGATAGTGTGAGACTGATATAACTCTCTAGTCTCTTCATCTGTAGGATTTGTTAACTTTAAAGTTAACTTTTTATATTGCAATAGCTCTGAATGAATGTCAAAGAACTTTTGATTGTTAGGATGTCCAGCTATAGTGATGGGTAAGTCTAGTTCTTCAGCTGCTTCTATCCCCCATCTAAATCCTTTTCTATCAAATCCTGAATCACCTGCTAATCCATTATTAGCAAGCATAAATAATGCATGTGGTTTTGGTTCATAATTAGGAACAAAGAAATCTGTATTAGCCCCATGTGGTAGATAGAATAGTTTATCTACAGCATCAAAATAGTCTACCAAATATTCAGCATGAGTGAAGGATATAATACTACTCTTCATAGCTTCTAGGTTTTGTTTAAACACCCAGCTATCTTTTCCATACCATTCTGTATGATGATCATGTAAAGAATACACATAGGGAATACCCTTGTCTCTACAATCAAGAGCTTGATTAGCTAAATGTGTGTGCACAATTGTATTAGGCCACTTCTCCAACTCGTTCATGTATCTAATATCTACACCATGTCCAAGTTTCTCAAGAGCTATTTTATATTCCCATGTAAGTCTTTCTACAGCACCCCATCCATTTGGTGGTATGGTTATTAGTCCTGTAGCAACATGTACTGATTTTATTGATTCCATTTGTTTCTAAATTTAATTTCATCTATTCTAAGCTTTCTAGACTTAGCTTCACTTATCTGTCCTACATTTAATGTTTCCATATGACATACAATAGAATGTCTTACAAGAGCATGCTTAACCCCCACTTGTTTTAGTCTCTCAGCATAATCATTATCCTGATAGTACATATCAAACAGTTCATCAAATGGTAGGATTTTATCTAATGCACATCTCTTAATCACTGTACACCAACCCTGAAGAGCTTCTGTAACAGTGTAGGATTCATGATATTTACTATCAGTTCCTACAAAATGATTAGGAAACCATCTAGCATATAACAATGGGTCTTTAGGAGAGAAAGCTTCTATATCTTCTCTATAGTCATGTACCTTCATCATCTCTGAGAACCACCATCTTTCATAAGCAACATCATCATTAGATATAACCACCCATTCAGTGAGACAATAGGTGAAGGCTATGTTAAGAAACTTGTTATAGTTAAATGAACTTTCAGGATGTATATAGTTATAAATACGTACATACCTGTTTGGATCTTGTGTACCTGAGTCTACTAATTGCACACGAAACCTAAAGTCAATCTCACTATCATGTAATGTATCTATTGTACGTTGTGTAAGAGCTACATCAGAACTATCTGTTAATATGATTACATCTATTGTCATTTTCTAAATGTTTTTTGCATATTGTCTATTAAAGAAAACCCATCTGCTTGGGTGGTAAGTCTTTTCTTAACTATGCCCATTTGTGGACCTGCAAAGATATTATTAAAATACATATCAGAAGCATCCCACTTGTGTTTTCTTAAAGTGTTTTTTAAATAATCTGCTACAGATATAGGGAACATAATAGATTGTAAACCTATGATGTGATCTGTAACATACATGTCATCATTGATATCTTTAATAACAGGACTCTGAGGCCAGCCATATTCTAATGTATCCTTGTCTCCAAAAGACATGTAGTTGATACCATTTGGTCCCAATAAGTGTGCACATTGCTCAACTTTTCGTACGAAAAAGTGTATGTCTGTCTCAATGATACAGTCTCCCTCACACACCATTAAGAAGTCACAATCATGAAACTCACTTAAAATGGCATTCTTGAATGCTTCATAGCATCCATAATGTGCTGGGGTAAGTGCAGTACCATGCTGTTGAACTTGCTGTTCATTGAAGAGTTCCATTGAAACACAACTGGGTCTAAGGCAGTTATATGATGGTGGTAATGACTTATAGGGCTCGTTAGTGTGTAAGACATATTCCCATCCATGGGCTGCCACTTGTTCAAGGGAAGCTCTGCTTGCTTGTTCTCTTTCATCATTTAATGTAGTTTGTATGTGAACTAATTTAATTCTAGGTTTGATATTCTTCCATCTAAACCTACCAGTGTTATTATATAGATGTAGATTGTCCTTATTTAATTTGAATTCCTCTATCTTATAGCAATCATCTCCATCATAGAAATCCATTCTTACAATGATGGGTTCTCCTTTGAATTCAAACTCATAAGCCCACTCGTGTCTCTGTGAAGGGACAATCCTTTTAGACACATCATCTCCAATAGCTACATATATCTTTCTATTGTCTTTGTTATATGTAAAGAAATAGAACATATAAAAGTTTGCTTTTCCTTCTACAGGAATTATAGAATAGTATTCACTATTAGATGCTACACCTAATCCACTGTATATCAATAAAGTATCCTTATCATTAGTAACTAATTGTATATCATTTGGATTGAAACTAAATATCACCTTAGATAAGTAGTCTTCTAAATAGTTTTCACATCTTCTACGCTTACACACTTCATTCCACTCTTCTGGTGTACGTACATCATCCATCTCTTTTATAAAGAAGTCTGTATCAAACATAATACCATTGGTCTGAATTCCCTTACCCTGTGGTGTGGGTAGTGTGGCAGCAAAAAGTTTCTTGTCTGTCTTAAATGCATCATTTACAGCAGGGATATCTCTCTCATCTAATACAACATCATATGTAGTGTAGAAGAATCTCTTGAACCCAAGCTCTTTAGCAGCCTTGGCACCATTGAATATATTAGTTAATACAGTCAATGATTGGTTACTATCCTTCAAACCATTGATGTTAATCTCAGCAAAATAGTCATCTCTATCATTATAAAATCTAGTGTAGTAGCTATGGTGGGTTAGAGGATTATGTGCATCGTATATGTAATAGTCCACCATACGTTGTATGTCCTGGTCTACAGGATAGTGAGACAATAGAATAATCTTTCTACCCAATGGCTTAAGGCTATTGATAGTATCCTTGGTCCACTGCACTCTGTCCTTAATATTAGGATAGGTGCCCAAGATGATACACTCCTCATCTACCACATCTAGGTTTAATTTTTTGATTAAATTGGTAGCATCCCTACTGATATCACCATTTAAATAAACTACATTCTCTTCACTATTATACTTGTTACAATATACATCTAGATTGTACATTGATTTGATTAAGTCATCATATTCTAAAGCTTCTTTAATAGCTATAGGATTTAGTTCTTTGTTACCTCTATCTCCTTTTGAAGGAAAGAAGAACACATCAGATGCTTGTAAAAAATCATACACATCATCTCTTTCTCCCCAGACAACACAGTTATTTGGTTTGTTAGCCATCAAGGGTTTCCAATAGTCTGCAAAGTTACCTGCTTGATTACCCAAGAAGTGAAACTTCACTTTATAATTCTTAAGATGCTTAGCTAGTTCAAATCCATAAGCTTGATTCTTTCTAGGAGTGAACAGTCCTACAGTGACAAAATGTTTATAGTCATGTTCCAGTCCTAATTTATCTCTCATCTGTCTCTTGTTTCTAGTCTTTTTATCTACAGGATATTCAATCACCTCTGTAGGAACGTCTAGTGTAATGTATTGAAATGAGTTATAGGAACTAACAAAAATAAACTTATCAGGTGTCCATCTTTTATTACTAGGACTAAATGAACTATCATGTGTAGTCTCAGTGATTTTCCAAGGTCTATCACTATGATATAGCTGCTTAGATATACTATCATCCATAAACATCTCTGGAAACTCTTCCATAGATATCACATCTGGTTTGAACTCATCAATGATTTTAAATAGCTCACTAAACTTATCACTTCCTAGTGAATGAAAGTTTTGCTCACCCACTAGTTTAATAATTCTATTTCTTTGCACAACAAACTGCCATGCTAGGAATGCATATTCTACCACCTTAATATCAAAGTCATTCTGTAATAGTTCCACCTTATTCACTGTTACCTGGGGAGCTCCTCCTGTTGATAGGTGAGGTGTAATGATTAATAGTTTTTTCATAATTCTCTTTTAATTGCATCAATAACTTGTTCTACAAATGGATGACATTCAAAGGTTTCTTTCTTCTCTAAACATCCAATCAATGGTTGTACAGAGTCTATTGTAGGCCAATACTCAAGAGCATATTTCATATTGGAGCTGCAGTGTAATCCACATGCTCCTCTTACGTATATATGTTTACTAGTCTTTCTATATGGTCTACGAAACTCTGGGTTGATGGGAGATCCTAATTCAATTATAGGTGTCTCTGTTGTACCTGCTAGATGAAGAATACCTGAGTCCATGGTGATAACAGCTGCAGCATTATTAATCAAGTGCCAGGTCTCAGATATAGATGTTTGATTCATCAAGTTGATAATGTTGTTGCCCATCTCATGTACAGGCTTGTCTACATTAAAGAATCCTGTCTCACTGCTATCCTTACCTACAGCCACTACAGTATATCCACATTTGATTAACTCTTCACATAACTTTGTCCAATTATCTTGTGACCAAGTTCTATTAGGCCAGCTGTTAACAGGATGTATCACAGCATACTTTCCATCTATAAAATGTTCTTTAGATTCTGTAGGTTTGTAATAGCATTCCATCTCATCTTGTCCAAGCATAAATCCTAGGTGTATAGCATGGAACTGTCTGATATCCATCATGTTATGCTTCATCTCTATACCACGCTCATCCTTCTTACCTACAAGATAAAAGGAATTATGTATAATATAGTGGATTGAAAAGTAAGTCATGTCAACTGAAGCAGCTTTATAGCTCTTCTCTACATAGGGATTCATCTTAAATAGCTCAGGCATCTGAGAGAGGATGGTTATCTTTTGGCCATAGCTTTCAGATAGTTTTTTGATAGTGGGAGTGGCACAGATTAGATCACCCAATCCATTACATTGTGACAAGTCTAAACAAATTGGTTTCATCTGTTGGATATTTGCAACAAATGTACTACTTTTGTTAATAATAAACAACATTTCTTATGAACATTAATGTAAGTATTGGGGAAGTGATAGACAAATGGACTATACTTTCTATCAAAGCATTGAATATTACTGATAAAGACAAGTTAGTAAATGTATTCAAGGAAAGAACCTATCTAAATACAGTGATAGAACCTGAGATTCTACATGACCCTTTAACTGATCAATTGCTTGTTGTAAACAAGAGCCTTTGGAATGTAGAAGACAGGCTTAGAGATTGTGAAAGAAACAAGGTGTTTGATGACCACTTCGTACAGCTAGCTAGAAGTGTTTACATATTGAATGACAAGCGAGCAAATATTAAAAAAGAAATTAATATGAAGTATGGAAGTGAGTTTGTAGAGGAGAAATCCTATCAGCCCTACTGACAAAAAAAGATTTGGTAGTTTCAACTTTTTTACCTAGTTTTGCGAGGAATTAGATAGTTTAACTTAAATAGGTCAATCTGACCATGTTGTACACCCATTTCCTGGGTGTATTTTTATTTACACAAACATATGTTTTATAACAATGAACGAAAACCCTACCCTAAAATCCATTAAGTTATGGATATTTCCAAGCCTTGCATCTCTAGTTGGCCTTCTAATATGGAGCGATGTAAACGAGATTAAAGGTGATGTCAAAGCCTTAATGGCTCAGTCTAATATAGACAAGACACGTATAGACAACCTTGAAAGAGTAGTCTATAAAACAGCTGCTTCCTTCCCCACTAGTGTTCCTATAACACCTGCAGTATTTAAAGACCTAGCAGTATTACCTAACACTAGATTAATTGCAATAAAATGAAAAAGTTCTTCTCTGATCTATTTGATGACAACAACACAATTAATGAGAAAGCTGTAATTGGCTTTGCTTCTTTTATAATCATGGTGGTATTTGCTGTAGCAGATATTGTCACTGGAAGTATGCATAAAGAGTTGGTTGTCAATGAGTTCATATATGACTCATTCAAAGTTTTGACCATAGCTTGTTTTGGAATTGCTTCTGTAGACAAGTTTATAAATAAGAAAAACCAAACTGAAAATAATGAATAAGATTTTGACGTTTATCATAATGGCTTTAGTATTTGCAATGGCTTTTCAAAATAAAGGATGTAATGCTCCTAACTTAAAAGCTGACACTGTAACATTACATGATACAGCTTGGCAAGTACATGACTCATTGATTGTCAAGAAGTTAAAGATTAAACAGATAATACACGACACACTTCCTGCAGAATATATAGCAGACACAAACTACCCTAAGCTTAAAGCACAATATGATGCTTTGGTCATTGCCTATTTGGCAAAGACTCTCTATACTGATACATTAAAGATAGATACTTTGGGCTATGTAGCTGTAACTGATACAGTACATAAAAACGAGATACATGGTAGGTCTTACAAGTACAATTATAAGATTCCTACAATCACTGTAACAAACACCATCACCAAGCAGGCTCCTCCTAAGGGAGCTCTATTTATTGGTGGGGGTGTTACAGGTAACAAGAATGGATTAGAACTTCTTCAAGGAGGATTGTTATATAAGTCTAAGCATAATAAAATACTTGGCTTAAATGTTGGTATCAATAGCAACAGTCAAATTGTATATGGTGTCCAATCATATTGGAAATTTTAAATTCAATTAAATGAATGTAGATAAACTAAAAGGAGTTATTCCTGATGGTGTAATAACTCAAATTGATTCTATTAAAGATAAGTTTGAAATTAACACAGCATTAAGACTAGCTCATTTCTTAGCACAATGTGGCCATGAAAGTGGCAATTTTAAATTGACACAAGAGAATTTAAACTATTCAGGTAAAGGGTTACTAGCTACATTTCCTAAATACTTTAATGCTGAGACAGCTATATTATACGAACGCAAGCCTGAAAAGATAGCCAACGTAGTATATGCTAATAGAATGGGTAATGGAGATAAAGCTTCTGGTGATGGATATAAATTCAGAGGAAGAGGATATATACAGCTAACAGGGCATGATAACTACGCTGCTTTTGGTAAAGCTATTGGAGAAGACATACTAGCTTCTCCTGATCTTATAGCTACTAAGTATCCTTTAGCATCTGCTGCTTGGTTCTGGAACAAGAATAAAATCAATGCAATTGCTGATGGGGGGGCTACTAGTGAGGTGGTGGCTAAGGTGACTAGGAAGGTAAATGGTGGAGTGATAGGACTAGATGATAGGATTAAACACTTCTATCAATTTCATAACTTATTAATAGGAAGTATATAATGGCAGCAAAAAAAGAAACAAACATATCAGCAAACCCATTGCCTATAAGCTTTAAGGAGTTTGCTAAAAACCCAATTGTGGGCACCCTTTTCTTGGTGCTCATTGCTATTTCATACCTATACATAGATGTTCGTACAACATTTAAAGAGCAGGCAACTTCTCAGAATGTACGTATTGAAAAGGTGGAAAATAGGTTAGATAGGGTACAAGAATCTTTGAGAGTTAGTGATTCAGCTAAGGCTGTAACCACTACACAGTTGCAGACTTTGCAACAGTTAGGAGCAATCAAAAAGCTTAACTAATGAAATATTTATTAATCATATTAATACCACTCATCTATGGATGCCAAACTACAACTGCTCAAAAAGTTGATCCTTCTATTCAAGAAGACAGGGAGTTTGAAGAGCTTCTTAGCAAAGTTGAAACAAATAATAAGCTAAGCTTACAAGTTCAAGCCCAAGCCACTGAGACACAAAAGAGGATTGTTACACAAACAGTTGAGAAGATAACTAACCTAAATGAAACAGTTACAACACTTAAATTAGAATTAAATGAAGTTAAAGCAGCTCTTGATAGTGTTAGTTCTGACACTGGTAGCAATTTCATCCTACTCCCAATACCCAAAGACAAGAAAGATAGGTAGGGATTCTGTGGTGATAATGACCATTGAACAAGGGAATGCAATTAATACATTATATAAACAATATAAGTTTCAAATAGATTCATTAAAGGTTGATGCTCAAGCGAATAGAGTTATTATAGACTCGTTACAGAACAAATGTGACAGTCTAGGAAGAAAGCTTTATGATGCAATGCAATACAAATGGAAGTATGAAGCTAACAGGGAGATCTTCTTTAGAAGAGAAAGTAGTATAACCACTATGGAGAGGTACCATCTGGCTCAAAAGATTATATTAATAGCAATTATTCTAATACAGTTTCAAAGTTTAAAATAAACCAATATGGCAAAAGCAAAAGGAGGGTCATCTACAAAAAAGGTTACCTTTGGTAAGCGTAAAGGTGGCAAAGCTACCAAGTTTAAAGGTCCTAAGGACAAACCAACTAAACCTTATAACAGACAAGGCAAATGAGAAAAGTAAAATTTATAGATGTGTTTACACGTCTAGCATTCATATGGGTTGTCTTTGCTTTGAGCTTCCAAGTCATTATGCTTACATTAAACATGGTAAATCCTCAACTAGAGACTAAAATAGGAAACGAAATCATGTGGAAGCTTGATAGAAGATTCTCTAACTAAAAAAGTTAAAACACATATAACTAAAATTGTTATTGTAAATTATTGACTCTCATTGTTAATATTAAAAAGTAGCATATCTTTGAACATTAATTTTTTATATCATGGCAATACCATCAAGACAGATAGGTTGGAGCACAACAGATAACTTGCTTTGGCAGATATCTAAGCAATTAGAATATTTGACACAAGTGACAGCTAATTGTTGTCCTACAACAACAACTACTACTACCACTCCTCCTTAATAGGAACAAAACCAACAAACTACATATATGAAGGATCTTAAATTTATCTGTGCACAGCCAGATGATGCCTACTACACATGGCAGGTACATCTATGGTTGGAAAGCTTGAAGAAGCTTGGGCACTCAGACAAAGCAATTGTTTTAGTGTACACACCTAGTTTCAGAGAATACAATGGTAAATGGGAAAAGATCATGGAACTGTATCCAGAAGCACAATTTGCTTTCTACAAGGATACAGGGGATGTAAGTAAGTATTTAGGAGTTTATATTCCTATTCTACGTCCATATTGCTTAATGAGATATTTCCAGGACCATCCTGAGATGATTACCAAAGCAGTATTTTATTGTGATTGTGATGTAATCTTCACTGATAAATTTGACCTTGAGAAATTTAAGGATGATGAAATAAACTACTTGTCTGATACAAACAGTTACATTAGTGCTTCATATTTTGATAGTAAAATAAAAGACGTTCTACCAGACAAACTGGAAGAATACAAAAATAGAGATGTCTTAGCTGAGCTTACAAGCTTAATTGGTATAACAAGAGAGATAGCTGAAGCTAACAATGATCACTCAGGAGGAGCTCAATACTTTCTTAAGAATATAGACAGTGATTTTTGGAAGAAGGTAATGAATGACTGTATATTAATACGTATCTACCTTCAGAATATAAATAAAGAGTTCTTCAAAAATGAAGACAAAGGATTTCAAAGCTGGTGTGCAGATATGTGGGCTGTGCTATGGAACATTTGGCTTAGAGAACAAGAAACAAAGAACATTCCTGAATTGGAATTCTGTTGGTCTTCAGATCCTATAGAGAAGCTGGAGAGAACAACATTGTTACACAATGCAGGAATTACAGGACAGACTAGTATGGGATATCCTGCTTTCTATAAAGGAGCCTATCACGCAGGTAAAGATCCTTTTCTAGATACACATTTAGATAAGGTGCTTAATGATGAGAATTCTAAGAAAAAAGCTAATCATTACTATCTAACACAGCTTATGGATTTAAAAACAAAATATAATCTAAACTATTAACGAATATAATTATTATGGGAAGTAATCAGAATTTAAAAGCTTATGTTCGCTATGATGGGCAAAAGAAAATTGTTCCAGGGAGTCTTATATTAAGAGAGAACAAACCTACTGTTGGTAACTTTGTAGAGATTATGCCTGTTAACTTATGCTGTGGTGTAACTCCCACTGTTTGTGATTCTTGTGTAACATTACAAGGAGTAGGCAATCAATATGATGAAGAACCATTTGTATATGGATTTACTTTAGAAACACGATCAAGTGGTGCTAACTTAACAGGAACTATTCATTGGACTACTAGTTTTTCAGAGTCTTTTAGTCTTGATGCAGATGGAAATAATTATGATTTTCAATATGATTTTGGAGATGCTATTCCTCACACTGTTCTTTTATGTGTTGATAATCCTTCTCAAATACAAGATTTTGAATTAGGGTTTGGACCTGGAGACACTACATCTTTAAATAATGCTATTGCACTTAATGGTATTAATGAATGGGATAGTGATGATATGAATATTTATTCTTTAGACTTAACTGGTTTAAGTTCTATAGAGGAGCTTTATCATCGAAATACTGTACTCACTCATATAAATATTACAGGTTGTACAAACTTAAATGATGTAGACCTATATGAGAATAATTTAACAGAAGCTTCTGTAGATCATGTACTCATTTCTCTTGATAATTATGGTATTAGTAATGGCAGTCTGTTTCTTTCAGGTGGTACAAATGCTATTCCTAGTGCTGCAGGACTTGCAGCTAAAACAAGTTTAGAAGGTAAAGGATGGTATGTAGAAGTTAACGTTTAAAATTTATAATTATGTCAATTACAAAAGTAAC
>Ga0315283_10005005_pt1 | contig 11634 bp, 11 predicted proteins | sample YL17G09_0_MG_FD_204541 | JGI IMG/M metagenome (GOLD analysis project Ga0315283, IMG submission 204541) | Sediment microbial communities from Yellowstone Lake, YNP, Wyoming, USA - YL17G09_0 | ecosystem: Environmental > Aquatic > Freshwater > Lake > Sediment | place: USA: Wyoming | collected...
GATCTACTCGTCCGACTCTCTGCACTCCGCGGTCGTCGAGATCATCGTCAAGCCGCGCGGCCGCTGCCGCTACACGACGATCCAGAACTGGTCGAACAACGTCTACAACCTCGTCACCAAGCGCGCCGTCGCACACGAGGACGCGACGATGGAGTGGGTCGACGGCAACCTCGGCTCCAAGCTGACGATGAAGTACCCCGCCATCTGGCTGATGGGCGACCGGGCGCACGGCGAGGTGCTGTCGATCGCGTTCGCCGGCAAGGGGCAGCATCAGGACGCGGGCGGCAAGGTCGTCCACGTGGGCAAGGACACGTCCTCCGTGATCACCTCCAAGTCGATCTCGAAGGACGGTGGTCGCGCCGGCTACCGGGGCCTCCTCGAAGTGGCCCGCGGTGCTACCGGGTCGAAGTCGAAGGTCGTCTGCGACGCGCTGATCCTCGACGAGGACTCTCGTTCCGACACCTACCCGTACATCAAGGTCGACGAAAACGACGTCGATCTCGGCCACGAGGCCACCGTCTCGAAGATCGGCGAGGAGCAGCTCTTCTACCTGATGAGCCGCGGCCTCTCCGAATCCGAGGCGAGCGCCATGATCGTCTCCGGGTTCGTGGAGCCGATCACCAAGGAGCTGCCGCTCGAGTACGCCGTCGAGATGAACCGGCTGATCCAGCTGCAGATGGAAGGCAGTGTTGGCTGATCGAAGCCGGCCCGGCCGGCCGCAAGTCGTGATGCGTAGCATCCGTCCGGCCCGGCTTCGACGGTTGGCTGATCGAAGCCGGCCCGGCCGGCCGCAGGTCGAGGTTCGTGGCATCCGTCCGGCCCGGCTTCGACGGTTGGCTGATCGAAGCCGGCCCGGAGGTGTCGCGTGATCGTCGAGCGGGTCGACTTCGTCTCGGTGCCCGTCACGGATCTCGAACGCTCCACGGCGTTCTACCGTGACACGCTCGGGCTCGAACAGATCGGTGAAGGCATGTGGCCGGAATTCCAGCTCGGTGAGAACGTGAGCCTCTACCTCCTCGATCCGACGAACATCGAACAGTCGTTCACCGGCCCGCACTCCTCGCCGATCGCGCTGCGTGTCGCAGACGTCGCGGAGGCGCGCCGTGAGCTGGAGGCGAAGGGCATCGAGTTCGCCGGCGACACCTTCGATTCGAGCGTCTGCCACATGGCGCACTTCAGTGACCCCGACGGCAACGTCTTCATGCTCCACCGTCGGTATGCACCTCATGCGAGCTGAGCTGCTCGAGCGCTATCAGGCGATTCCGCTGCCGACGAAGTCGGAGGAGCACTGGCGCTTCACCGATCTCACGGGCTTCGATCCCGATTCGTACACCGCCGCAGGAGATGCGCCGGCGACGCTCCCGGCGACGATGCTCGAGATCGACGCCTCCGGCGCCGCGTCCGTCGGCGAGCACGGGATCACGATCGACCACGCGCCCGAGGGCATCCGCTTCGAGCTTCTGACGGACGACCATCCGCTGCTCGGCACCCTCGTCGGCCACGGCGAGAAGTTCGCGGCCCACAACGCCGCCATGTGGGAGCACGGGCTGCTCGTACACGTGCCGAAGGGCGTCGTCGTCGACAAGCCGCTCTACATCCGGATCGCGAACGCGGTCGAGGGCGGCTCGCTGTTCTGGCGGCTGTTGATCGTCGCCGAGGCGCAGAGCCGGTTCACTGTGATCGAGGAGTACGTCTCTGCCTCACCGGAGCTCTCGGGCTACTCCAACGCCGCGGTCGAGATCGTGGTCGAGGAAGGCGCCAAGGTCGAGTACGTCTCCGTCCAGAATCTCTCCCAGAGCACGTGGCACTTCGCCTCCCACCACGCCACGGTCGGCCGCGACGCCGAGCTCGACTGGGTGGCAGGCGGCTTCGGCTCCGGCGGCGGCAAGGTGTGGATCCAGAACGACCTCGCCGGTCAGGGGGCGACGTCGCGGGTCACCGGCGCGTATTTCGCCGATCACGAGCAGCGGCTCGACTACGACACCTTCCAGGAGCACATCGCCCCCAACACGACGTCCGACTTCGCGTTCAAGGGCGTCCTGCGGGACACGGCGAGTGCCGTCTGGCGCGGGATGATCCGGGTCGAGGAGGGCGCGCAGAAGACGAACGCCTACCAGGAGAACCGGAACCTCTTGCTCTCGAAGACCGCGCACGCAGACTCGATTCCCGGTCTCGAGATCCTGGCCAACGATGTGCGCTGCACGCACGGCGCGACCCTGAGCCAGGTCGACCGCGAGCAGCTCTTCTACGCGATGGCCCGTGGGCTTTCGCGCCCGGAGGCAGAGCGGCTGATCGTGCGTGGCTTCTTCCAGGACGTGCTCGACCGGATCGACCTGGAGCCGGTGCGCGAGGCGCTCGGGCAGGCGCTCGAAGCCCGCATCCCGCAGGCCTGATCGACCGGCTTCGCTCGCGCCGTCGATCGAGGTGAAGTACCGTCCGATCGACGGAAACCGGCAATCGAATACCGAAGGATCGGGGCAATGAAGGCCGCTGTGTTGCGCGAGGTGGGGAAGCCGCTCACCATCGAGGATGTTCGGATCGACAATCCCGGACCGCACGAGGTGCTGATTCGTACCGCGGCCGTCGGTGTTTGCCACAGTGACCTGCACTACATCGACGGGCTGTACTCGACGCCGATGCCGACGGTGCTCGGCCACGAAGCGGCGGGTGTCGTCGAGGAAGTCGGCTCCGAGGTCCGCTATGTGCAGCCGGGAGATCACGTGATCACGTGCCTGTCGGTCTTCTGCGGGCACTGCGAGCTCTGCACGACCGGTCGCCCGTTCAACTGCGAGAACCCGGAGACCGGACGGCAGAGCGACGAATTGCCTCGCCTCGCGCAGGACGGTACCGAGATGTCGCAGTTCTACAACCTTTCCTCGTTCGCCGAGCAGATGCTCATCCACGAGCATGCCCTCGTGAAGATCCGGGACGACATGCCGCTGGACCGCGCCGCACTCATCGGGTGCGCTGTGACGACGGGGTTCGGGGCGGTGATCAACACGGCGCGAATCGAAGTGGGAAGCACGGTCGCAGTGATCGGTTGCGGCGGAGTCGGCCTGTCCGCGATCAACGGCGCCGCGATCGCGGGCGCGGGCCGCATCATCGCCGTCGACATCAGGAGCTCGAAGCTCGACCTCGCCCGGCACTTCGGCGCGACCGACGTGGTCGATGCGTCAGCGTTCGACCCGGTGGCCGAGATCAGGGAGATGACAGGCGGTGGCGTTCACTACTCATTCGAGGCCCTCGGGCGCAAGGCCACGGCGGAGCAGGCGTTCCGGATGTTGCGGACATCGGGTACCGCGACCATCATCGGCATGATCCCTCAGGGGGAGAAGATCGAGGTGGATGGCGAGGATCTTCTCTTCGACAGGAAGCTGCAGGGCTCGAACATGGGGTCCAACCGCTTCCGTGTCGACATGCCGCGGTACGTCGACTTCTACCTCGACGGCAAGCTCAAGCTGGACGAGATGATCTCCCGGCGACTTCGGCTCGAGCAGATCAACGAGGCCTTCGACGAGATGAGGCGAGGCGAGGTCGCCCGGGGCGTGATCGTCTTCGGCCACTGAGCACCTCCCTCACGCGACGCCCCGTATGAGACGCAGGCGAGGAGGGGTAGGAGCGGGAGGTCTACGCGACCTTGGCCTCGGCGGCACGTGGTGTGCGCTTTGGCTTTGCCGGCGGCACGAGAGCCCGCCAGACGGTCGCCATCACCACCGCCCCGATCGCGCCGAGATACATTCCGAGCGCCCACGGCTGCTGCGTATCGGTGCCCGACATGACCCCGTGCACGACCATGGCGGCGAAGATGCCGTAGGTCGCCCAGTGGAGGCGCCGCCAGTTCTTCGCTCCGATTCGCTTGCGTTGCGAGAACGATGCGTAGACGAGCACCAGCAGCTCCGCGGCAACGACTCCGACTCCGACCCAGAGCGGGCGGTACGGCACGAAGCCGGGAACGAGCAGCCCGGTGATGCCGATGTGGACCGTGGAGTCGAGCACGAGCGCGATGCCGTGGATCCCGGTCGCACCCAGGCACAAGAGGGCGAGGAAGCGGTGGGTGTCAGTCACCGTCGCCGGCTTCAACGAGGTACCGAAGGGCCGTGACTTGAGCACGAGCCCCGCGATCACCGAGAGCGTCAGCAGGGCGAACGCGAGCATCCCGGAGGCACGGGCCTCGATCCAGAAGGTCGGGTCGGAGCTCACGCCAGCCCTCCCACCAGCACGACCCGCCCGTCGCCCGTGACGAGCACCGCGGGGATGCCGAGCATCTCGGCCTCGATCCGGGCCGCGTGCTCGCCCGCGAGCAGGAGCGCCTTCGCTGACACCTCGGCAGCGGTAGCGGTGTCGGCGAAAGCCGTCACGCGCTTGAGTGACGTCACGGCAGGCATTCCCGTCGTCGGGTCGACGATGTGGTGGAGCTCGATACTGCCGCGTCGCCAGCGACGGTGATCGCAGCCGGAGGTGGCGAGGGCGCCACGCTGAAGTCCGAGTGTCAGGGGTGCTCCGGGCACCTCGACGGCTACCGGCCAGACCCCTTGGTCGGGCGGGCCGTGGATTGCGAGGTCACCGCCTGCGTCGACGATGCACGGGCCGGCCACAGCGAGCAACGCGCAGGCCCGATCGGCCGCGTACCCCTTCGCGATGCCCCCGAGATCGAGCCTGTAGCCGGCCTCGATCACGATCGTCGAGCCCGTCACCGTGACGCGCCCACCGCACGCGGCCCCCGCGGAGATCGCGCTTCCTTCGGGGGAGAGATCGTCGAACGAGCGGTCGTAACCGGCAGCCACGACCGCGTTGTGGACAGTCGGGTCGAAACGGCCACCGGTGCGCTCGCGCGCAGCGAGTGCGAGGCGGGTCACCTCCACGAGCTCCGGCGAGGCGTCGAGGGTACCGGCGGCGTTGAGCAGTGACAGCTCCGACGTCGGGAGGAAGCGCGAGAGCATCCTCTCCAGCCGGTGGATCTCGAGTTCCGCGGCGGCCATGGCCTCCTCCGCATCGGGGGGATCGCCGTCGAGGATCAGCTCGAAGGTCGACCCCATGGCGTCGAACGACCGCCTCGTCAGCGGCCACGTCGTCGGGGTTGCGGCGACGGCGCTCACTTCTTCGCCGACACCTTGGTCGTCGTCACAGGCGGCAACGTCACAACCTGCACCGGCGGCGCCGCCGCCGCGGCCGGAGCGGGGGCTGGGGTCGGAGCGGGCGCAGCTGCCGTCGCCGTCGCCGCTGCAGCCGGCGGCGGCGCGGTGGGCGCAGGAGTCGTCGAGCCCGACGCGGGCGCCTTGGGTGCGTTTGACGAGGATGGGGTCGCCGGCAGTGCGACCGAGGAGCTGCCCGAGGTCGGAGCGGCACCCCGAGCCGTCGGCGCGGCGGCAGATGTGGCGCTCGACGCGACACCGGAGGTCGCCCCGGTTGCCTGGAGCTGCTGGTTCGTCCAGGCGACGACACTTACCGCGTACGCGCGGGCCTGCGCGGTTTGCGCGACCGCCGCCTGTGCAGCACGAACGGCTGCTGCCTGCGAGGCCTCGAGTTGCTGCATGTGCTGCTGGAGGGCGACCGCGTTCTGCCACTGGCGGTGCGCCGCTCTCCTCTCGTAGACCGCCCAGCGGTGGTCGACGACACGCTTTACGGCCGCGGCCCGCACTTGCAGCCTCTTCTCGCGCTGGGCGAGCGCCACGAGCCGTGGATCCTGCGGCGTCACCTGTTCCGCCGACGCCCACGGATGGGCAGCGATCGTCGCCCACAGCAGAAAGAAGACCATGATCGCGCCTGTAGCGGTGTAGACGCGGACGAGATGGTTCGTCATCCCTTCCGCTCCGCCGCCTGCTTGAGAGCCTCGCACTGCCGTTCGGCCTCTTGCTTGACCTGTTCGCTCTTGCCCTCTGCGGCGCGCAGGAGTTGCCGGCACTGCTGCTCGACCGAGAGAGTTGCCGGCGGCGTCGAGGCGGCGGCAGCCGGAGTCGTGGCCGGGGCGGCGGCGGCCACGGCGACGACCGGCGAGGGCGCCGGAGTCGGGTCAGCTGCGCTGCGCACGGGTGCCGCCTTCTCCGGTGCGTCGTCACGAATCGGCGTTGCGACCGCGTCCCTGCGCTTCGGTGGCACCTTGGTGGCCGACTTTGCGGCCGGCTGTGCCCTCGACTTCGTCTGCTGCACGAGCCGACGGGAGACGGATACCGGCGCCGGCAGCGTCGTAGTGCCGGGTGCCGCAACGAATGTCACGGCGGCATAGCGATTCAACGGTGGCAGCGCCGGGGGCTTCGCCTTCAGTGTCTTCCGCAGCGAGACCTCCCAGGCGTCGAGCTTCCGCGCGCGTTGCGCGATCTGACGGCTCGAGACCACCTCGGGCTTCGTCTCGGCATCACCGAGATGGGCCGTCGCGACGAGGGCGTACGCACCTGTGGCCGCGGCTGTCCCGAGGAGCACGGAGAGCACGAGCCCGTGCGCGCGGGAGATCACCGGCCCGCTCCTGTTCCCGGGGAGCCGTGACCGAGGGGCTGGATCGCCGCGGCGGCGGCGAAGGCGATCCGATGCATCGTGACCTTTCGTGGGGAGCTGGGAGATCTACCGGGTTAGAGGTAGATCGGCCAGAAAGCTTGCGGCGGATCACTCGCACGAGTGATTCCGAGCCTTGCCAGTAGGCTTAGCACGATGTCGGAGATCGGGCTCTTTCCCCTCGGCCTCGTGCTACTGCCAACCGAGCAGGTGCCGCTGCACATCTTCGAGCCGCGCTACCGCGAGCTGATCGGGGAGAGCCTCGTGGACGGAAGCCCGTTCGGCATCGTCTACGCCGACGACGACGGCCTCCGTCAGATCGGCACGCTGGCCACCGTCGCAGAGGTGGTGGAGGAGTTCGAGGACGGGCGGCTGAACATCCTCATCGAGGGCGGCTCCCGGTTCCGGCTGCTCGAGCTGACCGAGGGTCGCTCGTACGCGACCGGTCGCGTGGAAACGGTCGCCGACCAGCACGACCCTGCCGAATCGGCGGACGTCGAGCGTGCGCTCGCCCTGTTCGCCCGGCTCGTCGAGCTGACGGCGTCCAACGTCGAGCCCCCCGACCCCGACGCGCCCGAGCTTTCCTTCGCGATCGCTGCGTGCTTCGACTTCGCGTCCGAGCTCAAGCAGGAGCTTCTTGACGAGAGCTCCGAGCGGATCAGGCTCGCCCGTCTCTGCGAGCTGCTCGCGATCGCCGCCGAGACGGTCGAGCGCCAGAAGGAGATCGCAGGGCGTGCCCAGACGAACGGGAAGGTCAATCCTCCCGAATGACGGAGTCACCACCGGAGCGGTGTTAGCCTCGTTCCGGTGACCGCGGGTCTGTCCGAAACGGAGGCTGCAGCGCGGCTTGCTACGCGGGGTGAGCCATGGGAGCCCCCGGCGAGTCGATCGTCCGCGTCGATCGTCCGCGCGAACACGCTCACGCCGTTCAACGCGGTCCTCCTCGCGCTCGGCCTGCTCACGCTCGTCTTCGCGGACTGGCGCGACGCGCTCTTCCTCGGGATCATCGTCGCGAACACGGGGATCGGGATCTGGCAGGAGCTCCGGACCAGGCGGAAGCTCGAAGAACTGGCCGCCCTCGTGGCGCCGCGGGCAACGGTGATCAGGGACGGCGAGCCGCGGTCGCTTCATGTCTCCGAGGTCGTGGTGGGAGATCTCGTGCGACTGGGCCCCGGCGACCAGGTCGTCGCCGACGGCCTCCTGCTAGCGGGTACCGGGCTCCGGCTGGACGAGGCGATCCTGACCGGCGAAGCCCACGCTGTCGCACGATCCGCAGGAGACGATGTCCGGTCGGGCTCGTTCGTCGTCGAGGGCACCGGTTCGTTCGAGGTCGTCGCCATCGGTTCCGAGAGCTACGCCGAGCGGATCGCCGGGACGGCGCGCGAGTTCCGTCACCCGCGCTCCCCGCTCGAGCGGGCGATCGACCGCCTCCTCTACGTGCTGCTCACCGTGATGATCCCGCTCGGGGCAATGCTGATCGTTGCGCTCGAGAGGCAGGACGTTGCAATCGGGCACGCGGTCGACACTGCCGTCGCAGGGATGGTGACGCTGATCCCCGAAGGGCTGATCCTGCTCGTCTCCGTCACGTACGCCGCCGCGGCGATGCGGATGGCTCGCGCGGGCGCCCTATCCCAGCAGCTGAACGCGATCGAATCGCTCGCGTCCGTCGACACCATCTGCATCGACAAGACGGGCACGCTGACCGAGCCTTCGCTACGGCTCGTGGCGCTCCTTCCGGCAGCAGGCTCGACCGAGCAGGAGCTCGCGGGCGCCCTCGGCCGCTTCGCGGCGGCATCCGAGCCGGTGAACGCCACGCTCACTGCTCTTGCCCGCGAGCTGCCGTCCCTGTCCGAGACGGCCGACGAGTCGGTCCCCTTCCTCTCACGGCGTCGCTGGAGCGGTCTGAGGGTCGGCGGCGTCCGCTACGTCCTCGGGGCACCTGAGCTCTTCACGCTCGGTGACCTGTCCGCCGCGGCGGCTGCGCACCAGGAGGCGGGGCGTCGGGTAGTCGGCTTCGGCAGCACGAGCGCCCCGTTCCCGGAAGACCCCGACTCCGGCCCGCCGCCGCTGCAGGCCCTGGGGCTGGCGGTGCTCGCGGAGGCGTTGCGTCCGAGGGCCCGGGAGACAATCGCCTACCTCGTCGAGCAGGGAGTCGAGATCGTCGTGCTCTCAGGTGACGCAGCACGGACGGTGGGGTCGATCGCAAGCGATGCCGGTATCCCCGAGCGGGGCCCGCCGCTCGAGGGCGAGGCCCTCCCGGCGGACGGTGCCGATCTCGACCTCGTCTCCCCGTCGCTCTCCGTGGTCGGCCGCGTCTCACCGGAAGGCAAACGTCGCGTCGTCGAATCGCTCTTGCGCAGCGGCCGCTACGTGGCGATGGTGGGAGACGGCGTCAACGACGTGCCGGCCCTGAAGGCGTCTCGCCTCTCGATCGCCCAGGGCTCGGGCACGCAGATGGCCACGGCAGTGGCCGACATCGTGCTCGTCAACGGCGACTTCGCCGCGATTCCCGGCATGGTCGCCGAGGGTCGCCGGATCCTGCGGAACATCCAGCGCGTGACCAAGCTCTTCGTCACGAAGTCCGTCTTTGCCGCCTTCCTGATCGTGTCGATCGGGATCACGCCGGTCGAGTACCCCCTGCTGCCACGGCACCTCACGATCGTCGCCACCCTGACGGTCGGCATCCCCGCGTTCTTCCTCGCGCTCGCCCCGAGTGAGGGCCCGTGGCGCACCGAGGGCTTCCTGCGGGAGGTCGGCCGGTTCGCAGTGCCCGCGGGCGTCGCGGCCGGACTCGGTGTGACGATCACGTACCTGATCTCGGTCAACGTCTTCGATCTCGGCCTCCTGCAGTCGCGCACGGCAGCGACCTCGACGCTGATCGTGATCGGGCTCTACCTCGTGCTGGCCCTGGAGGCGACGAGCACCCGACGGGCCGGGCTCGTCGGCGCCCTCTGCTCGATCCTCCTCGCCGTCTACGTCGCGATTCTCCTCGTCCCCGGCCTGCGGCGCTTCTTCGAGCTCGCCGTGCCCAATCCGGCCGCGCTCGTGCTCGTCGCGGTCGGTTCTGCCGCGGCGATCGGCTTTCTCTGGCTGACCGACGATCGCTTCGTTCCTCTCCGCGGCCAGCCTGGCTGAGCCTCGCGGCTACGATGGCCGAATGGCCGTCAGCACCTCGAGCCCGCTCGATACAGCAGCCCTCCGCGCGGACTTCGCGTTCCTCGAGGAGCAGGTCGACGGGAAGCCACTCGCGTACCTGGACTCGGCCTCGTCGACGCAGAAGCCCCGCCAGGTTCTCGACCGGATGCGCGCGTTCTACGAGCACGAGTACGCAAACGTTCATCGCGGGGTCTACCGTCTCGCCGAGCGGGCTACGGAGGGGTATGAGGGCGCCCGCCGGACGGTTGCAGCCTTCATCAATGCTCCCTCCGAACGCGAGGTGATCTTCACGCGCAGCGCGACGGAGTCGCTCAACCTCGTGGCGTACGCGTGGGGCCTGCAGAATCTCGGGCCGGGCGACACCGTCGTGATCACGGAGCTCGAGCACCATGCGAACTTCGTCCCCTGGCAGTTCATCGCCAGCAAGACCGGTGCGAGCTTCCGCCACATTCCGATCGACGACGCGGGCGAGCTTCGCCTCGAGGCGCTCGACGACCTTGCCCGTGAGGGCTCGATCAAGGTCGTCGCCACCGGCCTCGTCTCGAACTCGCTCGGCACGATCAATCCCGTCGAGCAGCTGGCCACCTGGGCCCACGAGCAGGGCGCGATCATGGTCGTCGACGCGGCACAGGCGGCGCCCCATCGGACGATCGACGTCCAGGCGCTCGGGTGTGACTTCCTCGCCCTCTCGTCGCACAAGCTGTGCGGGCCGAGCGGCGTCGGCGCGCTCTGGGGTCGCCGTGAGCTGCTCGAGGCGATGGACCCCTTCAACCTCGGCGGCGAGATGATCCGGTCCGTCGGCCTCGACCGCACCACCTTCAACGAGCTTCCCTACAAGTTCGAGGCAGGCACCCCGGCGATCGCCGAGGCCGTCGGGTTCGGCGCCGCGATCGACTACATCAGCGAGATCGGCCTGCCCGCGATCGAGCGGCACGAGCACGAGCTGACGGTATACGCGATGGGCCTGCTCGGAGAGCTCGAGTGGGTGCGGCTCTTCGGCCCACCCGTCGAGCGGCGCGCCGGGATCGTCTCGTTCGACGTCGCGGGTGTCCATCCGCACGACGTGGCGCAGATCCTCGACTGGGACGGGATCGCCGTCAGGGCCGGTCACCACTGCACGCAGCCGCTGATGGCCCGTCTCGGCGTTGCCGCGACGACCCGGGCGAGCTTCTACCTCTACTCGGTTCCCGAGGAGATCGACCGTCTCGTGGCCGGGCTCCACAAGGTGAAGAAGAACCTCGGATGAGCGAATTCGAGCAGATGTACCGCGAGGTCATCCTCGACCACTACAAGAGCCCACGGCACCATGGCCTGCTCGACCCGAACGATGCCATCGCCGAGGGGCAGAACCCCCTCTGCGGCGACGAGGTGACCGTCTCCGTCCGCTTTGGCGAAGGTGACGTCATAGAGGGCGTCGGTTTCGAGGGGCGGGGGTGCGCGATCAGCCAGGCAGCGACCTCGATGCTCACCGATCTCGTGATCGGGCGGACGGCGCAGGACGTGGCACTGATGCCGAAAGAGGAGCTGCTCGAGGAGATCGGGATTCCGCTCACTCCGGTGCGGCTCAAGTGCGCGCTGCTTGGTCTCGGAGTTCTCAAGGTCGCCCTGAACAAGGCGAAGGGAACGCCGCTGCCCGAAGAGTGGGGCACCTCGAGCGGCGAGATCTCGGTCGGGTAGCCGTGACCGAGATCGACGTCTGCCCCCTCGAGGAACTGCCTCCCGGATCGGTCCGGATCGTCGCGGCGAAGCCTCTGCTCACGGTCGGGGTCTACAACTGCGACGGCGAGCTGTTCGCGATCGAGGATCGGTGCTCGCATGACGACGGCCCGCTCTGTGAGGGCGAGTTCGACTGCGTCGAGCGCGTGGCGATCTGCCCGCGTCACGGTGCCCGTTTCGACATCCAGACGGGCCGGGCGTTGACGCTGCCCGCCTACATCGCGGTCGACGCCTTCCCGGTCCGGGTGCGGGACGATGGCATGGTCGTCGTCGACG
>Ga0315283_10005006_pt1 | contig 11634 bp, 9 predicted proteins | sample YL17G09_0_MG_FD_204541 | JGI IMG/M metagenome (GOLD analysis project Ga0315283, IMG submission 204541) | Sediment microbial communities from Yellowstone Lake, YNP, Wyoming, USA - YL17G09_0 | ecosystem: Environmental > Aquatic > Freshwater > Lake > Sediment | place: USA: Wyoming | collected...
AGGATCACGGTCGGTATCGGGTGGTGGGCCAGACGGTCGATGACGCGGCCGGGGAGGCATTCGACAAGGTCGCGCGCTTCCTCGGCCTCGGCTATCCGGGTGGGCCGGCGATCGACCGGCTCGCTCGCGAGGGCGCTCCCGACGCGATCACGTTCCCGCGGGCGATGGCGGGCGAGACCGACTTCTCGTTCTCCGGGTTGAAGACCGCGGTTGTGCAGCACGTCCGCAAGCACCCCGAGAGCGCGACGGCTGATGTGGCCGCGTCGTTCCAGGCTGCCGTGGTCGACCAGCTCGTCGACAAGCTCGTGGCCGCGGCCGACGCGGCCGACGCCCCCGCTCTCGTCCTGGGCGGTGGCGTCGCCGCGAACTCGGCGCTGCGAGCCCGGGTCGAGGACGTTGCGGCCGCAAGCGGGCGGCGCGCGTTCCTCCCGCCGGCGGCCTTGTGCACCGACAACGCAGCGATGATCGCCGCGACCGCCTGGTGGCGCTTCCACGCCGACGGCCCGACGCCCCTCGACGCCGGCGTCGACCCTGGCCTGGCGCTGCCGGGCACCGGCTGACCCGGGATCCGAGCGGCCCGGCGCCGAAGGCGCCGAGAGCCGGGAGCGTGGGGAGCCGGCTTGCCGAGGGCCGATGGGCGCGGGTATCTTGGAGCGTTAGCACTCGCCGCTCGCGAGTGCCAGCGACCGATCCGCCGTGAACGCCGCAGGAGGCGAAACGAATGAAGCTGCAGCCGCTGGATGACCGCATTGTCGTCCGGTCCAATGAGCCCGAAGAGACCACGGTCAGTGGCCTCGTCATCCCCGACACCGCCAAGGAGAAGCCCCAGCAGGGTGAAGTCCTCGCGGTGGGTCCGGGTCGTCGCGCCGAGAACACCGGCGAGATCGTTCCGATGGACGTCAAGGTCGGTGACACCGTCGTGTACTCGAAGTACGGCGGCACCGAGATCGCGGTCGACGGTGAGGATCTCCTGATCCTCACGAGCCGCGACGTGCTGGCCAAGGTCGGCAAGTAGTCCGAGTCATTCGGCTCGCACGAGCCGGTACCGTCGGTCTCGACCCCTGGGCTCGCCCGGGGGTCGAGCCGCGTCAGGAGCCGTCCGTGACGTGGGTCAGTGCGGCGTCCTTCGCCCAGCGGTAGTCGGCCTTGCCGTTCGGACCGCGGGGGATCTCGTCGACCAGCACGATGTGGCGGGGGCGCTTGTAGCGGGCGAGATGGCTCCCGGCGGCCTCGACGTCCGCCGGTGCGAGCGACGCGCCGGATTCGGTCGAGACGATCGCGGCGACGCACTCACCGAAGCGATCGTCGGGGACGCCGACCACGAGGCAGTCGTGCACGCCATCGAGTGCCTTCAGCGCTTCCTCGACCTCCTCCGGGTAGATCTTCTCGCCCCCGGAGTTGATGCACACCGAGCCGCGTCCGAGCAGCGTGATGTGCCCGTCGGCTTCGACCGTTGCCCAATCGCCCGGCACCGAGTAGCGAACGCCGTCGAATACCCGGAACGTCCCGGCCGACTTGACCTCGTCCTTGTAGTACCCCGACGGGAGGTAGCCACCGAGCGCGAGCATCCCGCGCTCGCCCGACCCGGGTTCCACCGGTCGACCGTTCTCCGTGAGCACGCGGGTGTGGGTCCCGATCGTGAACTCGGCCGTCTCGACCTGCTGTCCGGGTGCGGTGAGGTTGTTCGCGAAGCCGACGCCCTCGCTGGAGCCGAGGGAGTCGAGGCAGAAGACCGGTTGATGCTCCATGAGCGCCTGCTTCACCGGCGCGCTCCACATCACACCCGAGCTGATGACCAGCACGAGCGACGACAGGTCGTAGGCGTCGTCGCGCGCCGCTGCCTCGTCGAGCGCCGTCACCATGGGCTTGGCGAACGCGTCGCCGACAATCGCCATCTGCGTGACCCGCTCCCGAGCCACCGTTCGCCACAGGTCGTGCGGGTCGAAGTGGCGGCCCTCGAGCGTCACGATGGTGCCTCCCGCGAACAGCGTCTGCATCGACGACATCCCGCCGGTGCCGTGCATGAGCGGTGACGCAGGGAGGTGCACGGGGGCACGTCCCCGCCCGACGATGGCCAGCGCGGCCTCGGCGGCTGCCGCGGGGGTCGCGGGGATTGCCTCGCCGAGCACCGGGTACACCGCCTCGGCGAGGGTTCCGAACAGGTCCTCGCTGCGCCACATCACGCCCTTGGGCATGCCGGTGGTGCCCCCGGTGTAGACGAACCACAGGTCGTCGCCGGAGCGCTCGATTCGGGGAGCCGGCTCGTGCCCGGCGATCAGGTCCTCGTAGCGCAGGGCCCCCTCGAGATGCGGTGACCCATCGTCCACCTGGACGACCGCACGCAGCGTCGGGCAGCGATCGCGGACCGCGGCCACCCGTTCGGCGAGCTCGCCGTGGAAGACGAGCACCTCGGCGTCGGCGTTGTCGATGAGGTACGCCAGCTCGTCGTCGAGGTAGCGGTAGTTCACGTTCACGTGGACGGCGCGCGTCTTGAAGATCGCGAACTCGGTCTCGAGGTACTCGTTCGAGTTGAAGAGGTAGAGCGCGACCTTGGCGTCGGGTCGGATCCCGAGCTCGGTGAACGCCGCCGCGAGCCGCGCGGCCCGGTCGTCGAACTCCTGCCAGGACCTGCGTCGCTCACCCTGCACGAGCGCAGTGCGGTCGGGAACCGCGTCTGCGATCGCCTCCCAAATGTCGGCGATGTTCCAGTCCATGGCCGGGAGCCTACGTGCGCGTCCGCGCGCCGGGCGCCTGCGAGCAGAATGGCCCCATGACCGATCGTGGGGGGAGCCAGCGCATCCCGCGTCCCGGCTCGGCTCGGGCCGGTCGTCCGCCGGCGTGGGCTCACGTCGAGCCCGCCGACCGACGCTTCTCGCTCGACGATGTCCGGACCGCCGCCCTTGGCTTCGGGTCCCCCCGACACATCGAGGTCCCCAGCACGGCGCGGCCGGCCGCCGTCCTCGTCGCGTTCTTCGAGGAGCGGGACGAGGCCCGGGTCATCCTGACCAAGCGCCCCGAGACCATGCCCTCGCACCAGGGCGAGATCGCCTTTCCGGGAGGGAAGTTCGAGCCTGGGGTCGACCGGACGCTGGAGGACACCGCGTTGCGGGAGGCCCACGAGGAGATTGGCCTCGACCCGGCGTCGGTCGAGGTCGTCGCCGAGCTGACCAGCATGACGACCGTGGCCGGACGCTTCGCGCTCACGCCGTTCGTGGGCCTGCTCGGAGGCCGCCCCGTTCTCGCACCGGACTTCACGGAGGTCGTCTCGGTCTTCGACGTCTCCGTCTCGGAGCTGCTCGACGACGCCGCCTACCGGGAGGAGCGCTGGGACCTCCCGGTCGAGCTCGGCCCCGAGGCCGGCCTCGACCGCCCCATCCACTTCTTCGAGCTCCCGGGCGAGACGGTCTGGGGTGCGACGGCCCGGATCCTCGCCGACTTCCTCGAGCACCTGGTCGCGACCGCTCGCTGACCGCGTCCTGGCACCCCTCCGGGCGGGCGGTATCCTCGAAGTTCGGCGGACGAGGGGAGCTCTCGGGTGGAAGTCGAGATCGGGATCGGCAAGTCCGGGCGCCAGGCCTACGGGTTCGATGACATCGCGATCGTCCCCAGTCGCCGCACGCGAGATCCCGAGGACGTCGACATCACCTGGGAGATCGACGCGTACAAGTTCGAGCTCCCACTCATCGCGTCGGCGATGGACGGAGTGGTCTCGCCGAAGACCGCGATCGAGCTCGCCGAGCTGGGTGGGATCGGCTGCCTGAACCTCGAAGGCCTCTGGACGCGATACGAGGATCCCGAGCCGCTGCTCGAGGAGATCGCGGCGCTCACCCCGGAGAAGGCGACGCGTCGCATGCAGGAGATCTACGCCGAGCCGATCAAGGACGAGCTCATCGGTCAGCGCATCCGCGAGATCAAAGAAGCCGGCGTCACTGCGTGCGCATCACTCACGCCCCAGCGCGTCGAGCACTTCGCGAAGGCTGTCGTCGACGCGGAGCTCGACCTGCTCGTCATCCAGGGAACGGTCGTCTCGGCCGAGCACGTCTCGAAGGACGAGTCGCGTCAGCCGCTGAACCTGAAGAAGTTCATTCGTGAGTTCGACCTCCCCGTCCTCGTCGGCGGCTGTGCGTCGTACTCAACGGCGCTGCACCTCATGCGCACCGGCGCGGTCGGTGTGCTCGTGGGGGTGGGTCCGGGCCACGCGTGCACGACCCGCGGTGTGCTCGGCATCGGGGTTCCCCAGGCCACGGCGATCGCCGATGCCGCAGGGGCCCGCATCCGCCACCTCGACGAGACCGGCGTCTACGTGCATGTGATCGCCGATGGCGGCATGCGCACGGGCGGTGACATCGCGAAGGCGATCGCCTGTGGCGCCGACGCGGTGATGGTGGGTTCGCCCCTCGCGTGTGCGTACGAGTCGCCGGGGCGCGGCTTCCACTGGGGGATGGCGACGTTCCACCCGACCCTGCCTCGAGGCGCGCGGGTGGAGGCCGGCCGCAAGGCCAGCCTCGCCGAGATCCTCGTCGGCCCGGCCCACGAGAACGACGGCTCGATGAACCTCTTCGGCGGACTGCGCACCTCGATGGCGACCACCGGGTACGAGACCCTCAAGGAGTTCCAGAAGGCCGAGGTCATGGTGGCGCCGTCGCTGCAGACCGAGGGCAAGGCGCTCCAGCGGGCCCAAGGCGTCGGGATGGGCCGCTGAGCCCGACCTCATGACCGCTCCGCACGACACCGTTCTTGTCGTCGATTTCGGGGCGCAGTACGCGCAGCTGATCGCCCGGCGGGTACGCGAAGCGCGCGTCTATTCAGAGATCGTGCCACGCACGATGCCGATCGCCGAGATGCTCGCGAAGCATCCGAAGGGCATCATCTTCTCCGGCGGACCGGCATCGGTGCATGTCGAAGATGCGCCGACCATCGATCCCGCGATCTACGACGCCGACGTTCCCGTCCTGGGCATCTGTTACGGGGCGCAGCTCGTCGCGTTGCAGCTCGGTGGCGATGTCGAGCGCACCGGTGGTGGGGAGTACGGGCGCACTGCGATGACGCGCCGCGGATCGTCGGTGCTGCTCGCGGAGCTCCCCGAGACCCAGAGCGTCTGGATGAGTCACAGCGACGCGATCACGTCGGCTCCCGCTGGGTTCGCGGTGACGGCGTCGTCCCCGGGGGCTGCAGTGGCCGCGCTCGAGGATCGTGAGCGTGGCGTCTATGGCGTGCAGTTCCATCCCGAGGTCGTGCACACGGACCGGGGCCAGACCGTGATCAGCGCGTTCCTGTTCGACGCGTGTGGGTGCCGCCCGACATGGACGAACACGAACATCATCGACGAAGCCGTCGCCGAGGTTCGTGCTCAGGTAGGAAGCGAGCGGGTCATCTGCGGGCTCTCGGGTGGAGTCGACTCCGCGGTTGCCGCAGCGCTCGTGCATCGGGCGGTGGGAGACAAGCTGACCTGCGTCTTTGTCGACACCGGGCTGCTGCGCCTCCACGAGGCCGAACAGGTCGAGGAGACATTTCGCGCGCAGTTCCACGTCGACCTGGTGCACGTGAAGGCCGCGGACCGCTTCGTCGGCGCGCTCGGCGGAGTGACCGATCCGGAGCAGAAGCGCAAGATCATCGGTGAGACGTTCATCCGGGTCTTCGAAGAGGTCGCGGTCGACCTGTCCGACGCGCGGTTCCTCGTGCAGGGCACTCTGTACCCCGACATCGTCGAGTCCGGCGGGGGCGACAACGCGATGATCAAGTCCCACCACAACGTCGGTGGGCTTCCCGACGACATGAAGTTCGATCTCGTGGAGCCGCTCCGGGCCCTCTTCAAGGACGAGGTCCGAGCGATCGGCGAGGAACTCGGCCTCCCGGCGGAGATCGTGTGGCGCCAACCGTTCCCCGGTCCCGGGCTCGGGGTGCGGATCATCGGCGAGGTCACGCCCGAGCGTCTCGATACCCTTCGCCTCGCCGATGCCATCGTGCTCGAGGAGCTTCGCCGGGCCGGTCTCGAGCGTGAGATCTGGCAGAGCTTTGCCGTTCTGCCTGCCGTGCGCACCGTCGGCGTCATGGGTGACGGGCGGACCTACGAGTACCCGGTGATTGTCCGGGCCGTCACGTCCGAGGACGCCATGACCGCCGACTGGGCCCGTCTTCCCCACGACTTGCTCGAACGGATCTCATCGCGAATCATCAACGAGGTGCCCGGGGTCAACCGGGTCGCCTATGACATCACCAGCAAGCCTCCGGGCACCATCGAATGGGAATAGGCGAATGGGAGTAGGCGAATCACGATGACAGGACCGCACGGCATGGACCTCGACACGCTCCGCAGCAACGCCCAGGCGCTCGTCGCGCCGGGCAAGGGCATCCTCGCCGCCGATGAGTCGGGCGGCACCATCAAGAAGCGCTTCGACACCATCAAGGTCGAGTCGACCGAGGAGAACCGGCGCGCCTACCGGGAGCTGCTCTTCACGACCCCCGGGATCTCCGATCACATCAGCGGCGTGATCCTCTTCGACGAGACGATCCGCCAGGCGGACCGAGACGGCACGCCGTTCCCGAAGCTGCTCGCCGACCAGGGGATCATCCCCGGGATCAAGGTCGACACCGGGGCCAAGCCGCTCGCGCTGTCCGAGGGTGAGACGGTGACCGAGGGTCTCGACGGGCTGCGCGAGCGCCTCACCGAGTACCACGGCCTCGGTGCCCGGTTCGCCAAGTGGCGCGCCACCTACACGATCACCGACGAGCTGCCGTCGCGCTACTGCTACGAGGCGCACGCGCACGCACTCGGCCGGTACGCCGCGCTGTGCCAGGAGGCGGGGATCGTGCCCATCGTCGAGCCCGAGGTGCTCATGGAGGGCACGCACTCGATCGATCGGGCCAGCGACGTGACCGCCGAAGCGCAGGCCGCGCTGTTCCACGAGCTGCACAAGAACCGCGTGCTGTTCGAGGGTGTGCTGCTCAAGCCGAACATGGTGCTCCCCGGCTACGACGCCAAGACCCAGGCGTCCGACGAGGAGATCGCAGCCCGCACGATCCGGTGCTTCACCTGGACGGTGCCGGTCGCGGTGCCCGGGATCGTGTTCCTGTCCGGTGGTCAGACCGACGAGCAGGCGACCAGCCGCCTCAACGAGATGAACAAGCTCGGTCCGCACCCATGGGAGCTGTCGTTCTCGTACGGTCGGGCGCTGCAGGCCCCGGTGCTGAAGACCTGGAAGGGCGATCCCGCGAACGTCGAGGCCGCCCAGGCCGCGTTCACCCACCGGGCGAACCTCAACGGCGCGGCCCGGAGCGGCAGCTACACCGCCGCGATGGAGCAGTCGGCGTAGCGGCGGCTCGCCGTTTGCGCCTGTCTCTGCTGTTCCTGGTCCCTGCTACTCCTCGTCGTCGGCCTCGTTCGGGTCGACGACGACCCCGGCGGCCTCGAGTCGGGCCAGGAGCCGGTCGCGCACCGAGTCGCCGGGCTTGCGGGCGCGCTCGCCGAGGATCCGCCAGCCGTGGCGTGAGGAGTACAGCAGCGGCGGCTCCTTGAGCCGGCCGTAGCCGTAGTCGGTGACCTCGGCGAAGAACAGCTCGTGGTCGCGCATCGTGGTCTGCTGGAACGTCCGGCAGCGCAGCCACGCCACGCAGTCGCGCACGACCGGCAGCCCCTCGAGCTCGTCGGACCCGTCGGGAACGTGCAGGTACTCCTCGGCGATGTACTGGAACCGGCGCCCGGGGTAGGAGAAGTACTGGCCGACGTCGACCTGGTCGCCGGCGAGGATCGACACCGTAAACTCGCCGCTCGCGACGATGAGCGGATAGGTGTCGTGCTTCGGGGAGACCGAGGCCATCACCACCGGCTCCTCGAAGGCGACCTGGCTGACCCAGTGCGAGGTGTACGCCCGCACGAGCCCGTCGTGCGCGGCCGCCACGACCTGCACCCCCTTGACCATCTGCCCGAGCGCGCGCTTGACCTTCGGGTCGATCATCGGCGATGCGTCAATGGTGCCACTGGCGTTCGGGGAGTCGGGTTCGGGGAGTCGGAGTTCCGGTGTCGGAGTGCCGGCCGTGCTCAGGAGCCGTACTTCGTGACTTTGCCCTCGCCACCGCCCGACGCCGCGACCGCCTCGTCGTAGTCCTTCTTGGCCCGGGTGTAGCCGTTGGCGCCGTGGCGGAGGACGCCTCCGGTACGGACCTCGTGCACCTTGTCCTCGAGGTCCTTCAGCAGACCCTCGAGATCGTCGCCGGGCTGGGCGGTCGCGACCCGGTCGAACTTCTCGTGGATCTCGTCGAAGCGGCGGCGCACCTGTCCGTACTCGTCATCGAGCTTCTTCTTGGCGTCTTCCACGCTCTTGGCCATGGCCGGTCTCCTCGTCACGTGCAGCGGGCGGACGAGAGCAGCCTAGGACGGTGGGGCGGAAGCGGCCTCACGCCGCCGCGTAGCCTCGGTGGGATGCGGGCCCTGGTGCAGCGGGTGTGCGAGGCGCGGGTGCGCGTCGACGGTGAGGTCGTCGGCGAGATCGGTCCCGGCCTCTGCGTCCTCGTGGGCGTCACGCACACCGACGACGATGCGGTCGCCCGCAAGGTGGCCGACAAGCTCTGGAACCTGCGGATCTTCGACGACGCCGACGGCGTGATGAACCACTCGCTCGCGGACTCGGTCGCCGACGCTGGAGGCCAGGTGCTCGTGGTGAGCCAGTTCACCCTCTACGGCGACACCCGCAAGGGCCGCCGCCCGTCGTGGGTCGCGGCCGCGGCCCCGGAGCAGGCCGAGCCGCTCGTCGAGGCGGTGGTCGCCGCGCTGACCGATCTCGGCGCCCAGGTCGAGACCGGGCGTTTCCGGGCCGACATGGCCGTCGAGCTCGTGAACGACGGCCCGGTGACGCTCCTCGTCGAGGTCTGAGGCCGGCCGCACGTTCTAGGCTGCCGTCGCTCAGCCGTCCGGACGGGCGGGACAGGGCGGGGGGGACATTGGCCGGCACGGTCGTCATCTGCTTCACCGACATCGTCGAGTCGACCGAGATGCTCACGCGCCTCGGTGACGACGCGTTCGACGATGTCCGACGCCGCCACTTCGAGGCCCTCGAGCGCCAGGTCGAGGAGCACGGCGGGGAGGTCGTGAAGCGCCTCGGCGACGGGCTCATGACCTCGTTCGGCAGCGCCTCCGACGCGGTCTCGGCGGGGGTCGCGATGCAACGGGCCGTGGCCGCGGCCTCACGGGGCGCGGCGACCGACACCGTCGCGGTACGCGTCGGCATCTCCGCCGGCGACGCCACCCGCGAGGATGGCGACTGGTACGGCGTGCCCGTGGTCGAGGGCGCCCGGCTCTGCGCCGCGGCGGCGCCCGGGCAGATCCTGGTGAGCGAGGTGGTGCGCCTCCTCGCCGGCAACCGGGGAGGGCACGAGTTCCGCTCGGTCGGCGAACTCGAGCTCAAGGGCCTGCCCGAACCGGTTGGTGCGGCCGAGGTGGCGTGGACCCCGGCGGCGACGACGCTCGCGGTGCCGCTCCCGGGGCCGCTTGCGCCCGACGCCGGTGAGCTGCCGTTCTCGGGTCGCGAGGGCGCGCTCGAGCAGCTCCGGAACGAGTGGAAGGACGCCGCGGCGGGGGACCGCCGAGTCGTGATGATCGCAGGGGAACCGGGCGTGGGGAAGACGCGTCTCGTCTCCGAGCTCGCCCGGGCGGTCCACGCCGATGGTTCGCTCGTGCTGCTCGGACGCACCGACGAGCACGTCGACGCGCCCTACGGTCCGTGGCGGGAGGCGTTGCGGGCACTGGTGCGCAGCGCGCCCGACGAGGTCATCGAGCAGCACGTCGCCGGCCACGGCGGCGAGCTCGCGCGTATCGTCCCCGAGCTCGAGCGCCGGGTCGACGGGCTGGCGACTCCGATCACGACGGACCCCGAGACCGAGCGGTTGCTCCTGTTCGAGGCGGTCAGTGGAATCGTCGACTCGATCTCGGTCGAGGTGCCCGTGCTCTTGGTGCTCGACGACGTCCACTGGGCCGACCGCTCCAGCCTTCAGCTGCTGCTCCACGTCCTGAAGGCCGACGGTCCCGCGGCGCTGCTCGTCGTTGCGACGTACCGCGACACCGATGTCGACCGGGCCCACCCGCTGGCGAGTGCCCTTGCCGACCTGCGGCGGCTGCGGGGTGCCACCCGGCTCGCGCTCGGCGGCATCGACGGCGACGGGATCGAGGCGCTCCTCACGCGCGCCGGCGGCCACGATCTCGACGACGAGGCGCGCGAGTTCGCGGCGACGCTGTGGCGCGAGACCGAGGGGAACCCGTTTTTCGTCGGCGAGGTGCTGCGACACCTGATCGAGACTGGCGGCCTGGTGCAGGAGGAGGGGCGGTGGCGTGCCGGCGCGACACTGGACCAGGCCGGGCTTCCTGAAGGTGTGCGCGAGGTGATCGGTCGCAGGCTCGCCGAGCTCCCGGAGTCCACCAACTCGGTGCTGGGCGTGGCGTCAGTGGTCGGACGGGAGTTCGACATCGGGTTCGTCGCCGAGGTGTCGGGCGACCCGGTGGGCGAGGTGCTCGAAGCGCTGGAACCTGCCGAGAAGGCCAGGTTGATCGGCGAGGTACCGGGTCGGCCGGGCCGCTACTCGTTCGCGCACGCGCTGGTCCGCACGGTCCTCGTCGAGGAGCTCGGTACGAATCGACGCGTGCGCCTCCACCGCGCCGCGGGCATCGCGCTCGAGGCGCAGACGGACCCACCCGTTGGCGAGCTCGCGTTTCACTTCGGCGAGGCCGCAGTGATGGGGGAGACCGAGCGCGCCGTGCGCTATGCCGGCGAGGCCGCGGAGCAGGCGTTGGGTCTCGCCGCTCCCGAGGACGCGGTGACCTTCGTGCGACGAGCCCTGGAGGCCGCCGACCTCGGCGACGTTGCCGGCTCGACACGCACCGGACTGCTCCTGCTCCTCGGTCGGGCGCTCGGGGCGACCGGAGCGCTCGACGAGGCTCGTAGGGTCGTCGGCGAAGCGTTCGACCGGGCCATCGAGGCGGGCAATGACGACACCGCGTACGAGGCGGCGCTCGAGTACGGCGGCCTCCAGGGCGTCTGGGAGGCCTACGGCGAGGAACGGGGCCCGGCGCAGCTGCGGGAGGTGCTGGATCTGCTGGAGCCCGGGGACTCGGAGCGGCGCGCCTTGGTGCTCGCCCGCCTCGGCGAGTGGCTGCTCAGCGCGCCGGGTGACGAAGGCGCACGAGTGGCTCGTGACGCGTACGACATGGCGGTCCGCGTCGACGCACGCGCGGCCCGGCGGTTCGCAGCCTCCGTCGTCGCCCTGACGGTGCGGAACCTCGACCCCCCGGCACAGCTCGCGTTCAACGAGGAAGCGCTCGCGCTGATCGGGGGTGTGGTGACGGCGGATGCCCTCGCGGCCTACGGCGGCGCCAGCGACGCCCTGCTCGCACTCGGCGATCTGGACGGCGCCGGTGCCGCCGTCGACGAGCAGCACGCGGCAGCCGAGGCGTGCGGGCAGCGGAGTCAGGACTTCTGGCGCGAGACCTGGCAGATGACCCGAGCCCTCATCGAGGGGCGCTTCTCGGACGCGAGGGCGCGGGCCGACACGCTCGACGGGCGCCCCGAGGACCAGGGGATCCCCCACCTCTTCGCCGCGATCGGCCGGGCGGATGCGGACTACCTGCAGGGCAACTGGGCGGAGACG
>Ga0315283_10005007_pt1 | contig 11634 bp, 8 predicted proteins | sample YL17G09_0_MG_FD_204541 | JGI IMG/M metagenome (GOLD analysis project Ga0315283, IMG submission 204541) | Sediment microbial communities from Yellowstone Lake, YNP, Wyoming, USA - YL17G09_0 | ecosystem: Environmental > Aquatic > Freshwater > Lake > Sediment | place: USA: Wyoming | collected...
CGCGCCCTGCCGTGAGTGTCGCGGCCGCGAGCTGGCCTTCACATCCGCCTCCGCCGCATTCGTCTACGAGGGGCCGGCTCGAGCGCTGATCACCGCCTGCAAGTTCCGCGCCCTGCGCTCGCTGATCGATGAGATGGTGGATCGTGCGGGTCCTGCATTCGGCGCGGCTTGCTCGGGCGCCCCGGGCGGCATCGTCTCCGGACCGGCTCCGCTGTCGCTCGTCGTCACCTGGATCCCCGCCCATCGCGACCACAAGCTGGAGCGGGGGTTCAACCAGGCGGAGCTGCTGGCGCGCGGGCTGGCGCGGAGCGCCGGCGTCCCCGCCGCTCCGCTGCTTCGCCGGCGGCGTCACGGCGCCCGCCAGAGCGGGCTGGACCGCGCCGCGCGCGCGGCGAACGTCCGCGATGCTTTCGCGTTGCGGGAGGATGCAAACGGGGTACTAAGAAAGCTCAAGCGGGTGTTGCTCGTTGACGACATCTACACCACAGGTGAAACGTTGGACCATGGTGCCGAAGTGCTCGCTCGAACAGGTTGTCAACCTCAAGTCTTCACGTTCGCGCGTACCGTGCGCGGAACGCCCACTCAAGCATCGCTAGACAACGCCGTCCAGAAGGAGCGATGTCGATGAAAACACAGATCAAGGGACGTAACGTCACCGTCACCCCCGCGCTTCAGGACTACGCGACGGAGAAGGTCGAGCACGTGCACAAGCTTCTGCTGCAGCGCAAGATCGACGAGGTGACGCGTGTGGAGGTCGAGCTCCAGGTCGAGAAGAACCCGAGCATCGCCGAGCCGTGTATCGTCGAAGCCACCATCTTCACTCGCGGCCCTGTGATCCGTGCCCGGGAGACCTCCACCGACATGTACGCCGCCATCGATCTGGTCATGGACAAGCTCACGCGCCAGGCGAAGAAGTATCACGACAAGATGCACGGCAAGACTCGCAAGGGCCATGACAAGCCGGTGCCCGAGCTTGAGCCGGTCCCCGATCTGGCGCCGGTGTCCGTCCAGGCGGCGCTTGCCGCCGAGCTCGCGGGCGAGGCAGTGCACGCGGGAGACAACGGGCGCATCGTGAAGACCAAGCAGTTCGCCCTCAAGCCGATGTCGGTGAACGAGGCCACGCTGCAGATGGAGCTGGTCGGGCACGACTTCTTCGTCTTCACCAACGCCGAGTCCAGCCGCACCAACGTAGTCTATCGGCGCAACGACGGCCACTACGGCCTCATCGAGCCGGCGGAGGACTGAGGCCGCTCCACGCCCGCTGTCTTGCGTGCTTCGTAGCGCCTGCGTCTCCGCGGTGCGTCCGCACGGCGGTACTCGAGTTGCCGCGCGGTGTGCGACAATGACGGTCGAACCTAAGCGAGCGAGCCGGGGAGAGCCGGATCCGTGATCAAGATCGTCGATAAGCTGCTGCACGCCGGCGAAGGCCGGCGTCTGAAGGCTCTGCAGGACCAGGCGGCGCGGGTGAGCGCGCTCGAGCCCGACTACGCGGGCCTCAGCGACCAAGAGTTGCGCGCCAAGACGGTCGAGTTCCGCGAGCGTCACGCCAACGGCGAGCTGCTCGACGACCTCCTCTTCGAGGCTTTTGCCGTGGCGCGAGAGGGCGCCAAGAGAGCTCTCGGGATGCGCCCCTTCGATGTCCAGGTCATGGGGGGCATCGTGCTCCACGACGGCGACATCGCCGAGATGAAGACCGGCGAGGGCAAGACCCTGGTCGCGACCATGCCCATGTACCTCAACGGCCTCGCCGGTCACGGCGCCCACCTGATCACCGTCAACGACTATCTGGCCAAGCGCGACGCCGAGTGGATGGGGCAGGTCTACCACTTCCTCGGCCTCGAGGTCGGAGTCATCCAGGCGAACATGACTCCGGAAGAGCGGCGCGCGCAGTACAACGCCGAGGTCACCTACGGCACCAACTCGGAGTTCGGCTTCGACTACCTGCGCGACAACATGACCATGCGTCGCGAGCACATGGTGCAGCGCGGCCACACCTACTGCATCGTGGACGAGGTCGACTCCATCCTCATCGACGAGGCGCGCACGCCGCTCATCATCAGCGGCGCCCCGGAGACGGCCGCCGACACCTATCGCCAGTTCGCCCGGGTGGTACCGCGCCTCATCGGCGGCGAGGACTACGAGGTCGACGAGAAGCAGCGGACGGCGGCCATCACCGAGAGCGGGGTGGCCAAGGTCGAGCGTGCCCTCGATGTCGACAACCTGTACAAGGATTCCAACGGAGGGCTGGTCAATCACCTCATCCAGGCGCTGCGCGCCGAGGCGCTCTACCACAAGGATGTGGAGTACGTCGTCCAGAACGGCGAGGTGCTCATCGTCGACGAGTTCACCGGCCGGATCCTGGACGGGCGCCGTTACTCGGAGGGTCTGCATCAGGCCATCGAGGCCAAGGAGAAGGTGCCGATCCGCGAGGAGAACCAGACTCTCGCGACGATCACCCTGCAGAACTACTTCCGCATGTACGACGTGCTCGCCGGTATGACCGGCACGGCCAAGACCGAAGAGGACGAGTTCCGCCAGATCTACGGCCTCGAGGTGGTGCAGGTCCCCACCAACGCTCCCATGGTCCGCAACGACCAGAACGACTTCATCTTCACCACGGCCAAGGAGAAGTACGCCGCCGTCGTCGACGATCTGTTGGAGCGCTACCAGAAAGGTCAGCCGGTCCTTGTGGGCACCGTCTCTGTGGAGATCAGCGAGATGCTGTCCCGGCTTCTCGACCGGCATGGAGTGCCGCACAGCGTCCTCAACGCCAAACAGCACGAACGCGAGGCCGAGATCATCCAGGACGCCGGCCAGAAGGGCGTCGTGACCATCGCCACCAACATGGCCGGCCGTGGTGTCGACATCAAACTGGGCGAGGGGGTCGTCGACGCCGGCGGGCTCTACGTGCTGGGCACGGAACGCCATGAGAGCCGGCGTATCGACAACCAGCTCCGCGGCCGTTCCGGCCGCCAGGGCGACCCCGGCGAGACCCGCTTCTACCTGTCGGCCGAAGACGAGCTCATCCGCCTGTTCGCCGGCGACCGTATGTTCCGCGTCCTCAGCCGCCTCGGCCCGCAGGAGGGCCAGCCTCTCGAGGCCAAGATGCTCAGCAGCGTGGTGGAGAAGGCGCAGGTCAAGGTCGAGGAGCTCAACTTCATGCGCCGCAAGAACGTCCTCAAGTACGACGAAGTCATGAACGAGCAGCGTCGCGTGGTGTACGACCAGCGGCAGCGCATCCTCATGGGCGAGGATTTCGGCGAGCAGGTCCGGGAGATGGCCACCGAACTGGTCGAAGCGGCCGTGCAGGCCCACCTGGAGGGCGCGCAGTACTCCGAGGAGTGGGACATCGACTCACTCTTCGTCGGCTTCAAACAGATCTTCGACCCCAAGATCAAGAAGAGCGACATCGACCTCCAGACGGCGACCGCGGAAGAGGTCGCCGACCTCGCCGTCGACGACGTTCTGGCGCAATACGACGAGCGCGAGCGCCTCATCGGCGCCGACCAGATGCGCAGCGTCGAGCGCGCCGTGATGCTTCAGGTCATCGACTCTCGCTGGAAAGACCACTTGCTCGACATGGACTATCTGCAGGAGGGCATCCATCTGCGCGCCCTGGGCCAGCGCGACCCGCTCGTGGAGTTCAAGGGTGAGGGGTTCGAGCTCTTCCAGGACATGATGGACAGCATCAAGACCAGCACGGTGACGACGTTGCTCAAGAACAGCGCCGAGGATCTCGCCGTGTTCACGTCGGTCATCCTCGAAGAGCCACTTGTCAGCCTCGACTACACGAGCGGCGATGATCTCATCACCCAGACCTCGTTCACCGGCGCCGCCATGGCCGCCGGCGAGCTCGGAGTAACGGACGACGGTGGCTTGGCCGACATGCCGCCGCCCAACGTGACCGCCGCCGGCCGGCGCGGCGGCGCGACCACCAGCACGGGGGCCGCACCGGTGAAGCAGCGCGTGGTCTACGACAAGGTGGGGCGCAACGACCCGTGCCCGTGCGGGAGCGGGAAGAAGTACAAGAAGTGTCACGGGGCTTGAGCGGCTGAGCCGCCGCGGGCGCTAGAGGACTATCTGCCCGGCCGCGAGGAGCTTGCCGCATTCCTCCGCCGGCAGCGGACGACTGAACAGGAAGCCCTGGATGGCGTCACAGCCTTCGCCGGTCAGGAATGCGCGCTCTTCCGCGGTCTCCACGCCTTCCGCCACGACCGTCAGATCGAGCCGGTGACCCAGCGCGATGACCGCTGCGACGAGCGCCGCGCGCTCCGGCGCCGCGAGCAGACCGCGCACGAACGAACGGTCGACCTTCACGGTGGCGATGGGCAGGCCCATGAGATGGCTGAGCGAGGAGTAGCCGGTGCCGAAGTCGTCCAGGGCTATGCGCACGCCACGCGCCTTCAGCGCGCGGAGGGTGCGCGCCGCCTCCTTGGGGTCTCGCATCGCCGCAGTCTCGGTGATCTCGAGCTCGAGTTGCGCGGCAGGAAGTCCGGAGGCCTTCAGCACCGCAGCGACCGCGTCCGTGAGGCCGCCTTCGTACAGCTGCCGGGCAGACAGGTTCACGGCCATCCGCACCGGGCGCTTGAGGCTGCGGCTCCAGGCCTTCGCCTGGTCGCAGGCCGCGCGCAGGACCCAGTCACCGATGGGCAGGATCAGCCCCGTGTCCTCGGCCAGCTGGATGAAGTCCAGCGGCGGCACCAGGCCGCGCGCCGGGTGTTCCCAGCGCACGAGCGCTTCGAGACTGACGATCTTGCCGCTGCGCGCGTCCACTACAGGCTGATAGTGCAGGATGAACTGCTCGCCCTCGAGGGCGCGCTGTAGCTCCGTTTCGAGCGTGAGCCGGCTCGCGCGTTCCTCGTTCATGCTGCTGTGGAAGAACTGCCAGGCGTTTCCGCCTTCGCCGGCGGCTCGCAGCGCCGCGGCTTCGGCATTGTCGATGAGCTCGTCCGGGTCCGCGCCGTCCGCGGGGTAGATAGCCACGCCCAGACTCAGAGTGAGGCTGATCTCGTGAGCGCCCACCTGGAACGGGCGCGCAAACACCTGCATGACCTTCTCGATCGTCACCGTGGCTTCGGCGGGGCCGCCGATACCGGGCAGCAGCAGGCCGAACCCGCTGCCTGCGAAGCGGGCGACGGTGTCCTCCGTGCGAATCGTCTCGGTGAGTCTCTGGGCCGTCTGGACCACCAGCTGGTCGCCGGCCTCGTTGCCCAAGGTGCTGACGAGATCCTGGAAGCGGTCGACGGAGAGCGCCGCCACGGCGAAGCCCATCCGTCTGCGCCGCGCGTGTGCCACCGTCTGGGTGAGCCGGTCGGCCAGAAGGTCCCTGTCGGGCAGGCCGGTCAGTGCGTCATGACTGCGCAAGCGATCCATCTCCCTTTCGGTATGCTCTGGTTCGGTCCGGTAGTCGACCACGCCGCAGAGGGCAGCCTGAGACGCAGTCTCCCGCCGGCGACGCTCGCTTCTTGCCTCGGTTCTCGGCCATGTTCTCCCTGGCGTTTGGCCTTGGCACTCACGGATGGAGTCGGCTTAGTCTGCCCACCGGCTCGTCAGGCTAGTCGGCGTCGCTGAGCGCCGCTTGCTGGAGCCAGTATCGACCGCAATGGTGCGCGGCTGTAGCCCCGCGAGGTTTCCGGTACACTACCCGGAGTCATGAGCCCTACTGCCTCAGAAGCACTCGATCAGCTCGACTCGCTCCGCGAGCGGCTCAAGGAAGCTCTCGGGCGCCTTGGGTGGCTGCGGAGCTATCTTTGACCCCCCCAAGCTGACAGCCGATCTCGCGGTGCTCGAGGAGCGCATGCGCGCCTCGGACTTCTGGGACGACCAGGAGCTGGCCTCCCGCGTCTCCGCCAAGTACAGCCGCGTCAAGCGCCGGCTGGAGGACTTCGCTGAGATCGAGGGCCGCTTCGCCGACCTGGAGACCACCGAGGAGCTGCTGCGCGAGGAGGCGGTCGCCGGCGACGACGCCGTGGACGACGAGCTCCTGCAGGAGCTCGTAGACGGCGTCGCTCAGCTGGAGGCCGAGCTGCAGCGCGGTGAGGAGCAGCGCTTCTTCAGCGGCAAGTACGACGAGGGCGGCGCCATCCTCACCATCCACCCGGGCGCCGGCGGCACCGAGTCGCAGGACTGGGCCGAGATGCTGCTGCGCATGTACCTACGCTGGTTCGAGCGCCGCGCCTTCAAGGTCGAGATCAATGACTCGCAGGATGGCGACGAGGCCGGCCTCAAGAGCGCTACGCTCACCGTGGAGGGCGAGAACGTGTACGGCCTGCTGGCCAGCGAGAAGGGCGTGCACCGCCTGGTGCGCATGAGCCCGTTCGACTCGGCCAACCGCCGGCATACCAGCTTCGTCTCTGTCGACGCCTCACCTCTGGTGAGCGAGGACGTGGAAGTCGAGATCAACGACGACGATCTGCGCGTCGATACCTATCGCTCCAGCGGCGCCGGCGGCCAGCACGTCAACAAGACGAGCTCGGCGGTGCGCCTCACGCACCTTCCCACCAACATCGTCGTGCAGTGCCAGAACGAGCGCTCGCAGCTGCAGAACCGCCAGGTGGCCATGCGCATGCTCAAGTCCAAGCTGGTCGAGCTCGAGGAGCGCAAGCTCGCCGACGAGCTTGCGCGGGAGCGCGGCGAGGTGCGCAACGTCGACTTCGGCAGCCAGATCCGCAGCTACGTGCTGCATCCCTACCAGATGGTCAAGGACCTGCGCACCGGCCACGAAGTCGGCAACTCGCAGAGCGTGCTCGACGGCGACCTCGACGGTTTCGTCCACGCGTACCTGGTGTGGCGCGCCGGCGGGAGCGAGCCGCGCAAGTAGCCGGCGCGGCCTCTGGCACCCTGAGCCCATGGACCGACCGGCGAGTACCACACCTCCTGGGAGCGAAGGCCACGGTCGGCCGGCGCTCAGCGGAGGCCTCATCGATCTACGCCCCGCCCAAGACGACGACATCACCACGCTGCTCGCCATCCTCGACGAGCCCGAGGTCGGGCGCTGGTGGCGGCGCACCGAGTGGGAGCGCGTCGACGAGAAGGACGCGGTGGTGTTCTGTATCGCGCTGCACGGCGCCGTTGTGGGCTGCATCCAGTACACCGAGGAGACCGACCCGGACTATCGCTCGGCGGCCGTGGACATCTTCGTCTCGGCCGTCGTCCACGGGCGCGGCGTGGGCAGCCACGCCATGAGCATCCTGATCGCCTGGCTCATCGACGAGCGTGGGCACCACCGCCTCACCGTCGACCCGGCGGCTGCCAACGCGCGCGCCATCCACGTCTACGAGAAGCTCGGCTTTCGCCCTGTGGGCGTGCTGCGGCGGTACGAACGCGTCGAGGACGGCGTCTGGCGCGACGCGCTCCTCATGGAGCTGCTGGCCGAGGAGTTCGTGCGCGCCTAGAGTGCCGGCCCCGGGAAGCGCTGCTCGAGGCCGCCGCGCGCGAGGACCGCGTGGTCGCCGCAGTCGCCTATGGGGCCGCAGGCGTGGTCCGTGTCGCGGCCGGGCTGGTGAGGATCGTGGCGCCCATCTGGCGCGCCCTGCTGCGGATCGCGCGCTGCGGCCACGCCTGGGCCTTCAGCTCGCCGGGGTGCTGTACGATGGGATGATGGTCACCGAGCCACCTCCGCCCTACCCGAAGATCGAACTCCACGTGCATCTCGAGGCCACGGTGCGTCCCGCGCGACTGCTGGAGATCGCGCGCCGCAATGACGTGCGCCTTCCGGCCCGGACCGAGGCCGGCCTCGCCAGGTTCTGCCGCTTCAAGGACTTCGACCACTTCATCCGCGTCTGGATCAAGACGACCAAGGCGCTGCGTCACGAGCGCGACTTCCACCAGGTGGTGGTCGACTACGCCTCCGACCTGGCGGCCCAGGGCTGCTTCTACGCCGAGGCCCTGTTCTCGCCCTCCGAGCCGATGGTGCGCGGCACTCCCTGGCAGGAGTCCTTCGAGGGCTACTGCAGCGGCGCCGACGAAGCCCGAGAGGTCCACGGCGTCGATATTCGCTTCACCCCCGACATCACGCGCGACTTCCCCGTGGAGATCGCCGAGCATCTGGTGGGCTGGGCGGTGAGATACCGCGAGCGTGGCGTGGTCGGCATCAGCCTCGGCGGCAGCGAGAACAGGTACCCGCCGGAGCTGTTCGCGCGGCCGTTCGCCCTCGCTCGCGAGGGCGGGCTCAAGGCTGCGCCGCACGCCGGGGAGGTCGCCGGGCCGGCCTCCGTGCGCGGAGCTCTCGACGTGTTGCACGCCGATCGCCTGCGGCATGGCGTGCGCGCCGCGGAGGATCCGGCGTTGCTCACCGAGGTCGCCGCGCGCGGCGTCGTCTGCGACGTGACGCCGACGAGCAACGTGCTCCTCGGCGTCGTACCGTCCCTGGAGGAGCACCCGCTGCCGAAGATGCTGGCGGCGGGCGTGCGATGCTCGATCTCGTCGGACGACCCGGTACTGATGGGCACCAGCCTGAGCCGCGACTGTGCCGCCGCCCTCGGCCTCGGTCATACGCCCCAGGGCATGTTCGCGCATGCTCTCGAGGGCGTCTTCTGTGACGAAGACACGAAGGCGCGTCTGTGCAGCGTCGGCGCCGGCTTCGACTGGGCGGGGGCGACGGGGTAGGGGCGCCAGCGAGCCGGCGCTTCGCGGCGCGGTGCGCGGAGTCCTCAAGGAAGCGTCCAGGTTGCCGAAAGGGCCTGGAAGGGCATCACACCTTTGCTCGCCCCCGTCGACGAAGGAGGCCGCTCTGAGTACCGCGCGTGTCAATCGCGTTGTCGCCGCCGTCGCGATCCTGTATGGCGTGTTGGCGCTGCTGATGCCTCAGCCGGCGGTCGAGGCCTTGGGTGTGCCTCTGGTCGTTGCAGGGGCCTACTTCGGCGGCCTGCGCGGCGGTGTGCTCACGGCGCTATGGGTGACCCTCGTGACCACGGTGTCCTTCTTCGTGCTCCACCAGGTGCCGACGGGCTACTACGCGGTGAGCGTCGTCGCCTACGCGGCGGTCGGGATCGGCCTGGGGTGGGCGGTCCAGAGGATCGTGACGCAGCGGCGCCGGCTGGAGGATGCGCTGGACGGCATGCAGGCCACGCAGCGGCAGCTGTGGGCGAGCCAGAAGCGGTACCGCCTGCTCTTCGAGGCGAGCAACGACGCCGTGTACCTGCACGGTCTGGACGGCCACGGCGAACCCTCGCGCTTCGTCGCCGTCAACGACTCCGCGTGCAGGCTCCTGGGTTACACTCGTGAGGAGCTGCTGGGGCTGACGCCGCGCGCCGTCGACGCGCCGGCGACCCCGGGGCAGTTGCGGCGCGTCATGGAGCGGCTCCTGCACGAGGACCGCATCGTCTACGAGAGCGCCCGCAAGACGCGGGACGGGCGGCAGTCCCCCGTTGAGGTCAGCTCGAGTCTGACCGATGTAGACGGCGACCTGATGGTGCTGTCCATCTCGCGCGATATCGCCGGCCGCAAGAAGACCGAGCGCCGTCTGGAGCAGCTCTCCCTGCACGACGAGCTCACGGGCCTCAAGAACCGGCGCGGCTTCTACGTGCTGCTTCCCGAGCAGTGCAAGCGGGCGCGGCGTTCGGGCACTCCCGTCGTCGTGCTCTACGGCGATATCGACGGCTTCAAAGGCATCAACGACCGCCTCGGCCACACTCGAGGAGACGTCGTGCTGAAGGCGGTCGCCGAGGCTCTTCGCGTCGCCTTCCGGGAAACGGATCTCATCGCGCGTCTCGGCGGCGACGAGTTCTGCGCGGTAGCGGAGTCATCCGCCGAGCCGGCGCTCCTGGCTCAGCGGCTTGACGAGGCCATAGCGGCGGCCGGCGAGGAACTCGGCCTGCCCGTCACGCTCAGCTACGGTACGGTGGTCACCGACTGGAGGGGTCTGGAGGACCCGGACGAGCTGCTCACGCGTGCCGACATGCTGATGTACGAGGCGAAGCGCGCGAAGCAGGCGCAGAGGCGCGACGAGCCTCCCGAGGAGATGGCTGCGGGGGCGTGACCGCGAGGCCAGTGAGGTGAGCGGCATGGAAGCAGACCAGCTGCACGTCGTTCTGGGCGCCGGCGGTGGTACCGGCGGGGCCATCGTGCGCGAGCTCGTGGGGCAGGGCCGGCGGGTGCGTGCCGTGACGCGCGGCGGCAAAGCCGCTGCGAGCTACGGCACGCTGCCTCCGGCCTCCTTCGAGGACGCCGCCGCGGACGTGACCGATCGCGAGCAGCTGCGCCGCGCGCTCGAGGGCGCGGCGGTGGTCTACCACTGCGCCCAGCCTGCCTACACGCGCTGGCCGGAGGAGTTCCCGGCCATGACGAGGGGCATCCTGGAGGCTACGGCAGCTGCCGGCGCCAAGCTCGTGTTCGCCGATAACCTGTACATGTACGGTCCGGTGGACGGACCCATGACAGAGGAGACGCCGCCCGTCGCGCAGACGAAGAAGGGGAAGGTGCGCGCCGCGATGGCGGCCGAGCTTCTCAAGGCGGACCGCGACGGCAAGGTACGCGTGGTCATCGGCCGCTCCTCCGACTACTTCGGCCCCGGCGGACTCGTATCCGCCCTCGGCGAGCGCTTCTTCACTGCTCTGCTGGCCGGCAAGAAGACCCAGTGGTTCGCGGATCTCGACCAGGCGCACACGTTGAGCTATCTGCCCGACATGGCGCGCGCCTTCGTGACCTTGGCTGAGCGCGCGGAGGCCGACGGGCAGGTGTGGCACACGCCCGCCGCCGAGGCCCTGACCGGGCGGCGGTACATCGAGCTGGCGGCTCGCGCCGCCGGCACGCCGGCAAAGCCGGCGGTCCTGAGCCTCGGCATGGTTCGCATGATCGGCCTCTTCATACCGGTGCTGCGCGAGTTCCCCGAGCTCATGTACCAATACGACCGGCCGTTCGTGAGTGACTCGAGCAAGTTCGAGGCAGCGTTCGGACCCTTCGCCGTGACGCCGCACGAGGACGCGTTGCGCACGACGCTCGAGTGGTACCGGGCCCGCGTCTGAGGCTCCACGGCAGCCGCCGGGCCGGCTGCGCACTTGCCAACGCAATCCAGACCTGTTAGGGTGGGTTTCGTCGTTACGGGAGCCGGTTTCCGCCCCGCGCATCTGGCGCCGGGCTTTCCTCCCCACTCAGACCCCAGACTCTGTGACTACCGGGCAGTGTTCTGAAGCGAAAGGAACACCCGTCCGCACCCCGTTTGGTCGCCCTGAGAGCGACCCGCCACTAGACGAACCCACGCGTACCCCGACGCCCGCTGCCGAGCATCCAAGCTCGCCCGCGGAGAGCGTCGCGCAGCCGCGTGACGGGTCGTCGAGGAAGAGAGACCACGTGAACCCAGTCAGCGATACCACCATGGAGCGCAGCACCCAGCAGCCGGCGGCGCCCAGCGCCGCGGCGCCCGTGACCGCACCCCAGACCGAGCAGCGCACGAACGAGTCGTCCGAGCGCCAGCCTCGTCAGGGTCAGCACGAGCGCCACGGCCGCCTCGGCGGCACCACCCGCGGCCGCTCCGGGCGCGACCGCGATCGCAGTCGCGGCCCGCGCCACGACCGCGACGGCCGCGGCCCCGGCGTCGACGAGAGCTACACGGAGCGTAAGCACGTGGAGCGTCCCTCCGGCCCCGCGCCTGAGGTCGATCTGCCCGCGTTCGCCGCGCTCGGCCTCACCGGAGAT
>Ga0315283_10005008_pt1 | contig 11634 bp, 9 predicted proteins | sample YL17G09_0_MG_FD_204541 | JGI IMG/M metagenome (GOLD analysis project Ga0315283, IMG submission 204541) | Sediment microbial communities from Yellowstone Lake, YNP, Wyoming, USA - YL17G09_0 | ecosystem: Environmental > Aquatic > Freshwater > Lake > Sediment | place: USA: Wyoming | collected...
TGTGATTCAAGGGACCGGCCGTTGATCCACCATGCGCTTGCCATGAACGCCCGTGCGCCAAGGGATGTTGCAGCTCCGTAAATCCTAGTCCGGCGGTCTCGACTCCATTTTTGTATTTTTCACCCATCACGCGGGTCCATCTCGATCGTTAGGTGGTCGTTGTGGTCTAGCCACGATTGTGTTGTTGTATTCCGAAATGTTGAAGGTTCTATGTGTGGTCTTGCTGGTTGGGTGATGCAGGGTTGTCCCCAAGCGGGGCCTGACACCTTGCGGCGTATGATCCAGACGATCATCCATCGAGGGCCTGATGGTTTGGGGTCTGCGTTCATGCCTCAGGCGTGGGGCGAGTACGACGTGGCGTTGGGTCATTGCCGTCTATCGATTATTGATTTAGCCGGGGGGCGTCAGCCGATGCAGAGCCTCGATGGCAAGCTGACCCTTGTCTATAACGGCGAACTGTACAATTTTCGTGAGTTGCGAGCGGAACTCCAACGCCTTGGCCATGTGTTTCTGACAGACTCCGATACCGAGGTGGTGTTGCAGGCCTATCGTGCATGGGGCGATCGTTGCGTCGAGCGGTTCCGGGGCATGTTTGCCTTTGCGCTATGGGATCGTGAGGCGAGTCGGTTGCTGCTGGCACGAGATCCATTTGGGAAAAAGCCTTTGGTCTACTACGAGGGGCCACAGGGAATGGTCTTTGCGTCCGAGATCAAAGCCCTCTTGGCCTTTCCGGGGGTTCCGATCAATGTGGACTATCAGGCCGTGTGGGAGTACCTGGCCTATCGATATGTCCCTGGGCCAGCAACCCTGTTTGCCGGGATTCGAAAGCTGCCTCCGGGAACTGTCGCGATCTGGTCCAAAGGTCGGCTGGAAGAGCGACAATACTATGAACCGCCCGATCGGGTTCCTCTGGTGACTGGTTCACCGGTGACGGACCCGGTGAGCCACTTTCGTGAGCAATTCGATGAGGCGGTTCGGATCAGAATGGTCAGTGACGTCCCCTTCGGTGCATTCCTCTCTGGCGGCATCGATTCAGCTGCCGTGACGGGTTTGATGGCGCAGCACAGCGGGCTTCCGATCAAGACGTTTTCGGTCGGCTTTCAGGAACGTCGCTACAGTGAACTGGCTTATGCGCGTCTCGTCGCCACCCAATTTGGCACGGACCATCATGAACTGGTGATTGATGAGCGTCATGTCCTCGATGAGTTGCCTCGATTAGTTCAGTTCCGCGATGCGCCCGTGGCGGAACCCTCTGATATCCCGATCTATCTGTTGGCTGAGGAAGCTCGGAAGAGTGTGAAGATGGTGTTGACGGGCGAGGGGAGTGATGAGATTCTCGGTGGCTATCCCAAGCATGTCTACGAGCGGTATGTGGCTCGCTATCAGTATTTGCCGCCGGTGTTGCGGGAGCGAGTGGTCGAACCGTTGGTGCGGTCGCTTCCGTATCAGTTTCGTCGGGTGAAGACCGCGATGGCCAACTTTGGGCTTCCTCGAGCGGAGGATCGCTATCCACGATGGTTTGGGGCGTTGTCACCAATCGAACGCGATGACCTAGTGCAGGATCCGGTGTTGCGATCGTGTTCGACCGCGTCGGCGCCGCGGCCGTTTCCCATTCAGCCGGGATCGAGTCGTTTGCGCGAGATTCTCTATTTCGATCAGGTCAGTTGGTTGCCGGACAATTTGTTGGAGCGTGGTGACCGGATGACCATGGCCGCGTCGTTGGAAGCACGCATGCCCTTCATGGATACGCAGTTGGCGGCCTATGTGTCGTCCTTGCCGGATCGGTATCGCGTGCGCGGACATTGCACTAAATGGATTCTTCGCGAGTCGATGAAGGGATTCTTGCCTGACACCATTCTCGAACGACCGAAGGTGGGGTTCCGGATTCCGGTGAACGAATGGTTCCGAGGACCGATGAAAGCGTATCTGCATGACCATCTGACGGGACCGTCGTCGCAAACCCGCGGCTATTATCATCCACGGTTGCTTGATCAGTTGCTGGACGATCACATTCGTGGACGGCAGAATCATGAAAAGGTCTTGTGGACCTTGTTGAACTTGGAAATTTGGCATCGAGCGTATGTGGGACAGACTACGCCTGTGGCAGCCTAATTCGGCACTCTGCCAGGCGTGTGCCATGTTCGAATCATAGGTAAGGGAGTGGAACAGGATGAATATCAGTGTGTTTGGGCTGGGGTATGTGGGGGCGGTGTCTGCCGGCTGCCTGGCTCATGACGGGCATACGGTGATCGGCGTCGATCCCAATCGAACCAAGGTTGCGCTCCTGAACGAGGGACGGAGTCCCATTATCGAACGGGAGATCGGGCCGATGATTGAAAAGGCCGTCTCGTCGGGTCGTCTGCGTGCCACCTCAGACGTGCAGGAAGCGGTGTCGCAGACAGAGCTGTGTGTGATCTGCGTCGGAACCCCGAGTCAACTCAATGGCAATCTCGACCTGACCTATGTGCGACGCGTGTGTGAAGAAATCGGAGCGGCGCTGAGAGAGAGGGCGGGATACGTCGTCGTCGCGGTACGCAGCACGATGTTGCCAGGCACGATGCGGGATGTTGTTATTCCATTTCTTGAGCGGTCGTCCGGAAAAATCGCGGGACAGGACTTTGGTGCGTGTATTCACCCTGAATTTCTCCGGGAGGGCACGGCGGTGGCCGATTTCTATCAACCGCCGAAAATTGTGATCGGAGAAGACGGCACTCGATGTGGCGATCTCATCATGCGACTCTATGAGAATATTCAGGCTCCAGTGGTGCGCACAGCCATTGAAGTGGCCGAAATGGTCAAGTATGCCGACAATGCGTGGCATGCCGTGAAGGTTGGATTTGCCAATGAAATCGGCGCACTGTCCAAAGCGGTCGGGATCGATGGGCAGAAGGTGATGCAGATCTTTTGTCAGGATCTCAAGCTGAACTTATCGGCGCATTACCTGAGCCCTGGATTTGCGTTCGGTGGATCGTGTCTCCCGAAGGATGTGCGTGCCCTCTCCTATCGTGCCCGCAGCCTCGATGTGAAAGTGCCGTTACTGGATGCGGTGCTTCCTAGCAACGAAGTGCATATCGAGCGTGGTCTCCGCCTCATTACCTCGCAAGGTCATAAGAAGATCGGTGTGCTGGGGTTTAGCTTTAAAGCCGGGACGGATGATTTGCGGGAAAGTCCGATCGTGGAAGTGATTGAGCGGTTGCTCGGCAAGGGCTACGACCTGAAAGTCTATGACCGGAACGTCGACCTCGCCAAGCTGATGGGCGCCAATCGAGATTACATTCTGAATCATATTCCGCACATCGCCAGGCTGATGGTGGGGAGCGTCGACGAGGTGCTGACGCATGCCGAGACCGTGGTGATCGGGAACCGTGATCGAGAGTTTCAGCCGTTCCTGGATGGGATTCGTCCAGGGCAGGTTGTCGTGGATCTGGTGGGGATAGGCAGCTCGCGCAGTGGGGAAGGTTCGTATCATGGCATCGGCTGGTAAGCGACCGCGTGTCCTGATCATCGTGGAGAATCTGCCGAGTCCCTTCGATCGGCGAGTGTGGCAAGAGGCGGGGACCTTGCGTGATGGGGGCTATGAGGTCTCCATTATTTGTCCCACCGGCAAGGGGTATGAGAAGACCTATGAGGTCCTCGACGGGATTCATATTTTCCGACATCGGTTGCCGACCGAAGGCAATGGGGTGCTCGGTTATGTCACCGAATATACGGCCGCGCTGTTCTGGGAATTCGTACTCGCGTGGAAAGTCTGGTGGATGCGCGGGTTCGATGTCATGCACGCCTGTAATCCTCCAGATAACATTTGTCTGGTCGCGGGGGTCTTCAAGGTGCTGTTGGGCAAGCGGTTCCTCTTCGATCACCATGATTTGTGCCCCGAACTCTACGAGGCGAAGTTTGGCCGAAAGGATTTCTTGTATCGGCTTATGGTGGCCTGGGAACGTCTGACATTTCGGCTCGCCGACGTGTCGATTGCCACCAACGAATCCTATCGGCAGATTGCGGTGACACGAGGGGGAATGGATCCAGAAAAAGTGTATGTGGTGCGGAGCGGGCCCAGCCTGGAACGCCTGAAGGTCTTGCCGCCGGTCGAATCGTTGAAGAAGGGGCGGCGTTTTCTGGTGGGCTATGTCGGCGTGATGGGCAAACAGGAAGGGGTCGAGTATCTCCTGGGTGCGGCGCGCTATATCACTCAAGAGTTGAAACGAACGGATGTGCAGTTCGGGCTGGTCGGCAGCGGGCCACAGTTGCCCCGGTTGCGACAGTTAGCCGAAGAATTGGGTGTCCAGGAGTACGTGACCTTCACCGGGCGGGTTCCCGATCAGCCCATGTTGGAGATGCTGAACACGGCCGATGTCTGCGTCAATCCGGACGTCTACAATGAGATGAACGACAAGTCCACGATGAATAAAATCATGGAGTATATGGCGCTCGGGAAACCGATCGTCCAATTCGATCTGACCGAAGGGCGGTTCTCGGCTGGCGACGCCTCGCTCTATGCTGAACGAAACAATGAGCGTGATCTCGCCGACAAGATTGTGTATCTCCTTGATCGTCCGGACCTGCGCGCGACGATGGGGCAGTTTGGTCGATTGCGAGTTGAACGCGAATTAGAGTGGAAATATGAGGCGCCGAAACTCCTTCGCGCCTATCGTGCCGTGCTCGATCCTCACGCGGTGCGCGGCAAGGCCACATCTGTGGATGCGCCGACGAGATGACGGAGATGGGTAACCCAGCATCGTGAAAACGCTAGCCAAAGCACTGCTCTATCATTCAGGAGCCTTGCAGGTGGCCCGATCTCTGGGGCAAAGTGGATGGGCCATGCCCATCTTGCAATACCATTCCGTCAGCCCTCAGGGGCGCTACCGGTCGCCCACGATTGCCGTGCATCCACAGTCGTTCGATCGACAGATGGCCTACTTAGCCCGGTATTACCAGGTGATCCCGCTCGACCAGGTGGTGACCTGTATCGCCGAGCGCAAGCCCTTTCCAAGTCGAGCCGTGGCGATTACCTTCGACGACGGCTATTTGGACAATTACACCTGCGCCTATCCGATACTCAAGAAGTATGGCCTTACCGCGACGTTTTTTATTACCGCAGGCCCCGTCGTGAGAGGCCAACGTTTTTGGGTCAGTTGGATCCGTGAGGCGATTGAGGGGGCGAAAAATGTGGCCGGACTGTTGAGGGACGGTGCAGTGCCTGGCCTAGAAGGTCTTGATGCCACGGACTCTCGGGAGCAGGCGATTGCGGAGGTAACGACTCGTCTCAATCGGATGGGCTATTCAGCACGAGCCGAGACCTTGGCTCGTCTTGCGAATGTGTTGTCGATCCACGTTTCTGAGGAACCAGGTTCTAACGGCTTAGGCATCATGATGGGGCCTGAACACGTCAGAGACATGTCGCTCGGGGACATGTCCATCGGTTCACATACCGTGACGCATCCCAACCTGCCGAGGCTAACGGCTGAGGAGCTCGATCATGAGTTGCGGGAGTCCAAAGCTTTGCTCGAAGCCGTGACTGGAACCGCGGTTGAGCATTTGGCTTATCCAGGGGGACCCGAGGCGACCAATCCTGACTTTACCGACCAGGTGGCTGAATCTGTTCGTCAGGCAGGCTATCGTTCCGCCTGCAATTCGATTCGTGGGGCCGTGACGCTTAATGAGCCACTCTTTGCCTTGCGTCGACACGATGTCAGTGACCCTGATGGGTTCAGTGGGTTTGTTTTTAAATTGGAGCGGCACCGGCTCGGGTCCTTGTTTGCTCCCCCTGTGCACACGCAGCAGCGCTGAGAGTGGGTGTGGTAATGGTCGTACGACTACGTGTCACGGGGAATGGTCGATGTCCAGCAGGTGCGGGATTCATCTTGGGGAGATTCGGTGGTTTGTCTCGCCTGGCTGGGCGTGGATGGTTTTGATGGCATTGAAGGTGTTGATGGTGACGAATATGTATCCCTCGCCGGAACGTCCGGGGTGGGGGTCGTTCGTCAAATCACAGATTGATTCCTTGGTGGACAAGGGAGTCGAGGTCGAGGTCTTTGTCATCGACGGATATAAGAGCACGCTGAACTATCTGCGTGCCATGTGGGCAATCCGGCGCGAATGTTCAAGGGGCCACTATGATCTTGTTCATGCGCATTATGGGTTGAGCGGCCTTGCTGCGCGTGCCCAGCGTCGCTATCCCTTAATCGTGTCGTTCTGTGGGGACGATCTGTTGGGGACGCCCAATCGTCAGGGGCGGGTGACGTTCAGGAGCCGGGTCTTTGTCTGGTTGCACCAATGGTTAGCGCGCATGGTTGATGGCGTGATTGTGAAGTCCGAGGCCATGCGTCGATTGGTGCCAGACGCCCGCGCGGTGGTGATTCCAAACGGGGTTCGGTTCGATGTGTTTCGGCCCATGCCGCAACAAGACTGTCGTACCCAATTGGGCCTGAGCGTGGATCGACGCTATGTGCTCTTTCCCTACGCCCCGTCGACGATTCGGAAGAACTACGGGTTGCTGGAACGGGCTGTGGCGATCGTCAATGCGGAAGGCTCGGCGCCGCTCCTTGAAATTGTCACGGTTGATCGTGCGCCGGCAGCGATGATGCCGGTGTATCTCAATGCGGTGGATCTTTTAGCCGTGGTGTCGATATGGGAAGGATCGCCGAACACCGTCAAAGAAGCGATGGCCTGTAATACCAAGGTTGTGGCAACGGATGTCGGCGATGTCCGGGAGATTCTCGGTGGAGTGGAGGGCTGCTATCTGTGCGAGCCGACGCCGGAGGATGTCGCGCGGGCCATCCAGCGCGCCTTAGCTGTTCCTGTCAAAACAGAGGGACGTGAGATGGTTGCGCGGCTGTCGATTGAAGCGGTGGCCGATCAAGTGATTGCCGAATATACGCAGGTACTACAGAATAGAAACCGACTGGAACCGCGAGCTCCCACACAAGATGTGGTTTCGCGGACACACATGGGGGTCTAGATGACTCGAAGGTTTCATTTCTATATGTTGGTGTGCGGGCTCGTGGGGCTTGGTATAGCGCCGTCACTCGCTGTGGCGTCCCATATTCCCGGTTGTACCGTCACGGTGACGGCTCAAGATATCAATGGGCTTGAGAAGGTTTTCGAGGGATGTACGCAATCCTTTGCCGATAACTTCGAAGCCGGGTTAGTATTTCAGGAAAACGGATGGCACAAGTATCAATACATGGGTTCCTCGTCGAACAAAGTCGCCGTGACTTCGGAGAAGGCCCACATGGGGGCAGTGTCCATAAAAAGTTCCACGGGGTCGTCGCTCCACCAGCAGAAGGCCTCATCGGCCAGGCAGTTGCTCTGGTTTCCCGCGGGCAGCCACTTTTGGATGTCGGTATGGGTGAATATCGTCGGTGGGACGATAACGAGGGATTTCTACTTTTTCGATCTGGAGTCGACCCAGGGTGACGGCAATCCTGGTCGGCGTTTGGCGCTGGGTGGACCGAATGGCGATTGGCTATGGGTCAGCTCCAAGCATGCAGGTCTGAATGCGGAACAAAGTCTCTTCCCTCCACCGCTGGCATTTCCAAAAGATAAATGGGTACAGGTCACGATGCATCTGTATATATCTCCCAACAGCGATGGGCTGACGGAAGTCTGGCAGGATGGGGTCAAAATTATCACGAAGACGGGACAGACGCTCCCTTCAGGGTTAGTCTATGACTGGATCGAATTGGGGACCACGGCAAACCTGTCAGGTCAAGCGCAGGTGATTTATCTCGACGAGCTGGTGATTTCAAAGGATCCGATCCCATAGAGTGGTCTGTGTAGGAGCTATAGAGCTTGACGTATGGTACCCGGGATAGGAGGGAGAGAGATGACTCAGAAGAAACGTAGAGGGTACACTCGATCGGCCCTGTCTTCTGTGTGCGGTGGCATGATTGGCATGATTCTCGTTATGACAGGGTGTGGAAGTGGCAGAGGAGATTACTCGCCCCCATCTTTGTCGGCACCTGCTGCTCCAACGGCGATCAACACGAGTTCACCACCGTTGGCTCAGATGGGAACGCAACGAACAGCCCCTTCAGCACCGGCGGCTAAGACAATGGCAAAGGTGACATTAGTCGGTGCTCCCGGCTGCACGATCAAGCTCAAGGTCCAGGATGAACTGGGAAGAGAACAGATCTACGATGGGTGTGTGCAGTCATTCACGGATGATTTCGAGACCGAGCTCAAGTTTAAAGAGGTGGGATGGCACAAGTATCAATATATGGGGCAGCCTTCGAATAAAGCGGAGATCAGTAGCGAACGAGCCCACTCAGGTCGATCGGCCTTAAAAAGCATGACGAATACATCAGGTGATCAACAGAAGGCATCTGTGGCTCGGGAGCTTTTGTGGTTCCCTGAAAAGAGTCATTTCTGGACGTCGCTGTGGGTCTATATCCAGGGCGGGACCAAGACCAACGATCTCTATTTCTTCGATCTGGAATCGACAGACGGAGAAGGGAACCCGGGACGGCGTCTCATGCTCACGGGGCCGAACGGTGATTGGCTGCATGTAAATTCAAAGCGGGCTGGACCTCAAGGTAATCAGACGTTACACTACGAGCCTATTCCGTTTCCCAAAGACAAGTGGGTGAATGTGAAAATGCATCTCTACCTTTCGTCTGGAAACGATGGTCTGACGGAAGTCTGGCAAGATGGGGTTAAAATTATCAGCAAACCCGGACAAACGATACCCTCCGGCATGGTCTATAACTGGATTGAAACGGGGATTTCCGCCAACGTGTCTGGTCAGAAGCAAGTCGTATACATTGATGATCTGGTGATTTCAAAGGATCCGATTCCCTAGTTCAACGTCGGTAAGGCAGTGCATATTCTAGAAACGGACTGTGTTATTCAGATGGCCAATTCAGTGATGGAGGGAACATGACGATGGTTGATAGGACTCGTGGCATGCGCATGAGACTACAGCTTGGGTTGGCGTGCGGACTCAGTATCGTGCTGTTCCTAGTCGGCTGTTCGAGTAGTGGACGGTTGCCGTCGAATATTCCGACTGCTGAGAGTAAACTGATCGCTCCACGAGTCGTCTCGATGGGGGATACATTGGAAATCGGGTTTTTTCTGAATTCCAAGTTGTCGGGCGGGCATTACAAGATCGGGTTTGGGGACCTTCTGAAAGTCGATGTGGCTGACCATCCAGAACTAAGCCGAGAGGATATGTCGGTGTTGCCGGACGGACGTATGTCGCTCAGCCTGATTGGATCGTTCCCAGTCGTTGGGAAAACGGTGGATGAGGTGTCGACGGAAGTGGCCAATCTGTACATGACCAGGAGAATTAAGGATGTGAAGGTGGTGGTGGCCGTCACCAAGGGACAGCAGCGGGTGAGACTGCTGACCGATCCGGTGGTTCGTGGGGCTGGTTCTAACAAGATGGAGTACCGGATTTATAACGAACTGCTTCTTGAATTGCCGTACATCGGCGCGGTTGCGGTGGGCCGTCCACTCTCGGAAATCCGTCGTGAAATTCATGATGCCTATGAGCAAGAATTTGGTGACGAATTGAAGGTGACGGTGAATCTGATTAGTCGCCTGCAGGAGAACATTTATGTGTTGGGCGAGGTGAAGAAACCTGGCGTCTATCCCATCCTGGGCGGACAAATTCGTACGGTCAATGCTCTTGCCACGGCGGGGGGGTTTGAGGACACGGCCCTCCGAGAAGAAGTCCTCGTCATTCGTTTTCAAGAAGACGGGAGCTATGTGCACTGGACGGTGAATCTTGATGATCCGCTTCTTCCAGCCGGACCACAGCCGGCCTTTTTCCTGCAGGGAAACGATGTGGTCTTCGTGCCGAAGACGACGATTGCGAAAGTCGATATCTTTGTCGATCAGTATATTAAGAAGGTCATTCCGGTGAATCCGAACGTTGGAGCCTTTTATCCCATTGGGCACAATTAGCCTTGAGCACGGTTATACTGCAAAGGTGTAGTGGCGGGGTAGGCAGGCAGTGTTGGTCATGAAGAACACGAAGATACCGAGACGGGAGAAACCATTGGTGAACGACGATCCTGAATTCATGCGAGCCTATGACGAAATCCGAGAACGGATTTTGTCGACGGGCATTGAGGGGCGTCCCTCTGATGGGGCGATGGTCGTGGTGCTGTTTTCTCGTACCTCGGGGGAAGGTGTGACGACAGTGGCTAGCGGACTCGCCCAGTCGCTTGGTCGCAGCATCAGCCGACACATTCTCTTAGTCGGAAACGAACGAGGAGGTGTGGGGCCGGCCAAAGTGTTAGGCGTGGTTCCTCGGATATTGCTTCGTTCTGAGGCGGGCTACTCGTCCGACGCGGTGTTAGGCAGTATTCAACATGTGACGGAGTCGAGGGTCGATATCTTGTCTCTGGGGGGGGACCATTCGCCCGGAGATCCCTCGTGGGAGTCCTATTTCCCGAAACTTCGTGCGGAGTATGACGTCATCGTGGTTGATGCGGGGTCGATGGAGCGGGATGCGCCACTGCAATGGTGTCGGTGGGCCGATCAATCGCTGTTGGTGGTTGATACGACTCGTACGCAAGTCGAGGCAGTGGAGCGGTTGAAAGCGGATTTGAAACACAGCCGATTTCATCTCGCAGGATCGATTCTGAATAAGCGTCGGCATGCGGTGCCTTCCTATTTGTATCGGTGGCTCTCCTAGCCGGATGCTGAAAAAGGCCGCCAGCGTTGCGCTTGATACCCGTGAAGCGTTTCTCGCTGGACGATTGACGATTGATCCACTGCACCATTGAATCAATGGTCCGATGACACATTGAATCAATCGAGGGCCTCACACGACGAACGAAGAGGACGGCCATTTTGAGCATCCTGCCAGCAGTACTGAGGACAGGCGCACATGATGCAATAACGGTTTGTTGACTGATAACTGAGTTTTCAACAACTCTGCTAGAGTTGAGAGAAAGGCGAGTTGGTTTTTACGACATGAGTAAACGCGACATCCTTATTTTTCTCTTCAAATGGAAGGGAACCATTCTCTCGGTGTTTTTCGGGGTGGTGACGCTTGTGACGCTCCTCGTTTATTTTCTGCCCCCCAACTACACGGCGCTTTCGACGGTGTTGGTGGAGCATACCAAAGCGCCGAGCATGCGGAGTGAGATGGATCCGGGCGCAGAGATGATCGAGGTGATCAATACGGAAGTCGCAATTGTGCTGTCTCGGACCGTCATGGAGCATGTGGCGGACCGCCTGAAACTCGATCAACTGCCGACGCAAGATACGACGGTCTCGCGGTTCGTGCGTCGGGTGCAAGATGCCCTGGTTGGGATTGGGTTATTGGACCCGGTCAGTAAGCGAGAACAATGGATTGGGTCGTTGCTTCGAGATGTGAAGGTCAAGCCGACGGTCAACTCCAATATTTTTACGATCAAATACGCAACAGAAGATTCCCAGCTTGCGGCAGATATTGTCAATGCGATTACGGATGAATATCTCTCACATCATATGAAAATCTATTCTCAGCAGGGAATCGCTGAGTTTTATCGAGGGCAGATGGAAGAGGCGAAACGCGAGTTAGATCGTCTCCGGGTCACGCTGGAAGACTACAAGACCTTCGCATCGCTGGCGGCCACTCCGGCAAAAAAAGATCGGCTCGTGACAGAAATAGGAAACATGCGGGAGCGGGTGGCCCTTCTG
>Ga0315283_10005010_pt1 | contig 11632 bp, 12 predicted proteins | sample YL17G09_0_MG_FD_204541 | JGI IMG/M metagenome (GOLD analysis project Ga0315283, IMG submission 204541) | Sediment microbial communities from Yellowstone Lake, YNP, Wyoming, USA - YL17G09_0 | ecosystem: Environmental > Aquatic > Freshwater > Lake > Sediment | place: USA: Wyoming | collected...
AGCAGTCGGACGGCCTGCGTCGCGCCGGCGAGAACATGCGCAAGTACGCGGACATCGCGGTGCCCGAGGCGATCCGCGCGCTGGAATACATCGGCTGCCGTCGCGCCGACATGGAGGCGAAAATCGCCGGCGGCGCGAGCATCTTCGATCTCGGGCGAGGTGTCGAGGGCGGTGAAATCGGCAGACGCAACGTGGAGGCGGTGCTCCGCGCCCTGGAAGAGCAAGGCATCCCCCTGACGGACTCGGATGTCGGCGGGCGCGAGGGTCGGACGGTCGAGTTCACGATCGACACGGGAGAGCTGGCAGTAAAAACAGTCCGCGGTGCCCGAAGAACACTGTAGCCGCGTCCGGCCGAACGACCGCGACGTCGCATCGACTTGATTCACCCGTCCGCGGGGCTTCTGACGGCAAGCCCCGGCCGATTGAGCACGTGCGTGTAGATCATCGTCGTCGAGACGTCCGAGTGCCCGAGCATTTCCTGCACGGTGCGGATGTCGGCGCCTGATTCGAGCAGGTGCGTCGCAAACGAGTGGCGCAACGTGTGACAACTTGCGCGCTTGGCGATCCCGGCGCGCGTCACCGCGGCCTTGACGGCACGTTGGAGTACGCCCTCGTCGATGGAGTGCCGGCGGAACTTACCGGTTCCCGGCTCGACACAGAGGCGGGAAGCGGGGAAGACATACTGCCACGGCCACTCGCGTGGCGCGGCTGGGTATTTGCGCTCCAGCGCGGGAGGGAAGGTCGTCCCGGCGTACCCCGAGAGCGTGTCCTCCTCCCAGCCGGCGTGCACCTGCTGGAGGTGATTCTCCAATGGTGTGCGCCAGCGCTCCGCCAGCACGGTGAGGCGGTCCTTGCGCCCCTTGCCTTCCCGAACCGTGATCTGGCGGCGTTCGAGGTCGATGTCCTTGACTCGGAGCGTGATTGCCTCGCGCAGGCGCAGCCCGGCGCCATAGAGAAGACCGGCCATAAGAGCGATGGTCCCCTCCATCGCGGCGAAAAGTCGAGCGATCTCGAATCGGGTTAGGACAACGGGGAGGATCTTTGGCCGTTTCGACTTTGCGAAGTCGCCCAGATCGCCAAGAACCGTCCCAAGGGCGTGCGTGAACCAGAACGAGAGGGCGTTGAGTGCCTGCGCCTGCGTCGAGGCGGAGACTCGCTCGACCAGTGCGAGCCGCTCAAGGAACTCGCGGACAGCGTTGGCGTCGCTGACCTGCGGCCCGAGGGCAGATCTGAACACCGAGAACCTGCGGACCCAGTCGCGTACGAGGCTTCTGTCCGCGGCGAGTATCCCCGCGCCCGACAGGCCCGGCGAAGCGGGTCTGCGCTGACCTCCAGGGTGTTCCCGACGGGGACAGTTGCGTCTGCGTCCCAGCGCTTGCCGAAAATGGCGGTCAAGAGTAGTCTCACCGCATCGGAGGCTTGGCGGAGTCGCCAGGGCTCAATGCGGCGAATAGACTCGAGGGAGCGAATGAAAGCCTCGGCGTCGTTTCGATTGGCTGCATGTAGCGGTTTATCCACGAGAAACTTAGCAAACCGCTCAACCCAGCCGACGAACCATTGGCGCTTCGGCTCAGGGACTCCCGAGATCTCAAGCGCGCGGAGATACGGAGTATGCCACGTGTGGTCGGGGGCAGTCGGGATCGGTGGCATGGACGTCTCCTCCTTCGGGAGACTCATGCAGCAAGAGCCATGCTAGACCGCAACCACCCCGACTGGAAATCACCGCTCCGGCCCCGACTGGTAAAAGCTGTTACTACATAATCAACTGTCGACGATAAAGGGAAACAGCATGAACAACGAATCAGAAATATTCCGATGAAGCTACAAGGCTGGCAGAGCACGCTCTTGATTTTCGGCATTCCTGTCGGAATATTCCACTGGTACCTTGCCGCTCAGGCGATATTTGTGTTTCGACAAGGCGAACCTGTCAGTAGTTGGGTTGCAATGCTTTCTGGACCAACGATTACACTTCCTCTGGTTGTCCTGGGTCTATGGTTTCCCAAGTGGGCGGGGATTTTCCTGATTATTGGCTCAATCCTCTCCGGGTATGCTACGTCGATCGGTACTTCATCTGAAGATATGCATGACTTGATCGTGGGAGTAATAAAGATAATCGCCGCCCCGATGGCGATATTGGGCGTAGGCTTACTTGTGGTGTCACAGCAAAGAGATATTGTGCAGAAGAAAGTTACATAAGCAAAGTCGTCGAACCAGGCGTTGTAGCTGACCGATCACGCTTGCAAGAGGGCTAGCGTTCAATGGGCAGAAGCGAAGGCAAGTTCCGAGGCGCCCGCAAGCGCGCCGGCAGCTAAACGCTACGTTCGTTGCGACACGAGGTCGCGTATTTGATAGTTCACCGGGTGGAGGTGATGAAGCCGAGTGAACCCAGTGTTCCGTCACTGCGATACTATGGGAGCATGCGTGCTCGGGTGAATCCCGCGCGGGTGTGGAGCCTCCCTGACAACGCGCCAAAACATCTGCGGATGTGGGGAATATGCCGTGAGGCAGACGCCCTCCTGGAAGCCCTATCCGGGTGAGGGGTCAGATGAGAATACTATGGTCAACAAACGTGAACACCTGTAACTGCCGTTATAGCGAAACAAGCCAAAAGGGCTGTTGGCTTGGACCAAAAAGGTATGCGGGTGGTCTGGGCCTCTCGAACAGGGCTCGACGCGGACAACAATCCCGCCGGCGGACAGGGTGGACCTAAGGTATTCGTTGTCAAATACGCGGAACGTGGAAATCCCGTATCTTCGCCCGGAGCAATTCGGGCAGGCGCAACCGTAAGGCACGCTGCTGGAGATGCGGAACTGAGAGGATGGAAGAAGCGAATGCCGTTCTGTAATGGCGCGGATACGGGTTTCAAGGTTACCCGACCCGAAAGGGAGCAGACGTCCATCTGGTGTCCCGCTGTGAAACCACCGGAAGAACCATGGCAGGAAGGAAAGCAAATGACGCCCTCGAAAGAGCGGTGGTGCACCTTCCACCTTCGGGTACATGGCTGCCGGTTACTATCGCAGAGTGAGCGTGCAATTCGGATGCTCGCGGGCAACCACGCATCGTTGGTTGCCTTTGGGAGGCTTGAGCCGTATGACGGGAAACTGTCACGTACGGTTCTTAGAGGGGCCGGGGCCGGCTGACGGCCCCCGGCCTACTCGGTGCGAAAAATGAGATAATGACAGGTATGAAAACCACGCAATATTTCGACCATGTCCGTACACGACCTGATCGTGCTATCATATCCGATGCGTGGATCAGAGAAGTAATTGATAACGCAATAGAAACAAGAGTTCAGGCTGATGGTAGGTTTAAGAAATGGGCATTCATCAAGGATGCCGGACGGTTCCTTCGGGTGATCTTGCTGGAAGACGGGGAAACGGTTCACAACGCATTCTTCGACAGAGGATACACGGAGAAGGGAAAATGAAAGTTAAATACTTCGCAGACACTGACACGGCTTTGGTTGAGTTCACCGGCAACCTTGTGAATGAAACCAAGGAAATCAGCGAGAATATCTATGTAGATCTAGACGCTACCGGCAATCTTGTCAGCATGACTATCGAGCATGCGAAAGCCAACGCGGGTCTCAAGGAGTTCTCCTTTGTGGAAGTGGCCGGAAAGGCATCCTGAAGAATGCCGAAAAAGGCGTTGTAGCCGACCTGTCACGCTAGCATTTCGCCCTACTGTTTCAATTCTAAGGCAGAGGTCTGTCCAAAGGCGGGCGGCAAGCGCGCCAGGCAGCTAAACGCAACGTTGGGCGCCACTGAAAACAAGGAGAGCTTGAAGGCATTAACATGAGAGTCAACTCGTACGTGCTTAAATCAGGGAAGCTACAACGACAAGAAGCCTCTTTCACTTGGTCGGTGAGTGATCTGGGGCAATTGGGCGAGAATTGGTTAGATGTTGAGGACGCCGGAGCGGACGAACTCAGGCAGTTCCTCGCGCCTCTAGATCTCCATCCGCTTCAGTTGATGCATTGCCTGGATTCCGACATCGATCCTGGCGTGCTTTCTTTCGCCAATACCGTGCTCATTGAGTATCCTGCGGCCTTCGACCGCAAGTCGGCTGACCCTGCGTATCTGACCCTCCTTCTTCAGGCCCCGGTTTTGGTGACAGTCCGCCACGGGCCGGTGCCAGCGCTCGATGATTTGATTCAGAGCCTCACCTGCGAAAATGGGCCCCCATTGCAGCACCTTCCTCAACTCATATATCTGATCTTGGATCAGTTTGCAGACTTGAACGTAAACGCGCAGATTGCAGTCCGCGACCAGATTCAGCTGATGGCTAAGACCCTTGCCGAGACCCCCAATGCAATCGATGCGAATAATATTGCCAAGCTTCGCTGGCAGGTCGGAAATTTGATTTCTTTGATAGAGAACCAGCTGTATTGCGTGTCTCGTTTGGCCGCCTCGGATATCGAAGCATTGCGCGAACCGCATCGCAAGGCTTACCTAGAAGACTTGGTATCCGAGGCTGAGATCGCCCAAAGAGGGGCCTACCGGTTGGAGACCCGTGTGAACGATCTCTATCGTGACTATCAAATGGTTGGATCTGACAGGGTAGAAAGACGGCTGCGCCTGCTCACAATCGTCTCAGCCATCACCTTGCCTCTTGGGCTGATCGCGGGTCTACTCGGTATGAACGTCGGCGGGATACCGGGAACCAACACAGCCACCGGATTCTTTCTCGTGGTCGCTTTGATGACAGTGATTGCCTTGGCTCAGTACTGGTATTTCCGATCGAAAGGATGGTTTGATTGATCGACCGTTTGTCCATTGCTCCAGCACGAACACGAGAATGCCGCACGGAGGCTGTACTGAATTTGGTTGGGTGCGATCAACTGACCTCCGAGCAAGCGAAAGGTGACCGCATCCCGAATGAATGCCCGACAAGCGCTTGGAGCCGACATCGCAAGCTAGGCGGCTCAAGCGTAACGTTGATATGACTTCCACCTGTCAGGGTTTCTCAAAGCGGGTTCAGTCGCCGAGTTCAGCGATCGCCGTGTGGGCAACGGTGAAACGCACGCCGCGCAGCGCCTGAAGCGCTTCGACCACGGGGGAGAGCCGCCAGGATTTGACGTGCTGAGTCAGTTCGATCTCCAAACGCTCGACACGCTCGAAGCCCTGGACCATGGCGCGTACATACTCTTGGAAAACGACCTGCTGAGCCGCGGTGGCACACTTGACCTCGCCGAGCCAGCGCAGGTGCGGGGTTTTCCAGTCAGCCTTGCCGTTGAAGCGGATGTCTTGGTGATACCTCCGAGTCGCCGCCGCTCACCGGTGGTGTGTTCGCTCGTACGATAGCCACCACTGCAGACCTTCCTTGGCTGGTCACGAACGTTTTCTCGGCATACCCGCCTTGACTTCCCTCATTCCGACCGCTAGAACGGATACACCAAGAACCTGAAAACAGGCTTTATCCCCATAGGGAGGGCGCTGTCCGTCGGGTGTAGTTCAACAAGAGTTTTCCCTCGGCTTCGCGACGTAAAAACTTTAAACGTTCGCTGGAAAAGGAAAAGGGAGAAGAAATGACTGGAAAGGAATTCCTCAATTCCCTGGCAAAGGGGAAGACGGACATCCTTCAACAACTTCTCGGCATTCTCACCGAAACAGATGCCAACTATTGTCTGATTGGTGGGCTCGCCGTCAACGCCTACGTTGAGCCTGTCGTCAGCCTGGATGTCGATATTGTGGTTGCAGTCGACAACATTTTAACGGTAGCTAACACCGCAAGATCACAGAAAATGAAAGTTGAAGAGTTTCCTCATAGCGTCAATCTCAGTGGTTCCGGTTCGGACCTTCGGATTCAGGTACAGACGGACCCTCGGTATCAGAGTTTCATCACCAGTGCCACTATGAAAGAAGTTCTCGGATACGAAATGAAGGTCGCATCGCTAGAGAATGTGCTACAAGGCAAGCTGTGGGCCTTCATGGATGAAACTCGACGCAGAAGTAAAAGACAAAAGGATCTTGCCGATATTTCCAGAATCATTGAAACCTATCCGGAATTAATAGCACAGCTACCACAAAAGATTAAGGATCGGTTACAGGAGAAATAGGAAGGACAGCGAACTAGGCGTTGTAGCTGACCTGTCACGCTTGCAAGAGCGGCTACCAGTGCAAATGCAAGGGTGAGTGAAGAGGCGCCGCGCAAGCGCGCCAGGCAGCTAAACGCTACGTTCGATGGAAAAGAAAAGCATTGAAAAACATGATGAAATCGTGCCAAGCAAATGAAGAGGTGAGGAAATGAAGCTCATCGTTGAAATCGAGCGGGAAGACGACGGGCGTTGGTTGGCCGAAATTGGCGAACCTCCTGGTGTCCTTGCCTATGGCATCTCGCAGGCGGAAGCGACTGCCAAAGCACAAGCTCTCGCGCTTCGCGTCATCGCCGACCGGCTTGAGCACGGCGAACAGGATCCGAACCTTCAAAACATAACATTTGCTGCCGCATGAGCGTTTGGCCGAGCACTCGAGCCCGGCAAGTTCTCGCTGCTCTCCTCCGAATCGGGTGGGAGATCAAACGCGAATCAGGTACTTCACACAAAGTTCTCAGCAAAGCCGGTTCTCCGAACTATATATTCGCATTCCACAATAAAGAAGAAATCGGCCCAAGGATGCTGTACGTTGGGTAACAAGTATGAGGGTAAAGAACTCAACTACTGAACCACTAAACGGAGGGGAAAAGCGATGAAACTGTTACGCGTTCTCGTTTTCTTGTGTTCAGTAATGTTTGTTTCTGTCGCGATGGCTCAGGATCCAATTGTCACAGATGGTGATAAATACAAAGTTCTTCTGGAAAATGACAAGGTTCGTGTTCTCAGTTACCTGGACCATCCGGGCGAAAAAACGTCAATGCATCATCACCCCAACTTCGTCCTATACGCCATAACGCCGTTCAAGAGAAGATTAACTTTAGGGAACGGCGAAATTATTATGCGAGAATTCAAGGCCGGGGACGTTCTCTGGTCGCCTGCTCAATCGCATATCGGAGAAAATATTGGGTCAACAGATACAAAGGTCGTAATTGTGGAGCTCAAAGACGTGAAGATACATGCTGAAAAGGAACTGAAGGCCATACCCATACCTACAGGAAAATAGAATCTGCCCAACCCTTATTAAGGCGTTGGCGCTGACCGTCACGGCTGCATTTCTGCCCTTTGAGGCTAAGGTCAAAGAATGCGCAATAGGCGATAACGGGCCGGCAAGCGCGCCGGCAGCTAAGCGCTACGTTGCAAATAGGAGAATCGGAAGGCATGTCAAAGGTCGTTAGCGAAGAAGATCTGGCAATATTACTGAAGGCGGGCCTGAGTGAGGCCGATATTCGTCATAGCATACTCGTGGCAGAAAAAGCCCTGGATATTGCAGGAAGAACTGGAACAGTCCTCGACATGGTTTTGGTTGCACGAGGGGCGGTATTTCATGACCTCGGGAAAGCACTAACACACTCATATCAACACGGCGAAATCGGTGCTGAGATGGGAAAGCGATTTGGTCTTCCTAAAGCAGTTACAGATATCGCACGCAAGCACTTCCATGGTGGGATTACCTCAAAAGAGGCAGAAATACTTGACCTTCCAGACATTGACTACACTCCAAGGCTTCTTGAAGAACGCATTATTCTCTATGCCGACAGATTAATAGACATTCTTACAGAGGGTGTCTTCAATTTCCGGAACGATCAAGAGGCTGAAAATCGTTTCGAAGAAATTATCACTCACTATCAGGGGTACGGAAAAGACAAACCAACAAGCGGTCGATATCTTGCGTATCACCGTGAAATATCAAGGCTGATCGAAGAGGATTCATCACGAAAATCGGCTAACCCTTATAAGGCACCGTAGCTGACCGTCACGCTAATATGACTTCCAGATGTCAGGAGCCGCTGTTTCCTTTTTCCTTAACTGCCTCCTTTGCAGGTCAGGGATCGAGAAGAGGCGGGGCCAGTACACATGACAGTTGATCTCGCTGATATTCGTGGGTTGGTTACCACCGGACTGGACTCCGTCGGGCGCCTTCCTCGGGACTAGGGGCAGGTCCCCGGGAGCAGCGACTCCTCCTGCGGTGAGAGGAGTTTTCCGGGGTTGATGATAACGAGCAGCCGTCCCGGCAGTTTCCCGAGACCGGAAAACAGCTCCGAGCGCATCCACGCCGGCCCCTGATCCGGAATCTCGATGAAAGCGGCCGGGATGCCGATGACCTCGGAGACCTCGTCAACCAGAAACCCGATGACCTGCTCGCCCGAGCGAACGAGCAGGTTGCAGGTTTTCGGGCCCGGGGGGCGATCAGGCAGGCCGAGCTTGCGTCGCAGGTTGATTACCGGCACGATCCGCCCGCGCAGGTTGATCGCACCAAGCGCAAAATCCGGCATCCGCGGAAAGGGGGTGATTTCAACCATGCGCAGTATCTCTTGAACCTTGAGGATATCCACTCCGAGGGTTTTGCCCTCGATCGTGAAAACGACGACCTGGAGTTGTTCGCCGTTACCCTCGTGCGCTGCGGCCATCTGTTGGCGAGATCTACCACCAACCAATGGGAAAAGCAATCGTCTGCGGGCCTGCGGCGATTGACAGCCACCGAGGGTTTGCCTAGAATCTGCCGCCACGGAAGCGCCTCTGTTGCCCGGCGCGAAAAAAGGAGACCGGCGATGCTGCAGGAGACCTCGAAGATCTGGATGGACGGGAAGTTCGTGGACTGGAAGGACGCAACCGTTCATGTCCTGACCCACACTCTGCACTATGGCCTCGGTGTCTTCGAGGGGATTCGCTGTTACAAGACCGTTGACGGCCCGGCCGTCTTTCGGCTTGCCGAACACGTCGATCGGCTTTTTGCCTCGGCGCACATCAGCGGCATGAAGATCCCCTTCACGAAGGAGGAGTTCTCAGCCGCGATCGTCGAGACCCTCAAGGTGAACAAGATGGAGGCAGGGTACATCCGGCCGCTGGTGTATGTGGGCTACGGCGCCATGGGTGTCTACCCCGGACGCAACCCGATCCGTGCCATGATCGCCACCTGGCCCTGGGGGGCGTACCTTGGCGACGAGGGACTCGAGAAAGGTATCCGCATCAAGACGGCCTCTTTCACCCGCCAGCACGTGAACATCAGCATGACGAAGGCCAAAGTCTGCGGCAACTACACCAACTCGATCCTGGGCAAGGTCGAAGCCATCAACGACGGCTACGACGAGGCCCTCTTTCTGGACGCCACCGGACATATCGCCGAGGGCTCGGGTGAGAACCTCTTCATGGTGCGCCGCGGCGCGCTGACGACGACGCCGCGCTCGGCGATTCTCGAGGGGATCACCCGGGACACAGTGCTCACGATCGCGGCCGACCAGGGGATCGCGGCGCGCGAGGAGTTTTTCACGCGCGACCAACTCTACACCGCCGACGAGGCGTTCTTCACCGGCACTGCGGCCGAGATCACCCCGATCCGCGAAGTAGACCGTCGCACCATCGGCGCCGGGTCACGCGGGCCGATCACCAAAGCGATCCAGGAGGCTTTTTTCAGCGCGGTGCGCGGCGAGAATTCCAAGTACCGTTCCTGGCTGACGCCCGTCCGCTAGCGCAATGCCGAGGGTTTTGCCGTTCCAGGGGGTGCGCTACAGCCCGGCGCGGGTGCCGGACATCACCCGAGTCACGGCGCCGCCCTACGACATGATCCTGCCTGCCGAGCAGGATGAACTCTACCGTCGCGACCCGCACAACGTGGTGCGGCTGATCCTCGGCCGCGAGCAGGAGGATGGCCGTCCCGTCGATCGCTACGCGAACGCGGCCGGGTGCTATCGGCGCTGGCGATCCGAGGGGATTCTGACGCAGGACGAGGTTCCGTCGATCTATCTTTACCGTGAAGATTACGCCTGGGCCGGGCGTGCCTACCAGCGGCTCGGGTTGATTGCGCGCATCGGGATCGACGCGTTCGGGGGCGGCGCCTTCGCTCACGAGTCGACCATGAGCGGCCCCAAGGCCGACCGGCTGCGGCTGCTCCAGGCCTGCGAGGCAAATTTCAGCCAGATTTTCGCCCTCTACTCCGATCCTGACGGGTCCGTTGAGGCGCCGCTGGTCGCCGCGACCGCCGGGCCGCCGCTGGTCTCGTTCGACGACGGCAAGGGGGTTGTGCACAATCTCTGGCGGGTGGAGGATCCGGCGCTCATCACCCGGGCTCGCGAGGGACTCGCGGGCAAGCCTTTCATCATCGCGGATGGCCATCACCGCTATGAGACGGCGCTGGAGTATCGACGGCTGATGCGTCAGGAGCCGGCGCGTTTTCGCGAGTCAATGGATTCGGTGATGATGTGTCTGGTGCGGATGGAGTCGCCGGGTCTCACGATTCTGCCCTTTCACCGGATGCTGGTCGCCCCGGGTCCGGAGCGGATCGTCGAACGCATCGGGGCCACCTTCGACCTTGAAGAACGGCTGCTCCCTGCCGACCGCTCGAGCTGGACCGGCGCTACCCAGGAGTTGCTCGGGGGCGGGGACACGGTTTTCGGCCTCTCCTTTGGCGGCCCGGCGCTCACCCTGGTGCGCCCGAAAGTCGGTATTGATCTGGCGCGTCTCCTGCGGCCGGGGACCTCAAAGCTGGTCGCCGATCTCGACGTGACGGTACTGCACCAGGTGATCTTCGCGGAATTGCTCGGCCTTGACGAGCAGCGGCTCGTGCAGGAAGGCGGCATCCGGTTTTTCACGAAGACCGAGGACGCAGCCGCGGAGGTCGAGGCCGGGCGTGGCGCGGCGGCCTTCCTGTTGCGCCCGAGCCGCATCGACCAGGTCTGGCGGATCGCGACCGCCGGCCAACGCATGCCGCAGAAATCGACGAATTTCTACCCCAAACTCATCTCCGGCCTCGTCTTCAACGAATTATAGCCCGTGAATCGACCGGGCCGCTCGCGGGCGTTTTTTCGCCCCGGCGGCGTTGCGGGTCGGGCTGCTTGTGCGGCGGGCACCAGCCCGCCTCCGCGCACCCGTACCCGCTGCCTTGCCGGGACGAAAAACCACGCCGCGAGCGACCCGGTCGATCCATTTCGAGACCGAGCATGGGAAGTGTGATAACCCTCACTGGGAGAGAACGCTTGGGGCGCCATGATATGGCGGAAGGCTGGCGAGGCAATCCTTGACAGTGGTGAAGCGCGGGGCATAGGATGATCTAGAATTTGTCGCTCGCACCGCAACTTCCGGCGCCGCACAGGGGAGGAAGGGTTGATGATTGCACGAAGATTGTGCTTGTTTGGGGTTGTCCTTGCACTGATCCTGCCCGGATGCGTGGTGGAGAAGCGGGATTTTGAGGCGCTGCGGGATCAGGTTCGGCTTCAGCAAAAGCAGATCAATGATCTCAAGGCCCGTCAGGAAGAACAGGGCCTGCGGGTCGACACTCTGAACAACGGGTTCAAGATTCTTGGCGACAAGGCCGAAGAGAACGCACTGCGCATCGATGAAATGGTTGAGAGAGAAACTCAACCCGCCCCTCAGTCCGTAGCGCCCGCCCCCGCCGTTCCCGCGGCGTTGCAAGCGGCCGTGCCCCCGGTTGCCGCGCCCATCCCAGCGCCGGTCGAGGGGCCGATACTCATCACGAATCTGCCGAAGCCCGCGCTACCCGAGCCGCCGCCGGGCGGGGAGATCATCACCGCGGGTCCCAAGGCG
>Ga0315283_10005011_pt1 | contig 11631 bp, 6 predicted proteins | sample YL17G09_0_MG_FD_204541 | JGI IMG/M metagenome (GOLD analysis project Ga0315283, IMG submission 204541) | Sediment microbial communities from Yellowstone Lake, YNP, Wyoming, USA - YL17G09_0 | ecosystem: Environmental > Aquatic > Freshwater > Lake > Sediment | place: USA: Wyoming | collected...
TTGCCAAGGCGCACGCGGGCCTGGCGGCCGCGTCCGCCCTGCTGGGCGCCCGCCGCGCGCGGGACGCCCTGGCAGCGGGCCTCGTCATCACCCTGCCGCCCCCGACGCCGCCCGCCGGCGGCGCCCCGCCCGCTGCCGTCGCCAACGGGGGCGCCGGTGACCGCGGTGCGAAGCGCCCGCGCCAGGCTGGTGGGCCGGCCCGCCGGCCGGCCCCCGCCCGCCCGCGGGGTGGGTATGAGCCGCCCGCCTCGGCGGGTGGGGCTGACGCGGCGGCCGCGGCCGCGGCCGCGGCCCCCTTTGCCGCGCTCGTCCCCCACTTCCACACCTACCCCGCCCTCCTGCCCTACCTGATCGCCCACACGGCCTTCATCAAGCCGCTGGCGGACAACCCGGCCGCCCTGCTGCCCCAGATCGTGGCGCTGGCGGAGCAGTACAAGGCGGAGCAGGAGAGGGCGGCCCTGGTCGCCCTCCTCGCCCAGCAGCAGGCAGCGGCTGGCGGGGGGGGCGCGCCCGGCGGGGCCGCGCCGGCCATGGACCAGGCCATGTTTGCGGCCATAATGGCGGCGGCCCAGCAGGGCCAGCTGCAGGGCGGCGGCGGCGGCCAGGCCTGAACTTTTTCTAGTGTGCTTGTTTTGTGTTTTCTCTGTGCTTTTTTTTGTCAGCCAACCTTTTTGGGAAGGTGGGCGCGGGTTTTTGGTGCCCCCTCACTTTTTCTCCTTTCCTATGAACGACGCCATTCCTCTCTGCTCGTGCGGCGCGCGCGGAGAGGAGAATCGGTGTGTGTGATTTCTTGCTTTTTGCGTGTTTTTGGGTTTTGGGTTTTGGGTTTTGAAAGGGTGCACTTTACCTCTGGTATAGAGGGAAGTGCGGCGCGTCGTGTGTGCTATGTGTGGATTTGTGCGAGTAAGACAGCGCAACGCCCTCTCTCCAGCAATACTCAGGGACGTTCCCTCAATCCAGCGCAGGGGGGGCGGGGCAAGGACTTGGCATTGACGTCGCACCCGCCAAACAACAGACCTCGACCTCGACCTCTCTCAACCTCTCCCGTCTACTCCACCCTCCTCCTCCCTTTCCTTTCACATTTCTCTTCACTTTTTGAACCAGTACCAGAGCGTGAACAGCGCGCATGCCGCGGCTAGGCCGCCGACGACCATGTCGTCCCGGGACCGGCGCCGGCGGATGGCGCCCAGCAGGCCGGCCAGGACGGGCGCCCGGTCGCCGACGGCAGCGAGGCGCCCGCCCGCGCCCGCCAGCGTGCGGCGCTGGCCGGCCAGGCCGGCCCCCGTCGCGGTGGCCACGCCAAAGACGGCGTCCAAGGCGGCATTGGCGGAGGCGAGCACGCCCCGCTCCCGCAGCAGGGCCCCGCCCGCCGTCGACCGGCCGTCATCAGCGCCGGACGCAGCCGCGCCCCCACCACCCCGGCCCCCACCAAACAGTGCGGCCCGCTCCCGGGCGCTCGCCAGGGCGCCGCTCAGCCGGCGGTGTTCGGCCCCCAGGTCACGGGCTAGGTCACGGTGGCGGGCCAGCGTCGCCGCCCGGCCCGGGTCCCCGCCGCCACCGCCATCAAGCAGCCCGCCCAACCCCGCAGTCGTCGCCTGGAGCGCACCCAGCGACCGGCCGGCCGCGTCCGCGGCGGCCGTCGCACGGGCGTCGGCCGCCAGGGCGGCCTCCCCGCCGACCGCCGTGTCGCAGGCCGAGACGGCCTTGGCAAGGGTGGCCAGCTCACCGTCCAGGGCGGCCTCGAGGCGGCGGGCCTGTGTGTGAGTGAGAGTGAAATGAGATGGAGGGGTGTCGGGCGGTCTTTTTCATCAGCTCCCTCTCTCTCTCTTCCTTTGATTACCTCCCGCCTCAAATCTTCCCATGTGGGTGGTGGAGGGGCAGCTGTAGACCCTGGGCGGCCGGTGGGCGAGGTCGTGCTGTCAGATGGGAGGAGAGAGCGAGCGAGGCGTGAGACGAGCGCGAAAATGAAAAACGAATGCAGAGAGCAGAGCGAAAGGTATCACCCTCGCGCTCTCTCTGGTCCATACCTGCTCAGGCCGGCCCGCGAGGCGGCGGGGCTGGTCGTGGTGGTGTCCATGGGGAGAGCGTGTGCTGGGCCTGGGCGGTCACGCAGTATCAGGTTGCTGAACAAAAGAAGAAATAAAAAACGTTTCTCATTCGGCTTCATTTGTTCATTTTTTTGGAGAAAAGAGGGAGACACGCACGCTCCTCTCCCGGCCACACGACGCACGCCCACACCTGAGCCCTGGCTCCAACACGCTCTTAGCCGCGCACACACGCTCACCCATCCATACACACCAGCAACAACGAAATCATGGATGCGATGGACGTGGACCCGGACGCGGCCGGCAGCGCCCCACCAACCGAGCCCTCCTCCGCCGCCGCCCACCTGTACGTCGTCACCGCGCACAAGCCGTCCGCGGTGGGACACGCCCTGGTGGGCGCATTCACAGGGCCGGGCGACGTCAACCTGATCGTGTCGTGAGTTAAATAGAGAGAGAGAGAGAGAGCGCTACGGGTCCGCACTGCCGATGCTTTATTTTGTTGCTTCTCGCTCGTTCTCTCTCTCACGCCACTTCTCCTCCCAACCCTCGTCCCAGGCGCGGCACCCGGGTGGAGGTGCACCGTCTAACTGCGGATGGACTGCAGGTGTGTGTGGGCGCGTGGGGTGTGGGGCGAGACACACGCACGCGACACAAGGAGAGAGAGAGAAAAGACACGCGACCCTTTGTCCTCCTCTCATCAACCCACGCCCCTCTCTTCTCCCATTCACAGGGCGTCCTTGACGTGCCCATCTACGGCCGGATCGCGGTCATGCGCCTACTGCGCCCGCCGGTGAGTAAAAGCAAGAGGAAGTGCAGAGAGACAAGGAGAGACCATCACTCATTCGCACACATGCTCTCTCATACCAACCCTCTCCCATCTCATCTCCATGTTTGCACACAGTCCGAGCCGACTGACCTCCTCTTCCTGGCCACCGAGCGCCACACCTTCTGCCTGCTGGCATACGACCCGGCCAGTGGCGAGCTAGTGACCAGGGCCAACGGCGACATCGCGGACAGGGTGGGCCGCCCCGCGGACACGGGCACGCTGGGCGGGGTCGACCCGGCCTGCCGGGCGGTGGGGCTGCACCTGTACGACGGCCTCTTCAAGGTCATCCCCGTCGACCCGCGGTCGGGGTCCCTGTCGGAGGCCTTCAACGTGCGGGTGGAGGAGCTGGGCATCGTGGGCGTCGCCTTCCTGGAGGGCGGCGCCCGGCCGACGGTCGCCTTCCTACACGACGCGCCTGGCGGCGGCGGCGGCGGCGGGGGTGGCCGGGCGGTCGTCACGTACGAGATCGCCCTCAAGGACAAAGACTTCCTGGCCGGGCCGTGGAGCCTGCCGGCCGTAGACCCGGGCGCCTCCCTGCTGGCCCCCTTGCCGGCCCCCCTGGGCGGGTGCCTCGTCCTGGGCGGGGCGGCCATCACATATGCGGGCGGCGCGGGCGGGACCGCCCCGCCCGTCACCCTGGCCACCGCGCCCCTCGCCGTCCGGGCGGTCGCCCGCGTGGATGATGACGGCTCCCGCTGGCTGGTCGGGGATGCGGGTGGCAGCCTCTCCCTCCTCGCCCTGTCTCACGCCGGCGGCGTCGTGTCCGGCCTCCGCCTAGAACGCCTCGGCCCCATCCCGGCCCCCTCCGCCCTGGCGTACCTTGACAACGGCGTCGTCTACGTCGGCTCCGCGTGGGCGGACGGCCAGCTGGTGCGCCTGTGCGCGGAGCCTGTCGCAGCTGCCGGTGGCGGCGGCGGCGGGCCCGAGGAGAGCTTCCTGCAGGTCCTGGACACGTTCCCAAACGTGGGGCCGATAGTGGACATGGCCGTCCTGGACGGGGTGGGCTCCGCCTCCGCTGGCGGCAACAAGGCCGCGGGTGGTGGTGCGGGCGGCGAGGACGACCCCACGGGTGCTCCATCCCCTTTCGGCGGGGGTGGCGGGGGTGCGTGCCAGCTGGTCACCGCGTCGGGGGTCGCGCAGGACGGGTCCCTGCGCATCATCCGGAACGGCGTGGGCGTGGCCGAGGTCGCGGCTGTCGACCTGCCCGGCATCACCCGCCTGTGGGGCTTGCGGGGCGGGGCGGGGGACACACACGACTCCCTGCTCCTCCTCTCCTTTGTGTCCTCCACCCTGCTGCTGGGTCTGGACGAGGACGGCGCGCTGGGCGAGGCTGAGGCGGTGGGCGACCTGGAAGTCGAGTTGGCCACCCTCGCGGCCGCGGCCGGGGCGGACGGCGTCCTCCTCCAGGCCACGCCCCGCGGCGTGCGCGCGCTGGCGCCGGGTACCCGGGCGAAGGTCGGGGAGTGGACCCCGCCCGCCGGGGCCAGTATCGCGTCGGCGGCCGCCAACGGCGCCCAGGTCCTCGTCGCCACGAGCGACGGCAACCTCACCCTCCTGGCGCGCGACCCGGCCACCGGAGCCCTGGCCATCGCCGGCGGCCCCGCCCCGGCCCCCTACGAGGTCGCCTGCCTGGACATCACGCCGCTGGGCTGGCCGGAGCCCGCCGCGGCGGACGGGGCCGGCTCGGGCCTGGCCCTGGTCGGCGGGTGGGACGTGGCGCTGCGTGTGTTGGCGCTGCCGTCGCTCGCCCCGCTGCTGGCCGCCCCCCTCCCGCTCGGCGGGGACGCCATCCCGCGCTCCACGCTGGCCCTGCGCATGGAGGGCGTCGACTACGCCCTCGTCTCCCTGGGCGACGGCCGCCTGGCCGCCTTCCGCCTGACCGTGGCCGGGGGCGGGGTGGGGCCGGGCCAGGTGAGCGGGGTGGGCCTGGGCGACCGGCGCGTCGTCGCGCTGGGGCGGCGCCCGGCAGTGCTGGCGCCCTTTGTCGCGGGCGGCAAGGCGTGCGCCCTCGCCGCGGGCGACCGCCCCGCCGTCGCCCACTCCGCCAACCGCAAGCTCCTGTTCTCCAATGTGAATGAGGGGGACGCGACCGCCATGGCCCGCTTCAACGCGGCGGCCTTCCCCGACGCGGTCGCGGTCGCGCGCGCGCCGGCCGGTGGTGGTGGTGGTGGTGGTGGTGCGGGTGGCGCCGGGCCGGCGGGGCCTCCCTCCACCGACGCCACCGGCGGCCGCCTCGCCATCGGCACCGTCGACGCCGTCCAGCGCCTGCACGTCCGGTGCGTCCCCCTGGGCGAGCAGCCCCGCCGCATCGCGCACCAGCCGGAGACCCGCACGCTGGCGGTGACGGTGGACGGTGGGGGCGGCGGCGGGGGGGGCGCGCCCACCGCCGCGGCGGCGGCCACCCCGCCGCCCGACGCGGTCCGCCTGTTTGACGATTCCGGCTTTGCGCCCCTCGACCGCCTGGCCCTCGACCCCGCCGAGGTCGCCTGCTCCCTGACCTCCCTCACCTTTGCGGGCGACCCCACGCCCTATTACGCGCTGGGCACGGCGGTCACCCTGCCCGACGAGGCGGAACCCTCAAAGGGGCGCATCCTGGTGCTGGCGGCCGTGCCCTGCGAGGAGGGCGCGTCGCCCGCCTCTTCCGCCTCTGCCGGCCGCCGCCTGGAGATCGTGGCGGCCCGGGACGTGCGGGGCGCGGTGTACGCGCTCGTCCCCTTCCGGGGCGGCCTGCTGGCGGGCGTCAACTCCCGGGTGTCGCTCTACAAGTGGGCGGTGCCGGGGGGGGGGGGGGAGGAAGTTGGCGGGGAGGGCGAGGACGGCGAGCCCGCTGCTGCCGGCGGTGGCGGCACGGGCGACGCGGGCGACGCGGCTCTGGGTCCCCACCCCACCTCCGGCGGCGGGGGTGGCGGGTCCGCCCCGACGCCCGCCCCGCCCCTCCGCGCCGCGGGCGGCCCCCCCGCGCGCGCGCTCGCGCACGTGACCTCCCATTCCGGCCACGTCCTGGCGCTCTACCTGGCCACCAACGGCGACTTTGTGGGCGTGGGCGACCTCATGCGGTCCATCCAGGTCCTGGCCTACAACCCGGCGACGCGCACCCTGGAGCCCCGGGCCCGGGACTACCACTCCAACTGGATGACGGCCATCTCCGCCCTGGGCCCCGGGGACGATGCCTTCCTGGGCGCGGAGAACTCGTACAACCTCTTCTCCGTCGTCCGCAACGCGTCCGCGGCGGCCGACGAGGACCGGGCCCGCCTGGACGTGGCGGCCGAGTGGCACCTGGGCGACTTTGTCAACCGGTTTGTGCCCGGGTCGCTGGTCATGCGGCCGCCGGACGGGGCGGGAGGAGGGGAGGGCGGCGGCGGCGGCGATGCTTTAACCAGCGCCCCGCTGATCGCGGGCCCCACCCTCCTCTTCGGCACCATCGGCGGCGCGGTCGGCGTTGTCGCCCCGCTTTCCGCGGCCCGCTTCGCCTGGTTTGACCGGCTTCAGGCCTGCATGCGGCGGGCGGTGCGGGGTGTGGGCGGCCTGGACCACGCCGGGTGGCGGGCCTTTGCGAACGAGCGGGGCGCGGCGCCGGGGAGAGGGGTTGTCGACGGGGACCTGGTGGAACAGTTCCTGGAGCTGCCGGCGACCGTGGCGACGGACGTGGCGGCCGACTTTGGGCGGGGCGAGACAGCGGAGTCGATCGCCAAGGTCGTGGACGACCTCAGCCGGGCGTGCCATTAGAGAGTGGATGGGATGGGATGAGGATGGGATGGAATGTGGGGGCTGCTTGTTTTGTCCTTTTCTTTTTTGGTGTGAGGGGTTGCGCGCGCGTCTGTGCGGCTTCTATGCTGGTGTGTGTGTGCGTGTGTGTGTGTGTGAGAGAGAGAGAGAGAGAGCGTGCGCGTGGATATGCAAACAAAGGGGGGATGGTTTTCACAACATTCTCTCTTCAATAATCTTTATAATCTTTCAAGTCCGCGCCCATGGGAAATGCGTCGGGGGTCAGGCCCAGCGCCGCCAAATCCCGGCCTTTAGAGAGTGGGGGCAGCGGCCACGCATCGCCCAACTCGGGCGGGACGGAGGAGGAGATGACAACCTTGGTGAGGGGGACATTTCTGTGTTTTTCGGGAAGGGATGGATGGATGGATGGGATGAGAGAGGGTGTGGGTTGAGAGAGCCCGCGCCTTTCCCCACCCACACTTTCACGCACTCTATGGCCAGCATGCCGATGGCATTGATCAGCACGTCCAGGGCCAGCTCGTCCGCGGTGCCCAGATTCACCCACGCCCGGGCCCAGTGGGCGGCGGGTGCATCGCTGCCCTCCGCCGCGCCCGGCCCGCCCTCGACCTCGCCCGCGTCGTGGAAGACGGTCACCGCCGCGGACTCAAGCCTGTGCGCGTCGTAGGACGTCGTCGCGATGCCCTCGCCCTGAAAGAGCTGCAGGTTGGACCCGTTGTAGGCGCCCAGGCGCCCCAATAGGTGCCAAGCCGTCCACACGCCGTCCAGCAGGTCCAGGTCGTCCGGGGACAGCGGCTTGGGCCCTTTGAACCAGACCCACGTGTCAAAGGGGTCGATGGGGCGAATGAGGGTGACCGAGATGGCGGGGGAGTAGGAGGCGGTGATGGAGGCGTGCTTGGCGGCCTGGCGGGCGCGGAGCTTTAAAGAGGAGAGAAATGATGATGAGAGGCAGGTTTTGCCAGCGCCAGCGAGCGAAAACTGAGCGAGAAAAAAAAAAAAAAACGCATGCCCCTCTATCTTTTACCTTTTCCCTCAACACGGCCGTCCCGGCCTCGTCTAGTTCCGGGCCAGTCCCCAGCAGGGCGGCCAGCTCGTCATCATCTAGGTCGCGCTCCGGGATGGCGTCCGCGTCGACGCCGGGCCGGAATTCTTCCTCCTCCTTTGCTGGCGGCGGCGACTGCCTCCGAGCGGAGGTCTTGCGCGGTGCGGCCCGGGCCAGGACGGTGCCTCGAGAATGGGTGCGACAGTGTGTGCGTAGTCGAGCCACACACTGCCGGGTGGGAATAGCGGGTGCGAGTCCCATGGTGGGCGTGGGCGTGGGCGTGTCGAAGAAAGAAAAGGAATGAGCACGCACTAGCCTGGGGCAGCCGGCTCACAGCTATTTTACACTCCGATTGACTCTTTGTGCCTCGATCGGGACAGACGCGTGCGCAGAGCCACGCGCAGGGCTTTCGCGCGCTGAAAGGGCCTGGCCACATCATGTCCCGTTCCACCTCCCTGGCCCTGCTAGGCAGGCACCTCCGCCCGGGCGGCGCGGGCGCGAGCCTTCCAACGCTGCCTGCTGCGTCGTTCGCCGCCGCCTCCGCCTCCACCTCCACCTCCGCCCCCACCCGCAAGCCGTCCAAGCGGTCGGGTGTCCTGGTGACGCCGGAAGAGGCGGCCGCCCTGTCGCGGCAGGCGTTCGCGTCCTCCCCCGCGTCCCTGCCCACCCTGACCTCGCACCGCGGCCCCGGCCCGACCGTCGTCGGCCGCATCACCCGCCTCGCCGGGCCCTGGGCGTGGGTGGATGCTGGGCTCAAGCGGCCCGCCCGCATGGCGCGGTCAGAGCTGAAGGCGAGCCAGCTGGTGCTGTCCATCGTGAACCCGCAGGAGAGGGAAGTGGCGGAGGAAGGCGAGGCAGCAACCGCCGTGGCCGCTCCAGCGCTCCCTCTTGACCCGCTCGCGCCGCCCTCCACCTCTGCCGAACACTCCACGGCCTTGACCCACCGCGTCCGCGCCCCGGGTGACGTCCGCCTGGGCGACGCCCTCCGCTTCCACGTCGCCGCCTTTGCCACGCCGTACGGCGGCGAACCCCTGCTCGCCCCCGACGCCCTCCCCCGCGGCGCGGGGCCAGCGCCCGCGGCCGCCCGCCTGCGCTCGGCCTGGCGAGAAATCACTGCCGCGGCCGACTCCAAAAAGCCCGTCCTGGGGCGCATCCTGAACGTCTCGGGGGCTGGCGGGTACGCGGTCGGCTTGGGAGGCTTCGTGGGCTTCATGCCCTTTTCCAGGGCCCAACAGACCCGGGCCGCGCGCGCGGTGGGCACGCTGCAACCTTTTTACGTGCTCGGCGCGGGCGTCCTGCCCGGCGGCGGGTCTGCGGGCGGTGGTGGGCGGGTCAACATTGTGGTCTCGGACGCGCCCACGCACCGGCGCCGGTTGCTGGTGGCCAAAGCCGCGGCGGCGCGCAAGGCCGCGGGCTTGCCCCCCGCGCCGGGCGAGTGGTGGAAAGGCGAGCGGTGGGCCGGGGCGAGGAGGGAGGGCGGGCCGGGCGGGCCTGCTGGGGCGCCGCTGCGCAACCAGAGGGACGGTGGGGCGGGTGGAGACGCGTCCCGCCTGCCGGCCAACGCCCGGCGGGCGGCGGCGGGGCGGCCGCCGCGGGCCGTGCGGGCGGGCGATGGCGACCTCGGCCTAGCGTGGGCGCCCGGGGAACGCCCGGGGACGGGAGGAGGGAATGAGAAATGAGTAGAGAAGGTTGTTGCTGTTTGCCCCTGATCTGATGTTTTTTCACGCCCAGACCGCGCGCCGGGAAACGCGCCGCCGGGAAATGCGCCGGTGCGGAGAGGAACGAGGCTTGTTCGCGAGAGTGCATGATTGTTTACCATTCGCGCACACACGCACCAACCCCTCTCAACCGAGCAAAAAAAGGCAGACACCAAAACCACCTCTCCAGCGGCCCGCGCACCCTCAAACAGAAACAAAAGCCCAACGCGCTTTTTTCCACACGAGCACGGCTGACCCTTTTCAGGCCTTGCCCTTCTTCTTGGCCATCTTGCGCGTGTAAAACTCGAGCTCCTTGCCCTCCAGGATGTAGCCGTCCGCCCGCCCGCACTGGCCCGGGCGGGACGAGACCGACGCAAACAGGCGCCCGGTCGCAAACTGGTCGTCCATCGCTGGGTCCAGCTTGCCCCCCTTCCCGCCCGCCGTGCGCGCCTTGAGCTTGCGCGCCGCGTGGTTGGACTTCTTCTCCGGCTCGGCCGCCTTCGCCTCGGCGGCGGCCTTGGCGGCGGCGGCGTCGCCCGCCCGCTTCTTCACGCCCACGTCCGTCCCGTAGTGCGAGTGGTACCACGCCTTGAAGGGCGCGGCATCCACCTGGACGATGGCCGACTTAACGAGAGTCTGCGTCCGGACGAGCTCGTTGTTGGAGGCGTTGTACACGACGTCCAGGATGCGGGTCTTGCGGGTGACGGCCTGGGGAGAGAGGAGAGGGGGAGGAGGAGGAGGGGGTGGATTGGGGGGGGGGGGGTGAGCGAGAGGTGTTGGGCAGAGCGCAGGGGGAACCGAGCGCTGTCTTTCCGCCGCACGGGCTGCGACGCCCGCTGAGAATTCGCCCACCAGCGTGCAGCCCGGACACTGTCCTTCATGAGTAAGGCGCGCGCTCCCCCGCCTCCCTCCCCCCGCCACCCTCACCTCAGAGCCCCACGAAAAGTTGCCGGCGTCCAGGCGCAGCGCCCGGAACTTGAAGTGGCCGCCCCGGACGCGCACCCGGCGGACGGTCACGTTGGAGGACAGCTTGGTCATGGCCGGCTGGCGACCGAGCTCATACCTGGGAGGAAGGGAGGGAGTAAGAGGAGGTGAGTGGGCTGCGGCGCGCAGAAGGAGAGGGGCCGATCTCCCTCCTCGCCGCCTGGCCCCGGGCCGCCGCCGATCGCAAGCAGACAGACGCTTCGCGCCCGGCCTCCCTCGCCCATCCAGCCCCCCCTTTTCCCCGCTCGAAAAACTCACTTGCGCTTCTTGCGGAATTTCTTGGGGCCAGCGCCCGTGGCGCGGCGCTTGTGGAGGGAGTCCCGGGAGATACCTGGAGAGAGAGAAGAAGCGTGAGCGTTTTGTTTCCATCGACGCAAGCAAGCAGACCGGTTGAGACTCGGCGCGCGCCGTCTGCCAAGGGTTCATTCGCCCATGCGTAGCACCAAAGACGACATGCGCCCAGTCCGGCATGGGCGAAAGCTGCGGGCGGGAGGCGCACCGCCCAGGGGCGGGCCGCGTTTGGGGAGCGCCACGGCCGCCGCCGCCCGCCGGCGGCGGCGCGCAGAGAGCAAGAGCGCTCCTAGTCTCATGCACAGCCACAGCGCCCGGCTGCCCCGATTCTCACCCCCTTGAGTAAAGGGCGGCAGCCTGGCCAGCCAGGCGTGTGCGGGAGAGGGGGTGGCAGGGCTTGCGGGCCCCCGGCGGGCACACAGCGGGGGCAGGCTGATCCCTTTCCGTCTTGCTCTCCTTTTTCTCGCCATCCCCGCGCGCGCCCCGGCCGCAGCCCGAGCGCGACCATGGAAGGCGAGAGGGGTCAGTGGCAGGCGGTGTCGCGACGCGATGGTGTGCAACTCCACGCCCACAATCGGAAACGCACCCATGGTCGAGTTGTCACGTCGAAGGAAAAGAGGTGTGAGAGAGAAATGAGTTGCTCTCCCATTATTGCCTCCGCGTGCTGCTCCAATGCCCCGACACCACGGGCGCCAAGCAGCCCGCTAGGGGAAGGCTCCTCCTGCTCCTCATCTCGCCTGCCATGCTGGCCAGGCGACCGCACACACCGCCGCCCCGCCTGGCGCACGGCACCAGGCGGTCTCGCCCCGCCCTGGCTAGCCCGTCAGTGCCGCCACCACCGCCGCCCCGACCACGCCGCTGCTCATCCCCACAGGCGGCCCCATCCGACGGCGTCGCCGCCGTCCTGGACCAGTGCGACGCCCTGTGGCCAGGCTGGCGGGGAGGCACGGTATGACAGTGAGAGCGATGAGTGAGAGCTTTGGCGCCCAAACCCCGACCACCGTGGCCGCCCTGACACGCCCT
>Ga0315283_10005012_pt1 | contig 11629 bp, 8 predicted proteins | sample YL17G09_0_MG_FD_204541 | JGI IMG/M metagenome (GOLD analysis project Ga0315283, IMG submission 204541) | Sediment microbial communities from Yellowstone Lake, YNP, Wyoming, USA - YL17G09_0 | ecosystem: Environmental > Aquatic > Freshwater > Lake > Sediment | place: USA: Wyoming | collected...
ACGCCGATTTCGGCGACGTACTCCAGGTAATCGTTGTGGGCGTGGACGAGCCGCATCTCCGATCCGCCACGCTTCTCATAGGCGTTGTAGGCGGAGGCGAACGTGCCCAGGCCCGTCCCGAAGAGCGGGAAATCCCCGACGATGTCGGCCGTGTTGGCCCAGTAGAGCGGCCGGTCTTCGTGGAGGATGTCGTCGAGGGCGAAGCGCTTGATGGTCGAGCCGACGCCGATGTAGACGGCCAGGATGGTGATGATGAGAAAGGTCGCCCAGACGAACTTCCTGACCCAGACCTGGCGGTAGCCAGTCCGGCTGAAAGTCAGGACGGAAAATCCGAGGAAGAGGAAGAAGGTGAAGACGAGGACGACCAAACCGGACCGCGAGTTGGAGAGCACGATGCCCAGGGACATGACCACGACGCCGGACATGATGAGAACGTTCTCCAGGACCCCCTTGGAAGTCCAGAGCATGATCTTCTCTCGGAAGCCCTTGACCCCGAAGGTCAGGAGGTTCATCCGGGCGATGGCCAGGCCGATGGCCAGGGGGACGATCATCTCCAGGTAGCCGGACAAGTGGCTCCTGTTGACGAACGTCCCCGTCACGGAATCGGGGCTGAACATCTTCTTATAAAAAAGGAGGCGCGGGTTGGCCCGGGTGAGCTCGAAGAGGCCGTAGATGGCTTGGAAGACGCCTGAGCCGATGAGGACAAAGATGATCGTCCGGATCTGGCGGCCTCGGGTAACAGTTTTGAGGACCAGAAAGCCCAGGAGAAAGCAGGCCGCGAGAAAAAGCCCCTCCTTCAGGGTGGCGGAGGGGGCGATCGACAGGCTCATGAACTTCATCCGGGCGAAGCCGGGGGAATAGAGCCGCTGGAACTCGTAGCTCCCGGGGGAGACGAACCGGACGAGAGCGGCCGGAAGCGGCAGGACCTGGAGGGTGACGAAGCCGAAGAAGCCGGCCACAAAAAACTTCAGCCGCCGCAGGACGGGCGGCAGATGTTGGTTGAGGGAGGGCTTCTCGTCGAGAAGGATGTAAGCGGCGGCCATCGCGGCCACGGCCAGCTCGACGATGAAAATCGACCATTCCTCGACGGAGGCGGCCGGGAGGGGGCTCCAGAGGAGAAGGGCCAGGAGCCCGTATTCGATCGTCTTCCTCTTCATGGTTTCTTTTCCGCCGCGGGGTTCCCGGGTTCCTTGGCCGAAGCGCGCTTCTCGGATGGCCCGGCCCCTTCGGTCGCCTCGTACTCATACTGGTAATAATGGTAGAAGGGCGTCCCGATCCCCCGGTGGCCGATTTTAACCTCGTTAAAGACGACGCCGATGATGTCGGCCTTAGACTTGCGGATCTCCTCGACGGCCCGGACGAGGGGCCGCCGGGTCGTCTTCCCGGCCCGGACGACGAAGACCGTCGAGTCGACGAGCGAGCTGATGATGACCGGGTCGATGACGGCCAGGACGGGAGGCGTGTCGAGGAGGACAATGTTGAACCTGTCCTTAGCCAGGGCCAGGAGCTCTTTCATCCTCTTCGAGTTCAGGAGCTCGGCTGGGTTCGGCGGATGGGGGCCGCTGGGGATCGTCCAGACGTTGTCGATACAGGTCATCTGGACGACCTCATCGAAGGAGTTCTTTCCGGCCAAGTAACTGCTCAGGCCGTTGACGTTCAGCAAGTTGAAGATCTTGTGCAGGCGCGGCTTGCGGAGGTCCGCGTCGATGAGCAGGACCTTGCCCTCGAGCTGAGCGAAAGAGACGGCCAAGTTGGAGATCGTGGCCGTCTTCCCTTCCTGGGGCAGCGTGCTCGTGAAAGAGATCGTTTTCGGGGCGCTGTCGGCGTGGGAGAAGAGGATCGAAGTTCGGACCGTCCGGTAATCCTCGGCGATCGAGAACTTGGGGTAGAGGTGGTTGATGAGCTCGATCTCGCAGACCTCGGGGATCGTTTCGCCGGGCTTGTCGCCCTCCGCCCCGTAGGAGCGGTAGGAGCCGTAGGGGTCGGATTTCTTCTTCAGCCCGTCGGCCGAGAGGAAGGGGATGATCCCGAGAGACGGCAGGCCGACGAGCTTCTCGACGTCCTCGGGGCCCTTGACGGTGTTGTCGAGGTACTCGACGAGAAAGATCAACCCCAGCCCGCCGAAAAGGCCGAGGAGGAGGGCCGTCAACAGGTTCCGCCGAACATTCGGGGTGAAGGGGCCGCCGGGGACGAGGGCCCGGTCGACGACCTTGATGTTGCTCGTCCGCAGGCCGCCGAGCTGGCTCGAGACCTGGATCTCGTTCTGCTTGGCGACGAGTGTGCCGAGCAGGGTCCGCATGTTCTCGACCTCCGTCCGGAGGGTGTGGTAGAAGATGGCATTCTTGTTCATCCGGGTGACGTCCCCGCGCTGTTCGTCGAGGAGCCCCTTGAGGGAGGACTCTATCTTCAGGGCGGCCCGGTAGTCGGCCTCGGCGGCGGTGACCGCCTTGAGGATCTCCTCCTGGAGGGTGTTCTTGGTCGCGTCGAGCCGGGCCTTGAGCTGAACCATCTCCGGGTAATCGGGCCTGTAGATCTGACCCTTCTCCTCATAGTCGGACTTGACCTGCGAATAGGTCGTCTTCAGAGCCTGGATGGTCGGGTTGCTGACGGACTCGGGCAGGGCGTCGACGCGGATGTTCTTGAGCTCGCGGTAGACGGATTCCTTGGCATAGCGTTGGATCTGGGCCGTGGTCAGGGCCGTGTTCACTTCGGAGAACTTGTTGACGACCGTGCTCTCGTCGCCGCTGAGATAGAGGATGTTCTTCTCCTGGCCGTATCTCTGGAGGTCCTCCTCCTTGCGCTTGAGGTCCTCCCGGAGAAGGGCCACCTGTTCGGACAAGAACTCCGAGGTCTGCTTGGTGGCTTCGTAGCGCGTCTCTACTGAGAAGCTGACGAATTCCTCGACGAGGGCGTTGACAACATCGGCCGCAAGCGTGGCGTGCGGCGAGACATAGCTGACGTAGACGAGACGCGTCTCCTCGATGGGCGCGATGCTCAACCCGCCCAGGATGGAGAAGGCGTAGTCCGCATAGGTTGGCGTCGGTTCCCCCGCCCCCCGGAACTCCGCCCGCGAACCGAGGTTGATCTTCTTGGCCACCCGCTCGGCCAGGGACCGGCTGGTGAGGAGGCGGAGCTGGGTGTTGAAATACGTCCCCATGTAATCGGTGCGGTAGTAGGCGCCGGCGTTGAGGACGTCCTGGATGTTGAGCAGGCTCGCCCCGGGTTCGTCGATCAAGAGCGTCGCCGTGGCCCGATAGAGCGGCGTCGTGGTGAACGAGAGGACGGCCGCGAGCACGACGAGCACAGCGGCGAAGGTCACCAGGACCCATTTCCTTTTGAGGACGACCCTGACGTACTCGAGGATGTCGATTTCCCTCTTACCCGTCTTGCTGGTGAAACCCTTCATAGCTTTTCTCCCCGCGTCCCGGCTCAAAAAAGGCTTTCCGGGACGTAGACCGTATCGTTCTCCTGGAGCGGGATGTCCTCGATCTTGCCCTTGAGAATGTCCCGGACATTAACCCTGACCTCGAACTCCTTGCCCGAGGCGTCCTTTCTCCTGATGGTGACCTTCTTCCGGTTGGCCCGGTCGGTGAAGCCCCCGGCCTGGGCGATGGCCTGGGTCAGGGTCGGCAGGCTCGATTTCTTGACCTGCAGGGCTCCAGGGTTCTTGACCTGCCCGAAGACATAGATCGCGGCAAGCTTGTCGACGGGGACGTTGATGACATCGCCGGGCTCGAGGACGATGTTGAGCTTGGGGTCGCCCTGGACGAACAGGCCGTCGATCGAAATGCGGATGGCCTTGCTGTCCCCCGCGGCGAGCTGGCGGATGATGATGATCTCATCGCCCGCGTCCCGGGTCAAACCGCCCGCTTCGGACAGGACCGAAAGGACGGTCTGCCTCCCGAGGAGCTCGAACGGCCCCGGCTTCTCCACCGCCCCGACAACCGAAACGCGCCGGCTCAGGTATTCCAGGATGTGGACCGTCACTTGGGGCTTGAGGACGATTTTCTCGCCGGCGAGCAGGGCCAGCTTCTTCTCCAACTCGAACTTGGTCAGGTTGTCGACCTCGACCTCCCCCAGCAGGGGCAGGGTGATCCGGCCCAATTCGGAGACGCGGACGACGAGCTTGCTGATCTCTGGGACACCGAGGACGGAGATCTCGAGGAGGTCCTTCGCCCCGATCTTGTATTCGGCGCTCACCGGCTGCTGGGCGGCCGCCGTCCCGGCCAGGGTCCCGGCCAGGGTCACGGCCAGGGCGAGAGCGAAGAGCCCGGCGGTATTTATGGTTTTTCTCATGTGCGGCTCCTTAAAATTCATAGGTCAAAAAGGCCCCGATGAAATTGCGCCGGACGTTGAAGCCCGGGGCGTTCGACGTCCGCCGGTAGAAATTGTAGGTGAGGCCGAGCCCGACGGTACCGACGACCCGGACGACCGGGCCCACGGAGAAGGTGCTATAGACGTCTTCCCGGCGGTCGATCACGAAGACTTCGCCGCCATACCAGACCTCCTGCGGCTCGGGGTAGTCCATCGTCCCGAGCTGGGCCGTCCCGTCGATCCTGAGAAAAGGCGCGACATAGAACGAAAGGCCGGCCCGGGCCCGGCCGTCGATGTAGTAGTACGCGCTCTCGTTGTACGAAAAGGCAACGTCGCGGACGTACCCCAGGTTGACGCCGAGCCTCCCGGGACGGAAGGCGACGTCCGTCGAGGCGACGAGGCCGGAGAACGGTTTCCGCTCCGCCGAGTCGGGCTGGAACGATTTCCAACCGAGCGAGAGCGTCCCCCGGGCCCGCCCGAGAAGCGGAAAGCGGAAGCCCCCCGAGACCTCGAAGGAGGAGGCGTCGCGCCACGCGGATTCCGGAAAGACGAATTCGTAGCTCGTCCAGCCGGCGGTCGTGAAGAAAAGGCTCTGGGAGAAGACACGGTAGAAGAGCTCGACGGCAGCCGATGTCTCCCGCCGGTCGAGGGCCCGGGCGTAGTGGTCGTCCGGGGCGTCCAAGGCGACATCCTTATACCGGAAATCCTCCAGCGAGCCCGTCAAGCCGACCGCCGTCCCCCGGGGGGTTTCGAAAAAGAACCCGGCCGTCCCCCCCGTCACCGTGTCCTGAATCCTCTGGTCGAGTTCGCTTGTGGCTCGCCGGACATGGCTCAGGACATGATAGTCGGCCGAGAGCGAACAGCTCCGGAGGGCGAGCATCCTCAGGCCCGTTGAAAAACTGTTCGTAAAGGCGCGAAGCTCTTCCTCCTGGGCATAAAAGAGGTACTCGGGGTTTTCCATCACGGACATGATGACGGAGCTCCCGAGGAGCCAGTAACCTCGCGCCTCGGGCGAGAAGGTCGCCGTGAAGTCGGAAACGACCTCGCTCCCCTCCTCCCGGAAATAGACGTTTGAATCGTAGCCGACATCGGACAGCCGGAAGACGGGGATGACCCGCAGCGGCCCCAAACGGAGCCGGGCCCTTTCCTGGATGCCGTCGTATTCCTCCCGGAAGTTCTGGTAGGACTGCCCGGAGAGGCGGATGCCGCCGAGCAGGACGAGCAGGATGATGGCCCAACAGGACGGTTTTTTCATCGGAAGTCCTATTCTCAGGCTTTTCGCGCCGGGCTTGCCACGCCCCGCCGGTCAGGACAGGCCGACGGGCCCCAGGCTGTCCTTGACGTCGCGGAAAAATTTCATGAACGAGAGTCTCTGCAGAAGGGCAAAGATGAGCCCGCTGTGCCAGTCGAAATCGGCCTTCTCGCGGATGATCGGGACGATGCCGTCGGTCTGGGCCAGGTGGAAAAGGCTCTCGATCCGGCCGTCGCTCAGCCGGGCGCACATCCGCCGGGTGTAGTGGCCGACCAGGATCTCCTTCCGGAGAAGACCCTTCCAGCGGCGCTCGTACTCGGCCAGGTCCGCGGCGCCGAAGGACGACCGGCCGAAGCACTCCAGGATGACGTCCGCGGCCAGATCGGCGCAGGTCAGGCCGTAGCTGATCCCGCCGCCAGTCGTCGTCTTGGTCTGGCCCGCCGCTTCGCCCACGGCCAGGACGCGGTCGCCGAAGGTCCCGGAGAGAAGGCCCTGGGCGACGGGCTTCGTCTTGATCGGGACCTCTTCTCCCGTCCCGGGGCGGCCGTCGAAGTGCGCGTCGAGGAGCTTCCGGAGACAGGCTTTGGGGTCCCTCTTGGTCAGCAGGCCGACGCGCGCCTTTCCCTCGCCGGCCGGGACCGACCAGGCGAAGGCGCCCGGGGCGACGTCACGGCCGAAAAAGAGGGTCGTCGTGTCCCTGCCGGGAAACAACGCTTCGACCTGGGCCCCCCTCAAGAAATCCCGGGGTGTCGCCAGCCCGAGTTTTTTCTGGAGGCCGAAGTCGACGCCCGTGGCCAGGACGGCCACGGCCGCGGCCTGCTGCGAGACCCCGCCGTCCCCGTCCCGGATCGTGACTTTGACGCCCTCGCGGCCGACGGCGATGTCTTCGACGCGCGCATCGCAGGCGACGGCCGCTCCCGCAGACACGGCCGCGTCGGCCAGGGCGTTGTCGAACTTCTCTCTGTCCACGACGCAAGCGAACGGGCGCGGGTGCTCGTAGGTCAGGACCGTCGAGAACGGCGAGACGAGACGGACCGTCCGCAGCTCTTCGATGACCGACCGGCGGTCGAGGCCGAAATCGTCGAAGACCTCTTTGCCGACGATCCCCGTGCAGACGACCTTGGCGCCGACCCGGGATTTCTTTTCGAGGACGCGGACGTCGAGGCCGGCGGCGGCCAGGCGCCGGGCCGCGCGCAACCCGCTCGGCCCCGCCCCGATCACGAGCACGTCAGCTCGCTTCATTTATCAAACCTTGGGTTCCCGTGATTCCCACCTGCCGCGGAAGGTTATCCAGAACGACAGGGCGATGAGCTTGAGGTCGAGTCCAAAGCTCCCTTTACGGATGTAGAGGAGATCGTAGCGGAATTTCCTGCGCCGCGGCGTCTCGCCCGGGAGGTAGACCTGGGCCAGGCCGGTCAGGCCGGGCCTGACGGTATGGCGGGCGTTGTATCCCGGGATCTCGGCGATCGATTCCGGCCCGCCGCCGCCCCAGACTTCCTTCTCGTTCGGCCGCAGGGCCCGGGGGCCGACGAAGCTCATGTCGCCTTTGAAGATGTTGACGAGCTGCGGCAGCTCGTCCATGGCCGAAGCCCGCAGGAGCCGGCCGACCTTGGTCACCCGGGGATCGTTGGCGACTGCCTGGACCGGACCGCTGGCGATCTCGGCGTCCTGGGTCATGGACCGGAACTTGAGCGCCTTGAAGATCCGCCCGTTCCGGCCGACGCGCTCCTGGGCGTAGAAAACGGGGCCCCGGTCCTCGAGCCAGACGGCCAGCGGGATAGCCGCCCAAAGCGGCGCGGACAGGAGCAGCCCGACCGACGACAGGACGACGTCGAACGGCCTCTTCAGGAAAAGGGCCCGGCCGGCATGGCTCTTCCCGTTTGTACCCCGCTTCGACCCCGCCCAGGCGATGGCAGCGATGACGGCCAGGATCCCGGCTGTGTCCACGGCCCAGTCAAACGGGCTGCCGAACCGGTTCGGGACGAACGACTGGAGGAATTCGTCGAGGAAACCGTAGGCGACAGCTACGGAGGCCGCCTGGAGCGCCTTCGGCTTGGACCAAGTCGGCCCGCGCCCGGCCCGGAAGGCCCGGTAGAGAAGGAAGACCAGGAATCCGTAAGCGATAAAGTGGAGGGTCTTGCGGAAAACGATGTAGAACAAGCCGAGCGTGTGGGCGGATGCCTGCGGCGCGAGCCATTTGAAGACATCGGCGAAGACCTCGAATATGCGGCTCGAGCCGAGAGCCCGGTTTCCCATCGGGAATATGAAGGCCATCCAGAGAAGCGGCGGCAGGCCGTAGGCGGCGAATTTCTTCCAAGCGGACATCTTGGCCATCAGGATACCATGGATCTCAAGAGTTTGTCATAGGATCCGAGGATCTTGTCCTTGGCGAATTGACGGACGACGTGCTCGCGGGCGTTCCCGCCGAGAAGCCGTCGTCTCTCCGGCGAGCGCTCGAGCGTCCGCACGGCTTCGGCGACGGCCGCCACCCCATCGGAGGGCACGGCGAGACCGCATTCCTTCTCGCGCAGAAGGATGGCCACTTCAGAATCCGGCTCGGCCAGGCCGAGGATGGGCCGTCCGGCGGCCATGAATGTGTAGAGTTTCGAGGGCACGGAGAGCTGGGACTTCTCCTTGTCCAGCGGGACGAGCAGGACATCGGCCGAGGCGAGCAGGTCCGGCAGGTCCCGGTAGGGCTGGAATGGCAAAAAGGCTGTATTCCTCAGGCCGAGGGAGGCCGCCTTCTTTCGAAGGGCCTCCTTCTTCAGCCCTTCTCCGACGATAACGAAGATGATGTCCGGGTCGCCGGCCAGGATTTTCGCCGCTTCGAGGACGCGCTCCAGAGCCCTATTACTGCTGATGCTGACCGTTCCGGAATACATGACGACGAACTTGTCGTGGAGCCCGTGCCGGCGCGAAACGGGGTTGTCCTTGGGTCCGGGTTTCAGGAAATCCGTATCCACCCAGTTCGGCAGGACCTCGACCTTGCCGGCCGGGACGCCTTTTTCGCAGAGATTGCGGGCGAAGCCGTCGCTGATCACAGCGACCCTGTCGGCCAGGCCGTAAACCCACTTTTCGAGCGCTTTGGCAAACCTGATGCCGGCCGGGTTCTTCAGGATGCCGGATTCGATGGCCAGGTCCGGATGGATGTCCTGAACGTTGACGAGGACCCGAGCCCCGCAGACGGCTTTGGCCCAGAAGGCCGGCACGCCGAGCTGGAGAGGCGGCGTCCGCAGGAAGAGGACGTCGCCCTTGCGGACCGAAAGGAGGTTGAGCAGGGCCCCGGCCGTGTAGATGTTCCAGGCCAGGAGTCGGGCGAGAGGAAAGGGCGCCGAGTTCGTCCAGAAGCGTTTGACGACGAACCCGCGGTCCTTGCGCCGGGAATAGAATAGGCCGCGGAACTCCGCACCGCGCGCCCGCGGCATCGTCGTCACGACCTCGACCTCGTGCCCGGCCGCGGCCAGATAGCCGGCGAGCTCGTCCATGAGGACCGGGGCGCTCCCGAAATCCGGGAGGTAGTACATCGTGTGGAGGAAGATCTTCATGTCTCTGGGAGGGGGTTTTCGAAAGCCCATTGATAGATGAAGCAGACAGCCGGGACGAGGAGGAGCAGGTCGACGCCGTAAAACGCGGCGGTCGACTCGAAAAGGCTCCGGGCCGTGAGGAAGCCGAGGATGAGGACGGACTGCATGAGCAGGGCCTGGTCCGGTCCTTCGACGGTCCGGATCCTGCGGATGACCCCGCTCTTCCACAGGAACGCCCACAGGACGGCGACGGCCGCGGCGAAGAGCAGCGCGCCGATGATCCCGGCCTGGATTGCGGCATGGAGGTAGGAATTGTGCATATGCTCCGAGTCGAGAAGGAGCCTGTCGGCGTGGAAGCCCCAGCCGAAAAAGGGCGAGTGCCCGATCCGGGTCAGGCCCTTCTGCCAGGTGTTGTCGCGGCCCGTCAGGAAAACGAGGGAGCTGAGCTCTCCCTTGGCCCGCCAAGTGAACCCGGACACCCAGATGGCGTAAGCCGCCACCGGTCCGGCGACGAGAAAGCGCAGGTTGATGCCCCTGACCAGGACGAAGAGCATGCTGGCCACGGCCAGGCCCAAGAGAGCCGACCGGGACTGCGTCTGCATGAGGATGAAGAGGGCCGGGATCGTCAGCGGCAGCCAGAGAAGACGCTTCTTTCCGGACGAGGTCGTCAAGTTGGCGAAGGCGATGATGAGGACGATGAGGGCGTAGCGGCCGACGCCGTTGGCCCGGACCTCACCGAGGCCGAACGGCAGCATGTAGATCTCGAAACGGGTCGCCCGGCCGAACCCGAACCGGTAGGCCTCGGGGAGCACGGCCAGCATCAAGAGGACGATGACGGCGGCGTTCAGCCGCAGGACCGTCCTGAGAATGGGCAGGGGGTCGGGCCTCTCGGTGATGAACCAGGCCGCGAGCAGGGGCGCGATGTACACCGACCCCCAGTACAGGGCCGTGACCTTGTCGGGAGAATAAAAAACCGAGGCGAGAAGGCCCAGCGCTCCATAAAAGCAGAGAAAACCGAGCGGCGTAAGGCCGAAACGGAAGCGTGCCCTCGTCGCCAGGGCCCAGAGCAGGCAGAAATATGAGGCCATGACCGGGAGCAGGGCGCGGGCGCCCTGGAAGAACGCGAGGGGGTCGTGGATCGAAGGAAGCGGCGTCAGGTTGTAGATGCCCGTGAACACTCCGCCCCAGGCCATAAACCAGAGGGCGAGCGAGAGGATCACGGACGATCCTCCTGCCGCGGCCCTTCGTTGAGCGCGTCGGCATAGATGCGGCGAAGCCTCGCCCCGAGGCGGCCCCACTCGTAGAACTCACCGGCCCTTTCCCTGGCCGCGCCGCCCATGCGGGCTCTCAACCCCGGGTCGCACCAGAAGCGCCCCAATGCGCCGGCCAGCCCGGCCGCGACCGCGTCCGGCCGCCCCGGAGGGACCTTGACCCCCCAGCCGTCCTGAATGTGGAGACCCGGTCCGGCCAGGTCCAGGCAGACGACGGGCAGGCCGCTGGCCATGGCCTCGACGACGACGGCCCCTCCCCCGTCCCGCAGGGACGGGAATAGGAAGACGTCGCTCCGCTGCATCCGGGCGAAGATCTCGGACCGCGGACTCCAGGGCGTCCACACGAGGCGGTCGGTGATACCCAGGCGCGCGGCCAGCGCTTCGAGCCGCGGCCGTTCCGGGCCTTCGCCGACGAGCTCGAGTATCGCCGCAGGGCAGATCACGAGGAGAATACGCAGAGCCTCGAAGGCCAGCGGCAGGCCCTTGATGGGATCGAACCGGCCGACGTAAAGCAGATGGAATCCGTGGCGTCCGACAAGTGTGGCAGTCTTGGCCGCAATATCTTCCCGGGAGATGCCGTTGACCGGAAAATCGACGATCTTATCCCCCCAGCGGGAGAGTACGCCTTTGGTTTCCTTATTGCAGACGAGGATGGCCGAGGCCTTCCGGGCACACCGCCGCCGGGCCGGAGTGGCCCGCCAGAGGGATTGGAGGAAGGTCCTCGACCTCTCCTGGCGCCTATCGCGGCGGGCGAGCGTTCCCATCAGCTCTTTGGGCACTTTTTGTCCGCCGCCGATCGGGCCCCAGATGAAGGGGATGGGAAGCGCGGGGGCGATGAAGCTCGGCATCCAGTCGTTCGAGAACGTGATCTGGTGGAAGAGGTCGAAGCCCTCCCGACGGTAGAGTTCTTTGGCCAACTTTGCCGCGGCGCGCTGCCAGAGGAAATAATAGATCCGCGTGCCAAGGTGCCTGTCGCGGAGCGCCCGGTGGAGCCGGGGCGGCAGGTCGACGTAGTGGACCTTCACCGGCCGTCCGTCCGGGCCCGCGAGCGTCCCCTCGACACCCGTTCGGTTGAAGGCCCAGGTGACCAGATGGAGGTCGGCGAAGCCGGCGATCTCTTTGGCCAAGTGCCAGCCCAGGATGGCCTCTCCCGGGAAATGGGCGGTGGCGGGGTTCGGGTGGCAGGCATAAGCCGACACGAGGACCTTGGGTCTGTCGGTATTCATGGTGTCACCGAGTCTCTAGTGCCGATCTCACGAGGCCGACGG
>Ga0315283_10005014_pt1 | contig 11629 bp, 9 predicted proteins | sample YL17G09_0_MG_FD_204541 | JGI IMG/M metagenome (GOLD analysis project Ga0315283, IMG submission 204541) | Sediment microbial communities from Yellowstone Lake, YNP, Wyoming, USA - YL17G09_0 | ecosystem: Environmental > Aquatic > Freshwater > Lake > Sediment | place: USA: Wyoming | collected...
CCTGGCTCCGGGCTCCTACGAGATCGTGTGTCGCATCCCCGGCCACGAGTCGGTGGGCATGACCAGCACGCTCTCGGTGACCTGAGCGGGGCGAGCCGCCGACTGACCGACGGGGGCGCCCGAGCCAAATCATGAGTATTCCGGTCGACAATGCGGAGTAGAAGCGGGCTACGGTGTCCGGCATGACCGACGCTTCGTGGGGTTTCGAGACCCGCCAGATCCATGCCGGGCAGGTGCCCGACGCCGAGACCGGGGCCCGTGCCGTCCCGATCTACCAGACGACCTCGTACCAGTTCCGGGACTCGGCCCACGCCGCCAACCTGTTCGGGCTGGCCGAGGTGGGCAACATCTACACCCGGATCATGAACCCCACCCAGGCGGTGGTGGAGGCTCGGGTGGCCGCTCTCGAGGGGGCGCCCGACACCGCGCTGGGCATCCCCGGGGCGCTCCTGGTGTCGTCCGGGCAGGCGGCGGAGACGCTGGCCATCCTCAACCTGGCCGAGGTCGGCAGCCACGTCGTCTCCTCGGCCGCCCTCTACGGCGGCACGTACAACCTCCTGCACTACACGCTGCCGAAGCTGGGCATCGAGACCACCTTCGTCGATGACCCCGACGACCTCGACGAGTGGCGGGCCGCCGTCCGCCCGAACACCAAGGCCTTCTACGGCGAGAGCATCGGCAACCCCCGCAACGACTTCCTGGACATCCGGGGTGTGGCCGACCTGGCCCATGAGGTCGGCGTCCCCCTGATCATCGACAACACGGTGGCCACCCCGTGGCTCATCCGCCCCTTCGAGCACGGGGCCGACATCGTGGTGCACTCCGCCACCAAGTTCATCGGTGGTCACGGCACCGCTATCGGCGGGGTCATCGCCGATGCCGGCTCCTTCGACTTCGGCGCCCACCCCGAGCGCTTCCCCCAGTTCACCGAGCCGGACCCCAGCTACCACGGGCTCCAGTACTGGCCCGCCCTCGGCCCGGGGGCCTTCATCCTGAAGGCCCGGGTCCAACTGCTGCGCGACATCGGTGCCGCCATATCGCCCTTCAACGCCTTCCTCCTCCTGCAGGGCCTGGAGACGCTCAGCCTCCGGGTCGAGCGGCACAACGACAACGCCCGCCAGGTGGTCGACTTCCTCGCCGCCCACGACCAGGTCGAGGCCGTGCAGTTCGCCGGGCTGGCCGACTCGCCCTGGCACGCCCGGGCGAACGAGCTGACCGGGGCCAAGGGTTATGGCTCGGTCCCGGCCTTCGTGATCAAGGGCGGCAAGGAGGCGGGACAGAAGTTCGTCGACTCGCTCGAGCTCCACAGCCACGTGGCCAACATCGGTGACGTGCGCAGCCTGGCCATCCACCCGGCCAGCACCACGCACAGCCAGCTCACCGAAGTCGAGCAGGCCTCAACCGGCGTGGCCCCCGGCCTGGTCCGCCTCTCCGTCGGCCTCGAGACCATCGAGGACATCCTGGCCGACCTCGACCTGGGGTTCGCCGCCGCGAAGGGCTGAGCGGTGGGCGGTCCCGCGTTCAGTGGCGCTGGGCCTCGCAGTAGCCATCGCGGTCGGCCGGGGACAGTGGGCCGGGGGCGGTCGTGCCTGTGTTCAGCAGGAGCACGGCCGTGGCCATCGCCTCCCGCTCGATCTCAGCCTCGACGGCTTCCCGCGCCGGGTCCGACGTCGCCTGGCTGAGTCGGATGCCTCGTTCGAGGGCCTGGTCCCGCCACCGGCCGATGAGCTCGGTGCTGTCGGCCGCTGCGAGAGCCGGCAGAGGGAGATCCAGAAGGGCGAGGGTGGGGTCGAAGCGGGCGGCGGCTTTTCGCAGCATCGGTCCCTTCACGTCGGCGATCACGTCGTTGATGGTGTCGAAGTCGCTGTGTTCGAGATCCACGTCCCGCTGCCACTCGGGGATGCCGGCGACCACGTAGGGGAGGTCGCGGCTGATGTGGGCGTTGATCCCGAGCAGGAGGTCGGTGGCGGCGTTGGTCCGGCCGCTCGCCGCCGCACCGAAGGCGATTCGCCACGCGCCGGCCACGTCGTCGATGCGCCCGGCGTCCCAGTTGTCGACCGCCTCGAAGTAGTAGCGGGCGAACACGGCGTCGGCGTGGGCGTTGACCGGTGGCTCGGCGAAGGTTCCGGGCTCGAGGACGGCGTCGCGCACCCCCCGGGTCATCTCGAGGTAGGTGAACGCGAAAGGCGCGGTGTGCGCGCACCCCTGCGCCTCGAGCCGGGCCTCCATCTCCGCCAGCACCAGGTCGAGACAGCCGTCGTCACCCCGCTCGCAGGCATTGGTCGAATCGCGGCGCAGCCCCGGGCCCAGGTCGGCGACGGCGGCCCAGCCGTCGGTCTGCGGGGTGCCGGCGGGCACGGGCCCGGCGCCGAACGCAGCCGGCCTGGATGCGGGGGCGGGCGTGCGGTCGACGACCGCGGCCCCGGCCAGTGCCACCGCCACGACGACGGCCAGGCCCGCCGTCGCGACGAGGGGACGCGGGGTCATGTCCGTCCGGGGTCGTGGCGCCGCAGGGCCAGTCCCGTGCCGACGAGAGGGACGACCGTGAGGGCGGTCAACACCAGGAGGGCCGTGAGCCACGCGCTGGCTTCGTGGGCCCATCGGCCGCGGGGCGACGGGTCGGCCGCGAGCGCCTCCACCGCCGGCGCCGGATCGGCGGCATCGACGGTGCGTAGGTCGCGCAGGCGCTCGTCGAAGACCTGGAGCTCGTTGAGGTCGACCGTCGACGCCGCTCCGGCGATGCCCCACTGGGCGCTGGACAGCAGGCTCATCTGGTTGAGCACGGGCTTGTCGACGATCTCGGGCAGCACGACCCCTGCGGCCAGCACGAGTTGGAGGATGAGTACGACCGGGAGCACGCTGGTGGCCCGCTCGGGGGTCCCGGCGAGGGCGGAGATGAACAGGGCCAGCGCCATGGACGCCACGCCGGCGAGAGCGACCACCGCCATGAGCTCTCCCGGGGCCCAGCCGAGGAGGACGGCGTCGGCCGGCCCGTCCTGGCGGGCCGTGGCCAGAGCGACCAGCACGACCGCCTGGGCCGTGGTGAGCGCACCGAGCACGAGGGCCTTCGACACCACGTAGGCCGACAGGGACAGCCCCGCCGCCCGCTCGCGCCGGAACATCGGGAGCTCGCGGGCGATCTCCCGTATCGCGTTGTTGGCGCCCAACCAGGTCGCGCCGACCAACAGGACGAACAGCACGATGCCCGCCGCCGACACCAGGCGAACCTCGGTCGCCTGCGGTGGGCCCAGCTCCCCGGCCGGGAGCGCGGCCAGGATGAGGACGCCGAGAATGGGCGCCTGCAGGAGGAGCAGCGCGGCGTTGCGACGATCAGAGGCCAGGACCTCGACGTAGCGGGCGCTGAGGGTCCGCAGCTGGGACCACCAGCCCTGGCGGGCGGCCCGGACCTTGGCCCGGGCCGGCTCCGGCGCTCCGGGTGGCGGTGGTGGCGTCGGCGACCGTGGCGGGGCCAGTGGGGCGCGGTCGTTTCGGGCCCGCCCGATGTGCCAGCTCGTGGGCTCGCGGGTGACGAGGTCGGTGAAGACGTCGGCGATGTCCGTCTCGCCGAAGTGCGCCGCCGCTCCATCGGGCGGTCCGACATAGGCGGGTACCCCGCCCGGGGCCAGTACCAGCACCTGGTCGCAGACCGACAAGCTCGAGATCTCGTGGGTGACGACCACCACCGTGCGACCGCCGTCCGCGAGGTCTCGCAGGAGGCGCATGAGCACGCGGGCCAGCCCGGGATCGAGTCCCGCCACGGGCTCGTCGAGCAGCAGCAGCGACGGCTTGGTGAGGAGCTCGAGGGCGACGTTGACCCGCTTGCGCTCACCCCCCGAGAGTTCGTGGATGGGCGACAGCGCCCGGTGGGAGATGCCGAGCTCGGCCAGCACCTCGTCGACCCGGGCGCCCCGTCGGGCGTCGGTGACGTCGGGAGGGAAGCGGAGGCGACCCGAGTAGTCGAGCGCGCGCCGCAGCGTCAGCTCTCGGTGCACCACGTCCTCCTGGGGGACCAGGCCGATGCGATGGCGCAGCTCGGCGTAGTCGGCATAGAGGTCGCGTCCGCCATAGAGCACCCGGCCGACCGGTGCCGGGCGCAGGCCCGAGAGGGCGGTCAGCAGGGTGGACTTACCTGCCCCCGACGGGCCGATGACCGCGAGGAGTGATCGCTCGGCCAAGGCGAAGCTCACGTCGTCGACCAGCGTGCGGCCGTCCCGACCCTCGACGGCGAGGCCGCGGGCCTCGAAGGTCACCTCGCCAACGTCCACGTACTCCTCGAGGCGGCCGTCGACGAGCCGGAACTCGCTGTGGCCCACGCCGATGAGGTCGAACTCGTCCACCACAGCCCGCTGGGTCAGCCCGCCATTGAGGTAGGTGCCGTTGAGGCTGCCGAGGTCGACGATCTCGGTCGTCCCGTCGGCCCGGGCGTGCAGCTCGGCGTGGTGGCGGGAGACCAGCAGGTCGTCGAGGACGACATCGTTGTCCTCGGCCCGTCCGATCCGCACGAGATTCGTCGCGGCATGGCTGGCCTGGAAGGCCCCGGTCGGGCGGGACGCCGGGCGGGCCGTTTGGACCGTGGCGGCGACGGACGGCGACGGGCCCGATGGCCCGGGGCCGGCCGCGGCGGGGGGCCGGGGCTCGAGGGAGATCGGGGTGCCGTCCAGCGGGTCGGCCAACGACAGGACGGTGGGCCCGGTGATCAGCTGCTCCACGACACGCTCGCCGTCGAGCCAGGAGCCGTACGAGCTGTCACGGTCGGTGAAGCACCACCCCTCCGGCGTGGACCAGACCACGGCGTGGACCGGACTGGCCCGCCGATCCGAGACCTGGATCGCGCAGACCGCAGACCGGCCGATGTCAGCGTGACCGCCGGGCGGTACGAGGATCCTCCGGCCCTCCACGCCGACCTGCAGCCCGCCACCCCCCATCGCGCTGCGACGCTACCCCTTCGGGGTACGGCGCGGTTCGGGGCGTCTGGCCCCGGTCAGGCGGCCGGAGCGCTCCCGCCGTTGCGGACCAGGTGGGCCACCGCGCTGCCGATGCCGATGATCGTCAGCACGATGGCCCCGTTGCCGGACAGGAAGGCGAGCGTCCAGCCCACCGGCGTGAGTTCGTCGCCGTCGACGGCCATCACGACGAAGAGGACGGCCACGGCGGCGGCGGTCGGCGAACAGTTGGGCCATGTCGGGGCCGAACTCGTGCCGGCCCGTTCGGGGGTCGCGGGCGGGGATGCGAGACTGCGGCCATGGGCACGGGGCAGCGGGATCTGCGGGTGGTGGTCGTCGGAGCGGGGATGGCGGGGATCCTGAGCGCCATCAAGCTGCGGGAGGCGGGCCTCACCGACCTCGTCGTCTACGAGAAGGCCGATCGTCTCGGGGGCACCTGGCGGGAGAACACCTATCCCGGCATCGCCTGTGACGTCCCGTCGCACCTCTACAGCTACTCGTTCGCCCTGAATCCCGACTGGACGCAGTCCTTCTCGCCGGGCGAGGAGATCGAGGCCTACTTCGAGCGTGTGGCCCACGAGTACGGGGTCGTCGACGACATCTGCTTCGGTGAGGAGGTGACGGCCTGCGACTGGGCTGACGGTCGCTGGCACCTCGAGACGGCGGCGGGCACCCGGGACGAGGCCGACGTGGTCATCGCCGCCACCGGTGTCCTGCACCATCCCCGGTACCCCGACATCGAGGGCCTCGAGGACTTCGCCGGGGCCTGCTTCCACAGCGCCCGCTGGGACCACGATGTCGCCCTCGAGGGGGCCCGGGTCGGGGTCATCGGCACCGGCTCGACCGCGGTGCAGATCACCGGGGCCATCGTCGACCGGGTGGCCCACCTGAGCCTGTTCCAGCGCACCGCCCAGTGGATCGCCCCCATGGACAACCCGGCCTACGACGAGGAGACCAAGCAGGCGTTCCGGGAGGACCCCGACCGCCTGGCCGGGGTGCACGAGAGCCTGAGCGCGGCCTTCGAGGGGTTCTCGCACGCCGTGGTCGAGGCGGACTCGCCGGCCATGGCCGCCATCGAGCAGGCCTGCCGGGAGAATCTCGAGAACAGCGTCACCGACCCCGAGCTGCGGGAGCGACTGCGCCCCGACTATCGGGCGGGCTGCAAGCGGCTGGTCCTGTCGGCCGACTTCTACGACGCGATCCAGCAGCCGCAGGCCGAGCTGGTGACCGAGGGCATCGAGCGGATAGAGCCCGCCGGGGTGCGCACGACCGACGGCCGCCTGCACGAGCTGGACGTGCTGGTGCTGGCCACCGGCTTCCGGACCGACGCCTTCATGCGCCCGATGGCGGTGACGGGGCGGGGTGGGCGCACGCTGGCCGAGGCCTGGGCCGATCGTCCCGTGGCCTACCTGTCGATCTCCATCCCCGAGTTCCCCAACCTGTTCCTCCTGAACGGGCCCAACGGACCGGTGGGCAACTTCTCGCTCATCGAGGTGGCCGAGCTGCAGCTCGGGTACGTGCTCCAGCTCATCGACCGGCTGCGGGACGGCACCTGTCGCGAGATCAGCGCCAGCCAGGCCGCGACCGATGACCTGGAGGAACAGCGGCTGGAGGCCTCCCGGCACACCATCTGGGCGACCGGCTGTCGGAGCTGGTACCTCGACGACCGGGGCGTGCCCGCGGTCTGGCCGTTCCGCTTCACCCGATTCCGCGAGGAGATGGCCGCCCCCGACCTCTCGGCCTACGACCAGGCCTGAGCGACGGGGATCAACGGGCGGCGGTCGCGGCGGGCCGCGTGCAGCCGGTGAGGGCGGGGACCTTGGCGACGAAGGGCGAGGTCATCGCCCGCAGCAGGGCGGCGTAGTCGACCCCGAACCGGACCTCGGCGCCCACGGCCACGGGGGTGACGCCGGTGTCGATGACGAGGTGGTCGCTGCTGGCGCCGAGGATCTCGATGCCGGCGGGTGGGGTCAGCCCGGCGACGTCGACGTCCTGGATCCCGGCAGCGAGGATGGCCTGCCGGACCTCACCCCGGTCGCGCACGGTGGGGGCCACGCCGAAGGCGTTCTCGGCGATGTCGCCCCAGGGCAACGACGGCTTGATCTGGGACTCGATGACTTCGGCCACGAAGGTGAAGGCATCGGTGTGCAGGCCCTCGACCGGACGGCGGTGCAGCGCCTCCCGGCCGAGCAGGATGGCCTCGCCGAGGCGCAGGTCGTTCACCCGTCCGAGCTCGGTGGCCCCGAAGGCCCAGTCCAGGCTGGCCGAGTTCCCTCCGGAGACGACGTCGACGGCCACGCCGGTCGTCCGCTCCACCATGGTCACCAGCGCCGACAGCTCGGCCATGTTGCGCCCGTCGGGCACCACGCCGCTCTGGCAGGCCAGGTTGGCGCCGATGCCGGCCAGCCGGAGGGCGGGGAGTCCCGCCGTCAGGCGGACGACCCCCTCGAGGTCGGCGGGGAGGATGCCCTCCCGCAGGTCACCCAGCTCCACCATGAGGATGACCCCGTGGGTCCGGCCCTGCCGGACGGCCGCAGCCGAGAGGAGCTCGAGCACCACCGGCTCGGTGTTCACGCTCACCTCGGCGTGGGCCACGACCCGTTCGACCTGGCTCGGGACCGGGGAGCGGATCAGCGTGATCGGCGCCGTGATGCCCGCCCCGCGCAGGGCCTCGATGTTCTCGACGCGCGAGTCGCCGAGCCCGTGGACTCCCGCCCGCAACAGCTCGATGGCGATGGCCGCGGAGCCCAGCGTGCCCTTGGTGACCGCAGTGACGGCGACGCCGCGGGCCCCGAGCCGGTCGACCAGGGTCCGGGCGTTGTGGCGGAGCTTGTCGAGGTCGATCTCCAGCCTCGGGACGGTCATCGCACGCCGGCGTTCAGCGACTCCTCGATCTGGGGGAAGGCGGCCAGGACCATGTCGACCAACTCTTCGGTCGGCCGACTCAGGGCGTCGGTGGCCGGGATGGCGAGCTCGGCCTCGTAGAGGGTGACGGCAGCGGTGACCTCGGCGTCGGTCATGTTCTCGTGGTTGATGGTCAGCCCGATGACCTTGGTGGCGGCGAAGGTCTCGATGAGGTGGATCTCCGAGGCCGGGGTGGGCATCGGCAGGTCACCGAAGTCGCCCAGCCGGGTGCGGCCCGGGGCGTGCTGGAGGATGACGGCGTCGGGCCGGCTCCCCCGGAGGATGAACGTCGAGGTCAGGTAGGCGGGGTGGCTCAGCGCCCCCTGGCCCTCGATGACGATGACGTCGGGGTCCTCGCCCTCGAAGGCCTCGACGACGGCGGCCTCCATCTCGCCGGAGCAGAACTGGGAGGGGATGGCGTCGAGGGCGATGCCGTAGCGGGCCCCCTGGATCAGACCGGTCTGGCCGGTCCCGACCATCACCGCTTTGATCCCTCGGTCGTTGAGGGCCTGGGTCAGGATGGTCGCGGTGGTGCGCTTGCCTATGGCGCTGTCGGTGCCCAGGACGGCGATCCGGGGGCAGGTGACCGTGTCGATGCGGCCGCTGAAGAGGCGCAGGTCCTTCTTGTCACGCGGGCGGCGGACATCGAGGATCTCGACGTTGCTCGCTGCGGCGGCCGCCACGAAGACCGCGTCATCGTTCAGGAACTCATGGAGCCCGTTCACGATGTTCATGCCGAGGGCCATGGCCTCCAGCAGGATGCTGCGCTCGTGGACCGAGAGCAGGCCGGCGGCCGGGGCCATGCCGAAGATGAACCAGTCGGGTGTGCCCCCCGCCTGCGTGATGGCCTCGGTGAGGTCACCGCTGATCGGGATGCCGTTGGCCACGCCGTCGAGGACGGTCCCGGCGTCGAGGCCGGCCTGCCGGCTGTCGATGACCGAGAGGATGTCGTACCGCTCGGAGTGGCGGACGAGGCCGTTGGCGGTCTTGCCGTCGCCCGCCCCGAAGTTGGCCTCGCAGTAGACGATGGCGGAGGCTCGCTCGTCGAGGGACGCGACAGCAGGGACGGAACGAAGGTCTGGGGACATGGCTCTCCTCGAGATGAGCTCAGAGGAGGCGCAGACGCAAGGGTCCCGACTGAGTCGAACGAACGGGGGCCAGGGTACCGGTGCTCGACCGCTGTCCGGCGGGGGTGGTCCCCGGCGTCGTCACCCCGCCTGCGTAGGTTGACGGCCATGGCGTTCGGACAGGCCTCGGGACCACCGGCCGATGCTCGGCGGGTCGCCGAGTTGGCTGCGCTCCTCGAGGAGCGGGGGTACGACTCGTTCCGGGAGGCCCGCCACCCGTTCGGGCTCACCCAACGCCAGGCGGCCGGGAAGTTCACCAGCGCGGAGGTCGACGAGCTCATGGACCGCCTGCAGGAGGACGAGGACCAGGCCCCTCCGGACGGCGACGAAGCCGGGGAGACGCCCGACCAGCGCCGGCGCCGGGAGCGGGACGAGGAGATCGCCGTCCGCCTGGACGCCGACGTCATGGCGACCGAGCTGGTCAACCGGGGTTGGTGCTGCATCCCGCCGCCCACCGAGGAGGGGGCCGGCGGGGGTTGAACCCGTACGGTCACCGCCTTGGGCCGGGAGATCGAGGTGTGGGCGGAACGGATGGTCGCCGGTGGATCGGCACTCTGTCGTGACGCCGACGGTCGGATCGTGCTGGTCGACGGCGCGCTGCCCGGCGAGCGCGTGTCGGTCGTGGTGGAGGGCGAGGGCTCCTCGCTCGGTGTGCTCGACACGGTGCTCGAGGCCGTCGCCGGCCGCGTCGAGCCACCGTGCCCGTTCGTCGCCGAGGGCTGTGGCGGCTGCGACTGGCAACACGCCGCGCCGGCCCTGCAGTCCGAGATGCGCCAGGAGATCGTGGCCGACGCCCTCCACCGACTCGGACGGTTGAACGATCCGGTGGTCCGTCCCGGTCCCGCGATCGGGGCCGAGCGGTCCCGGAACACGTTGCGCGTGGCCGTGGCCGATGGTCGCCTCGGGCTCCGTGCCCGGGGGACCAACGACGTCGTGGCCGTCGACGACTGCCTCGTGGTCGTGCCCCGCCTGGCCGCGCTGCTGGTCCCCGGCATTGTGTCTCCCGGCTCGGCCACCGAAGTGACGCTCCGGGTGGCCGACGGCACGGGGGAGCGGCTGCTCCTGGCCGAGCCCACCGCCGAGGGCGTTCGGGCGCCCGAGGACGTCGCCGTGATCGGGGCGGACGAGCTGGCGGCCGGGCGGCGCCGGTGGTTCTTCACCGAGGTCGCCGGGCACCGACTGCGGGTGTCGGCTTCGTCCTTCTTCCAGACCCGGGGAGCCGGGGCCGAGGCGCTGGTGGCCATCGTGGCCGATCAGGTCGAAGGCGCCCCGGAGGGCACGTTCGTGGATCTCTACGGCGGCGTGGCCTTGTTCTCGGTCACCGTGGCCGGCGACCGGCGGGTCGTCGTGGTCGAGCGGTCGGCCGCGGCTGCGGCCGACGCCCGTCAGAACCTGGCCGATCGAGCGGCGAAGGTCATTGCCAAGCCCGTGCAGCGGTGGCGACCGGTCCCCGCAGCTGTGGTCGTGGCCGACCCCGCCCGGGCCGGCCTGGGCCCGGCCGGGGTGCAACGCACGGTGGCCACGGGCGCCGCCCGGGTCGTGCTGGTCAGCTGTGACGCGGCCTCATTGGGGCGGGACACCGCCGCCCTGGTGGGCGCCGGCTACGACCACGTCGAGAGCGTGGTGGTCGACATGTTCGGCCACACCGGCCACGTCGAGGTCGTGACCCGCTTCGACCGGCGGGGCTGAGCCGGGTCAGGCCTTCTTGCCTCTTCGAAGAAGAACACCCGCCTGACGCTTGGCGGGCCATGTCCGATCCCCGCAGGCCTCGCCCGTCAGGACGGTCCGAGGAAGAACTCGAGCATCAACGCGGTGGCATCGATGTCAGTGGTGGTGGCGCCGAACTGGTCCTCGAAGCCGGCCACGGGACGACCGGGCCAGGTGTGGCCGCCGTCCTCGACCACGTAGAGGACGGTCTCGGCGTCGCAGTTCTGCCAGGTGCGCCGGATGACCTCAGGAGAGATCCGATCTTCGACCGGTTGGGGGTCACAGCCATTGTGGGCGGCCCAGTCGCCCAGGGCCTGGTCGACGCCCCCGTGGACCGGTAGGCCCTCGGGCACGTCGCCCTTCCAGTACTGGTGGTCGGCAATGGCCGTGGCGTTCAGGCCCCCGCCGTCGTAGGTCACGATCGGGTCGGCGTCGCCGTGGAAGGCCATGACCGGCACGGGCCCGCCTGTGCACGCCTCATCGTTGAACTCCACGCCGGCCACGGGGGCCACGGCGGTGATTCGGTCACCGAGGCGACAGGCCAGCAGCGACGACATCTGGCCGCCGTTGGACTGGCCGGTCGAGAAGACGAGGCTGGTGTCGAAACAGAGGTCGGTCTCGAGCCGGTCGAGCAGATTGGCGATGAAGTCGACGTCGTCGTTGGGCTCGACCGGGGCGGCCAGCCAGTAGGGCGTGCCCGCGTCCACCAGGCCCGAGGGGGACACGAGGACGAAGTCGCGGGTCTGGGCCGCGTCGAGGAGGCCGTAGAGGTGGGGCACGACCGTGTACGGCACGGTCAGGGCGTGGAGCCCGAACACCAGGGGCAGCGGTTCTCGGCCGTCGTAGCTCTCGGGGAGGACGACTTCGTACCGACGCTCCTGGCCGCCCGAGCGGATCGTGTTGTCGGTCGTGCCGGGGTCGGCCACCGGCTCGGCCGTGCAGCCCGCC
>Ga0315283_10005015_pt1 | contig 11628 bp, 3 predicted proteins | sample YL17G09_0_MG_FD_204541 | JGI IMG/M metagenome (GOLD analysis project Ga0315283, IMG submission 204541) | Sediment microbial communities from Yellowstone Lake, YNP, Wyoming, USA - YL17G09_0 | ecosystem: Environmental > Aquatic > Freshwater > Lake > Sediment | place: USA: Wyoming | collected...
CGCCGTCAACGCCCTCCCTCCAGGCATCCAGCTAGCCACCCTGCTGACTGCGCGCGCGGCGTCTGCGCGCGTCGCGGCGCGCCGCGGCCTCGCGTCCGCGCTCGCCGCCGCCCTGCTGCCCTCGTTTGATGAGGCGGCCACGACGTCTGTTGCGACCGCGTACGACGACGCGGGGGAGGCGGCCGAGTTTGGGGGCGCGGCGGCGGCGGTGTTTGAAGGCGCGGCGGTCCGCGCGGCGGCCGCGGCGGCGTCCGCCGCCCCGGCCCCCCGCCCCCTGCCCCTGGCCGACGCGCTGCGCGCCCTGCCGCCCGCCGCCCGCGACCGGGCGGTGCAGGGCGTGGCGGCGGCTGCGCAGGGCGTTCTGGCCGCGGCGGCCGCCGCGGCCGAGTGGGCCGCGCGCGCGCTCCCCACCGCGGCCCCCGCCCTGGCCCGCGCGCGCGACCGCGCGCTGGAATCCGTGGGAATCATCGTGACCGACATGCTGGCGGCATCCGCCCCCGACTCGGCGGCGGCGCTCGCCGCCGCGGCGTCGCTCGCGGGCACCGCCGCCGCGCGCTCGGCCGTCGCCGCCTTTGCCGGCCGCCTGCTCCCGCTCGCCGCGCGCGACTTTGCCAAGCGCGCGTTTGCCGACGCGGCCGCGGCGAGGACCGCGGCCGCGGTCGACGCCGCGGCGCGCAGCGCGGCGACCGCGCTCGGCCGCGCCGCGTCCCTCGCCCGCCTCGCTCCCGACGCGGCCCCTGCCGCAACCGCGTTGGCTCCGCTGGCCGCTGTCGTCGACGGCTTTGTCGCGGGCGTGCTCTCGTGGGCGGGGCCCGCGCCGCTGGCGGAGTTGGTGCGGGCTGGGAGCGGCGCCGCAGACGACGCGCCCCCGGGCACCGCCCTGACGCCGGACGACGCGCCACCGAGGCTCTGTGCCCGGCTGGCGAAAGCGCTGGGGGCGGGCGGCGTGCTGGAGGGCGTATCGTTGCCGGCGCCTTCGGAGTCGGCGCCTCCTCCTCCGACCGCCACCCCACCTTCCTTGACGCGCGCCTCGGCCATCATGGCGTCCCTCAACCGCGTCTCCATCGGCCTGCACAAGCCGCCGCCGCCGGCGATCCCGCTGGCCGACCGCGTGGCCGCGGCCGCCGCGCTCGCGATGCTCGCGGCGTCCCCTCCGCCCCCGTTCCCGCGCCCTTCACCCCTGGCCAACCAAGCGGCGTCCATCATGTCGTCCGCGGCCGAAGCGGGGGACGCCGTGCTGAGGGCGGGGGCGCGGGCGGCCCTGCCTCTCGACGCCGTTGGCGGCGGCGCCGCTGCGACGCGGCTCGACGCGCCGTCGGCGGCCACGGTGGCGTGCATGCGGGCGCCACAGTGGGCCGAAAAGTTGGACGACGGCCTGCGACGGCTGGCAGAGGCCTGCGCGGGCGTCCTCCCGGCCGACGCCGCGCGCGTCTGGGCGCACGCCGCCTCCCTCGCCGCCGGCGCCCTGGCCGACGGTGTGGCCGCGTCCGACGGCCGCGTCACGTCCGCCGGCCGCGCCGCGCTCCAAGCCGCGGCGGCCGCGGTCGGCCGCCCGCTCGCGGCGCGCGCGCCGCCCCCGCCCGGCGCGGCCGACGCGGCGGCGGCGGCGGCGAAAGCGGTGGCCGACTTTGTGGCCGCGTTTGCGCTCGAGAGCGCGCCGGCGATCGCGGCGTGGGCCGCGTCGCGGCCCGACCTCGGGAGGGCGCACGCAGCGCGGGTGGCGGGGGCGGCGGCCGAGGCGCGGCGGCTGAGCGGGGCCGAGCGGGTCGCCTTTATGCGGGCGGCCGGCGCGGGCGGTTGATGATGGCGGCGACGCGTGCGCGTGCGCGGCAGTGCGACACGATCGAAAAACAAACAAGCGCCACCACCTCCCCGTCCTTTTCACTTTTCGCGCCGCACAAACGAGCCGTCGCTCAAGTCGACGACCACCCGGTCCCCCACTTTGACGTACTCGGGCACGGCGACGACGGCCCCCCCTTCCACCGTCGCCCGCTTGGCTTGCGCCTGCGCGCCCGCGCGCGGCGGCGGCACCTCGACCACCGCCACCGCCACCGCCGTGTCCGCCGGCGCCGCCGCCACGATGGCATCGCTGCCGGGCGCGCGGGACACAGTGAGGCGGGCGCCGTCGGGGAGGAGGGCGGCGGCGGTGGGGGGGAGGAGGGACAGCGGCACGGTCGATTGAACAAACGTCTCCGCATCCATGACCGCCAGCGACGCGTCCCCGTCGCGGTAAAGGATGTCGACGGTGGATTCTTCCAGCCTCGCGTCGTCGATCGAGTCCCCGGGGCGCCACCGGCGCTGGACCGCGCGGCCCGTCGCGAGCTCTTTCAGCGTGGCCAGCACGATGCCCGCCTGCCGCCCCGCGCCCTGGGTGTAGGCGCACTTGGTGACGACGGCGAGACGTCCGTCATCGGAGATCACGGTGCCGGCGCGCAGGTCGCTCGCCTGTCGAGGAGGGAGAGGGGGACGGCCGGCGGTTGGGGTATGTCTCGCTCTCTCCCGCGTGGCTCGCGGCTCGCGGCTCGCGCGATCGTTTGGTGTGATGGCGGCCATCGTGTGCGGAGGAGAGAATGAAAACAAGGGTTGGCGCGCCTTGATTGCAAATCCCCGCGCGCCGGACGTGGCTGCCGGTCCCGTTGCCCCAGCGTCGATGGCGCGCATGGCGGCGGCCGCCACGGCGGCGGCGGCGCGGCGCATTCGAGGACCCCTGCACCGAACGCGTCTGCGCGACGCTCTCATTCGGCCGCCACTCCTCCCGCCTCCAAATGGCACTCTCCGCCCCGTCGCACCCGCTGCTGCGGTCGGCGCCCTCCCCACCTTCTTGCGACATGACGGCCGAAACGCGGCTGCTTGCCGCCCTGGCCGACGCGCCCGCCGTCGCGCGCGGGTGGGTCCTCGCGTCCCCTTGCCCGACCCCTGGCCCCGCCACCCTCCTCGTCGAGTGGGCCCAGCGCGACTGCGCCACCAACCGGCAGCGCCGCTACCTGACCAGCCACGGCCTCGGCCGCGGCGACCCCTCTGCGCTCCCCCCGCCGCCGCCGCCGCCCGCGCCGGTCGCTGCGGACGTCGCCCTGTCCTCCCCATCCCCCTCCGGCGCGCGGCAGCTCATCATCCGGGCGCCGCCGCCGGCGGCGCCGACCCGGGCCAACGCGCCCGACGCTGGCGCGCACACGCTCGAGCTCTGGTCGGCCGGCCGCTGCGAGCTCACTTTGGATATCCCTCCCTCCGTCCACGGCGCCGTGCACGGGGATGGAGTGTGGTTTGGGGCGGGCGGGGCCAGTTGGAGCGCGGGGGAAGGAAGGATCGCGTACGTGGCCGAGGCGCCGAAATCGGTCGACCCCCCCGCGCACGGCCGGGAGCTGGTCCCGGCCGGGGTTGTGGCAGCGTCCCTCACCACACCCACCGCCCTGCCGCGCGAGTGGAAGGGCGTGGGCCCCGCCGAGGGCGACTGGGGCGAGTGCCTTGCCGGGTGCGTGCGGCCGACGGTATTCGTGCTCGACGTCTCCGCCGCCGCCCTGATGCGCATTCACGCGCCCGTGTCGCACGATGCTGATGACGATTCCATCAGACCCGACGATGACGACAGCGTGCACGCGTGCGGGCACCCCTCCCTGTCCCCCGACGGCCGCGCCGTCGTCTTTGCCGCGTGGCCGCCGCGCGACCCCGCGCTCGCCCGCCTCGGCGCCTCTCGCCTCGGCGTCACCTACTGCACCAACCGCGCGTGTGCCCTGTGGGCGGTGCGCCTGCCGGACGAGGCGGCGGGCGGCGTGGCGGCCGACGCGCCGTGTGCGCCGGGCGCGCCGCTCGCCCTCACCGCCGGCCTCCTGCGCTCGGCGCTGTCCCCGCGCTTCAACCCCGCCGGCACCCGCCTCGCCTTTCTCTCCCACGAAGCGGCGGCCACCTCAGGCGCGCACAACGGGACGGCCGCGCTGTGGACGCTGGCGTGGGACCCGCGCGCGGCGGGGCCCGCGGCGGGCGAGGGGCCACGAGAAATCGTCGCGGTCGTCGACGCGCCCACGTCCCGGAGCGCCTTCCCCGGCCTCTACGCCGCGTCCCTGCCCGACCGCCCCTGGCTGGACAACCGGTCGCTGGCGGTGACCACGCAGTGGGGGCCCACGTCCGAGGTCGCTCTGGTCGACGCCGACGCGGGGCGCGTCGCGCGCGCGGGCGACCGGGGCGCGTTTCCGGGCGCGTGGACATTTGGGGGCGGGGGGGGGGGGGGGCGCGGGGGGGTCGTCCCGCCGCGGGGCGCGCCGCCCGCGGTCGTGGGGGGCGCGGGGGGCCACCCGGGCGCCCACGCCGGCGGCGGCGGCGCCCCCGCCGCGCGCTGGCGCCGCGCCGCGCGCGCCGACGGCGCGCCGCCCCTGCTGCGCGAGCCCGCGTTGACAGCGCTCGCCGGCGTGACCACGGTCGTGCTCGACCTGCCGCACGGCGTGCACTGCATCGCAGTGCTCCCGCCGGGCGTTGCGGTCGCGTCGACGCGTGGCGCGTGCGCCACCACCTCCCCTCCCCCTCCATGCGTCCTCGTCCCGCACGGCGGCCCGCACGCCGCCCACGCGGACGCGTGGGTGCTGTCGACCGCGTTCCTGGCGGGGTTGGGGTACACCGTGCTCCTGACCAATTTCCGCGGGTCGACCGGGCAGGGGGAAGCATGCGTCCGCGCGCTCCCCGGCGCGATCGGCGAGATGGACGTCGCAGATTGCGTGTCAGCCCTGGACGCCGCCGTTCAAGCTGGCGTGGCAGACCCCGCGCGAGTCGCGGTGGTCGGCGGGTCGCACGGCGGGTTTTTGGCCGGCCACCTCGTCGGCCAGCACCCCACCCGCTTCCGCGCGGGCGTCCTGCGCAACCCGGTGCTCGACCTCTCTCTGATGGTCGGCGTCACCGACATCCCCGACTGGTGCTGGGTCGAGGCGTGCGGCGCCGGCGCGGCCGCCGCGCGCGGCGGCGCCGCGCCGAGTTTGGCCGACTTGGAGAGGTTTCGGGACGTGTCTCCCATCGCGCATGTGGACGAGGTCACCGCGCCGCTGCTCTTTTTGCTGGGCGGCAAGGATCGGAGGGTCCCCCCCGCCGACGCGACGCGTTACGTGTCTGCCCTGCGCGCGCGCCGCGGCGCGCCCGAGGCGCGCGTGTTGCTCTTTGGCGGCGATTCACACGCGCTCGACCAGCCGCAGACCGAGTTCGAGGCGTGGGCCGCGGTCGCGGCGTGGTTGAAGGCGCACGTTCTCGGTGAGGCGTGAATTTCTTGTTGCTCGCGACCCCGTCTGAACGATGGCCCCACTCGTCCCTCGAATGCGTTGCTGGGCCTGCGGCGAGCTCCGGGGCGGCCGCGGGGGGTCTTGGGGCGGCGCCTGGGGCAGTGCCACCGTCGCGCGCGCGACCTTTCACTCTCCCGCGGCTGCCGGCACCGCCGCCCGCCCCAGGGCGCGCATCCCCACATCGCTCCCGACCGCGCCCGGCATGGACGCGCTCCCGTCGCGCGGCGACACGCTGCGGTCCGCGCATGCCCTGCTCACGGCGTCGGGCACGCTCAGCTCCGACGGTGGCCGCCCTCCCCGGCCCGCGGCCGCAGCGGCGCCACCGTTGGCGGGCGCGGCAGGGTACGGCGCCGCGCTCGCGCTCCAGGAGCGCGCGGGGCGCGGCGGCCTCACCCCCGCCGAGCAAGTGCGGCTCCTGGAAAAGGTCGGAGCCGAGGGGGCGCGCGGTGGGCGGGCTGGCAGAGAGGCGGGAGGAGGGCTGCCGTTCTCAACCCCTGTCTTTCTTCCTCTTTTCTCAGGCCTGCGCCCGCTACGCTTCTGCCCGCGCCGCCGCTCCCCCCCCGCCCGGCGCCCTGTTCAACTGGGGCGTGGCCCTCACCGACCTGGCCCGCCTGGGTGACCCGCCGTCGCGACCCGCACGGCTGCGCGCGGCGGCCGCGCGCTACGAGGCATCGCTCGCCGGCGGCGGCGGCGCGTCCGGGTCGGCGCCGCAAGCGCTCAACAATTGGGGGCTCGTGCTGCATGATTTGGCGTCGACCGCGGACCCAGCGGCCAGGCCGCACTTGCTCGCGTCCTCCGCCGCGCGCTTCCGTGCCGCGCTCACCGCGCGCCCCGACTTTGACAGGGGCCTGTACAATTTGGGCACGGTCTTGTTTGGCGCGGCGCGCGGGGATGGAGCGGCGGGTAAGGGGGGAGGCGAGGCGCACGCCGCGGCGATGGTCGCGCTTGCGGCCGCCACCGCTTCCGGCGTCGCCGTCTACGCCAAAGCGCTCGACGCGGTGCACCGGCACCTGCCGGTACCGTTTCTCATGACCGGGTGGCTCCTCGCGGCCTCCGGGGGCGGCGGCGCGGGCGAGACGCTGAGCCCTGCGTGGTGCGTGCTCGACGCCGCGTCCCTCCGGTCCGCCCCGCCGCCCTTGGACGCGCCGCCGCCGCCGGCCGACTGGCCGCTCGCCGACGAGGGAGGGCGCGCGCACGCGCACTCGCTGGAGGTCGGCTGCGTTGCGCGCGCGCGCCGCGCCGACGACGCCGCGCTGCCCGCGGGCGGCGCTCTGCGCGTCGACCTGCTGCCGGCGTCGCCGGCGGAAGGGCCGACGGCCGTGTTTTATGGGGCCGCCAGCGCCGCCGCGGCCGACGCGTGGGGCGACTGCCTCTCCGGCGCGGCCGCCGCTGCCCGCCGCCCCGGCGGCGCGGCTGCGCTCGCGGCCGCGCTCGCGCCGCGCGAGGGCGAGGCGCAGCAGGCGCGGCGAGCGAGCGGGGGGTAGGGAGAAGAGAGAGCGTGGCCGTGCCTCTGTGAAGCGGTCGCTGCGTCGCGTCCCTCAGTCCAATCGCCTCCCGCCTCCCTCCCACCCCCCGGCGGGAGCCCCGCCGAGCCTGGGAGCCCGCCCCGCCACTCCCCGCGCCCCCCGAGGGCGCGCCCGGCGGCGAGCGTGCCGGTCCGCGCCCGCCCTCCCCCTCGGCGCGCCATGGAGGGCCCGCACGGCGGCTCCGACGGCGAGGACGAGGTGAGAGAGGGAGGGCGCAGGGAGGGAGGGGAGGGGGCGCGTGGTGGGGGCGCGTGTGTCCCCCATCGCGCCCCCGCGCGCGCCCACACCCCGCCCTCCCACCCGCCATCCACACAGGACGTGCCACACGCATACAGAGACGGTGGCGGCCAGGGGTGAGCGCCCGAGGGGGGAGAAGGGTGGGGGCCCGACGCCACGCGGCCCCGACCCGACACGCGCCCCCTCCCTTTCGCTCCTCAGCTCCGCCCTCCACGGCCTCCTGCGCAAGCTGGGCGGCTTTGCCGACCCCGGGGGCGCGTCCGGCAGAGTGCGCGCCCTGGCCGCCGCGCTGCGCGGCCCCGACCCGTCGGAGCGCGCGGCCGCGCTTGCGGGCCTCTGCGACGCGCTGGCCGTCGCGTCCGAGGACGCGCTGGCCGGGGCGCCGATCGAGTCGCTCGTGCCGTCCCTCGTCGCCGAACTCTCCGGCGACAGCGGCGGCGGCGACGGGCCCCTGCTCGCCGCGCGCGCGTTGACGCACCTCGCTGACGCGCTCCCCCCCGCCACCGCCGCCATCGTGCGCCACGGCGGCCTGCCGGCCCTGATCGAACGCCTGATGATGCCCGAGTACGTCGACCTGGCGGAGCAATGCTTGGCGTGCCTCGGCCTCGTCGCGGCCGCGCACCCGCGCGCCGCGGCGCGCGCGGGCGGGCTCGCCGCGGCGCTCGCCCACATCGACTTTTTCCAGACCGGCGTCCAGCGCGCCGCGGCGGCCACCGCGGCCGCCATCGCGCGGGGGCTGACTCCCGACTGCGCGGAGCCGGCGGCGGCCGCGCTGCCGATGCTCGTGGGGCTGCTCTGCTCGCCCGACGCGCGGGTGGCCGAGGCGGGCGCGACCGCGCTCGCCCGCGTCGCCGCGCTGGCGCCCGAGGATGAAGTCCTTGGCGCTGCGATCGATGGCTCGGGCGTGGCCGCGACCGCGGCAGCCCGGCTCGCCCTGGCGCCGGGCGGCGCGCCGGCGTCGGGCACGGGCGCCGGCACCTATTTCTCCGTGCTCCGCCTTCTCACCGCGCTCGCCGCCGCGCGCGCTGAATGTGCGGCCGCCGCCGTGGGCGCGGGGGCGCTCGAGTCGGTGGCGGCGCTGCTGGGCGGGTCGCCACTCGTCGCGCGCGGCGACCGCTCCGGCGCCCCTCCCCCTTCCTCTTCCGCCCTGCTCCGCTCCGCCGACCAGCTGGCCGCCGCCCTCGACGCCGCGGCCTCCCTGCTCCCCCCTCTCCTCGACCCCGCGTCCGCGGTCGGCTGCGGCGCCAAGGCGGGCGCGCCTGCGGCAGGGGGTGGGGCGGCTGCTCGTGCCGCCTGGTTCGCCGCCCACCCCGCCGCCGCGGCCTCCGCCGCCCACCTCCTCCCCCCACTCATCGCCGCCTACGACGCTGCCGCTGGCGTGGAAGCGCGGGCGGCGTGCGTGGACGCCGTGTCGCGCGCCGTCGCGGTCGCCCCCCCCGCGGCCCTCACCGCCGCGCTCGCAGACGCGCCCGCCTCGTCCCTCGTCGCCTCCCTCCTGCGCGCGCGCGACGGCCGCGTCGTGGCGGCGGGCGTCATGCTGGCCGAGCTGCTGGCGGAGCGGCTGCCGCGCGGGGCGGGGGTTGGGGCCGCGTTCGCGCGCGAGGGGGTGCTGGCCGCGCTCGCGGCGCTCGCCGCGCCGCCCGCGCCCTCGGCCGCGGCGTCCCCGGCGCCGTCGTCGGCCGGCCCTCGCGCGTCCGCCCGCCTGCGCGGGCGCACGCGGTCGAGCAGCAGCGGTGGTGGTGGCGAGCGCGGCACGCCTGCGGCCGACGCCGACGCCCCTCCCGCCCCCACCCCGCCACCCTCCACCGGCGCCACCGCGGCCGGCGTGCGCGCCGCCGCGGCCGCGCGCGCCGCCCTGTTCCTGGCCGCCACCTTCCCCGGCGCGGCCGACGGCGACGCCGAGACCGACGCCGCGCGCGCGCTGCGCGCCGCGGCGGCCGGCCTCGCCACGCCAGAGGCGGCGGCCGCGCTGCACGCGTTGCTGGACGCGGTGGACGCCCGCGTGTCGCCGCACGAGCTGCGCACGGCGGGGGTGCCCAGGGCGCTGCGCGCATATGTTTCGGGCGCCGATCTCCTGCCGCCGCCGCCGCGTGCCGCCGGCAGCGCCCGCGGCGGGTCGGCGACGGGGCAGGCGACGCCTTTCTCCCCGGCCGCGGTCGCCGCGTTGCGCGACCGCTGCCTCGCCCTGCTCGCCGCCGGCGCGGCCCCCCGCGCCCCCGGCGGCCCCCCGCGCCTCCGCGCCCTCGTCCGCTCCCTGCACGACGTCGTCAACGCAGCCGACCGGTACGCGGTGGCGACGCCCGCGGCGCCACCCACGCCGGGCTCGGCGCGCGCGGGGAGCAGCGGCGGCGGCTTCCCCTTCGGCGCGGGCGGCAGCCCCTTTTCAGGGCAGCCTTCGACCCCCGGCTCCGCCCCGCCCGGCTCCCTCGGCGCCGGCCTCGCCGCCCTGGCCCAGCCGCTCAAGCTGCGCCTGGTGCGCGCGCCGGGGTCGCGCCTGCGCGACGCCGGCGCAAGCGTCGTGCTGGTGGAACCGCTCGCCTCCGTTGCCGCCGTCGCCGACTTTCTGTGGCCGCGCGTGGCGCCCCCGCCGCCCTCCCCACGGGCGGACGGTGGGGGCGGGGGCGGCGGCGGCTCGGGGCGTGGGCGCGGCGCGTCTGCGTCCGCGCCCGCGCCCACCCCTTCCGCCCGCCGCCCTGCGCCCTCGCGCGACCGCCCCATCCCCCGCGGCGCCGGCGCCGCCGACCGCCGCGTCACCCGCGCCGCCGCGCGCGCGGCGGGCGGGGACGTGGTGATGGGCGGGGCGTCGTCTGACGAAGGCGGGGGCGCGGGTGGCAGCGCCCGCGGCGGTCGCCACGGCGCCGCCGACGACGACGCCATGGCCTCCTCCTCCGACGGCGGCGACGACGGCGCCCCGTTTGCGTTCGACGGCGACGGCGGCGGCAGCGGCAGCGAGTCGATGAGCGAGGACGACGAGGACGAGGAAGAGGGCCGCGCCGCGCCGTCCTCCTATGCCGCCGCCGCCGCGGCCGGCGGCGCGGCGTCCCGCCTGCGCGTCACCTGCTGCGGCGTGCCCCTCGACCCGGATGCCACCGTGTTGCAGGCCCTGACGGCCGCCGCCGTCGCCTCCGCCGCCGCGCGGGGCGACGACGACGCCGACGCCGGGCGCCGCCTGTGGGCCGACGTGCACACGCTGACGTATGACGAAGCCGGTGCCGGCAGCGGGGACGGTGGCAGCGGCGGCGGGTCGGACGGGGGCGGCTCCGTTCGTGGCTCCGCGCCGCCCTCTGTCCTCCCCTGGCCCCTCTGCGACGCGGCCGACCAGCCCGCGCCCGCCCTGCGCCTGTCGCCCGACGGTGCGGACGCGATGGCGGTGCTGGCCGCGCTGGACGCGCTCAACCGGGGCGGGGGCGCCCTCACGGCGGCGGCGCGCGTCGCGGCCGGCGCGCCGCCGGACGGCGCCCCCCTCCCCCCCCCCCTCGACCGCGCCGATTTTGTCAACCCGCGCCTCGCCCCCAAGCTCGCTCTCGCCCTGAAGGACGTGCTCGGCGTCGCGGGCGGCGCGCTGCCGCCGTGGGCCTCGGCGCTTGTGCGCTCCTCCCCGTTCCTCTTCCCCGCCCCACTGCGCGCGCGCTACGTGCGCCTCACCGCGTTTGGCCTATCCCGCGCCCTGGCCCACATGGCGGACGTGGCGACGGCGGACGCGGCGGTGGGCGGCGGCGCGCCGCCGGGCGACGACGACGCGCGGCTCGGCCGCCTCGCGCGCGCGCGCGTGCGCGTCGATCGCGCGCGCGTCATCGACACTGTGGACAGAGTCTTGGCGCAAGTTGCGGGCCTCGGGGGGGGCGGCGGCGGCGAGAGAGCCGAGAGAGCGCGCGGCGGCGGCGCCAACGGCGGCCCCCCGCTCCTCGAAGTCGAGTTTGCCGGCGAGCCCGGCACCGGCCTCGGCCCCACGCTCGAGTGGTACACCCTGGCCTCGCACGGGCTCACCGCGCCGGGGCTGGGCATGTGGCGCGGCGACGGCGCGGCGCCCGGGGCGGGGGGCGGCGGCGCCGCGCGCGGCCGCCGCGCGGGCGCGCCGCCGCCGCCCCCGATCGACGCCCCGCTCGGCCTGTTTCCCGCGCCGCTGGCGACGGGGGACGACTCGCCGGCCGCGGCGGCAGTCCTGGCCCGCTTCTCGACCCTCGGCGGCCTCGCCGGCCGCGCGCTGCGCGACGGGCGCCTCGTCGACCTCCGCCTCGCGCCCCCCTTTTGGCGCGCGGTGCGCGGGCGGGCGCTGGGCCTGCATGATGTGGGGCGGCTGGACGCGGGGCTGGGGCGCACGCTCGAGGCGTTGGCGGCGGCAGCGTCGGCCGCCGCGCGGGGCGCGCCCGCCCTCCTCTTCGGCACCCCGCTCGCCGACGCCGGCCTCACCTGGGACACGCCCGGCTTCCCCGCGGTGCCCCTGCCGGGCGGCGCGGCCGGCGCGCCTGTGGACGCCTCGTCAGTCGGCGCATTTGTCGTGGCCGTCGTTGACGCGACCGTCGGCGCCGGCGTGTCCCGCCAGGTCACCGCCTTCCGGGACGGCTTCTCCAAGGCCGCCCCTTTGTCCGCCCTCGCCCCGTTCGACGACG
>Ga0315283_10005017_pt1 | contig 11627 bp, 10 predicted proteins | sample YL17G09_0_MG_FD_204541 | JGI IMG/M metagenome (GOLD analysis project Ga0315283, IMG submission 204541) | Sediment microbial communities from Yellowstone Lake, YNP, Wyoming, USA - YL17G09_0 | ecosystem: Environmental > Aquatic > Freshwater > Lake > Sediment | place: USA: Wyoming | collected...
GAGCGGCTCGCCGCACCCGGGGCACAGCATGTGATCCTCGGTGAGGAGCAGGTCGGGCTTGTGGGCCTCGATGAGTCGCGCACCGGAGTCCGGCGCCACGCTGGCATCGAGGACCGGTCCGAGCGGCGTGCTCATGGTGTTGCCTCCCGCTGGTGGTCCGCGAGCTCGTAGGTGAACTCCTCGTAGCCCGGCACGAGCGGCTGGGGTTCGCCGCGGTGCAGCGCGAGGATCCGGGCCGACACCTCCTCGACGTCGAGCAGCCGTCCGACCCCGAAGCCGGAGTGATCCGAGGAGACGCCGCCGAGATGCTCGACCGGGGCTTGGCCGGCGACGCCGATACGCACGTCGTCGACGAGCTGGCCGGTCGAGATCTCGAAGGACCCGACGACACGTGCAGTGGCGGCCGCCCGGCGCACGGCCTCGTACGGGAACGGCCACAGGGTGATCGGGCGGACGTACCCGATGCGGTGGCCTTGGTCGCGCAGCTGGTCGATCGCGTACTTCACGAACTTCGCCGGCGTTCCGAACGCGACGATCACCGTCTCCGCGCCGTCCAAGTGGCCGGTCTCGAACCGCACTTCGCGTTCGAGCAGGGGCAGCTTCGTCGCGATGTACTGGGCCTTGCCCTCCTGGCCGAACTGGCGTTGGCCGAACTTGCCCACGCCGAGCGGCGTGACGTTCGCCGAGTTTCCGGACCCGGTGCGCGATCCGTCGACCGCCCATTCCTTGGCGGGGAGGGCGCCGAAGTCGCGAGGCTCGATCGTCACGGCCTCCTGGGTGTGCGCGAGGAGGTAGTCGCCGTACACGAGCACCGGGTTGCGCCACTTGTCGGCGAGGTGGAACGCGAGTTGCGTGAGCTCGATCGCCTCGCGAACGTCCTGGGGGGCCACGACGATGTGGCGATAGTCGCCGTGACCTCCACCGCGTGTCGCCTGGAAGTAGTCGCCCTGACTGCGCGACATGTTGAACACGACCAGGGGCACTTCCGCCATCGTCAGCTCGGAGAGTGACTCCTGCATGAGCGACAGACCCTGCCCGGTCGAGCCGGTTGCGGCGCGGGCACCGGTGGCCGCCGCACCCCACGCCATCCCCACGGCTTCCAACTCGGACTCGGCGTTCATGCAGACGCCACCGACCTCGGGCAAGAGACGGGCCGAGTGCTCGAGCACCTCGGTGAACGGGGTCATGGGGTAGCCCGCGAAGAAGCGGCAGCCCGCGACGATCGCCGCTCGCACGATCGCTTCGCTGCCCTCCATGAGCTCGCGCCGGGCCGTGGGTGCTCTTGCCTGATCGGTCGTGTCTGCAGTCATGAGGTGACGTCCATGGTGTGTTCGACCGGCGTGTCGAAGCGGAAGACCTCGAACACGAAGTCGGGACAGACGAGGAGACATGCGGCGCATCCGGTGCAGCCGGCGTGCAGCTCGGGGTACCGGTACCCCATGGGGTTGACCGGGCTCGACATCGTGAGCACCGCCGGTGGGCATGCCGGGATGCACAGCTCGCAGCCCTTGCACCGATCGGCTGCGATGGTGACGGTGCCGCGACTGCGGACCGTGCGTTGCTCGCTCAACGAGCGCCCCCCGACGTCGTCGCGCTGACCGGCTCCCAGGCCGGGTGGAGGCCGGCCGGCACCGCGACCCAGCCCGCTCGGATCGCCCGCTCGTTCGCCGCGAGGTGCTGTGCTCGGTACGACGGGACGGACTCCTGCATCGCCTCGACCAGGGCGTCGAGGCTCACGATGCCGGTGAGTCCGGCATAGGCACCCACCATCACCATCGCGCCACCGAGCGGATGGTCGAGCCCGACCGCGATCTGGGTGGCCGCGATGCGATGAACGGTCACGGGTGCCGCGATGTTGTGAGAGAACGTCGAGTCGTTGACGAGCACGAACCCGCCGGGGCGAAGGCGAGGTTCGATCGGCGCCCAGAACTGGTCGTGCATCGCGATCGCCGACCATGTCCGTGCGACGACCGGGGGAGCGGTGATGGGCCCATCGGCGACCACGACCGTGCTGTCGGTGTTGCCTCCGCGCATCATCCCGCCGTAGATCCCGAAGAACAGCACGTCGCGACCCTCGAGCGCCGCGGCCTTGGAGATCACCTGTGCCGCCAGCTGCACGCCCTGACCGCCGATGCCGGTGATCAGCAGCTCCCGTTCCGTCACCCTTCCTGCTTCGCTTCCTCGGAGTTCGCCACGACGGCAAGGGCGCAGTGCACGAGGTACCCGACGTCGGCATCGGTCGGACGGGCTCGACGCACCAGCGCGTCCTGCACGGCACCGAAGGTGAGGTGATAGACGGTCGAAGCATCGCGCTCGGGGTCGCCGCCGAGGTCGCGGATCGCGTCGGCCAGCGGCGCGAGCAAGGCGTCGCGCGATCGCGCCCATTCGACGGGAAAGCGATCCGCAAGACGCAGTCCGTTGATCACGAACGGGCGCGTGTTGTCCGCGGCCTCCGGACGGCGGGCCTGTTCGAGCACACCTTCGACCCAGGCGCGCACGCGGGGCGCGCCCGGCTCGACCCGGTGCATCCTCCCTTCGAGGGTGCCGAGCAGCCGTCGCTGCCCGTCATCCAGCAACGCGAGGAGCAGCTCGTCCTTGCTCCGGAAGTGCCGGTAGAAGGCCTGGTTCGACAGTCCGGCCTCGTGCACGACGTCGAGGACCCGGGGTTCGAGCTCACCGGTGCGGCGGAGGACCGCGTAGGCGGCATCGAGCAGGCGGCGAACCTCGTCGGCGTACGCGGCAGTGCGCTCGCGGGTGGTTCGCACCGCGACCTCGCCGGCGACCCCCGGCGCCACCGGCATCGGAACGGTGTTCTGCATCACCAGAACAGTATTCCCGCCCGGTCCCGAGGACAAGCACGCCATTGTCCCGCAACGGTTAGCGTCGGCACCCAGGGCCACCAAGGGCACAGGACGGGGACGGATGCCGCTCGACTTCACGCCGCGTGCCGACGACGGGGCGCGGGCGGCCCGCTACACGGCCGATGGTTCTTGGACCGACGAGACGCTCGGTTCGATCCTCGGCGACGGCCTTGCCGAGGCCCCCGGGCAGGTCGTGGCGTTCCGGTCCGACGTGCGCCCATGGCGAGGCACGTACGCGGAGGCGGCCGAGATCGCCCGGCGTGTGGCGGGTGGCCTCCGGGCTGCCGGGGTGAAGACGGGCGACCCGGTGGCGTTCCAGGCTCCGAACTGGCTCGAGGCCGCGGCGACCTTCTGGGCAATCGCGTTCCTCGGCGCAGTGCCGGTGCCGATCGTGCACTTCTACGGACCAAAGGAATTGGGCTTCATCCTGCGCCAGTCGGGCGCGCACATCCTCGTCAGCGCCGACAGGTTCGGGCACCTCGACTTCCTTGCCAACCTCGACGAGGTGCGCCCCACTGCTCCGGAGCTCGAGCAGATCTTCATCATCGGCGACGATGTCCCTACCTACGCGAAGCCGTTCGCGACCTTGCTCGACGCCGAACCGATCGACGGTCCGGTGCCGACCGACCCGATGGCTCCCGCGCTCGTTGCGTACACGTCAGGCACCACCGCGGACCCGAAGGGTGTGGTGCACTCCCACCGTACGATCGGGTTCGAGATCAAGCAGCTGACCGAGTTGAGCGCGAACGCCGGGCTCCCGCTGCTCGTCGGTGCGCCGGTCGGTCATGGCATCGGGATGCTCGCAGCGCTCCTCATCCCCATCCGCAAGCGCGACGGTGTGCACCTGATCGACCAGTGGGACCCGGGCCGGGTGCTCGACGCGATGGTCGAGGATCATCTGTCGGCCGGCAGCGGGTCGACGTTCTTCCTGACGAGCCTGCTCGACCACCCGGGCTTCACCGCTGAGCACGCCGCGCTCATGACCCACGTCGGTCTGGGCGGTGCGCCGGTACCGGCTGCGGTCGGCGAACGCGCGTCGTCGCTGGGGATCTCGACCGTCCGCAGCTTCGGCTCTACCGAGCACCCGTCGATCACCGGGTGCCGGCACGAGGATCCCAAGGCGAAGCGGCTCTCGACGGACGGTCGGCCGATGCGCGGCGTCGAGGTGCAGCTCCGTGATGACGATGCCGGCCTCGTCGGAGTTGGAGAGCCGGGTGAGATCTGGAGCAAGGGTCCCGATTGCTTCATCGGGTACACGGACCCGGTCGCGACGAAGGCTGCCTTTGACGACGACGGGTGGTTCGGGACGGGCGATGTCGGGATAGTCGATGATCAGGGCTTCGTCACGATCGTCGACCGCAAGAAGGACATCATCATCCGCGGCGGCGAGAATGTGAGCGCGGCCGAGGTCGAGGAGCTCCTCATCCGGATGCCGGGTGTCGCCGAGGTCGCGGTCGTTGCCGCCCCCGATCCCCGATTGGGCGAGCACGGTTGCGCGTTCGTGCGCATGCAGCCGGGAGTCTGCGACGTTCCTGATCTTGCCCAGATGCGCGAGCATCTCGCCGCAGGAGGCCTCGCGAAGCAGAAGTGGCCCGAAGAGCTCCGCCCGATCGTTGAGTTCCCTCGGACCCCGTCGGGCAAGATCCAGAAGTTCGTGCTGCGCCAGCGAGCCCGCGACGGGTGACGCTCCCACGCGAACCCGCAACGATCAGAATGCGTCTCTGAGCCCCGGAGAGCAAGGTGAGAGACGCATCATGGTGGGGGCTGGGTGGGGGCTTCGCCGAGGTACTCGGTGACGAGCTCGGCTCGGGCGTCGTGCGCCTTGCCCTCCCAGGCGACGCGGCCGCGTCGCAGGATGACGGCCCGGTCGGCGAACTCGAGCGCTCGCTCGACGAACTGCTCGATGAGCAGGATCGCGACCCCGTCGGCGCGTGCCTGATCGAGCGCGTTGAACACGAGGTCGACCAGCTTCGGCGCGAGCCCCAGCGACATCTCATCCGCGACCAGCAGGCGGGGTGGCGCGGCAAGGACGCGGGCGAGGCTCAGCATCTGCTGCTCGCCGCCCGACAACGTTCCGGCGGCCTGGCTGCGTCGGTCGGCGAGCACCGGAAATGTCTCGAGCGCGCGGGCCAGTGCGTCACTGCGCTGTGAGCGGGGGACGGCGCGACGCAGGCGCACGCGCAGGTTGTCGATCACGGAGAGGTGCGGGAAGATCGCTCGCTCTTCGGGGACATACGCGATCCCGAGCCGGCCCATCCGGTGTGCTCGCCACCTCGTGACGTCTCGGCCTTCGAAGAAGATCGACCCGGCCGACGGCTGCACCGCGCCACCGATCGCGGCGGCGAGAGAGCTCTTGCCGGCCCCGTTGCGGCCCAGCACGGCGAGCGTGGCGCCGGGAGCGAGGGTGAGGCTCACCCCGAAGAGCGCACGGGCCTCGCCGTAGGCGATCTCCAGGTCGCGGACTTCGAGGAGTGGCGCCGTCGCGGTCGTCGGCGCGACCGCTGCGTTCGCTGCGTTCGCAGTGGTCATGTGTCCGCCTCGCTGGCCGTGCCGAGGTACGCGGCCTGGACGCCTCGGTCGCCGCGAATCTGAGCGGGAGATCCCTGGGCGATCACCTTGCCGAAGTCGAGCACGGTCACGGCGTCTGCGAGCGCGAGCACGAGCTCGACGTCGTGCTCCACGAGGACGATGGCGACGTCGCGCTGCATGTGGACCGTCCGCAGGGTCTCGGCGAGCTGGTCGGTCTCGTGCGAGCCGAGACCTGATGTCGGCTCGTCGAGGAGCATGACGCGGGGCTCGCCCGCGAGGGCCCGTCCGACTTCGACGAGCCGGCCGATGCCGAGCGGGAGGAGTGCGACCGGGCGGTCGGCCAGATCCTCGAGGCCGAGGAGTTGCAGGATCGCGTTGACGGCCTCGTCTTCGCCGGGAGAGGGGCGACCGCCGAGCCCGATGAGGTCTCGGAAGAACTCGCGGTCGCGTCCCCGACTGACGCGATGCGCGACGACGAGGTGGTCGCGCACGGTGAGCTCGCCGAAGAGCTCGAGGCGTTGGAAGGTGCGCGAGAGCCCGAGGCGCGAGCGCCGTTGCGGACTCGACCGGGTGACGTCGACGCCGGCGAGGTTCACGGTGCCGCTCCCCGGTCGCAAGAGTCCCGAGAGCACTCCGAACAGGGTGGTCTTGCCGGCACCATTGGGTCCGACGAGCCCCACAATCGAGCTCGGCGATACCTCCAGCGATACGCCGTCGAGTGCGACCACACCACCGAAGCGCACCACGATGTCGGTTGCCTGCAGGAGGGCATCGGTCATGCGGCCGACTCCTCCAGTGATGCGGCCTCGATCCGCCGGGTCTCGTGCTGGAGGCCCCGCAGACGAATTCGGTTGATCATGTTGAAGAGCGCGCCGCGGGGCTCGCTCGCGAGGAAGACGGCCCCGAGACCGAAGAGAAGCGTCGGCACGTCAACCCAGCTGTCGGGGACCTCGACGTTGATCAGTTGCGACGTCCCGATGACTGCCACGATGACGACGACCGCTGCGACGATCGCACCGAGCGGGTGACGGATCCGGCGGGTGACGACGAGGTTGCTGAGGATTCCGAACGCGGTGAACAGCAGGACGAGCACGAGGATCAGGCTGAGCTGTTGGGGCACAACGGCGAAGATGATGCCGGCGAGAAGCGCGCCGACCACGGAGCGAACACCCCAGGTCACGACGATCGCCAGCCAGACGATCCCGATGAGCACATTGAACGAGTTCGGCGTCGCTCGCCCGATCGTCATGGCGAGCAGCGCGCCCCCGAGCCCGGCGCAGAACGCGCTCGCGCCGAAGAGCAGCAGCTTCGTGCGGACGATGCCGATGCCGGTCGTCGCTGCCGCGGTCTCGCTCGAGCGCATCGACGCAAACACCAGGCCCGACGTCCCGCGTCGGAGGGTGACGATCAACAGGGCAACGACGCAGAAGACTGCCACGAGCAGGAGGTAGAAGTTCGTCCGGTCGTTGAAGTCGATGCCGAGGAACACCGGGCGCGGCAGGGTCACCCCCGCATCGAAGTTGCTGAAGTCCTCACGAGCGAAGACGAGATTCTCGATGAGGAGCGCGAACGCGAACGTCGCGAGGGCGAGATAGATGTCGCCGAGCCGCAGGCTCAGTACTGCGACCAGCAACCCGACCGGCACCGCGACGCACGCGCCGGCAAGGACTGCGAGCCCGACGGGCCAGCCCGCGTTGCTTGCGAGGAGTGCGGCGCCGAATGCCCCGACCCCGGCCAACGTGGCCTGGCAGAGCGAGAGCATCCCTCCCTCGCCGGTGACGAGGGTAAAGGTGAGGAACAGCACCGCGAGCGCGATGCCCTGGCTGACGACACCGATCCAGAAGTCGTCCAGCCACAACGGGACCGATACGAGCGCGAGCGCGACGATTAGGGGGCCGATGGCGGCCCGCCACCCGGTCCGTCGCGGCGGGGCGGGGGCTTCCTGCTCGGCCGGCCCGGCCCGCAGGTCGACCTCGAATTTCTCGCGGCGCAGCCCCTGGTACGCGAGCAATGCGACGAGCATCACGATGAACGGCAGGCTGGGGCGGAATCCCTTCGCGAGCACTCCCTCGTCGGGGAGCACGTCGAGAGATACGCCCTGCAGCAGGCCGATGATCATGGCGCCGGCGAACGTGAGCGGCAGGCTCGTCAGGCGCCCGACGACGGCGGCGGCGAGCGATGCGACGAGCAGGAACGTGAACTGGATCTCGCTGAGTCCGAGGATCGGGGTGAGGAGCACGCCGGCGAAGCCGGCGAGCGAGGTCCCGACCATCCAGGACCCGGCAGTGATGGCGGAGGTGTTGATCCCCGAGATCCGAGCGGTGCGGGGTGAGTCGACCGATGCTCGCATCGCGAGGCCGATCGGAGTCATGCGGATGACGACGGTGAGGAGAATCGCGATCACGGCCGCCGCGACGAGCACGGCCGCCTGGGCATCGGTCACGTTCACGCCGATGACATCGAAGAAGTGGGTGGGTTCTTCCAGGATGCCCCGCGCGTCGTAGACCTCGCCCTTGGTGAACGGGAACAGGATCTTCACGAGGGCGGGCAATGCGACCCAGAGACCGACCGTCGAGACGAAGCGGACCTCGGGCGGTGCGTGCGTGAGGTGGCGGAACAGGACGCCCCAGAGGAACAGCCCGAGCAACGGGCACATGACGAAGATCGTCACGAACGCCGCCCCGGGGATCGACCAGCCCTGTTCGTGGTTCAGCCAGTAGTAGAAGACCGCTGCCGCGTACGCGATCGCGCCGTGCGCGAAGTTCAGGACGCGCGACGAGGTGTAGGTGAGCACGAGACCGAGTGCCGAGATCGCGTAGATGCTCCCGAGCACGAGACCCGTGAGGATGAAGGCTTCCACCGAGCTCCTCGCACGCGGGTGGCCGTCGCAACCGCGACACGCCGGGAAGAAGCCTTTCCCGAGCCGGGCATCCTCACACCAAAGGGAGAGGGCCCGGCCCGGGACCGGCTCGGGTCAGCTGTTCTTGGTGTCCGCCGGAGTCAGCGGCTTGAGCTTGCCGTTCACGATGAGCGCCCTTGGGCACTGGGGCTTGGCGTCGAACAGCGGGACGAACGCGCCGTTCTGCACCTGCACGTAGTAGACGCACAGGATCGGCTTGCCGAACACCTTGGCGAAGTCGACCGGGTCGAAGGCGCCGTTCGCGGTGTAGCCCTTCTCCTTGCGGAGGTTCTTGATGAAGGCCTTGCGCGTCGGGCAGTCGGTCCCGGCTGCCTTGATCCCCTCGATGAAGGCGTCAGCCGAGAGCCATCCGACGTAGGGCACCTGTCCGTAGGCGTTCGCGTCGGGCAGCTCCTGGGCCATCCACTTCTGGAACTCCTTGAAGGCGGGAGTGCCGAGCTCGAACGGCTTGAACTCGATGCTGAAGACCGCACCTTCGACACCGGGGATCTTGAGGACCCGCCCGTCGTAGCCGCCGGGGAAGACGATGACCTTCGGCTTCGCATCGGCCTGCTCGAGCGCCGCGTTCAGGGCGGTGTTCTGGACGAAGTCGAGGCCGGTGTAGACCGAATCTGCCCCCGAGTCCTTGATCTTCTGCGCGATGCCGGTGAAGTCGCGATCGCCCGGCGTGAGCTCGTTGGTCTTGTAGACGACCTTGACGCCGGCCTTCTTCATCGAGGTCTCGAGCTGGTCGATGAACGTCGCACTCGATGCAGCGTTCGATCCAACCAACGCGATCTTCGTGCCCCCGAGCTTCTTGACGACGTCGCCGTTGCGCGTCGTGAAGACTTTGGCTGGGTCCGGGGCGTTGCTGTTGCGCCATCCGAACATGTTCTTGTACTTACCCCACGCGCCGTTGCCGACGTGCCAACCGGTGACCGGTACGCCTTGCTGGTTCAGGTATGCGCCGCTGCTGTCGGAGGCGTTGGTGACCGAGATGACGCCGAAGTCGCCGTCCTGCTCGACGAGCTGCTGGGCCGCAGTGAGGTTGCGGGCCGGGTCCGCCGCGTCGTCGGCGACATCGAGGACAAGCTTGCGGTTGCCGGTCTCGCCCTCGGCGTTGGCCTTGGCGAAGCGGGCCTGGATGCCGTCCTTGGCCGCGGCGAACGATGACGCCGATGCACCGGAGGTCGGGATGATCGCCCCGACCTTGATCTCGGTATCGCTGACACCGGTGTCGTTCGTGCACTTGGCCGCACCGGCGACGCCGGTCGGCCGTGATGCGCCTGCGGCACCGGCCGCGAAGACGGTGCCTCCGAATGCGAGTGCCAGCACGAGCGCGGTGGCGCTCAGCCTGCGACTGACCATGGTGTTGTCCCCCCGGATTGGTGATCGGCTGGGTCGACGAGCGGCGACAGCATCCCCCAGCCGGATTCCTGACGCAAGCGTCAGGGAGAGGTTTCTTGTGCCTCCGAGGGGACGCTCAGACGCTCGACGAGGAGCGTCCGCTGGATCTGGCCGGTCGCCGCAGTTCGGGGGAGCGTCTCCATCGCGACGACGCGCCGCGGGTGCTTGAACGGGGCGAGCAGCCCGGTGCAGTGCTCGCGCAGGTCTTCGAGGCTCGGGGGCCCGGCCCCGGCCAACGTGGCAGCGTCGGTGAGCACGACGACCGCGCACACGATCTCGCCCCACTCGGGATCGGGGAGTCCGACGACCGCCACTTCGGCGACGTCTGGGTGATCACCGAGCACGGCCTCCACTTCGCCGGGCGCGACGGTCTCGCCCCCGGTGCGCAGCACGTCGCGGGCGCGCCCGACGATCGAGAGGAAGCCGTCGTCGTCGAGCACGCCGAGGTCGCCCGTGCGATACCAGAGTGGCCCGCCGGGCTCCAGCGGGGTGAGGGCGGCCGCGGTCGCGTCGGGTTGTTCGAAGTAGCCGTCCATGAGGAACTCGCTGTGCACGCACACCTCCCCGTCTGTGTCGAGGCGTACGTCGACCGTCACCGCGGCGCGACCGACCGAGCCGGGCTTGCGGTCAAGGTCGTCGTCGCCGAGCAGCGTCGCCGGACCTGCTTCGGTCGAGCCGTAGTACACGCGCGTGACCGTCCCTGGGAACGCGTCCTTGATCGCCGCGAGCAGCTCGGGTGGCGTCGCCGATGTGCCGGTGTCGCACTCGCGTACGGCGGAGAGGTCATAGCCCGACCGATCGTGTTCGAGGACGCGGTTCCACACGGCGGGGATGTGATACAGGCGGGTCGCGCGGCGACGCTGCGCGGTCGAGAGCAACGAGTGCGCGTCGGGTGTAGCGACGAGATGTACCGGGCACCGCTGCTGCCACGCGTTCAGCGTCATCGACCAGCCCGCCATGTGGAACAGCGGGAACATGCACACCGTGCCGCCGGTGTGATCGGTCAGGAGGTTTGGGAACGACCGCAGGAAGCTGGTGCGGTGCGACAGCACCACGCCCTTCGAACGGCCGGTGCTGCCGCTGGTGAAGAAGATCACGTGGGTATCTCGCTCGTCGAGGTGGGGCGTGACGACGTCACTGCGGTCGGAGCCGTCGGCAGCGGAAAAGAGCGCAGGATGCGTCACGGTCGAAACGGTCCAGCCCTCGGCGAGTGGGGCGTGGGCGTCGTCGACGACGAGGAGTCGGGGCTTGGCGTAGGCGACGACCTCGGCGGCTTCACGTTCGCCCAGCCGTGCGTTCACGGGCATGAAGATCGCGCCGAGCTTCGCCAGCGCCGCGAAGACCGGCATCGCGTCGAGCGTCGTCTCGCTCCACCATGCGACGCGATCCTGGTGCTCGACGCCGAGGGCGGCGAGGGTGCGGGCGACCTGATTGGCCCGCGCGTCGACCTCGGCGAAGGTGAGCTCGTCGTCACCGAGGGTGGCCGCGAGGCCGTCGGGAGCCACCCGCGATGCGTGGCGGATCACGTCACCGATGAGGAGTCCCATGGCGGGATCATCGACGGTGGGCCGGGGGAGTCGCAACTGCGACCCATGACCGCCGACGTTCCCGTGGGAGCCGCGTACGTCAAGATGGTGGCGATGGCCTGCTCTCCCCGGCGTGCTCGACGCGCCCTGATTGCGATACTCGGGATCGCCGTTCTGTTGGCCGCGTGCGGTTCCGACCCGGCGAGGCCGACACGTGGCTCGACGTTCCCGTCGGTCCAACCGGCGACGACGTTCACCGAAATCCCCAGCCCACCCGGTGCCTATCGGGACAACGGGGCCGACCACTGGTACCGCGCACCGGCGGCCAATGGCCACGACGACGAGCTCGGGGTGTATCTGCCCGAGACGCCGATCAGCACGCCGACGCCGACGGTGCTTGTGCTC
>Ga0315283_10005018_pt1 | contig 11626 bp, 9 predicted proteins | sample YL17G09_0_MG_FD_204541 | JGI IMG/M metagenome (GOLD analysis project Ga0315283, IMG submission 204541) | Sediment microbial communities from Yellowstone Lake, YNP, Wyoming, USA - YL17G09_0 | ecosystem: Environmental > Aquatic > Freshwater > Lake > Sediment | place: USA: Wyoming | collected...
ACACGGCGGCCGGCACTCTCCAATGTCATGGGCGGGTTGAGCGGGCCGGCCATCCGTCCCATCGCGGTGCGCATGGTCTACGAGTGCGCGCAGCAGGTCCGGATCCCGGTCATCGGCATGGGCGGCATCTCCAGTGCCAGGGACGTCCTGGAGTTCCTCATCGCCGGGGCCACCGCGGTGCAGGTGGGAACGGCGAACTTCGTCGATCCCTTCATCTGGCCAAAACTGCTCAGCGGTATCGAGGACTACATGGCGCGCCACCGGGTCGAACGTGTGGTCGACCTGGTGGGCACGATGGAAGCACGCCGCTAGGAACGGCGGCCACGACGTGAGGATCGAGAGATGTCTCCACGAAACCCCATCATCGTCGCGCTGGATGTGGATAGCCCGGCGAAAGCCATCGCGCTCGCCGAGGAACTGCGCGGCGCCGTCGGCGCGGTGAAAGTCGGCAGCCAGCTTTTCACCGCCGCGGGCCCCGACATCGTACGGCGCTTGACCGAACGTGGCCATCGCGTGTTTCTGGACCTGAAGTACCACGACATCCCGAACACCGTGGCGAGCGCGGCCGCCGAGGCCGCAAAGCTGGGCGCCTGGATGATCGACGTCCACGCGAGCGGCGGCCTCGCCATGATGAAGGCCGCACGCGAGGCCGCGCACGCCAGCGCGGCGCGTGCCGGCGTCTCTCCGCCGCTCGTTATCGCCATCACGGTGCTGACGAGCTTCGACCAGGACACCCTGGAGTCCATCGGGGTGAGGGGCACGGTCGTCAATCAGGTCGATGCGCTCGCGTGGCTGGCGCAGGAAGCCGGGATAGACGGGGTTGTGGCCTCACCACAGGAAGTGGGCCGGCTCCGAGCGGCCCGCGGCGAGGACTTCGTGCTGGTCACGCCGGGCATCCGCCCGTCGGGGCCGCCCGGGGCCGCTCACCCCCGCGACGATCAGGCAAGAACGATGAGCGCGGCGCAGGCTGTGGCGGCTGGCGCGAACTACATCGTGGTAGGCCGGCCGATCATCGCGGCGCCGGATCCCCGCGCGGCCGCCGAAGCGCTTGCCGCCGAGACGGCCCTGTGACGGGGGAGTTGGGCACGATGCCGCTGCCGGCGCAGGTCCGGAAATCGGGGACGCCGCGTCGTCGTCCGGGGGCATTGCGGCCAGCTACTTCGCGGAGATGATGAAGTGGCCTCGCCGGTTCTGGCTGAGACAGCCCTCCACTTCTTCCGTGCAGAAGGGTGACTCCTCGCCTTTGCTGACGGCCATGATGCGGTCGGCCGCCACACCCAGGCTCACCAGGTAGCCCCGCACCACCGCGGCCCGCTTGTCGCCGAGCGCCAGGTTGTACTCGTTCGTGCCCCGCGCGTCGCAGTGCCCTTCGACCGTGACCTTCGTGCTAACCCGGCGCTTCAGCCACTCCGCGTTCTGCTGGAGCGCGGCACGGGCCTCATCGCGCAGGACCGCCTTGTCGTAGTCGAAGTACACATCCTGCAGAGGCTTCTCTGCGTTCAGTTCGGACAGTGACTTCCGCGCGAAGATCTCGTCGTCCGTCAGCGGCTTTGGCGCTGGCGGGGGCGGAGGTGGCGGAGGCGGAGGTGGCGGAGGCGCCGGTATTGTTGGTGCCGGCGGTGCTGGTGGTGGAGGCGCCGCGACCGGCGCCTTCTTGGCGCACGCTGCCGAGGATGCGACGACCGCGCAGATTGCGAAGACCATCAGACTCGAAGCCAGTCGCTTCATCAGTCAACCTCCTCACACAGGGCGTGGCTAGGAATCTACATGATCCCGTGGCCAGGCACAATTCCTCGTGTCCATCTCATTTCTGCAGGCAGCGTAGAATACGCCTATGGATCGCCTGCTGGAAGCGACATTTCGCGCGGAACGCGACCACTTCTGGTTCCGCGGGTTTCGCCGGTTTGTCTCGCCGCTGCTGGTACAGGCCTCGCAGGGCCGTTCAGATCTTCGCGTGCTCGACTGCGGGTGCGGCACAGGCGGCAACTTGCGCCTGCTGCTGCCGCCGTACGGCCAGGCCTGGGGGTTCGATGTGACGAGGACGGGCCTGACCTATGCCCGCGGGAGCGGCCTGGAGCGTGTCGCGCAGGCGAGTGTGGCCGCCATCCCCTTCCCGTCCGCCGCCTTCGATATCGTCACCTCCTTCGACGTGCTGTACTGTCTGCCCGAACCGTTGGAACGTGCGGCGGTCGCGGAAATGTGGCGCGTGCTCACGCCAGGCGGGGCGGCCATCATTAATGTCGCCGCCATGAGGATCCTGCGCGGAAACCACTCGTTACTGTCGGCCGAACTCCGGCGCTACAGCCGGGCGAGTCTTCGCGCACTCCTCGAACCAGCGGGCTTCCACGTGGAACGGATGAGGTACACCCATGCGGCGCTGTTTCCAGTCATGGTGACGGTGCGGGGCATGCAACGGCTGATGGGCCTGACGCCTGCAGACGACGCCCTGGGCGACATCACCGTGCCTCCCGCGCCCGTCAACGCCGCGCTCGGCGCCGCGCTCGCGCTCGAGGCTGTCCTCGCCCGCGTCGTGCCGATGCCGTTTGGCAGTTCGCTGCTCTGCCTGGCTAGGAAGCCGGTTTGAGGGTCGCGAAGTAGATGCGAAGGCCGAGCGCCCGCTTGTCCGCACCCTGGCCGCGATCGGCCGGCCGGTAGAACTGGTCGGTGTCAATCGTGATGGTGCCGTTCGAGTCCTTCAGCGCGGATGCGGGAATCCTGAACGACCACGCGAAATCCTCCGCCACGTCGAGACTCCACAACTGCGTCGCGCCAGCGGTCGCCACGACGCGCGAGGGCCGGTCGAAGTAGCGCCTCGGCGACTCGCCGATGACCTGCAGTTCGACATCGCGATCGGTCGTGGACACCCGCAGGACCGCTTTCCCGCTGGCCCACCTCCACGACAGCCCCTGGGCGGGGGTGTACTCGGGCTCGTGCCAGCCGTCGCCGAATCCCAGCATCGGCGTGGCCGCAGCCTGGAGGTCGAACTGATCGATGGCCACGATTCCCGAGTGCTCGCCACCATCCGTGGTCGCCTCGATCTCCAGCGTGGACCACGCCGTGTCGCCTGAGAGCGCGCCAGCCGACAACGGCACAAACCGCAGGAAGGAGGGTGTCGAAGGCGGCACGTCCCAGCGATCGATCTCGCGCCCGTCGAGGCGAAGGCTGACATGCGCGGAGGGACCGGTCCCGCTGCCGAGGTGACGCCCGCCGACCATCACGACGGCGGCGTCGTTCCGCCGACGGACCCACGCGGTGATCGGGCCGCGGTGAAGACCTGACCCGTCCTCGCGCGCGAGGCCAGCCGTCTCCGGTGTGAGGTGCCACCCCTCCCCCGCGAACCACCCGGGCTCGTTGATGACGACCCAGCGCAGCCCATCTGGCCGGACCCCGCCGAGATACATGCGGCTCGAGAACGGCCACGCGTACTCGCCGCGAACGATCTGGGCATGGGGATCGATCAACGCCAGGTCCGTCCGCTTCGGGTCTGCCAGGAACCAGACGGGGCCGCGCCCGCCGGCCCGCCAGCGTTTCCCGAGTTCCAGCCACTCGTGCTTCGGCGGAGCGGCCAGCGCGACGCCCCCCCCCACGCTGTCCGCCTCGATCGGCCGCGCGAAGGGGTGATGCATGCCGATGGCGACGCCCGCCTGGTTCCCCGCCTCTGACCTGATGTCGATCAAGGCATGGGCCACCGGGCTGCCCGCGCGCGCATATCGCGCGGTGATGGGCGGCACCGAGATCAGGCACCCGAGGGCGAGGCACCACGCGAGGGTCGATCCGCCCACGGGCCGGAGCGAGAACAGGCCCCGCACGGCGAGGTACGCGACGCCCGGCACCAGCGGCAACGCGTACCGAGTTGTCACCGTTTCCTGAAACAGCAGGTGGAAAATCGCGTACGGCGCGAACGCCGCGATGATGGCGACGAGCGCGTGCCGCCCCCGCCAGAGCATGACGACGACGCCGAGTGCGGCCGCCGCGACAACGAGCCAACCCATGCCAGCCCAGTGGCGGATCATGGTGTCGTACACGGCAAAGGCCAGGCGCCTCAGGCTGACGTTGGTGGCCAGCAGGTCGACGCCCGACCAGTCCGCGCCAGCCTGCCTGGTCAGCGCCGTGTAGTACGCGGCCGGCCCGCCGCTCGCGATGACGAGTGGCACGATCCAGAGCGCCGTTCCGACGACGAACCAGACTGCGCTGCCGACCAATGCCCCGGCGGCCCCGCGACCCGCGCGATCGAACAAAACCAGCGCAAGCAACGGAAGTGTCAGCCAGGCGCCCTGCGACCTGAACCCGAGGGCGATGGCGGACATGAACGCGCCCAGCAGGATCAGTCGGCCCGACAGCGCGGCCGCCTCGGCGTCGTACGACCCTGCCCCGCCTGCCGCCTGCTCCCGCTGCTTCACCAGCGCCGTCGCCAGGATCGCCTGGGCGGTCAGCGATGCCGCCAGGCCGGCCGTGTCGCTCATGGGACGCGACGCGGTCATCCAGAAGAGCGGCGCCATCATGGTCAGCGCTGCTGCCACCGCGGGACGCCCGAGCCACTCGCCGAGCCGCCGCGGGGTCACACGCTCGACCGGCGCCGCTGGAGACCCGTCGAGCGCATCCAGGCACCCGAACAGGCGCAGCAGCGCAAACGCCGACAACGCGCCGAAGAGCGCACCCCAGATGGCGAGGGCCTGCGGCTCGCTCAACACCGTATTGGCGATCTTCCCCAGGGCCATGTAGATCGGATAGCCCGGAGGGTGCGGGCGATGCCGGCCGGGATCGAAGTCCCGAAGGCCCAGCGCGAAGTTCACCGAATCGACGTCTTCGAGGGTGGAGGCCAGGAACGGCAGGTGGCCCATGAGGAACACCGCCGCCAGGATGGCCGCGATCCACCACGCGCGGGTCCCGCGGCGCACCGGGGCAAGCAGATCTGTCACGGGCATCATCAGACGGGCTGCAGCCGGACACCCTCGTTGAGGCTGCCCATCCGGTAGCCCTGAAGATCGAGCGCTACGTAGCGGTACCCAATGGCCTTCAGGTCGCGCACGAGGGCCTCACGCACGGCGGGATCGAGCGCGTGCGCCATTTCATCCGCGCCACATTCCAGCCGGGCCACGTCGTCGTGGTGGCGCACGCGACACACCCGGAAACCGAGATCGAACAGCACGCTCTCTGCGCGTTCGATCATGGCGAGTTTTTCCGGTGTGACTTCCGAGTGATAGGGGATGCGTGACGACAGGCATGCCGACGCAGGCGCGTCCCAGGTGGGCAGGCCGGCACGGCGGGAAAGCTCCCGGATCTCCGCCTTGGTCAGACCCGCTTCGTCCAGCGGGCTACGCACGCCGAGTTCACGGGCAGCTTTGCGACCTGGCCGGTAGTCGTCGCGGTCGTCGGCATTGGCTCCGTCCATCACAGCTGCGATCCCGCGCGCGCGCGCCAGGGCGTTCAGCTGTGTGAAGAGCTCCTGCTTGCAGTAGTAGCAGCGATCCGGCTCGTTGGCGCGGTACTCCGGGCGCGCCATCTCGCCGGTGACTATCAACTCGTGGCGCAGCGAAAAGTCGCGGGCGAGACGGCGGGCGAGCTCGCGATGGCGCGACGGGAAGCTGGGGCTGTCCGCCGTGATGCAATGAGCGTGCTCACCCAGCACGGCCGTGGCCACCCAGGCGAGATAGGCGCTGTCGGTGCCGCCGCTGAACGCGACCATCACCGACCCGAGCCCGGCGAGCGTCCGCCTCAGGTCCGCGTCCTTTTGGAGCAGGCGAGGCTCATCGATCGCCGACGGTGCCTGGGCGAGGCGTTCTGTCACTCGTCCTCGTCTTCTTCCTCTTCTTCTTCCTCGTCTTCGTCCTTGTCGTCCTCGTCCTCATCCTCGGAGGCGGCTTCCACCTCGAGGGGATTGAGGCCGGTGATCTCGAGGGTGACCCCGCAGTGGTCGCACTCGAGGGTGTCACCCCGGTCGACGTCCAACTCGTCGATATCGAGCTCGAACTCGCATTCAGGGCAGATGGCCATACCGCCTCCTCATCGGGCCGCGCGCGGACGGGCCGCGCCCTCCCAGGTTCGTGGCTCCCGCGCGCCGTCCGTGTAACTGCTGACACGCGGGCGGTTGTTGCGACGGGAGCCTGGATTATAGCGACAAGCCGTTCCGGGCTGCAACGCATCGGGCTAAGGTTCCGGCGTGTCGCGTCCGATACACCTTCACAGAATGACAATCACGGGCGCCACGCACAAGACCGTCGTGATCGCCGATGATACCCCGTTCGTCCGGGACCGGTTCAAGGCCGCGATCGAGCACGCCGGGCATCGGGCGTTTACGGTGCGTAGCGCGGCTGAGTTGCTGGCGCGGGTCCGGGCCGACTTACCGGAAATCGACCTCGTCGTGGTTGACCTCAGGCTACCCCATGCGGGCGGGGCCGACTTGGTCCGCTCGATCCGCAAGTTGGATGGCGGGCGCTTGCCGATTCTGGTGTTCAGCGGCACCATCAGCGGCGCTGCCGAGGCCCGCGACCTCGCGACCCTGGGGATCGCGGGCTATGTGAACGAGTACAGCGCGTCCCAGCAGATCCTCCCGTCGCTCGCGCCACACCTGTTTCCGGACAACTTCAACCGCCGCAATGGCCCCCGCGTCGTGCTCGGGATCCCCGTGGCCTACCGGTTTGGCAACACCATCGCGGCCGCCGTCACGCTCAACCTGAGCAAAGGCGGCGTGGCGATTCGAACCATGAGCCCCCTCGAATCGTCGACGCGTGCGCGCGTCCGTTTCCGGCTGCCCAACTCGAAACGTGACGTCGATGCCGATGCGAGCGTGGCCTGGAGCGACCGGCGCGCCGGCATGGGGCTGCAGTTCGAACGCATCGACGAGGCCGACCAGTCCGCCGTGGAAGCATTCGTCGATACACAGTCCTTGCAGCACCACGAAAACTAGGGGCTAGGCGCTGGGAACTCGTTCCTTTCTCCCCGGCAGGACTGAAGTCCTGCCCCACGTACGCTAATACCCCCTGCGCCACGACTCTGGACGTGGCGCAGGACTTTGGTCCTGCGATGAGGCTAGCCTGGTCCCCAGCCCCCAACCCCGCTTGCCACGCCGAAGCTCCGCCGAGGGACTCAAGGCCCGCCGAGGCGAGGGCGAAGGCGGGAGCCCCGAGTCCCGAGTCCCGTCCGTAGTACAGTTCCCCCCGGAGGCAGGTGACGGAGCAGACCATCTTCGGCCCGGACGAAATCGCGTACCGCCTGGCGGCCGTCCTCGCCCTGGTGTTCGCGAACGGCTTCTTCGTGGCGGCCGAGTTCGCACTGGTCACGGTGCGCAAGACGCGCATCGATCAGCTCATCGCGGAAGGCAGCAGCCTGGCGCGGCCGGTCCGGCGCGCGCTCTCCGACCCGGAAAGCTACATCGCGGCAACCCAGTTGGCGATCACGATGACGAGCCTCGGCCTTGGCTGGATTGGCGAGCCCGCGGTCTCGGCGTTGATCGAACCCGCTCTCGGCATGCTTCCCCTGTCGCTGCGAACGGTCACGTCGCATTCGCTCGCAGTCGCGCTGGGGTTCGCCTTCATCACCACCCTCCATATCGTCCTGGGCGAACTGGCGCCCAAGACGGTCGCGCTCCAGCACGCAGAGCGCACCGCTCTCATCGTCGGCCGCCCGACCGAACTCTTCATGCGGGTCTTCTGGCCGTTCATCGTGATGCTGAACGGCACGGGCCGCGCGGTCGTGCGGGTGCTCGGCCTGAAACCGCCGAGCGGCAGTTCGCTGGTGCATTCCGAGGAAGAACTGAAGATGCTCGTCACCGCCAGCCAGGAGGCCGGCGTCATCGAAGAGGACGAGGAGCAGATGCTGCACCGCGTGTTCGCGTTCGGCGACCTGACCGCGGGCCAGGTCATGCTGCCCCGGACGGAGATGACGGCGCTCCCGGTGCGGGTGTCCCGGCAGGATCTTCTCGCGCGCGTCTCCCAGTCCACTCAGCTGCTGATTCCCGTCTACGGCGCGCACCTCGACGACATCGTCGGCCTGGTGACCATGCGGGACCTTTTCGGCGTCGTCGCGGGCTCCGCGTTGGACTTCGATCTCTCGTCGATGCTCCATGAGCCGCTGACCGTGCCTGAAACCCTGAAGGCGGACGACCTGCTGACCGACATGCGAGCGCGCCGGACGTCGCTGGCCATCGTCATCGACGAGTACGGCGGCACAGCGGGCATGGTCACCTTTGAACGTCTCATGGAGCGGATCGTGGGTGAGATCGGGACAGGCAGCGAAGGCGGCATGTCCGCCATCACGGTGCTGACTGACGGCTCGGCTATGATCGACGGCCTGGCGCTGACGACCGACCTGAACGCGCAGTTCGCCTTGCAGATTGACGAGGATCTGTACGACACGATCGGCGGCTACGTCCTGGGACGCCTGGGGCGGCGACCCCGTCTTGGCGACTCCGTGGAGATCAGCAAGCGCAGGATCCGGGTCGAAGCCCTCGATGGACTGCGGGTCGCGCGCGTACTGCTGACGGCGCCGTAATGGGGTTTCAGTCGTACCGCAGCAGCCGCAAGCCGTTGCCGATCACGAGGAGCGACGCGCCCATGTCGGCCACGACCGCCATCCAGAGAGTGGCCGCGCCCATGGCCGCCAGCACCAGGAACACGGCCTTCAGCCCGAGGGAGACCGCGATGTTGATCTGGATGTGGCGCACCGTGGATCGGCTCAGGCGGATCGCGTAGGGTATCCGCAGCAACTCGTCCGCCATCAGCGCGACATCGGCCGTCTCGAGTGCCGCGTCGCTGCCAGCCACGCCCATCGCAATGCCGATGTCGGCCGCGGCGAGAGCCGGGGCGTCGTTGACGCCGTCACCCACCATGGCCACCGAGCCATAGGCCGCCTTCAGCGCCCGAACCGCATTCACCTTGTCGGCCGGCAGCAGTTCGGAGCGGACCTCGGAGATGCCCATCTCCCCGGCGATGCGCTGCGCGGTGTTCGCGTGGTCGCCGGTCAGCATGACGATGTGGTGGATGCCACCCTGCCGGAGCAGATCCACCGTCATGCGCCCCGTGTCCCGAGGGGCGTCGGCGACCACGATGATGCCGATCGTCCGGCCGGCGGCGGCAACCAGCACGATGGTTCGCCCGGCGCCGGCGATCGCCTCGATTTTCGCGTCGATCGCCTCGGCACACCACCCGCGCTCCTCGAAGAGGCGATGGCTGCCGATGACGACGGGCTCGCCGTCCACCACGGCGGACGCACCCAGGCCCGGCAACGCCTGGTGCGCATCGCCTGGGACCACTTCGACGCCGTCGCGCCGGGCGCGTCGCAGTATCGCGCGGCCAATGGGATGATCGGACCGGCTCTCGAGCGCCGCCGCCAGCCTGAGCACGTCTCGCACCGACACGCCATCGAGCGGCACGATGTCCACCACGTCGGGAGCCCCGTACGTCAGGGTGCCGGTCTTGTCGAACGCCACGCACGCCACGCGGCCGAGCGTCTCGAGATGACGCCCCCCCTTGATCAACACGCCTTTCCGTGCCGCGCCCGCGAGCGCCGACACGATCGACACCGGCGTCGAGAGCACGAGGGCGCAGGGGCAGGAAATCACGAGCAGCACCAGGGCCCGATAGACCCACTCGGCCCAGGCCTGGGAGAACAACAGGGGCGGCACCACCGCCACCGCCAGCGCCAGCAACACGACCGCCGGCGTGTAGAGCCGCGCGAATCGTTCCACAAACGTCTGCGACGGCGCTCGTTCGGACTGGGCATGCTCGACCAGGTTGATGATGCGCGCGAGGGTCGTGTCGCGGCGCAGGCGCGTGACGCGCACCTCCAGGGCGCCGTGGCCGTTGATCGTGCCGGCGAACACCTCGTCGCCGGGCGTCTTCGCCCCAGGCAGCGACTCGCCGGTGATGGGGGCCTGGTTCACCTCGCTGGCGCCCTTCGCCACCGTGCCGTCGAGCGGGATTTTCTCGCCCGGCCGCACCACGATCACGTCGCCGATGCCGACCTGATCGACCGCCACCCGGACGTCGCGCCCATCGCGCCGCACGAGGGCATCATTCGGCGCGAGCTCCATCAGCGCGCGAATGGCCAGGCGCGCGCGTTCCATGTTGTGGGACTCGATCCACTGGGCGAGCGCGAACAGGAAGGTGACCGTCGCGGCTTCGGACCATTCGCCGATCCCGATGGCGCCCAGGACCGCCAGGAGCATCAGCACGTTGATGTCGAGGGCAAACAGGCGAGCGGCAGACCAGGCCCGGCGCCCCCAGTACCAGCCGCCGGTCGCGACCGCGGCCGCGAACACCGGAACGGTCGCCACGGGCCCGGCGTCCAGCATCCTGAGCGCGACGCCCAGTCCGACCATCACCCCGGACACGACGAGGAGTGCCTGCCGGCTCCGCGTCACCCGGAGCGTCACGCGCGAGGCGGCATCGTGTTCCAGCCACGCCCGCATACCCGTGCCGGCCACGGCCTCGGAGATCGCCGCGGCCGACAGCCGGGCGGCATCGTGCGCCACGCGCAGCCTCCCGGCGACCACGTCGGCGCTCATGGCCTCCAGGCCCGGGAGCGTCTTCAGGCGGCGCTCGAGGATGGCGACCTCCTCGTGGCAGTCCATCCCCTCGACGCGAAAGACGGACTCCGCGTGGATCTCGCACACCGGACACGTCGGGGCTTCGCGAGTCATCATCAGGGGCTGGGGGCTGGGGGCTAGGCGCTAGCGGCTAGTGGGATGCGGCTATCGCCTCATGGGTGGCGTGCCAGCGTGACAGCGTGACAGCCTGGCTGGCTAGCGCCCAGGGCCCAGTCCCTAGTCCCTTCCATCGTAGCAGTATTGACACCTTCTCTACCGGGTCGCTACCATCAAGGATTGGTACTTCACACAGAGCGCCGCACGTCCCTCATGTGTTCGGCTGAACGATCGACGCACGCGTCTGAGACACGTATGATGTGGCCGCGCGGTACCCGGGTCGTCCAGCCCGATCATCGAGTGCCACAACAGATACGGAGAATGCAGTGATCGAGGTCCAGCACCTCACGAAGCGCTACGGGCGGGTCACCGCCGTCGACGATGTGTCGTTCCGCGTCGAGCGCGGCGAGATCGTCGGCTTCCTCGGCCCGAATGGCGCCGGCAAGACGACCACGATGCGTGTGATCACCGGCTACATGCCGCCGACGGAGGGCCGGGTCGTCGTGGCCGGGTTTGACGTCTTCGAGCAGCCGATCGACGCGAAGCGGCGCACAGGCTACCTGCCCGAGACACCGCCGCTCTACCCGGACATGACCGTGCGCGAGTACCTGACGTTCGTCGCGCGGATCAAGGGCGTGCCTTCCGGCGAGCGCAAGGCGCGTGTCGAACGCGTCATGGCGCGCACGGCTGTCGCCGACATGCGCGACCGGCTGTGCGGCAAGCTCTCGAAGGGCTATCGCCAGCGCGTGGGACTGGCGCAGGCCATTCTGCACAACCCCGATGTCCTGGTGCTCGACGAGCCGACCGCGGGCCTCGATCCGAAACAGATCATCGAGACGCGCCAGCTCATCCATGAGCTCGCGGGCGACCACACGATCATCCTCAGCACGCACATCCTGCCGGAGGTCGCTCAGACCTGCCAGCGGGTGGTGATCATCAACAAGGGACGGGTCGTCGCGGTGGACACGCCCGACAACCTGACCC
>Ga0315283_10005019_pt1 | contig 11626 bp, 5 predicted proteins | sample YL17G09_0_MG_FD_204541 | JGI IMG/M metagenome (GOLD analysis project Ga0315283, IMG submission 204541) | Sediment microbial communities from Yellowstone Lake, YNP, Wyoming, USA - YL17G09_0 | ecosystem: Environmental > Aquatic > Freshwater > Lake > Sediment | place: USA: Wyoming | collected...
AGGCCCGGAGACTTTTCCCACGAGATAGTACCTGTAGGTTCCGGCCGCGTCCACTTCGAATACGGCGGCGGGAGAAGGCGTGAAAGAATAGGTACCGCTTCCTACATTGGCCCAGCAACCGAAGGTCGCCGTGTGGGACCAAGTAATATTCGTCGTGTCGTCTTCAATCGTAATATGCACTTGATCAAAGTCGCCGTAGGCGTGTTCCTGGCTGGTACGGCCATGGCCGAAAGCGACAACATAGCCAGCACCGGGGACAGTGATCTGTCTCGAGACAATCGGCCGCAAAGTGGCATTGAGCGGGATAATCACTAGCGACACATTGGCAGATGCGACTCCCGGTTCATCCGGCAAACGCGACGCCGCCATTAGCGGGGGATTGATGGCGCCCGCGTACAATGTGTCTTTGATCTGAGCGCTGCCATTGACATGCAGCTTCCGAGTTGGATTGGTCGTGCCAACACCCACATTGCCGTTCTCCAACCAAGTCGTTGCTTCGACGCCGGTCTGGCTGCGCAGTCCCAATGCGCCATCTGCAAGATTGTTGTTGGTGTAATCGTCCATGCGCAGATGCCAGGTGTTCTGCGGTGTCTTGAACCGTATCCCGGTCTCACCGAAGTTGGTTGCGTGCGAAGTCTCAAGCTGGAGAAACGATCGACCGGAAGCCGCATCGTTCTCAACTTGCAGCCTTTCGTCCGGCGCGATAGTGCCCACGCCGACTTGCTTGTTGGCATTGTCGATCTCGACGAAGTTTCCGGCATTCACATCGGCAAAGTAAGTACTTCCTGTGGTTTTCGCAAAGATGTCTTCGCCCTGCAACGTCATATCGCCGCCGGACCACCCTTTGATGTATGTGGAATCCGTGCCAAAATAGATGCTTGACTGGGCGGTCAGACTCATGTTGCCGCCGACATTCAATTTGCCAAGCCGCAAGCTAGTGTTCAGAGCTACCGTGTCAGTAGAAGTTTGTAATTCAACTACCGTACCGTTGTCTGACCAACCGCCACTTCCACCACCGGTGGCATCGGCTGCCGCTGCCCAGGCGCTGCCGTTCCATTTCATCACCTGACCGGAGGTCGCGCTGTTCTGACCGATATCGGCGAACTGAATGGTCCCGTTTTGAATCTTGGCGCTGGTAATCGCATTGTCCGCTACCGATTTAGCCAATGATGCGGTGTCTGCGACGTTTGTCCTATACGCGTATGCTGTACTGACAATCGGGATCAGCGCCGTCGCAGGCCCGCCACTCAATCGGACTCCGAGCCAACGTTTCTCGCCGGTGAATACATTCTGTGCGATGGGGCTGACCGAGCCAAGCTGCACTTGGAACAGCCCTGCGGCGATAACTACTGACGGATGTGTTTCATCCCACAAACTGGTTACACCATTGCTGTCGGCGTATATCTGGAAGATCAGCGCCACGGTCGTGTCCAGTGGCACGCCGACGCCGTTGGTCAGGCGGCCCTGGTAGTTGATGAGCGGGGGTACGGCGGCTTCACTGCTGACGGATATCAACATCGTAAAAGCGAACAGCAGCACGGCCAGTTGCGGGATGTGTTTCATATCATTCCTCCGGTGTGAGTATGGTTTCCGGCGACGGAAAGGAAACAGAACATACCGCCGCTTTGGAAGCAATCAAAGTGCCTTAAGCATGGCGTTGTCGAATCAGGTTTAAGATACCTATGATTGTCTGAAAGTCAAGCGGTTTTGTCCTGTCGAGCTGCCAGTTCCAGCAAGGGGAGCAGGTATGATCGATCTCCAACCCATCATCAAGCAGACTTGGAACGCGGGAGTCTCAAGTCCCTGTCTTTGCATGTCTAAGGCGGATTTGCCGTCAGCTGTATCTGGGCATTAGGAGGGAAAGAGGCACTGCCAAGAAAAGATTACCAACGCTCAAACCGTATTCCAACTCGTGGCAGGTCGTGTCGGAATCGGTTTGACGACGTACACACTGCCCTGGAAGCATCTGTACAGGGATTCCACCCGCTAAGGATTCTCTTTCAACTACAAGCCTAAGATGGCAAAACCCACACTTACTTTGGCAACAAGCCCATCTCAAGAGACGTCCCCTGAGTTACAGGTCCGCATAACTGTTGACAAGCATTTGGATTATTTTAACTTATCAGGAGAAGTATTACACCGAATGTGGCAGGATGACAGCACGGCCTAGTCCTCATAGTCTGTTTTGTGTCTCGCTCGTACACCTCCAGCGGGTTCCGACAGGTGGTGCTTCGGGCGGCACAGGTGGAGACCCTTCTGTTAACAGGGAGAGCATCTTCTCGCCTGTAAGCACTCCAAATCCTCGCTATATTTCTTTCGGAAAGATCGTCCGTGTTTTGAGTCTCATGCCAATGTATTTGCCCGGCCGTAGAGAGAGCCTCGCTGCTAGACTACTTGCTGGGTTTGCCAATAAGACAGCGCGTTTGTCAAGTAAACAGAAATGTGCATCAGTTGTCTCGATAATAGATAGAAATGAACTCAAGCACCGGAGGAGTTGTGCACGCCCATTTCAGATGTCTCAAAGCTCGCAGAGCGGCTCCCACACTCGCCGCCATCGGAGTTATCTTTGTCGTGACCTGTTCTTTGTGCTTCGCTCGCGGACTCAAAGACCTTGAGAAATGTCACGACAAAGTGCGTCTGTCTGTTGAGCAGGCAAAGCGCCTGGCAATGGCGACTCTTGTCGAAATCAGGACCTTTGAAGGCAAGTACTACGATGCTAAAGCGCGCCCCCTCAATGACCGGAAGTCATACGCCGCGAGAGACCTGGCTCGTATTGACGAACTCAGGCGTATGTTCGATGCAAGTTCGGAGTCCGCGGACAAAGAAATAGTCGAGTTTGATCGACAATACGGCGCGAGCAAGCCGGAGTCAGATGCCGCGCGTGATTTCCGTTCGCGCGTTGATCGACAGCGATCCGAACTAAATCGTTACAAGTCGTACGTCACGAAGTTCTATGGCCATGTCGCCGGTGATTTCGGCCCTCCGATCTCGGGTCCTGGACTGGCGCTTGCCGCTCAGAGTGCAGCAGAGCGCCCGCCACAGGGTCTGCTCGTAAAAGGGGAGGTAAATGGTTCTCTGGGAGGAGCCTCCTACAAGAGACCGAACGCCGATCCTAAAGCGGATTACTCTTCCGCGGATTTTGGGCTCAAACTGGTTGCGGCGACGTCGCCTGCTCCCGGGACCGATCTCTCACTCCACTTTGGACAGCAAAGTACCGTTCAGCAGAGAAAGATAGCTCTCACCAATTTTGGGGCCGGCGCCGTGCAGAGAGCTGGAGACAACTTCACTCTCGACTTCAATTTTGACTACGACCACTACTCCGACAGAGTCGACAAAACGCTGAGTTACGGAGACTTCTCAATTGGTTCCGGCGGGACTTATCGACAAGGCAAAACAATCGCCAAGGCGAGGATCAAGCATGTCTCTCGCTCTTATGGGAAAAACAAGTCCGCCAATTATGGAATTCTCACTTTCAATCCTGATGTCAACTTGCCGGTAGGGCGCGGCTCCCTGGCCACAGGTTTCGGATTGCTGACCAAGTCAAACGAAGTGCTGGTTCTGAACCATAAAGAGTTCTCGCCGTTCGCTCGATGGGAACTGGCGCCGGGTGGTTCCGTCATGGATTTCCAGTATCAGAGCCTCACCCATCCCAAGGTTAAGAAAGACACTCGAGACAGCAAGCGAACAAAGCTGAGTTGGCGATGGAGAAAAGCGGGTGGATTCGGGAGCGCCACGTTTGGACCTGAGGTTGCGATCTACAGATACCCGAACGCAAACAGAGAGAACTATTCTGATGTGTCTCTGGTCTATGATCACAGCGGATCGGGGGCCAAGTCATCAACAAAATCCTTCCGAGCGGTGTATAGAATCTACGGGAGCGACCAATATTTCGACTTCGCGCAGCTGACCTATCGAGTCAGCAAGCGACCCTTTGGAGCCGGTTTCGGCTGGCAGCTCAATCTGGCAGGTAGGCTCTATACGGAGTCTTCAGATAAGAATGACCCACTCCGTTTTTCGCGGATCCACGATCCACACACACTCGATTACTTTCATGAACTTGCCTGGTATAAGACAGGTGAGCGCAAGGTGAGGGAGTTCGTATTCGGACCGATCATCGGGGCCAAATTCTACTTTGACACCGAACGCAACAATGCCTTCCAAAATGACGTGGATTACATCTGGAAGAATCCAAGAAATACGGCACTCTGGGGACTTCACCTGAAAGGTCTGATTCAGTGGTCGCCACTGCTCCGCATGATGACAGGGGTGCGTTATCAAAGTAACATTCTCTACAATGCCAGTCCCACTCGGAGCTACTACTTTGTCGACTTCAACATCAGCACTGAATACAATCTTGGCGAGAGTCTTCTGGCAGAGGGAAGGCTCAATATTCATCTGACGCGGGCGAACATCAAGTCCGATACCGATCTGGACCAGACGGAGTTGGTGTTTCTCGTGCGCTATCTGTTTGACCTGAAAAGTGGGAGTTAGCCATGATGAAATCGAAAATCACAGACTGCCATCGTTGCTGCTTGCCAGAAGGGGAGGTATCTCCAGATCAGCAGAACACTTCGATGGCGACGCTTGCAACCATTACCAGCACGATCATAAAGAATCTTCATCTCGGTCTGATTTTGGGCTTGATTCTGCTTGCAGGACTTATCCTCCGTGCCGGCGATTGTAGCGCCGCCGTCAAGCCTTATTCCCAGTGCTCGGCAGCCTCGGATGACCCTGACGAACGTTCAGCTGCCCGCATCTATGAGGCTATGAAGATCATCGAACAGGATTTGCCGACGGTCGTTGCCGGGGGAAAACCGAGCAGTCGGTTGAAGGACGCGGTCAGAGATCTGGAAAAAAACATCGACGAAATGAAACTCGCGGCGGAGAAGGGTCGTCACTATTTCCCACCGCCGGACCTTTCTGGACTGCTCAGGATCTGCGTGACACTTCCTCAACAGGACGACGTCAAACTGCTGCAGCAGTTTGATGACAAAATCAAGGAATTAGTAAGACGACGAGAGATAGCAAAGACCGTGGACAAGAAAATGGTTGAATTCATCACCGACGCACAGGCAAATGCTATCATTGATGCAGTTCTGGCAGTCGTCACCAGTGGAGCCAGTGCGGCGATTGGCCTGGGCTTTTCGGCTTTTCAGCTAATCATGCAAGTAGCGGATCAACTCAACTCGAGTGATTTCTCAGCCCGGGACTACGTCGCGGGCCACAAAGATGAAATAAACCGCCGCCTCATGGACCAAATCGATTCAAAGCCACCTGACTACCGAGACAGACTGAAAGATGTGCTGCAGAAATCTATGAGTGGCAAGAAGCTGAGTTTTCGAGAAAAAAACGATGCCAAGACGTTGACGCTCATGGCGATGGAACAGATTAAGTATACTGCCCGAGACGAGAAGAATGAGTTGGACAGGCAGATTGAGAAGATCAAAAAGGATAAGGAGAACTTCAAGAAAAGTCTTTCGAGTACCAAGGATGCCAAAGACCTATGTGATCGCATCAGAGCCATCCCCCTCTGGGTTACATTTGTGCCGGCTCCCTTGATCGCGGTAACCAAGACTGCAAGCGTTCCGGCAATCACTCCTGGGCAGACCGTAACCTATAGCATTTCCGTGAGCAACAACGGCAACTGCAAATTGACAAACGTGCGAGTAGATGACAGCCGGTGCGGCCCACTCAACTTCATGGGTGGCGATGATGGTGACCAAGTATTGGATGTCGGGGAAACCTGGACTTACGATTGTACCGTAACACTCACAAGTACCGGAACCATCAACAACACGGTAACTGTGGCAGCCATTGACCCAACCGGAAAACCCGTCACCTCCAAAGCATCCGCCACCGTGAAGGTAACCAACAAACTGGTGGCAGTCCCCGATGTTTACTCTCTACTGCAAAGCACAGCCGAGTACGACATCCGGCAGGCAAAGCTGAAACCGTTTGTGGCTGGGATCGAGAAAGGGGACGTTTCCCCCGGTAGAGTGAGTCGTCAATCTCCCGCTGCAAGCACGATGGTCCCTGTCGGCGCCGTCTGTTCTCTCTGGGTGTCTAAGGCTGAGCCTCGAGATTTGATACTTGATCCGCGTAACGTAACCATCCTTCAACGTGACACTGCCCACTTCAAGGCGACCCTCGTTTCGAATGACGGTAGCGAACGGGAGGTAACGAAACAAGCAGACTGGGAGCCGGGACCGGGCAACATCTTCATTGGCAAGGAGCCGGGTAAGTTCACGATCACGGCTTCATACTCCGGTCTGTCGGGGAGTGCGACCGTGACGGTCAAGGAGCGGGAAGGACCAGACTGGAGTCCTGCCATGAGCCATGCCGATGATACTCTCGCCCACGTTCCTCATGCTGGGCCAAGCGACTACACGTGGTACGTGCTGTGCAAAAGGGGGAAAGGTGAAGTCGTCTATGGCCAGAATCCGGACCCCACAGGCTATATGGTTATGGCAGGGCCATTCGAGGGTCCACGAACGGCGGAAAAATGGATCAGGGATAGTTGTTCCAGCGAGCGCTGTACTCTTGACGGCAAGTGCGCAACAGAACCGGCACGAGGCGGCGAGTGGAAAGTCATTTGCGACAGGGCGACCGGCGAAGTGACATTAGGAAAGGCGAGTGTGAGCCCGCCCAAGACGATTCTGGCGGAAGGGTTCCTTGGTGAGCCTGACGCTCGCACATGGGCTAAATCTAACTGCCCGAGCTGGCGGTGTACACAGGACGGAGCCTGCGCCACCCAGCCAGCAAAAGGTGGCAAGTGGATGGCTATCTGCGACAAGGAAACCGGCGAGATTACGATTGCCGAGACCAAACCGCAGGGTCTGCGCTATGCGACCCTTGATGAAGGATTCCTTGGAGAACCAGACGTTCGCAAGTGGGTTGATGAGAACTGCCCGCGTTGGCGCTGTACATCGGACGGCAAGTGCGCCAAACAACCTGCGGGTGGAGGAGACTGGTACGTGATTTGCTCAGGGGATGGCGAGATTCAGCTCGGACACGGGAATCCCGGAGCCAAGCGCAACAAAGTTATGGAAGACGGTTTTCTGGGAGAGCCTGATGCCCGTCTCTGGGTCGATCAGAACTGCCCCTCATGGCACTGTGACGCGCAGGCGCGGTGCCTGACGACCGGAGCACCTGGTTTCCGCACCGACACCGCCTCGATTGACCAGGCTATCAAGAATATTTCTTCCGGCGCTAACTCGGATGAATGTCGCAGTACGACTGCCGAGTTTGAGTCAATGGTGAGCGAACTAGATGGTCTTGCAGGCAGATTCGATGGGTTAGCGGGTTACTTTGATCAGCAGCTTCGTTCCTTCAGCCAGCTGGATATGCGTGCGAAGGCGGCTATCTGCAAGAACGCTGACATCGCGTACGCTCTGACCAATGCGGAGTATGCGGTTCAGAGCTACGATGCCTCCTACGCTTCGCTCTCAGGGCTGTACGGAGGGGTCGCGACAGCCTGCGCCGGCACCGCCGAATTTGCCTCCGTGCAGTCTGAGTATCAGCGCCTTTCTGAGCAGCAGTCGACGATTCGCGACACTTACGCCCGAATGCTCGCAGATTTTGGATCGTATGAATGTGACAAGCAGACATCTCGTACCGACGCCGACAATCAAGCCGATGACAACCGGCAGCCGGATGATGTCAACGCCGGCGTTGAAGTCTGCGGTGATGGAATAGACAATGATAACGACGGGGAGATTGACGAATGCGACGCAGGTTGCTGCGACAAAGCAGTCCAGATTACAGTATTCGACTGCGGATCCGCGGCCGACGACATTTTTCTTGTGGCAGTTGATGGTGCCGAGGTTGGCGTAACTCCGAAAGGGCAGTCGAACACATTCAATCTCTCACTCACCCCCGGCTCGCACTCGGTGACAATCACTTGCCTGGATGATGGGGGAAATCCTCTTGGGTCAGATATTGGCACTGCCTGCCTAACGGTAACTATCTACGGTAACCAGACCATTGGCGGCAGCGAACTGTCAATTGCATATGGTGGTTCCGCTGACGTTGGGTTCGTCGTGCCTGAGCAGCAGTCCGTCCCACCTTTCCCGAAAGTGATCGACGGTTCCAGTCTGCGAGGATTGGAGTAACTCGATTTGTAAACTCTCATGACGTCACCATGGGGCGACTATCCGTCGCCCCTGTGAGGGACGCTCGACTTGGCGCGAGTGACCGCAGGCTACCTAGAGTTGCTGACATCGAGATTCCGCATCAACGTGATGGACAGACATTGACTTCCCGATATATCGCCAGCTTGCTGAGTCAGAAAAAATGCAACTTTGGGCGCGGTGTTAAGGGCTCTTCATTACGTGATCGATAGCTGAACTCCCGTCGGGAGAGGGTTCCTGACGGCGGGGAATGTTTGACGTCAGTTGAATCTGAATACCTACGGGGTTCAGGTCTCTATCTGACAGACGAGTAGGGAACCGATTCCACCACCGGTTTCAGATCGGATAAGAAATGCTCACATTGGTGTTAACACAGTCCACGTTTGACATACAGCGTCTTCTAACACCTGTCTAACATAACAGGCCGTAACAAGGGACAAAACGGGACAACACCGGACAAAATGAAATCCGTAAGTCTTTGCCAGTATTGTCCCTTAGTGTCCGGTATTGTCCCGTGTTAGGGATGCTGAAAAAGCTCATAACCCGAAGGTCGCAGGTTCAAATCCTGCCCCCGCTACCAAATTAACCCTCTGAGTGATAACGGCTTCGGAGGGCTTTTTTGTAGAATGATGTCCACGCGTGACGTATACTCCTTGCCAACGTTTCGCTAACGGACCGAGCCAACGCAGGTCAAAATAGGGAGCAACGCTGGGCATTTGGGATCGATGCAACTCGTTTTTGTTGATACCTATTGCTATCCGCAGTTGTCTGCGGTTATGTCGTCAAGACAGGTTCATGGCCCGAAGGTCGGAGGGCTAAGTTCTCCTCCCACCACCAAGAAATATCGGCATTGGAGAATCCCAAAAGCAGTTCGATTAGGGGCTGTGCCCAGGAAAGAGCCTTGATCTTCGTGCATGTCTCAAGACACAAGAAAGGTTTGACTCGCTGCTGGTAATAGGCGAAGTGCTTGATCCAGAATCCCCACCCGATGAGCGGATTACCGGTTGAAGATCAGGCGCGGGAGATTACTCAGCTCAAAGCCAAGTTGGATGCGATCAAGGCTATGCTTCAGAAGCAAGCGGCAACGAAGAACTAACCCGGGTAAAAAAGCAAAGGATAACAAACATGAATAAGCAAATCATCCTTGCACTGCTACTCTGCCTGGCGATGTTCGAATTGGCACGCGGTGCTCCCGGTGGTGAGGCGACTCAGAATGACAGCGCCAACTCGTCGCTGGCAACGACCGGGACGGCACAGTCTGTCTTTCTTTCAGGAGAGCAGCTCAAATGGCAAGTTGTCACTGCTTCCAGCGACACTGCCACAGGAGGCGGTTTTGTACTTTCCAGTAGTCTCGGACAAACGTCCGTAGGTAACGGCACTTCGGGGAGTTTCCACCTCATCCAAGGCTTCTTGCAGGCTTTCGAGACAGCCGTGGCCCCCTGTACTCGCTGCGGCGACGCCAACAGCGATGGTGGGATGGACATCTCCGACGTCGTTTTCGCGATTGCCTACATCTTTTTCGGTGGAGCGGCTCCGGGTGAGTGCAATGCTCCCACAGGACTGGGGGACGCTGATGGCAGCGGCAACGTTGATATTTCCGACGCAGTCTTCCTCATTGCCTACATATTCGCCGGAGGACTTGCTCCCCACTGCCCGTAGAGTACCTAAAATCACTTTCGAGAAAAGCCGGGAGTTCCTAAGAGGGACTCTCGGTTTTTGTTTCGCCTTAGACTGTGACCCCGGAGTGCAAGGTCGTTGGGCACATCGAATAAGGCATGAGTAATATGCTGAGTCGACCCTTGCCTGCAGCGATTTCGACGGGGGTCAGGCAATGACGGTCTTTCGTTCACTCATTGGGAGACCACAAATGAAAAGGCAGGAGTCAATGACTCCTGCCTCATGTAGTTCACGCCATTGGGTGGCGAGATAAGTCTACTACCAACTCCGACGTCCGCCGCCACCGCCGTAACCACCGCGGTTACCGCCGCCACCGCCACCATCACGTCTACCACCGCCACCACCGCCGCCGCCTTCGGGACGAGGACGAGCTTCGCTGACGTTAAGTGTCCGGCCGTGCAATTCCTTGCCGCTCATGCCGCTAATTGCCGCATCAGCTTCAGATTTGTTGGCCATCTCGACAAAGCCAAAGCCTTTCGACTCACTGGTGAATTTGTCGGTGATAATGGCCACTTTGGTCACCTGTCCAAAAGCCTCAAATTGCTGGCGAAGATCCGCTTCAGCTGTTTCGCGTGACAGGTTGCCTACGAAGATATTCATTCTACACTCCTGTAGATTTGTCTTTCCTGCCGATCGTCAACGACTAACCTGACAAGAAAGATGTGTTATTGCGCACTATTGCGCTTATCTCCGGACTCATGAATTGACAAGGATTGATTTTTCGAAGCAAAGCTTGAACAACACTTATGGTGGAGATTAATTGTCGTACATATTATACGTGGTTGGCAGAAAAAAGTCCAGCAAAATCTCAAATATTTACGGATTACGAAGATGATTCCTTCATTAAAGCGCCTTCCACAAAGCCTCAAGGTGTTGCACGGGTGGATGTTAGCACCGGCGATGCGCAATCAAGAATATTTGCATTTTTTCAAGTTATGCAATCATAAAGACTTCCTCGAATGGGGTTGTCTGCCTATCGGCTCGGCCAAACTGGCGATGCGGCTGGAGACCGAACGCATGCCAAACCCGCAGCACCCGACAGGAGAAATTCGCTTGCCTCCAAACAGGATGTTGCGTACTTCTACTTGGTGGGAATACAACTATGCTAACCGAGAATCAAAATCCTAATGTCTTTCGCCATAGCCATTACGCGGGGAGCTTTTATCCTTCTGATCCCGTGAAGCTTGCGCACGCTATTGAAAAGATGCTGAATGAAGCCACCGCTGACACTGACGCCGGTCAGATAGTCGGACTGGTGTCGCCGCACGCGGGCTACGTGTATTCGGGGAGATGCGCTGCCTTCGCCTACCGCGCAGTGCAGGGGAGAAAATACGACACCGTGGTCGTGATAGCACCGTCGCATCAGACTTTTTTCGACAACGCCTCGGTATTCAACGGCGGCGCCTATGAAACTCCACTGGGTGTCATCTTTGTTGATATGCAATTGGCGAAAGAAATTGGCAATGTACATCCCAAAGTGGTTTTGTCGGCCACCGGCCACACAGGAGGCAGGGCGCCGGAGCATGCCCTTGAAGTGCAACTGCCTTTCCTCCAGATAGCGCTCGGCGATTTTACGCTCATCCCAATCGTGATGGGAAGTCAAGAACAGGATGTTGTTACCGGGCTGGCGGAAGTATTAGCCGCCAAGTTGGCGGGCAAGAACGCTCTCATCGTCGCCAGCTCAGACCTCTCACACTATCATCAGGCGACCCAAGCGGAGAAGATGGACAGCGGCGTAATCGACTCCATAGAGAAATACGACTGGAGATTGCTATACGATCGCGTGGCGTCAGGCGCAGCGCAGGCCTGTGGCGCCGGGC